>Ga0163144_10003101_pt1 | contig 37981 bp, 19 predicted proteins | sample OliLak19BULKMAT1_FD_123175 | JGI IMG/M metagenome (GOLD analysis project Ga0163144, IMG submission 123175) | Freshwater microbial mat bacterial communities from Lake Vanda, McMurdo Dry Valleys, Antarctica - Oligotrophic Lake LV.19.BULKMAT1 | ecosystem: Environmental > Aquatic > Freshwater >...
ACCGGTGCGGTCAAACTGTGCGATCAGTTCATCAACACCAGCAACACCCCAGCCCTCACCAGGGCCCCACACGTACTCGCGCTCGGTGCGTACCTCAACTGTACCAACTGTTCCCCCACCCCCACCAGTCGAACCGTTGGATTGTCCGCCAGTCCCCCCGCCACCATCTCCACCTTCTTCTTCCAGCAACGCAGCCTCAACCGCCAGCGGCGTGGCTTCTTCCTCCAACGCCAACGCCGATACGTTGGTCCCGCCATTCTGCTGCGTCTGCGTGGCCGCCTGCGCTTGCGCACCCCCCATCATCAACGCCGCGCCCAGCGATGGCGCAGGGTCCACCACGATCTCCTGGATCCGTCGTACCCCGTCGTAGTAATACCGCTCGATCCGGTTCGTGCCCCCCGGATGCTCGGGGTCAAACGTGTCGGGATCCGGGTACGGACTCTGGGCCCGAGTCAATCGCCCAAGGCCGTCGTAGTTGTACCCGCGAATGAATCCCGCGTACCCCGTGCCGGCAACAGTGCCCGCAGCGCTGCCGGGTGTCCGCCGATGCACCGACACCAGCCGGTTCCACGCATCGTACTGATACCGAACTACTCCGTCGTCGATCAGGTTGCCTACCGCGTCATAGGCGAACGCGATTGCCGTCGTTGTCGCCTCACCCTCACGCCGCGACTGAACTAGGTTGATCTCATTCTGCTGGTTGATGTCGTGACGCAGCGATAGCGAGTCGTCCGCCGCGTCGGTAGAACTGCCAAGAGCAGCCGGCCAGGGCGCGTACTGCCCCGTCTCCGTTTGATATAGCCCGGCGAACGCGAAACCCGAGCCGACTTGATAGTTGTCAAGATTGCCGCTTGAAACCCTCCCGCTCGGTGCCGCTGGCGTCCCGCCTATCCAATTGCCAAGGTGGTCAAGTTTCCAACTATCCTCGCGTTGCGGCTCGCTCGTCGAAATCGCAGTGGGCGCGCCGGTCGCGGGCTGGGCCGAGCCGGTCTGGCTGCGGGTCAATCGCTGCAACTCGTCATAGGAGTGAAGCTGCGAGCGTCGATTGGCATGGGACAATCCGCCAACATCAGCTTGCACGATGCGCTGACTCGTGCGATTGCCAGCGAGGTCATACGTGTACTGGCCCTGGAAGAGAGTTCGGGGCGATGTCTCTGCATTGCGATAGCGGAGGTTGGTGACCTGACCAAAGCGATCCAGACCGTTGACGGTCGCGTCAAGCGTGCCCCCATCGGGCTTGCGCAAATCAGCATGGATGCGATTGGGGGTTGGAGCAAAGCCAGGCGCACTGCCATAGGTGACCGCAACCCGGCGACCAAGCCCGGCATATGTGAACTGCGCGATCGGGGTCGTATTGACTCGAGTCGTGGAATAACCAGCAATACGGGAGAGTTGATCGTCCACGCCACCCGACAAACCGTACAACAGATTGAGAAGGCGATTGCTCGATGTCGCGGATGTCGCTGGATACGTGATCGAAGCAAGCCGATCAAATCCGACGTTGGTTTCAGTCGTGGGCTGGTATGCCCATGTATAGGAAGCGGTTGGTGTCGAGGCCTCTGCCGCACTATTTGCGATAGCGCCGTCAATCTTCTGCACATCCTTGAGTAGATTGCCGCGTGCGTCGTAGCGGAAGATGTTCTGGGAGAGCGTTGTGCCAGGAGTGGGGTTCGACGCGCTGCCGCTCGGCGGACCGCGCGCGCTCACGCGCGTGAGGTGGCCGCGATTGTCATAGACATAGTCCACGACCGCCACGCGATCCACAGGGGTCGCGCCGATCGGGGACATGTTCAGCGGATATCCCGGTGAATAGGCGTTGTAGCCAGCATCCGTGTAATGACCAACACGCACCTGGAGTACACGGCCTATGGCATCATAGAAGTACTGGAGCGAGATACGCCTCGCATCGATCCGCTCTGCGATCCGGCCGTCGATGGTGTAGCGGAAGAAGAGATCGGTTTCAGTAGCGATTGATCCGCCTGGCAATGCAGGATCGGGCGGTGCCGCTCCCGTCACGGGATTGGGCAGCCACATCTTTCCAACAAGCGAGTTGGAGCGCGAGACCTTGGAGTATGACAATCCATACGCTCCGCTGCTTGCCGTGCGCGATCCCTCTTCGCCCATCACATCAGCGCCGTACTGCACGCGAGTGATCTGCCGCTGAGTCGGCGCATCACCGGTTGAGACCTCAAACTTCTCAAGCCGACCCATGTTGTCGTAGAAATACTTGGTGAAGCGCCGATTGGTCGCAGTCGGGCTGGTGCTGTAGTTCTCGATCTGGTGCGACATGCGCCCGCTGGGATAGTACTTGAATGCTGTTATTGAGTCGATGGTTGAGTCGATGGTTTCACTTCGCAGAATTATCTTATCAATGATCGGGTCATAGTGCTCGATGCCGACGCGAGCCTCGCGTCCTGTCACTTTGAGCGCAGTAGGCACAACAACCTCGATACCTGAATGGACCTCGATGTGGGGTCTATTGCTCAGGCTGGCGATATTGAGGGGGTAATCATAAACGTCATTGACAACCGGCCCAAATGTGTTTGATATCGATTCAGTGCCCAGATGCCCCGATGCGATTTGTCGACGCTTCGCGTCATACCAGAAGACCGATCGAGTCCTGGCCGCGTTCGTCTGTGTGGTTCCCACCGCCTGCAGGACATCAACTTGGTTGCTCGTAAACTGATCCAACGTCCGCTCAAGGCGGCGTGCATCCGCGAGCAGACCGTCCGCGTCGTAAATGGAGTCGGACCGCTCCAACTGATACAAAGCGGAATCGCGACGAACAACGCTGCTCGTTTTGGTTGCTCGACCCAACGCGTCGGTCTGGGTTGTGCTGATTGCCGACTGAGGCGACTGGGAATAGCTTGCTACACCGCGTCCGGAATAACTCCACGTACTGTGGTACGTGATCGTTGATGGCAACGGAATCTCTTGCGCATACTGAGTGTTATACATGCGACGTTCGCGCACCGCACCATCCGGACCATAAAACATTCGCTCTATCGTGAGTGGTGTCTGATCGGCTTTGAAGAAGTCCTGAATGGGCACAAGGCTACCTGTTTTGTCATAGTTGTTGTAGTACGCGTCATCTTGGAACGCATACGTCGGGTCGATGCCTGTCACATCGAGCACATTGCTGTCGTTGCGCCGACCATACCGAACAATGGTGTGTGGTCGATCCAGATGATCGTAATAAGTCAGCGTGGTTTCCAAGCGAGCGGCGGGCGAATCATTGGCGTAGCCGGCTGCGTCCACATCAAACGTGTCAACACGGGACGGGCGCATCCGCCAGTCATATTGGGTCCGTGTCACATAGCCCAGATTGTCCACCGATGGCTCTTCCCACGGGTCCGCATTGTGGAATGCTTTGCGGGTGTACCGCCGCTGGTGCGTGGGCAGGAACGCATCGGATACTCCCATGCCGATCGTGGTGCGCTCAGTGAGTACGAGATTGTTGATCAATTCCGAGTTGTAGTTGGTAGTGGGACCCCAACCAGTATCATCCGTCCCGACATAGCGCCTGATCACCTGGCCATAGATATCGCGGATCGACCGCGAGATCGTGTGATCGACCGATTGCTCACGTATAAGGTCGACGAGGTCGTTGACTTCAACCGATCCCTCCGACACGACATTGCCATCGTTGCCCGTGGCCGCGAAGTCCGCTTGAACAGGCCTTCCATTCGAGTCCAGAATCAGCATCGATGATCGATAGATCGTGAAGCGCGGCTGACTGATGAAACTCAGAGTATCGAGATCAATGGGCGATGCAATTGCGGCTGTGATCGAAAAATCATTCTCTCCCAGCGTGACTGGGAGCGCGAAAACTACTTTTCGATCCACACGCGGATTACCAAATGGCTCCGTGCCGTAGTAATCACGAATGCTGCCAACCGATTCGGATCGCCAAGTACCACCTGCTACAGTCCTCTCGATGTTCTCGAAAATATATTCGCGCGCGAATCCATTATCTCCCAGGTAGTCCGCATCCGTTTCTACCGTGTTCTCTAGGTTAAACCACTTATCCATAACTGTGCTGCTCGCAAAACAATCCGTGTTCCAGAGTGGCACCAGCGCGTTCTCTTGACCAGGCATGCCGCAACCTTGGAGATTATCAACATTCATCCAGTCACGAACGCCTATGCTCAGAATTCTTCTTGCCCAGCGACGTCCATTGGGATAGAAAATATCACAAAGTAAGTTCCAGCTGTACTTGTAGAGATATGACGTCACGTAGTTCTGAGGTGGACTCTGGTCGGGCGCAAGCCGAGGCCAACCTTCCGGATACGCGGTGCCGATATTACCCGGCTCGATCTCGATCTCTCCTGTGCCCGACGCTGTTCCAAAGTCTTCGTGCAACGTCACAGCGCTCAATCCCACATCCACGATCGAGTGCTTCAGTCGCGACTCATCGTCGTACAGATATCGCGTCCACGCGAGCGACTGCGTGTTGGTTGCTGATGACGAGGGTGCTATGGCATTCTGAACCAATCCCGAAGCCGACCATGTCGTTCTTCCCTCTTCATCGTGCCACATCCCGTCGATCGGGTAATGCCAGGCGCTGCTCGGATCAAGCTGCTGAGCAGGGCCAACAGAAAGCGTTCGCGTCACTCGGCGCTCCGGCAACGCGACCGGATCCGCCTCTGTTGCCGTTGCTGCTCGCTTGACCAGCCGATGGACGGCAATGAAGTCACTCGATGGCGCGGCGCTGGGCTCTGGCCAACTACCCAGTGGCAATGGAGAAATGCCCGGCTTCGTAAAGACAATGTCGGTCTCGATATCGCTCCAGCCATCATGATTCCAACCGCCCGAGGCAGCCACGCCGGGATTGGGTGAACGTAGATACTGCTTTGTGTAGAGGCGAGGTTCGTCCGAATTCGCCCGCGGCAGTTTTTCGGTTGCCGTGGCCCCAACACCATACACCCGTCCCCGCTTGATCCCCTCCGCAACCAGCGTCGGCAAGAACACTATCCCAGCGTCCCACGTCGGAAACTGATCGTCATCAGCCTGCGGCGTCGAGTCGTAATAGCGCAGCGCGTACTCAAAGAATCTGGTCAGTCCATCGTTCAAGGCTGGAAGGCCACTGTTTCCGGCGTGCGCCAACGCTGCGGCGGACCATCCTATCGAACGATGCTCGACCAGCAGCAGATCATTGCGAGTTGTTGCCCACGGATCATCGGGCCCGACATATCCGCCGCCATTTGCTTGCCACTGAACTTCATTGATGGCTGGGCTTGAAGACGCGGGTTTGTAGATACCGCCCGCCATGTTCTCAAAGTGCTCGCCGGCGCCCGATGGAGGCGGCGATGTGTCATTGGTAGTCCCAAAGTAGTTTCCAACCGTTTCGTAAATGAACTCTTCGCCCAAGCCTTGCACATTGAGGATCGGGGCCGACACTCCAGACAAGTCAAAGTGCCAACTCCGATCACGAAGCACCACCCCGCTCGGGCTAATCTCCACCACACGCCGGCTGAGTTGACCGGGCTTGATCATGTAGTACTCAGCATCCTGCTGCGAAAGTCCTGCAGGCACGCCCGGTCCAGGCGTGCCGATGGTGCCATACGCGACCGACGAGTCCATCGACTCCCGATCCGTGAACTCGTCGACGATGGTGACCCACCGAGCCTCGCGATAATCCGGAGCCTTAGTCATTGCCAGGGACTCTGAACATGACGCTGGCGTACCGCCAGTACTATCGCAATCAAGTGGCGTATACCCCCACCACGCATAAGGGGCGAAGAACATGGCGGGCTGAAAGTAGGACTGAATTCTCATGTTGTTATATAGTGTTGATTCCCTGCGGTAAAATTGAGGGACCACGATCAAGCGAAAAATTCTATAGTGCCTCGCATCACTGCCCGTCGAGCGGGAAGTCAAGGTCGAGATCATCGATCTTGATGTACCACTTCCAAACTGATAGTGGGGCCTCAATGGAGAGTCCACTGCATTACCTTGAGAACCAGCATCAAACGATCGAAAATACGCGTTACCCGATGGTCTGGTATGCAGCAAAGCGAAGTCCAACTGCGTAGAATTTGAGGTCACTGGCGTACCGCCCCACGGCGCAACAAAGTTGGTAAATCCCGATGTTCCTGTCTCGTAGTGTGTAGAGGCGCCCATACTAAGCATATTTTTTAATACATTTATATCCGTACTTGATTGGCAGTTAATAAGTCCAGAAAATGATGTATCCATTAATAGCCATGTGAGATCTTGTACTTGAATAGAATCGCACACACTTTTCATTGCTTCTAGTGTTGTACTGATATCTGCAGATATCCAGATAGACTTTAGCGGCACTTCTGGAGTTGAAGTATTTGCAGACAAGCCTGTCGTCGACAGCCCGTCGTACTGCAGCATGGTTGACCGATTCGTGTATCCGTGATCCTGACTTCTGCTGTAGACAGTCGACTTGAGAAGCATCGCGGTTTTTGGAAGATCGAAGATCGGCACTGGCAATTCCTGTCCGCCTCCACGCGAATCGCTACCTATCTCAATTGGCAGGTAGTGGTAGCGAATGCGGTGCGACCACGCAGACTTTCCGCTCGGGACATTGTGCATGAATGCCGATGTTGCCCATTGATCCCCGCTGTCAAAGTCGCCCAGCCATAATCCCGTGAAGTTGATGGCCTGGCTGGACGCGGGCAGGTACGATGCGCTCGCGTCTAGACTGTGCAACGGTTCACACCAGTTGTACTGCTCGACTCCGTAAGGAATGCCCTCCCGTGCATCGTACACGAAGATCGAGTCAATCACGCGCAGGCTCGAACGTCGCAGCAATTCGAACTCGGCTTGGCAGAGTGGCACGACTGACTGAGTATGCACACGATCGCTCATACACGGTCCTGTACGACCCAGCTCTTCCGGAGTACAAACTCTGCTGCATCGACCACAATCCGTCGAATCGCCATCACCATACGATCCATAGTATGAATAAATAATATCAATAATATTATTGTATTTAGGAGTTATCCTGTACTTATAAAACAACTTCCACTGTTGTTCGAGTACGCCGCCCTCTCCGGGAGCTGAAACTGTCACGGAGCGCAACTGTCCCTTCGCCCCGCAGTCCCCCATGCACTCAACACAGGAACTGGCCAAGTTGTCCAACGCTCGTTGAGTCACTGGGCAGTATTCCATCTCCACTCGATGGCCGTGCAGGCTCTCGATGCGTGTGCAAAGCCCGTAATAGGGCGCGCCGACACCAGGATTGTTTGCGTTCCAGGGATCAGTTGTTCCCGTAGGCCCGGCCGGATTAAACTCCAAAAACTGTTGGCCCAGTAACGGACGCTCGTGCAATGATCGCATGCTCGGTATCGGGTTAAACCCTGCAGGCAATGAGACACTCCGTCCCGGTATGTCCTCGTAGATCGCCGCGAACGAGTACGTGACTGCACCGTCATACAACGAGATGGTGTACCTGCGTGGTCTGAAAATCCTGCCGTCTGCCTTCAGCCACCATCGCGTCGACGGATCCCACGTTCCATCGTGCGTCATCTTTGCTTTGAAGCGTGCTGGTGCCTCGTACTGGCCAGTACTCTCAATCAATTGGAACGGAATAGAGTGAAACGCGTCGAGTGCGAGATACGTCGTTCGCGGGTTGTTTCCGACCACATCTGGCAGTGCCGAATCGATCCACAGAAATGGCTGCTCATTGACCATCCAACCCTGACCCGCCCAGTCCCACCAGCGGTCAAGTTGCGTGCTGTTATTGACCACAGTTCGACCCGTAGCCGCAGACCGTGTTCGTGTCAACCGATACACACCGCCAGTGATCGGCAACTCCAAGTCCACAAATTGGGCCAGGGGCACGCCCGTGATGAGATCGACCTTTCCTTCTATGGTTGGCCTTGCCGTGTGAGCCCAACTTGTCTCGCGATTACTGGTCGCCTCAATGATCAAGGGAATTGACGAACCGCCCAGTGTGGGCGAAGGAGGGGCAAAGTCACCAATGGAGGGTGGCACAAGCAGATTCACATTCAGTGATGATGATCTCGATGTCTTGGGAGAGCTACAGATATCGATTAATCCAGAGCCTCCATCCCCGTATTCACCCGGGGATATCGCCAGAAGTGCATTGCCCACCTCTCCATCTGGCGAATCTCCATCTCCCGGGTCGCCATCGCCCGGTGCCGGTCTGCTTGCGTCAGGACACAACGCCGCATGAATTCCGTTCCAACACATGCTTCCTTGAATGCCCACATCGTCATACCCATACTGGTTGTCATAGAGCCTGCGCGGCCCATGCCAGACGGGCGACGCCAGTGGTTGCAACGGATCAGCCTCTATCAGCCAATCCGCATCGCAGTGATTCGGGGGTGTCCCAGGAGGCAGCGTGTGGACACCGATATTCACATAGTCACACGGACATGGTTCTGCTGGTGGCTCAGCAAGTACACTTGCTATACAAAGGCTTCCGCAAGCGATTGCCACTGCAACAATTCTTGCTTTCAGTATCTTCGCAACCAACCCACCCAGATCAGACATGTTGAGACTTTGCCGAGTTGCCATGAAGTATGCTCCCCAAAAAACAACGAGAATACGAATGTTTTCGCCGAGAAACCCGCCCCAAACACTCGCGAAGCAAGAGCGCGATGTGTAGCCAACAGGTTGGATTGTAAATAGATTACAAAAATTGTCATGATCGTGCAAGTTGAAATTCACACAGAGTGCAGAAAAAACAAGATCAACTGCACAAGCCCGTGGAAAACATCAACTTACACTTATCCACAAACAATTCACAACGGACTCGCGATCATACTTTGATCGATCTTCGTGTACCGTGATCCCCCACAACAGAGGGTGACTTCAAACTGAGCTTGTATACGCAACGACAAAGTTTTACATTGACTTGCATCAGCAACCATTTTCCGGTATGCTGAATTGATGCGTCCGGCTCGATTGACATCCATGGCGTTCGTCAGCACGATGTGTATCAGTGCGCCCACGCTGGCCCAGCAACCTCCCAGCGCCATGCTGAGTGGCAATGTATCGCTCGCGCGACTGATCGATTTTTCCGCACAACAACTCAACGTTCGTGTCGATTACGACCCTGCCCAACTCACCGGTTCCATCACCCTTCGATCACAGGATGGAATGACCCCTTCGGAACTCTGGTCGTTCACAAACACAGCCCTGGCCTCGCGCGGAATGACCACCGTGCGTCAGCTCGGCAGCGATGGTCTCTCCGTTGTGAAACTTGTCGATGCCGCCAGTGTTGCCCGTACGGAGTTGCACGAATCAGAGCCGATCGATCGCGACAGCACGACACCACTCGTCCCCGCAGGCTTTGCGAACCAACTGGTTCGCATCGAACATCGCGCCGCAAAAGACGTGATCGATGCCTTGCGTCCCTTTCTCAGCAAGCAGGGCGGTAACGCTGTAGCCGTCGGAGATTCCGGGTTTGTCATGATCTCCGATACACTCGTCCGCATCGAGCAGGCCAAGCGATTTCTGGCCGTGCTTGATCGCACTGCTTCCACCTTAAGCGTCGAAGAAGTGTTGGTACACAACCTCGGCGCAGAGCAACTGGCCGCCCTGGCGACACAGGTGGCCCAGAAACGAAAGGTGATCGATGGACAAGCCACGCCCGGCGAGGTCCTGCCCGGGCCATCCGGCAACACGGTCCTGCTGATCGCCCCAGACTCTGCACGCGCTGCCTGGATGGAATTACTAGCGCAGTTGGATAAACGCGAGTCCACCAACACCAAGACCTATCAGCCATACTCATACCAGGTCAGCGAGGTTGCCACCTTGATCGAACAGGTCATCGCCGATCCGCTCCGTGCGGATGATCGTTTTCGAGTGGTGAAGGACGAACTGACCAATACTCTCATCGTCACCGCAACACCAAGCCAACATGAAACGATTGAACAAGTCGTATCTCGTCTCAGCCAGAATGTATCGCACTCTCCTCGCCCGATCCGTGCGTTCCGCATTCGCAATCGCCCCGTCAACGAACTTCTGAGCGTGCTCAACAGACTCATTGATGCTGGAGCAATCGAGAACTTGAGTGAGAATGCCCTGGGATCAACCAGCGTGCGAGATGCCGCCGATCAGCAGTTGTTGTTGAACAGAGAGGATGCGCCCGATGCACTCACAACCGGCCCGCGCGAAAGTCTGACCAACTCCGGTCGCCCCGATTCCTACGCGTCGGACAAGTCACGATCACGCTCCGAACACTCGGGTCAGGCAGAGGTGGATAGCACTGCGAAGCCATCCCCCAATGGCATTGCTCTCACGGCCGACGAAGGCACCAACACCATCATTGCCATCGGCGAAGCAAGCCTCCTTGCTCAACTGGAACAACTGCTCGCCATGCTGGATGTGCGCCAGCCTCAGGTCATGCTCGAAGTCACGCTGGTCAGTCTTTCCGACAATGATGCGCTGAGCTTGGGACTGGAACTTGAAAAACTTGACGTGCTGGGGGACGCCAGCCTGATGCTCAGCTCGCTCTTCGGGCTTTCGAGCAGCGGAGGCCGCGGCTTCTCTGGCGTCGTCCTCTCGCCGGGCGAGTTCAGTGTCGTTGCTCGCGCACTCCAGACTCTGTCAAATGGTCGCTCGACCAGTATTCCAAAGGTCCTCGTCACCAACAACCAACAGGCCACCTTTGCGAGTGTCCTGCAGCAACCGTTCCAAACCGCGACCAGTTCCAGTGGCGGCACCGCCCAAGGTTTTGGAGGATTTCAGGATGCGGGTACAACCATCTCTGTTCGCCCGCAGATTGCCGAAGGGGATGAACTTGTTCTTGAGTATTCGCTCAGCCTGTCGAGCTTTGTGGGTGGTCCGGCCGCTCCAGGTTTGCCCCCGCCACGCCAGCAGAACAAGGTCGACAGCCTGGCAACCCTGCCAGATGGATACACAGTCGTGGTGGGCGGGCTCGAATTCACCAACCGCTCCGACAGCGAACAACGGATCCCGGGCATTGGCGCAATTCCGCTGATTGGCGAACTCTTCAAGAGTCGAGACAACAACGAAGGACGCCAGCGATTCTTTGTCTTCATCCGCGCAACTGTACTGCGTGACGCACGGCTCGAAGACCTCAAGTACATCAGCGCGAAAGATGGTGGCAGCGTTGGTGTCAGCGACGGATGGCCCACAATGCAGCCCGGAATTATCCGTTAGTCAGATTGTTCATGCTCGCTACGACGCTCGATTGCACTTTCATCGATTGCTCCGATAACATCGCCCTTTCATGACTGACCATGGAAATGCCACCCCCTTCAACCACGACGCAGCCGCCCGGCATCACTGCATGCATCAACGGATACATCACCGAATGCATCACAGAGGCCAAGCCGGACGCGACCGATATCCGCGATGTGAACTGCTTCCCAGTATCCGACAATCAACTCCCGCCAAACGATATAACCAAGTCGTTCTCAGACCTTTTTATCCAAGCAATTCCGTACGAATTCGCTCGTCGCCACCTCGTCGTGCCAGTTCCCTCCAACGATCGTGATACCGCAACCGTGCGGGTCGCGTCCAACACGCTGCCCAGCGTCGTGTTCAACATCGGTGTCGCGATCGGTCGTGCGCTCAATCCAACCCTCGATGATGGTGAGTCCATTGCTTCCGAGATCGATGATCTTTACACCATCGCGCACGCTCGAAGTCGCGCCACGGTCCAGCCCCAACTCTCACCCAACGACGATGCTCCTCCAGTCGAACTGGAAGGATCGATGGATGTTGATGCCGATCTCCGATCCGCCTTGGCCCGCCTCGACGCTGATCTGCTGCATACCTCCGGCAAGAACGAGGTTGTGCGGCTGGTCGATCTGATCTTGTTCGAAGCATTGAACCGAAAGGCCAGCGATGTGCACATCCATCCACTGTCTGACCGAACGCTCGTGCGATATCGACTCGACGGCGTACTCCAAACGGTTCGAGAACTGCCCGCCGGCCTCGCCAGCGCAGTGACGAGCCGTATCAAGGTCATGGGCCGCATGGATGTTGCCGAGCAAAGGGCACCGCAGGATGGTCGAGCGTCGGTCACACTTGGCAATACTCATGCCGCAACCGCGCCGCGACACAGTTCCTCGCGACGGATCGACCTCCGTCTCAGCACCATGCCAACGACATATGGCGAGCGGGTCGTTGTCCGAGTCCTGGACAATGCCCGCTCAACCCATCTCCTCAGCTTTGCCAACCTGGGTATGCCTGCAGTTCTCGAAGCCTCGTACCTCAAGCAGGCCAGCCGTACGAGCGGCATTGTCCTCTCAACAGGCCCCACAGGCAGTGGTAAAACGACCACGCTCTATACAACGCTGAAGTGGATCACACAACAGCGCACCAATCCACACTCGACGATGTTTGACCAAGCCACAACCCGCTCCTCGGGTTGCGAACTCAACATCATGACCATCGAGGATCCCGTCGAATACGATCTCTCGCTCGCTGGCCTTGCAGTCAGTCAGACACCTGTCAACCCAAAGAAGAACGTGACCTTTGCCACAGGGCTCCGTCATATTTTGCGCCAGGATCCTGATGTCATCATGGTTGGCGAGATTCGCGACGAAGAGACAGCACGCATCGCGGTCCAGGCAAGCCTCACCGGACACCTCGTGCTCAGCACCCTGCACACCAACGACGCCGCAAGCGCAGTCGCACGCCTCATCGATCTGAACGTCGAGCCATTCCTGGTTTCTTCTTCCCTCGCCGCGGTCCTCGCACAGCGATTAGTGCGCCGACTGCACGAAGCATGTGATGGCCTTGGATGCACGAACTGTTTCCACACAGGGTATCAAGGCCGCACAGGCGTCTTTGAACTTCTGGTCTTGGACGAAGACCTTCGCCAGGAAGTGAACAAGTGCGTCCGCGCAACCTTGCTGCGTCAGATGGCACTGGACAAGGGCATGACCACACTGCTGCAGTCTGGCGAATCACTGGTCGCTCGACGCGTGACCACAATCGCCGAGGTGGCGCGCGTGATCCAAGGACTTGAGTAGGACACTATTTTGAGTAGGACACGAGAAAGAAAACGAGCCAATCTATCGGCCATGCATGCCCCTCCCCTCTCATACCAATACTCCACGCCGCTCAGCCCGCTCGATGCCAACGCTGCTCGAACTCGTCGCGCTCTACTCACGAGCGGGGTCGTGACGATTTGCGGACTGACTTGGGCGCTCTGGCCCACAGCACAACGCCTTCCACAACCAGTCGATCCATCACATATATTGCCAACCACCGGGATCGATGTCGCTCCCTTGAACTCCCTCGCATTCGATGCCCCACTCTGGCATACCCCGTCCGCGCCTGTTATCGCTGTCACTCCTCCACCGCTTCCACCGCCTCCGCCTCCGCCTCCGCCATTACCCTTGAGATTACAACTGATCGGGATCATCACGCTGGCGAATATCCCAAGCGGCAACGACAATGCGATGGTGTTTCGGGCAGCAATCTACGACCCCGATGCCGATACCACAGTGTTTGCCAGCGTCGGTGACACGATCGCCGGCAGACAAGTCACCTCAATTGACGGTGCTGGGGTGACACTCTCACGAGGAGCCCTCACCCAGTCCTTGATCCTGGATCAACTCCAGCTGGGGCTGTCAACGCCTTTACCAGCAGCAAAGTCCAAGACAGACATAAAGCGAAATAATGAGAGTGAGAAGTGACACACAATACCCCAGACACTTCATCATCAGCGCTCGCCAGCCACGATTCCCATATATGGTCCATCACTTGGCCGCCCGAGCGTTTTTTCTGGGCGCTGATTGATCCATCAAAGTTGCCACGTTCACTTGCCAGACAAGGTATCGCCACATCGCACCCTGCGCTGGATGAACTGATTGTCGACCAACTGCCCCTGCCTCTGCACGAACTGCATGTCGTATATCAAAGAGTCTCTAACAACAACAATCGTCTGATTGCATGCGCAGCACGCACGAACGATCTTCGCGATCTGCCCATTGAAACATTGGAACTCAAGGCCTCGCACCTTCCACGCTGGCTCGACGAGGCCCTCACTCCCATTGATACCCATCCAGATCTGTCGATCATGCCAGAATCTGATCATTTCCAGCACGAAACCATCGCCCAATCGAGTGCTGCCAGTCTGCCCAACGTACTCATAGGTACGCATGCGCCCCACTCGATCCGGCGTCACGCACGCCATCGGGATCTCATCTTTGCTTGCACGCTCTTGTCACTATGCCTGTGTCTCGCTCTAGGCATGAATCGACGCGCCGCCGCTTCGCGAACGCAGGCGCAGAACTTCGCAACCGCGACAGCCGGACTGGTTCGAGCCAATGTTCCTTCGCTCCCAGCATCATGGCCAGCCATCATCTCAGAACTCGAAACCGAGCATCACAACTTCACGCGGACACGCACACAGCCCATGATTCCGCCCCGCGATGCGGCCGAGGTACTGGCGGGCTTGCTTGCGCGATGGCCACTCGCCACGAGTGTGCAAACACAATCACTCAGAGTCGCCGAAGACCAAATGACCATCACCGTTTCAACCTCGTTGGTCGACAACGCCCGTGCCTTTGCAAACAACATCATCGCGCCTTCTGGCTGGGTGCTGTCAGAGCCCCAGCTCAGTTCGTCCGGCAATGCATCGATCTTGATGATTTCAGCCTATCGTGACCAAGTCGGCAGCACATCCCCAGGTGGTGCGCCATGACGAGTCTGCGATGGCTGCGTTGGTCCGTCGCACTGACCGCAGCAACCTTGGTTGCAGCATCGGGCGCGAGCCTTGTCCGCGCTCACGCTGCCCGGACAACTGCTCTGAAGCAATACGCCCATGCTCGAACCTTGGTCGTTGAATTGAACAGCCTCAGAACCGCGCAAGAGGTGGTCGCTTTGGGTCCTCGCCCCGAGGCTGGACTGCTCGATATCTTGTCAATGTCCATCGTGACTGCTGGAATCTCCCAGACCGCCTTGCACAACCTCACGCCCGAATCCGAATCACCCGTCGGCACGCTCGCGGGTGCACGCTACTTCCGTCAGCGGGCACGCTTGACACTCGCGGACATCACGCTGCCAGATCTGGGACGCTGGCTGACCGAATGGAGACGAACCGCGAAGGCATGGACTGTGACCTCAATCGACATCACCCCAGCCAAACCGACCAGTTCCTTGCGGCACACCGAACCACCCCGGCTTCGCGCGTCCATCATCCTCGAAGCCTTGTATGTTGTCGAAAGCCAACCAACTCAATCCATGCCAACCAGGAATCCATGAATCATCTCGGGGTTGCTATGCCATATCACGCCCAATCACGCTTGTTGTTCCTCGTCCCGATACTTGTCGCTCTGGTCTTGGCCAGCCTGTCTGGCTGTCGCTCCTCGAGAAGTCCCTATTCGTCGGCCTCCGCAGGTTCAAGAGATACCACAAAGGCCCAACAACTGAATCGAGATGCCGCGGAATCGATGAAATCCGCCGACTGGCCACAAGCCCAGTCACTTCTCCAGGCGGCACTCGCCGCAGATCTTTACTTCGGCCCCGCCCACAACAACCTCGGCGTGCTTCACCTGCGCGAAGGCAACCTCTACGAGGCCGCCAGCGAATTCGAGTGGGCAAAGAAACTCATGCCTGGTCACCCCGACCCACGAGTCAATCTCGCGATGGTCTTGGAACAAGTCGGCAAGCCCACCGAAGCCATCGCTGCCTACCGCTCCGCCTTGGAGGTCTATCCAGATCACATCTGTGCTGTTCAAGGTCTCGTCCGTCTCCAACTCCGCCAAGCCAAACCCGACGACACCACCAATCACCTGCTCGAACAAGTCGCCATTCGTGGCGAGACCACTGAATGGAAGCAATGGGCAAGGCTCCAACTCGCAAAGCGGTCAAGCAGCATCACGGAATTGAACTAACTCGCACAGCCGTAGATCGACAATCCTTTATCAACACATCCGGGCGTACCCGCCAGCCATACCGAACCAAACCCGATCATGGGCTTACACTATCGGGTCTTGCCCCTCACCACCCTTTTCATCGACCTCAACTCCTACTTCGCCTCGGTGGAGCAGCAGGTGGCGCCGCAACTCCGAGGCAGGCCCGTCGCCGTCGCGCCCGTCGTCAGCGATGCTGGCTGCTGCATCGCTGCCAGCTATGAGGCCAAGAAGTTCGGCGTCAAGACCGGCACACGCGTGGGTGAGGCCAAACGCCTCTGCCCCTCGATCACGATTCTCGACGCGCGCCCGCGCCTCTATGTCCTCATGCACCACCGGATTATTGCCGCCGTGGACACCTGCATTCCTGTCCACAAGGTCCACTCCATCGACGAAGTTTCTTGTCGGCTCGATCGTCTCCAGCGCGATCCTCAGCGCGCCAGGCAACTCGCCCTCGACATCAAAAATGCCATCCACGCGCGCTGCGGTTCGTGGATGCGATCCTCCATCGGCATCGCCCCAAACCGCCCCCTCGCCAAACTCGCTACCGACATGCAAAAGCCCGACGGCCTCGTCATCCTGCGCGACGAAGATCTCACTCCCCAAGGCGGCGTGATCGGCCATCTCTCGGCACAGGAACTCGCTGGCATCGGCCCGCGGATGATGAAGCGACTCGAACACGCGGGCATCCGCACCATCGGTGATCTCTGCCAACAGAACGAGAAGCAGATGCGCCGCCTCTGGGGCGGCATGGTCGGCGAACGCTGGTACTACTGGCTGCGCGGCGGCGAAGTCCACGAACCACCCACGCACAAAGGCAGCGTCGGCCATTCCCACGTTCTAGCCCCGCAGCGCCGCGACCCCGCCCAAGCCAAGAGCGTTGCCTTCCGCCTGCTGCTCAAGGCTGCCGCTCGCTTGCGCCACGATAACTACGCCGCACGCAAACTCACGCTCAGCATCCGCCTCGTTGGTGAAAACTCCGTCAGCGCCTGGGGTGGCGGCCGCTGGGAAGCCACGGCAGCCCTGGGCGATGGGTGCATCGACAGCGGCACGATGCTCGACGCGCTGGGCGAACTGTGGAAGCAGGCCGATCAGCACATGCGTGAGATGCCACCCGTGCAAGTCGCCGTCACGCTCCACGACCTCGTGAACGCGCAGAGCCAGACCCTGCCACTCTTCAACGACGAACGCAAACTGGGACGCATCTCTATCGCGATGGACAAAATCAACGCCAAGTTCGGCGCCAACACGCTCTACACCGCCAACATCCAGGATGCCCGCACCAGTGGCACCGGCGGCATCGCCTTCAACTTCGTACCCGACCTCAGCATCCCCGATAGCGTCCAGTCCCGCCAAGGCAGCGAGAGTGGCCGCACGCAGCAGCCCACCCCTCGCCTGACCGATGCCCAGGCAAACGAGCTGATCGAAACCAGCCTTCGCCATCGCTGAAAAATTGCCCAAGCGTTGAGCAGCATCAGGACCTAATTCACACGCCGCACAAACGCCTCATACTGCTCGGGCGTGTCGATGCCGGTGCCGCGACTCTCCGCTATAACCAACGCAATCGGATACCCATGCTCCAGCACGCGCAGTTGCTCAAGACTCTCGATCTGTTCAAGAGGCGTCGGTTCCAGAGTGACATAGCGCTGCAGGAAGCGATTGCGATACGCGTACAAACCAACATGCCGCAACAGATGCGCGTGCTCGCTTGCGCCAATGGAGTTGCGAGGATACGGAATTCGCGAGCGCGAGAAGTACAGCGCACGGCGCACGCCGTATACGCCCGGCAGACCCGGCACACCATTCGAAGCCACAACCTTCACGATCGCCTGATTGCCTGGATCGTCCGCCTCGTTCCATGGCGAACCGATCGTCGCCATGCCCACGCCCATATCCAAACTCGACATTGCAACCAGCGCGTCCACACACGCATCAATCACTTCCGGCTCCATCTCCGGCTCGTCCCCCTGCACATTCACCACGATGTCGTCGCCCTGCAATCCCAGCACTCGCGCTGCCTGTGCCAAGCGACTCGTGCCGTTGGGATGAGCCTCGTCGGTCATCACCACCCGCGCCCCAAACCCCGTGCACGCCGCTCGCACGCGTTCGTGATCGGTCGCGATGATCACGCTCTGCGGCCGCTTCGCTCTCAAGGCGTTCTCATAGACATGCTGGATGAGCGGCTTGCCCGTGCGGCTCGCCAGCACCTTCTCTGGAAAGCGCGTCGAGCCAAGCCGGGCGGGGATCATCGCGACAATTGCGGGTGAGGTAGGCATGATTGGCTAGGCCACATCATTCGCAAGCCGCTGGATCAAGGCCCATGTCCCTCGCACATGCTCGGGCCGCGTCAGCACCGCCCCGATCGCCATGCGAAGAACGTACATCATCTCGCCACCCCTCTCACGCTGCCCAGAAGGCCCCGCCAGCATCGTGTGCGTCAGATACGCCAACCCCGACGCATTGATCTTCGCCAGCAACTCTCGATTGCGCTGGTCGGTCTGGCTCGCCGATTCCTCCGCTCGCGCCGCCAAGCGAAAGCAAACCAGATTCATGGTTCGCTCCGCGACAACCTCGAACATTGGATCAGCCCTCACGCAACCCTCAAACTCTGCCGCCATCGCCATGTGCGACCGGATGTACTCGCGCAGCCCCTCCAGCCCGTACCAGCGCATCACCAGCCACAATTTCAGCGCCCGAAACCGCCTCCCCAGCGGCACCTGCCAATCGCGATAATCAATCACTTCGCCCGCATCGCTCGCCTGGTTGCGCAGGTACTCGGGCGTGATCGACATCGCGCCCGTCACGCTGGCCCGATCGCGCGTCCAGAAACAGTCGCAATCAAAGTTGGTCAGCAGCCACTTGTGCGGATTGAAGCAGATCGAATCCGCATGCTCGACGCCAGCCAGCCAATGCTGAAACTCCGGACAGACACACGCCGCACCAGCGTGGGCCGCATCCACATGCAGCCACGCATCCTTCGCGCCAGCCTCGCCCATCGCGCTGGCGATTGCGCCGATGTCGTCAATCGCAGTGCTGCTGGTCGTGCCCACCGTCGCGCACACAAACGCGGGCACTCGCCCCGCGCCCACGTCCTCTCGAATCGCGCTCGCGAGCAGATCACTGCGCATCCGCATCTTTGAATCCACGCCAATCAACCGCACCTGCCTTCGATCCTCGGGCCCGCTCGCAAGTCCCGCGATCATCGTGGCTTTCAATATCGACGAGTGCGCCTGGCTCGACGCATACACCGTCAAGTGCGGCTCCTTGGTTTCACTAATACCACCACCAACACCACTAACAGTCCCACCACCGATCGCGCCAAGTCGAACTCGCGCCCTGAACCGCGCGGCACACAGCGCAACCAGTACCGCCTCGCTCGCCGTGCCCTCAATTACCCCCCCACCGCCCCCGCCACCACCCTGACTCCCGCCCCTACTTCCCTCGACGCTCGAGGTCGACAAGAAAACCTCGGGCAGCCCGATCGCCCGCCCCAGCCAATCCAGCACCCGCGTTTCCAACTCAGTACACGCGGGGCTGGTTGCCCACAGCATGCCCTGCACCCCCAACCCCGCGCTCAGCAATTCACCTACCACTGCGGGCGTTGAAATGTTGCTGGGAAAAAAGGCGTAAAAGTTGGGATGCTGCCAATGCGTGATGCCCCGCATCACGATCGCGTCCAGATCCTGCGCGATCGCCCGCCATCCCGCTTCGCCAGCCAGTCCTACTTCCGGCGCATGCGTCGGGAGTGCGCTCAATACATCGCCAGGCCTCACGCGCGAAAAAACTGGCAGCGACTGGGGATGTTCCGCCAGTTGCTGCCAGTATGCACCGACCCACTCACCCGCAAAGGCGAGCGCCTCTTCCAGTTCACGCGAATCCAAGCTCGGACCCATGCCCGAGCGTAGCGGTCGCTTGTGCCCAGGACGACAACAGCATCATCACGCCATGATCATGGCAAGATCATTCCCCGCAAGACGTGCAAGGGCCTTCACTAAAGACCCGCAGGAAACTATCAACATCGCAAGGATCAAACAGGCTGCCGTCGTTGTTGAAGTCGATGTCATCGCACACCGCCCCGGCCGGAATGCAGTCGCCTTCGCTGTAGATGCTCAGGAAAGCATCCACATCCTGGGGATCAAAGAACGATCCATCGTTGTTGACATCGATGTCATTGCACGTTGGTCCAGTCGTCGGAAAGCACACGCCCGTCAATTCAATGGTGTATGCCCCAGCCGTGCCTATGAACGTGCCCGCCCAGCCCTCCCAGGTGTTGGCTGCTCCAGGACCATCCGGTGCTCGCTGGCCAGCAAAGGGAGTGTTGATCCACAGCAGGACACCACCCGAATCCACCGGATCGGCGTTATACCTGGAAATCGCCAGGTAATAGGTGCCAGGCTGCGTCACCAGCGCGTTTGTGAGCCGGGCCCGTAATCCCGTGGTGTCGTCATTGTGTACAACACCCAGACCGTTTGCGTCAAACAAGAACAGTTGCGTATCCCATGTGGTCACAGGAGCAGTGTCGGCGCTGAAGCCAGCAGGATTGCAAATCTCGATCTGGAACACATCGATCTCCGTCGCGCCCGTCCCGCCGTCGAGCAGGCCATTGATCGCAGCGATTTCACCCGTGCCATCGGGCGCAACCGCCGTGTCCCGGGTCTGGCCCGCATCGGTGGTCTCATTCCAAGGTGTCCCACCCCGCACCGCGAGCGTCACGTTCGCCGTCGCTGGCGTGCCCGAACTGGGCGTGACCGTCACCGGAATCTGAAAAATGCCCGAGGGCGTCGCGCCGGTGCTCGACAGCAGCCCCGACCACACCCCACCACCCTGATCGCTGAACGCAATCGTTCCCAATCCCAGCGCGCTCGCGTTGGCAGAGACCGATGTCACCGTGTTCGTGCCCCGCGGCTGGACCGTCGCCGACAGCGTCGAGGATTCACCCGCAAAGATCGTCGCCGGTGCCGCAGCAGTGGCCACAATCGCCACCGCAGGTACCAACGGATCGTTCGCGCCGTTGAATTCCAATGACCAGTACAGCAAAGAACCGACATCCCCGCCCGTATCGTCATCGATGATCAACGTCCACGTGCCATTGCTGTTCGCACCGTTGACACCAGACAGGTTGGCAAGCGCCGTTGCCGGAATCGGAATCGTTGCCGCCGCACGCCACGCCACCACCCCGCCCTCGGGCAGGTAATCCGCAGAGAAGGGTGCCGCCGTTCCAGTCGCTCCGATAATCGTCGACGCGCTCTGCGTGAGCCTCGTGAAGGTCATGTTATCGCCCGCCGCGCCGTTATCGCTGGTCAGGTGGATATACGCACCGCCACCAGGCGGCACCAACACGATGTCCAAGTCGCCAGTGAACGTGTGCGTGAGATTCAACACCACGCTCAGGCTCGTGATCGACGCCGGACCCCCGCTGATCGTGATCTGATCCTGCACCGTGCCTGTAGTAGTGCCCGGCGCACCAGGTGGAATCGGAGCGCTGGGACTGCTGCTGAAGACCTGTCCGGACGCGATGCCGCACAGACTGACCAATCCAGCAACCAACCCCATAACTGTGGAACCAACGGTATGAATGCGACCCATGATGCTACTCCCTTTTGAGAATTGAATGTCAACCACCGCTCCTAAGCCCTTATCGCTTCCGCGCAGGGACCCGCCCTGCACAAGCTCCAGTCCTTTTCAAACCTCATAGCAAACCAAAAGGTCTACCCGAAGGCATATTAAAAAGCTGAATTGAGTCTTGCCAGTACACTCGAATTTCGTGTGTCTGTCAAGTCAGAACCATGGAAATTACTAGTTCATCCATCCGCTTCGGTCTTGAAGCAAAGCCCAAGTTGATCTGGACCGTCAGCATCACGGGGTATCTGCCCGAACGCGGCACCCTGCCATGGTGCATGCAGCGCGAATAAAAACCATCGATATGACCTTCCAAAAGCAAAAAACACCAGAAAACAAAATGCACAAGAGCCTGCGGAGCAGGCTCTTGTGAACTCTTGCGAGTCAATGCGACCAAACAAAAGTGACCCCGTCGGGATTCGAACCCGAGTTTCTAGGATGAGAACCTAGCGTCCTGGACCAGACTAGACGACGGGGCCGACTCAATGGTCAGTTGTCGTGGAATGCGGGGACGAACCGCAACATATCACTGTAGGATAGGTGATATTCAAGTGAGACATTGGTGAAACAAAGTCAAAGGGTGGCTTGGGGGGTTGCTCAGGGGATGGCCTGGAGATTCGCCGCGCTCCAGCCCCGCGCTCAGGCAGACAAAGACTGCAATTGGCGGCGCAGCAGACTCAACGCGTAGACCGCCGCTTCATCGGCGCTCTGGCCCACCACCGCCCCGCATGGTGTCGCGCTTTGATCGCGCCACTCCGCACGATAACAGTCAAACAACTGCACGTGACGAATCGTCAGCGAATAGCCCGCGTTGGCGAAGCACTCGCCCACCGCACGCACCGTCGGATACGACCGCCCATCGCGATGCACGCGACAGTCGTTCGCATCCGCTGCCTTGAAGTCGGTCTGATAGAGAGCATCGATTGCAAAGTCCAGACCCATGAGTGCCTCCGGCGTGCGAAAAGTGTCAAGGCAAGAGCCGCCCATCAACCTCGATCATTCATTGCCGCGCCCCGTACCATCTCACTTTCCTCATGCGCCGCCATCCTTGGCAACCAATGGTAGCCTTCAAGGACAATGGCCGTCGCGCTCAAGGTCCTCGTTGCACCCTGCTGAGATTGAGCGTGGCATCATCGGGCAGGCGGGTGAGATTGGTCAGAATGAACCGGGGGTTGCTGTTCCATCGGACCTCAAACGTCAACTCGACGGGATCGCCCAAACCCAGCCCGGCCCATGAGACGTTTGCTGAGATTGTTGGAAAGTCCATGATCATCTCGTTCATCCCCTCCACTTCGCCTTTGGAACCGACAAACTCGGGGATGGCCTCGTGGTGCAGTTGGAGATAGATCACCCCGCCAGGCCGGAGCGTTGCTTCAGGTGTTCCCTCAATTCGACCGCGCGTCGTATACGTTGCGTCCGCTGGCGTTGTGGTGGACACCACTTCAACCCGCCCCAAGTGCATCGCATGATTCTGGTCACTCGTACTGGGGTTGACCGCATACCCACCACCCTTGCCCTCCGCCGCGCTGGGCGTGGCCGGCGCGCTACCAGAAAGTACCTCCCACAGCACACCCAGACCAACGACGATGATGGCACCCACAAGCAAAAAAAGCATGGCACGCGACTTCATGTTCTTATTCTTAGCAATCACAATCCAGGTCATCAAACACCCATCAACGTCCATATAACTTTCTCGGGAATCGAAAAACTATCCTGCGAAGGTCACATTTCCTGCTTGACGCAAACCGGTCAGGTTGCCATACTTGCAGGCTGTGAAAGGCTTTGAGTCGCGCGGCATCGGTTCGCACTCTGCTTGGGACTGGCCTTGGACCCAAACCACGCAGCGGCGGGGTCGGGAGCCGGGGGCAGCGGCGGGGTGGTCGGGGGGAGAGCAGAAAGGCCGTCGCAAGAGCGTGACGGCGAAGGGCGGGCCAGGCTGGCCAGTGTGGGTACGAGGGTTGGAACCAGGAGCGGGTCTATTCCCGCATGAAGGACGGCGCATGGCCACGATCACGAAAAAGGAACTGGTTGAACGCATCACCGAGAAGACCAAGGTGAAGCGGCACGATGTGAAGGATGTCTGCCAGGAGTTTCTCAACCAGATCATCGTGGAACTGCGCAAGGGCAATCGCCTCGAGTTTCGTGACTTTGGCGTCTTCGAGGTCAAGGAACGCAGCGCGCGGACCGCGCAGAACCCCAAGACCATGCAGAAGGTCGAAGTGCCCGCCAAGCGAGCCGTGAAGTTCAAGGTGGGCCGGCTCATGCGAGAGAGCGTCGAGATGCCCCCGCCCGCTCCCAAGGTGGTGGTCGAGGTCAAGACCATCGACAGCAAGAGCAAGCAGCAGCCCGTACACGCCTAGGACCTGTGCATGTAGCCACCCCTGCACCGAAGCGCTGTTCCGCATCACGCGTTCATTCCAAGACTCACTTCGCCCCAAACCAACCGCAATCCGCCATCGCCCCAAGCCCATCTTGGCCCGCCTTGGCTTTGCCGCGTCGCACCGCCGCCAGCCCACTAGGCTTTCCCATGCAAGACATGCTCCAAGGCCCTTTGCTGGGCATCACGGTCGGAAACTCGCGGACCCGCTTGGGGCTCTTCATCCGGGGCGAACTCTCCAGTGCCAGCAGCCTGGGTAATAGCGATGTCCAGGCAATCACGCGCGAAGCCGAGCGATTACTCGCCGATCAGCACGGGGCACCCATCGTCATGGCCTCGGTCCACAAGGCTTTCTCGGCCCAAGTGCGCGATGCGCTCGAAGGCATGGGCGATGTCTTCCAGATCGGCCAGGACATCCCCGTGCCCCTGCGCCACAATCTCGACGATGCCAGCACGCTCGGGCAGGATCGCCAACTGTGCGCACTCGCCGCCTACTCCCGTGCCCACCAGGCATGCGTGATCGTCGACGCGGGCACCGCCATCACGGTCGACTTTGTCGATGGCGAAGGTGTCTTTCAGGGTGGCATCATCGCGCCGGGCCTGGCGATGATGCTGGCCAGCATGCACGAAAAGACCAGCGCCCTGCCCAGTTTGGCGTGGGAAGTCCCCGATGCCAATCGAGGTCCATTCGGCAAGGACACCCGTCACGCCATGCTGCTGGGCGTGCAGAATGCTGCTCGCGGACTGGTGCGATACGTCACCGAGTTGTACGCAGAGCACTACGAGGCCTACCCACAGATCGTCGCAACAGGCGGCGATGCTGCCACGCTCTTTGAGGGTGACGAAGTCGTCGAGCATGTCGTCCCGGACTTGCAGTTGATCGGCATTCTCGAAGCCTGCAAAGCCGCAGTCGCTTCGGAACACGATGCAGAGAACGACGATGAGGGGACGGTGGGGTGATGGCGCGGGAGACAGTGGTCAGCACTCGAGCCCGGGTTCGAACCCCCAGGCAGGCTGCGGGAGCCATCGCAATCATCGAGGTATGCAGCGACGACCCGCTGGAGTTGGACAAGGTCTTTACGCTGCTTTCTCTGGACCACATCCAGATCGGCGCGATGCGGCTGCGATCAATCGCTGGGATTGACGAGGGGATTGTTGCCCGCCTGGATCAGACGACAGCCTGGCTGATGCCGCACGGCGGCATCGCGGTAGTACGCGAAGTCCTGGCCGCGCTCGCGGATGCAGGAGTCAAGGTACAAGACCAGTGCGAAGGTGCCCCTTCCAGCCTCGATGATGTGGAACGATGCATGCTCGATGTCCTGGCCCGTGCAGCCAGCCCCGATGCAGTGGATCTGCTGCTGGATCAACCGCGACTGTGGCGAGAGGCGGTCCAGAGCAATCCCAACGCTCTTGATCGTCCCGCCACCGATCTCGACCACGTGCTGCTACGACTGGTTGATCCTGCGCTGGTCGTGATGGTGGGCACAAGTAACATTGGCAAGAGCACGCTGACTAACACGCTGGCGGGGCGCGGTGTCTCGATCGTCGCCGACGAACCGGGCACCACCCGCGACCACGTCGGGGTCCTGATCGACATGGCTGGCCTTGTGGTGCGTTGGGTGGACACGCCCGGGCTGCGCGAGGGTGCAACGCCCGAAGAAGCACTCGCGAGAGAATCAGCACTCCGATTGGCCAAGAGCGCCGACTTGGTGGTCCTGGCGGGTGACCTTGGCAACGGGCCGGTGGCGTGGGAAGGCAGCCAGCCGGTACTGCGTGCCTGCCTCCGAATGGATCGCTCTGCCGATCAGGTGGCGGGCCAGACCGGATCGCAAGTCCTCAACAGCAATGTCCCGTCTTGGGATGTCCGACTAAGTTGCGTGACCGGCGAGGGCATCGAAGCACTGGTTGCTCGAATCCGGCAACAACTAATAGGCAATATGGTCGCCAGTAATCAGGCCTGGCGGTTCTGGGCAGATTGATCCCCCCAGCAGCCCAGATACCGATGACAAACACCTACAAACACCTATTTGCGACTCGCAACTAGTGACGATCACCAACACTAAGCCAGCCGGGGCGACTCGTCACGAGTCGTCATATCATGCCCCCCTATGGCCGACGAACGTGATCAGGAATTGAAAGCCAGCCAGACGCCGATCCAGATTCGCGAGGGTGCGGGTCTGGAGGAAGCGCGATACAACGTTGAGTTCATCGAATGGCTGCGCAAGTGGTCAGGACCGCTGTTGGTCGTCATCGCGGTGGTCGCGGGCGGATACGCCCTCCGCCAGAACCTGCAGGGACGAGCCAAGGCCAAGATCGAAGCCGCGTTCAGCGAGTATGAAGCAGCCCGACAGGGCACCAGCCCCAACCCCGATTCGCTGGTGGCGATCGCCGATCAATACAGCGGCGTGGGGGCCATTGCCTACATGGCCCGTTTGGATGCCGCGGATGTCTACCTCGATTGTGTACGCCGGGGTATCAAGCCCGGAGCCAGCGTCCAGCCCGATGGCACCCTAGCGAGCGTTGAGGATGAACTCAAAGAGAGCGAACGCGATGGCATTCTGGCCAAGGCACGCGAGCATTACCAGTGGGTGGTCGACAAGGCGGGCAAAGACCCGGTGTTGGCGATTCAGGCGATCGGTGGGTTGTATGGACTGGCTGCGGTAGCCGAGTCCAAGTCTGATAACGCAACTGCCAAGACCTATTACGAGCGGATTATCGCCGCAGCAGAGGCCGCCAAGTTCCCCAGGCATGTGACGGTGGCCAAGCAACGCATTGCGTCCTTGGAGACATTGGCGACGCTGGATCCAATCCCGTTGCGTTCGAGCGTGCCCAAGCCGCTGGACACCACGCCCGCACCGCCCGCCCAAACTGAACTGGCCCCATCAGAAGTTGCCCCATTGACTTCGCCCATGTCTGAACTAAAGACCGATGCGCCGCTTGCACCCCCTACTGATGGTTTACCGACACCCGTCGAACCAGCACCGGCGAATCCCGCACCACCCAAGCGCTAATGTGCGAATGGGAGAGAGAGTCTTTGATGGGCAGTTGTCGGGTCATGTAGAGGGTCGGTCGAGGGCGATTCCTACACTACCTCGTTCGCCTCAGTCCACGCTTTACTGAACTTTGTATTTTACTTTCACTGCTTCGAATCCGTTTGGTTGTTGTCCTTGTGAACAGGTGCTCCATGACCCATTGCTTTTCGTCCCGTCGTGTTGTGTGCGTTGGCGGGCGACAGGTTGCGCTCCGCGCTGCCCTGCTACTTGCCTGTGGCACCGTGACCACTCTTATAACCTTGATCACCTTCTCTGGCTGTGACAACGCCAGCCCATCCAACGCCGCCGTGTCGACAGCGAGCACCGAGTTGAATGGTGCTGGTGTCGTGGCTTTCTCGCCCGACACACTCAGCAAGGGCATCGGAGCCAATGCGAGCAATGCGCAGGGCGGCTCTGCCCAGGGAACAAACGGAGAAAAGTCCGCCTCAGCCATCCTGACAGCCCAGGCAGCCTTGGCTCAGGGCGAGAAGGAAGCCCAGGCAATGACCAGTGCCGACGCGGAAGTGCGCCGCCATCTGGCCAGACTCAATGAGTTGGCCGGCCTCTGGTCGCTGAAGAGCGCGATCGCGTCCACAGCGGAATCCTTCGATCCGGCTCCCAACATCGCAGAGTTGGCAAAGAGTTCGCAGCAGAAGGATCTGGAACTGGTTGCCAACACGGGTCGGCGCGATGCGTTCCAGTCCAAACTCACACAACTTCGGACTGATGCAAAGGTGGCCTTGGACGAGGCGAAGCGTTTCAGTGATGAGACCAATCTGCTGCGCCAGAAAGCCTCTGCGTTGACCGCTCGCGAGGGTGCGCCGCTCATCGAGCAGGCTGCGATGCTGCGTCGCCAAGGAGATGCGCAGCGTCTGATTGGTGAGAAACTCGCAGCGGAGGCGGACATCCTGATGCCCCAACTGGCCGAGCAGGAAGCCCTGATCCAGAAGATCAACAACCAGAAGGCCAAACTCGCTGAGGGCAAGAAGGGCCTCGAAGATCGCAAGGCCTCAGCCAGCAAGGAGGCCGCCGACGCACGCGAGGCGGCGGGGCAAATCAATCGCGAACTCGAAGGAATGTACTCGGAGATGATCAAGGCACACGACGGGCAGTTCCAGCCCGCCTTTGACAACGCGAAGACACAGTTCGAGAAGGCCATGACCTCGGCTCGGGGCGCGAGCGAAGCGGGCGGGACAGGCAAAGTCATGGCTGGAAGCGCGGGCTTGTCGGTGGCAGGGTTGCAGACAACCCGCCTGCAGATGCTCAGCAGCATTGCCAGCACGCTAGACGTGTTGATCAAGAGCGAGCCGGCTCTGCCCCGCAAGGCCGACTATCAGAGCCGGCGCAGCACTATCACCGAGGAATCAGTCAAACTCCTGGATGAGGCCAAGGCATCGATCGAGCAGGCCTCGAGCACGTTCGCCGGAGCTTCTGTGTTGGGCGATGGACGCGAGAAGTTGCAGCAGTTGTCAGAGCGCCTCAAGAAACTGCCCGAGCAGTTGGAGCCAGCGCCCGCGGACGGCGTGCCCCGCGGGGCTCGCATGCTGGTCGAGGAGATGATCGCAGCCAGCAAGGAAGGTCGCTTTGAAGCACTGAACGAAATGACCCACACCACCAGCGATGCCGCAAAGGCGGCGGTCGAAGCGCAGAGCAAGGTTGGTGCGGCGTTCAAGAAACTCAACGATGCTTCCGAGGCCAAGTTCGAACTCGGCGCAATCGAGATGATCAGCAAGGCACCGGGTGGCGGCATGCTGGCCCAGGGCCTTCGCCAGGCCGATCCGAGCGCCATGGACATCAGCACCATGAGTTTCTCCATGGATGGCGATGTTGTCAAGGTCTCGGTACCCGGCTTGCCCATGCCCATGGAAATCAAGCAGATTGAAGGGGCGTGGAAGTTCATTCTGGGCGCAAGCGAGCCCATGGTGACGCAGATGACGCCCATGATGACTGGCATCAGCGGAGCAATGGAAGCCGTCTCGGCCAAGATCGAAGCCGGTGAGTTCAGCGATGCCAGCGCTGCGGGCGCAGCCTTGATGCAGGAAATTCAGAAGGCGCTGATGGGCGGGGGTTGAGTGAACGCCCGATGTTGATTCCTTCTAGTTGACGTTTCCAGTTGATGCTGCTTATTGATACGTGCTGTCGCTATCTCTCAGGCAGCAGCGAAGCATCAATGGTGATGATGGGCATTCATAGACATGGGCATTCATTAATGATGGCTATGCCCCTACAAGTTTTTGCTTACTTGCCTGCCAAGAATCGCGACCATGAGCGAAGCAACCAACCCGCGTGAAGTGCATCGGGATCCCGGGCCCGAATTGGTCCTGGCCAAGATGCACCTGGCTTCGCCCGCCGCGCCTGTCACCGGGATCGTCGTTAAGAACCAACGCTGCACCGCCAGCAAAAAGGCCGCTGGCTTTGTCCGTCATATCGAGTTTGATGTCACTGGCACGGTGCTCGCCGGTTCGTTCGTCAGCGGGCAGAGCTTTGGCGTGCTGCCACCGGGGCTGGACGCAAACAACAAGGCCCACAAACTCCGCCTGTACTCGCTCGCCTCCCCCACCGTCGGTGAAGATGGCAAGGGGTCTATCGTCGCGACTACGGTCAAGCGATTGGTCGACGAGCACTGGCAGACCAGCAACCTGTACCTGGGCGTTGCCAGCAACTATCTCTGCGACCTCAAGCCTGGCGACCGGGTGCAACTGACGGGTCCGAGCGGCAAGCGCTTCGTGCTGCCCGCCAAGCCCGCTGAACATGACTACGTCTTCTTCGCGACCGGCACAGGTATTGCCCCGTTTCGCGGCATGCTGCTGGACCTTCTTCGCACCGCACCCCACTCGCGGATCGCGCTGGTGATGGGGTCTCCCTATGCCTCGGACCTGCTCTATCACGATCAGATGCTCGAACTCGCTCAGACGAACAGCAACTTCCAGTACATCACCGCCATCAGCCGCGAGAAGCAGTCCGATGGCAGCCCCGCGTTGTACGTCCACGAACGGTTGACCCGCTCTCGCGACCAACTGGAGCCGCTGCTCGCCAGTGATCGCGGGCTGATCTACATCTGCGGCATAGCCGGGATGGAACTGGGGGTGCTGCAGCAACTGGCCACAGCGCTCCCAGCGTCGCAACTCAAACGCTACGTCGAGGGCGACGCTGAGATGATGACGACACCATCGAACTGGACTCGCACCATGCTGCACAAGCAGGTGCGACCCTCGCGAAGGGTGTTCATGGAGGTGTACTAGCGGAACAGCAACACTGGCGTGACAGTTGCTGCTGTTGAAACCGCTCGTTTTTGGCTTATCGCACGCTGAACTGCCACACGCCTTCGACCGCTTTGACAAACTCCTTGTCATCCGTGATCTGGATGGGCTTGATCGCATCAATCACTTTGCGGCGCGGGATGCGCTGCTCCTCAGCGGGCAGGCCAATGTTATCGATAGCGCGGAGCGTCTCGCGGGCCTGATTCAGCAAGGCCAGCGACATGGACTCGTCGGAAGCCCCAGTCGTGCCCTGCGTTTCGAGGTAGGCCCGCCAGCCTTCGCCCGTGGGCTTCTTGGCCTTCTGGCTGTAACGGGCCCACGATGCGCCCAGAATCTCTCGGATCGTCTGCGTCCGATCACCCAGGCGCGGGTTGCCCAGTTCGTCAAACAGGGCCTGGCCCTGATCGTCGCTGAGCGGGCCGTAGATCAGGCTGCGATACGCCCCGACCGCAACGCCAACGCTCGACGCGGACAGGATGTCATTGCGAATGCCGCTCTCGGCAAGGCCCGTCGTGGGCAAGCGATCATCAAAGTTGCGGCCTTCGAGGCCCTCGATGACTTCAGCAAGCGTGCGAGCGCGTGTTGAAATGCCCAGTTCGGCAAGGCCTTCGATGGCCGCCGAAGGAAGCAGCGGAGCGTTGCTGCCCGCGGGCTCTGAAAGCCCAGGCGGGGGCTGGATGATCGCGGTGGTGATGTTGGTCTGGGAAGGGCCGCTGGCACGGAGGTCCAGCGGGAGCAGTACCGCCGAGTTGCCCGAGTCAGCAAAGTCGCTGGCCGTGATCGGGCGCGCGGGCGTGCGGAACGTGAAGCCGGCAAGGTCCGCATCGGCCTGGCCATTGCCCGGGCTGAATGTGGTCGGGAAGCCATTGCCCAGCAGCACGGGCGCGCGTGAGAAGTCAATCAGGCCAGCGGTGACGATGTCCGCCCCCGAATCCCGTTCGATCTGACGGCTGCGATTCAGCACCTCTCCGAAGCCGCGCGTGCGGAGGTTGATCGTGTTGGCTGTGACACGGAAGTCACCAAGCACAGTGACATCGCCGAAGGTCACACTACCACTCAGCGCGTTGAGCGTCAGGCTACCAAACGACACAATCTTGTGACCATTGCCAACGTTGATGCCGCCAGAGGCAGTGGTCACTGTGAAGGAGTCTGTGTTGGCCACGCCCGCAGCAACCACTCGCCCCTGCTGGTCATATGAATCCGAAAACACAATGGTCGATGCGAGCGCGTTGGAACGATCCACGCCCAGATTCAGAGCACCCAGCCTGCGCGTCGAACCGATGTTGGCACCAAACCGGAACGCGGGATTGTCGGCATCGCCAGAAGCGTTGCTGCGGAGCGTCAGGATCGGGTCAGTCGCTGCGCTGTCTGCGTTGATCGTGCTACGGAAGGTGATCGAGGCGTTGGAAGCATCCAACGTTGCGTTACCCGCCAGTAGCACCGCATCGCCAAAGTTGATGGCTCGGGACGTGGTGATGTCGCTTGCGATCAGCGTGGTGCCATCGCTATTGGTGGTGATGCTGCCCAGGCGGCGCGTGCCGCCGACGCGACCCCGAAAGGTCGTCTCGCCCGTGTCGGCACCATTCGCGACCGTGTTCACCGTCAGGTTGCGCGGTGTGTTGGTGTTGTCGCTGTCAAGCGTCGAGCCGAAGAGGATGTCGTTGCCCTCAAACGTCGCGTTGGCTCCCAGCGTCACGCTGTCGTTGAAAATCTGATCGCCGGTGGCGCGCATCTGGCTAGTCGCAATCACCGTGGAGCCGTCGGCGTTGGTGGTGATGGTCGAAAGGCGACTGGTGCTGCCCACCGGACCGGCGAATCTGGTCACGCCATTGCCCCCGGTGTTGACGGTGATGCTTCGTCCCACCGCCCCGTCACCATCAAGATTGCCCGAGAAGGTGACGTTACCGGCAGTGGTCGTCACCGTGGTATCAGCGAGTAACTGGGTCGCGCCGGCGATGGCAATATCGCCCGCGAGGGTGGACGTCAGGTTGCCATTGAGGAAGGTCGCCCCGGTATAAATCTGTCGCCCCGTCGTTCGCGCAGAACGCAGAACGATGCTGTTGCCCGAAGCGTTCAGGTTGGCGAGCGATGATTCGCCAGTGGTGGTTGTGCTGCCAATGTCAGACGCAAAGGAGATGTCACCGCCACCCGAATCAATCGTGAGGTCAAAGGGCGAGGCACCCAGGCTGTTGACCGTCCCGCCGAAGATGATGTCGGAATCAAGCGAGGTCGAGGTCGTGCGGATCGTGCTGTTGGAAGTAAGCAGGACGTTCTGGCGGAAGTCGATGGTCGAGACATTGCCGCCCACAATCGTCCCGCCGATCTGGGTAAGCCCGTCGTAGCGCTGATTGCCCGTCGTGGTTACGTTCGCCAGGTTGATCTGGCTTGCGATGATGTCCAGGGCGCGAATCGCAGCAAGATTCCCGATGGCGCCCGCGAACGATACCGGCTGACCCGTCGAGACGACTGTCAACGATGGAACACCTGCGGTGTTGGCGTTGACGGTGCTGGCAAAGCTGACACCTTGAGCACGAAGGGTCGTATCGCTGAAGAGCGTCACGGGTGCGGTGATGGCAAGCGTGGTCGTGGTTTCAACAATACCGCCCAGACTCAGGCCAGAGCCAGTCACGCTCAGGCTTTGGAGGGCACCGGCCCCGCCAGCCCCGCCCAGCAGCGATACACCCTGCGCTCCATCCAGCGTGAGAGCCCGAGCCGTCGCGTCACTGTTCACGGCACCATTGAAGATCACTGATCCAGTGGTACTCGTGATGCTGGTGTTCGCCCCCAGCGTCGTGGTATCGCCGATGTCAACGTTGCCGGTGGTACGGATGATCGCGCTGCTCAGGGCGAGCGTGCCGCCCGCGTCGGTGATCAACGCACCCAATATACCATCCGTCGCCGTACCGATCTCGCCCAGAAGCGTCGTCGCTGGCGAGTTGATCGTCAGGGTGCGGGCCTCTGTCGCGGCGGAATTGACCGTTCCCTGGAAGACGACGCTGCTGGTGCCGGTGGCGACGATGTTCTCTTCGAGAATCACCGGTCCGCCAAAGACCAGTTCCGCTCCGCTCAGATCGGCGTTGAGCGTCGTCGTCGCTCCATTGAAGGTCAGACGCCCCAGCGTGTTGGATCCTTGCAGAAAAATCCCACCATTGCCAGCATTAACGGCGAGGTCTGCCTCCGCGACTGTGCTGTTGATTGCCTGCTGGAATGTGACATCATCGCCCACAAGGCCAGAGGTCGTGACGCTGGAATCGGCGGTGATGTTCACGAGTTGCTGGAAGAGCACATCGCCCGCGTTGCTCGAAAGATCACCCGCAAGGTTGACGACGCTGGCGTAGGTCTGGCCTTCCTGGGTCCGTACGCCGCCATTGATCGACACGGTCTGAGCCACTAGGCTCAGCGAGCGCAGACGCTCCGCCGCGCCCACGACGCCGTTGAACGTAACGTCACCCGTGCTGCCCGCGACCACGGTGAGCACACGGTTGTTGGCAGCGCTATCGGCATCGAGGCCGCCACTGAAAGTGATGTCTGCCCCTGCGAGGTTGGTATTGTCGGTGGTGCGGACATTGACGTCGCTGGTCAGGCTCGTCAGCCCATCAAACAAGATCGCCCCGCCTTCGGTTGACACGTCGGAGGCGAGTTGAATCGACGAGGCGCGGAAGGTGATCGAGGCACCGTCGGTGGCGGTGACACCCTGGTTGACGAGAATGCTGCCGGTGCCGCCCGTCGGCCCCATGCGAAGCAGGACGTTGTCAGAGAAGTTGGTGGGCGCGGAGAACGAGAAGGTCCCGGTACCTGTGGCGCTGCCGATCGTGATGGACTGGAACCCATCCTGCAGGAAAGCCAGTTCGCTCGCCGTCAAGTCCAGCACGTTTGCGCCCGAGTCTCCAGCGCCGTTGAGTCGGACGTTCTGTGCATCGGTCACGGGTCGAATCGTGAGTAACCCCGAGCCACCGACGTTTGCGCCAAAGTCAACCTCGTCTGCGATGAAGGCGAGTTCGCCGCTCTCAACGATCGCATCGGCCGAGTTTGTCAGCGTGCCGGTCTGGGCCTGGAAAATGGTGCGCCCGTTGCTGGCGATGAAGCCAAAGTTCGTACCAACAGTGCCGATGTCGAAGCCATCGCTATCGACGATGCTGTTGGGAAGCGCGCCGCTGAGATTACCCGCGATGGTCGTGAAGTTATTCGCGGTGTTCGTCAGAACAAACTGCGATGTGCCAAACAAGTTGAGACGTGCTGCGTCAATCGCTCCGGTCTGCTCAACCGTCCCCGCACCGCTCGACGGATTGTCAAAGCGGAGCGTGAGAATCTGGGAGGGCGTGGTCGAGAGGCCAGCCGTCGTGAGGCTCGTGCCACGCAGGCGAATGCCATTGCCCGAAAAGAGACTGAAGTCGATGGTGTCGGTCGAGATGAGGCCCGAGGAGATGCTGCCAAAGGAGAGGCCCGAGTGCGGCGCACTGAGGATGTTGGCCAGCTCGATGTTGGAAATGCTCAGTGTTCCCGCTGCGCCATCACCCAGCCCGATGGTGGTGTTGGGAGAACGAGTCTCGATGCTCAGTGTGCCGTTGCCGCCAAAGTTGGCCGAGGCCAGGTCCATCGAATCCGCACGCAGCGTCAGGTTGCCGCTGGTCGAATCGATCGAACTGCTGCCGCCAGTGAACGCGATGCCCGTGGCATTGGTTGAGCCGCCAACGACCGAAATACCCGCACCACTGACCGTAGAGCCATTCACAATCTGCACACCGTTGGAAGCCAGCGTCCCCGTGCTGCTGCCGTCGATCTCGACAAACTTGATGGAGGAGGTGATGCTCGCACCTGCACCGCCCACGAACACTCCAACAGAGTCTTCGCCCGAACTGCCCACACCAACTACTCGCAGTGGCGATGTCTCGGTCGAACCGCTCGAACTTAGAATCTGGCCATTGCCGACAACTACGCCGTGCGACTGATTGCCCGACCCGGTTGCACGTCCGGTTGCGATCAGTCCGCCCGATCCGCCCGTGCGGGCCTGGCCAGCGCCTTCGATCAGAATGCCGTGATTGCGCGCCCCCGTGCCCGAGCCGCCAAAGCCGTTGATCGTCAGGAATCCGTTGGAAAAACCATCGACGATCGCGCCAGCAATGCGAACGCCGATGACATCCGGGCCCGAATCGGTCGCGCCGCCGGTGCCGTTGATGGTCACGCCGCCACCGACCGAGCGGACCAGCGTCGTCGCGCCGGTAATATCAACGCCATTGGTCGCGTCGCCACCAACGCCGGTGAAGTTCGCGCCGATGCCATCGATGCGGACAAGACCCGCAGAAATCTGCGAACCATTGGTGATGGCAATGCCCGATGCGCTCGTCACCTCATTACGCCCCGCGCCGCGAATCACAATCGTGCCCGTGCCCGCGTTCAGGCTCGCGCCATCCAGCGAAACGCCATCGGGATTCAAGGCAGTCCCTCTCGCAGCGCTGGCCCGAAGGGCCCCGTTGTACGTGGATGTGCCCGAGGTGCCCAGCAAAAGTTCGGGATTGGGCCCGCCACCCAGCACGATGTTGCCGCCTTGCGTGGAAATCCCGCTGCCCGAGTTCATCACGATCGCGCCGCTGGCGTTGTCCGGGTCAGCGCTGTCGCCTCGATTCGCGTTGAGCGTGACATTGACCACGCCTGCGCCCGTCGCGCCGATCTGCACCCCGCTGTTCACAAAGATGCTGTTGGCCGCATCCAGGCGAAGCGTCGCGCCGGTTCCAGTCGTCAGCACATCCGCAGCAACAGTAATATCGCCATCCTCGCTGCCCGTCGCGCCAGTCGTGATGGTGACGCTCGTGCCCGCATCAAGCCGGCTGGTGATGTCGGAATTGAGCACAACGCTCGCGTCCTGATTGGGCGTGAAGACATCGGGATTCACCGCCGAAAAGTCCCCGGTGGTGGGGCCAACAGCGTCGATCGTGACGTTGCGCGGATCCAGCAGCCACTGCCCGCCCTGGCCTCGTCCCTGCGTCGCACCCGCGTCGATGCGGGAACCGTCCACCGAGAGGTGGTTCTTGCCCGAGGTCTCGATGAAGCCGCCATTGCCGCCCTCGCGACCGCCCCGTGCCGAGATGCTGGCAAAGGATCGGGTCGTGTCGTCGGACCAAACCACCACGCTACCGCCGTCGCCCCGTTGCGTCGCGTCGGCCCGGATGGTTGTGCCGGAATTGATACTGGTGAACTGCGCGTTTGCCAGGTTGTTGCCAGTGTTGTTGGCACCGCCGCTGGCAATCTGCGCCCCGCGAACATCCCCGCCAATGCGCACCGAGCCGCCACCGTTGGCGCCCGACACATCCAGCGTGGTGTTGAACAGCGCGATGCGCTGACCGACGATGTCAATCGAGCCGCCCCGCGTCTCAATTGCCTTGCGCTCCTTGGGCGTCAGCGCCGTCGCAATTGTCTGACCAGCACGATTGCGTCCCTCGCGGACAATCTTGACGCCGCCACGCACATCCGCATCTCGCGCGTCGATCGTGCCCCCCACGATGACATCGCCCGTGCTCGCGCCCCGCACCTGCACCGTCTTGCCCTTGACCGTCCCGGTGATATTGATGGCAAGGCCAAACACATCGCCCGCGGCCATGATCACCCTGCCGCCACCCCGACTTGAACTTGTATCAATCGTGCCCGTGTTGGTCACAGCAGCGCTGGTCTGATCCCCAAAGGCCGTCCCGCTCACGCGAACATGCATCGCGCCATCACGCTGGGTGATGAACACTTCTTCGCCCGCAGCCATCGCGACCGTCCCCTGCGGTGCCACGATCGAACCATAATTCGCCACCTGCCGCCCCGCCATCACAATCTGCTGCCCCTGCAACGATCCTTCGTTCACGACACTGCCCGAAAGACCCGTGAAGCGGTCGTTGCCGCGAATGAAGTCGGCATCGCTCAACTGGCCCGCAGCCGCAAAGAGGCCCGCCGTATTCACGACCGCCCCGCGCCCGAACGCCACGCCAGCGGGATTGACGATGTACACCCGCCCGTTGGCTGTCAGGCTGCCATCGATGCGCGTGGGCGTCGCTGAATTGATGCGGTTGAGCACTCGCGACTCGGCCCCGGGCTGAACAAACCGAACACTCTCGTTGGCGCCAATGTTGAAGTTGCGATAGTTGATGATGCTGCGATCGCCTGCTCGAATCACGGTCTGGTTGCCGCTGCGCTCAAACTGCACGTTGCCGCGCACCACCTGCTCTCCCTCCGGGCCAGCCAGCGCGGACCCGCCCAGGGCCAGCGCAAGCAGCGTCGCTGCGGACCGCCAGCCCCTGACCCTGCCCTTGAATACGCGACCATGCTGGAACGCGGCGGCGCGGTCGAGAAGATCGCCCACGCGCTGGAGTCCGGGCGCAAAGGTGGAATCGAGGCTGGCGTTGGTCGAAGGCTTGATGCACATAAGCAGGGCTCTCTGTTCTGGGGCCAAATGTTGGGCCAAAATCGATCCTTCTGGATCCGGGGAGGGGTCTGGCGAAAGCGTCCTCAAAGCGTCCTACGGGCGACGATCTCGCACTTGTTCGATGGGGCCGCGCTGGCGGCAAGCGTTGGACTTACCCCAACCATGCGCGATGGTTAGGACTTTGGCCAATCTTCCGCGCATCTGAGGCCTCGAACACCCGGTTCTCGGGCGTTAGAGTTCAAGATTTGGCGGGCGGTTCGTCCTGTGCGACTCTCGTGCGCAGCCCAGGCACCAACTGTTCCACCAAACCGTGAATCCCTCTGAAGCGCGAGGCATGCGGCTAGACAGGCCTCGCGATAAAAATCTCAAGCTGATACGACCGAGACGGGGACTGGGACTGGGACTGGAGGCCGGCGGCGAGGAGGAGACGGGGGGCGGGGGGCGGGGGGGCT
>Ga0163144_10003102_pt1 | contig 37969 bp, 32 predicted proteins | sample OliLak19BULKMAT1_FD_123175 | JGI IMG/M metagenome (GOLD analysis project Ga0163144, IMG submission 123175) | Freshwater microbial mat bacterial communities from Lake Vanda, McMurdo Dry Valleys, Antarctica - Oligotrophic Lake LV.19.BULKMAT1 | ecosystem: Environmental > Aquatic > Freshwater >...
CATCGAGGCCGACAGGCGCAAGCAGGAGCGCACCCGCGCCGAGTCGGTGGACTTTCTGTCTCAGTGGGACGCTGTGCCGATGACGATGGAGCGCGCGACGGCCATCACCAACCTGGACTACTGCTCATGCTGCTATCCGCTGGCCGACTATCCGCGCGATCCGCCGGCATCGCAGTACGAAGGCCAGACGAGCCTGTGGTCTGCGCTCACCGGTGGCATCGTCGATGCCGGACAAGCCCGAGGCAATGCCCGCGAAATGCACACCCGGGTAGTCGCCTTCTCCGGCCGCTGGATCGAGCACTACGACAACCGCCTGGCCTACGAGCGCGCCATGTTGGCCGACGCCGGCGGCACGATCGCCGACAAGACCGGGCCGGAGAAGGGCGGGGCTGTTCGCTGCTGGGTTGGGCCCGGTTCGTGGGTCTACATCCAGAAGGTCAACAAGATCAGCGTCACCCTGCTGGACAACAGGGGCAACGGCGGCGCCAACTTCACCCGCACCGTCGAATTCCACAAGCTGGCCGGCGTGAGGACCGCTGCCCAGGTCGAGCACGAGCGCAGCGCTGGCCTGCTGGTCGAGCTGGCCAACAGAACTGGCTTCACGCTGCTCGCGGCACCGACCGACGAAACGAAGGACGCCCCGCCGAGCACGCAAACGGAAGCCGCGGCACAGGCAGTCAAGCCCGTCGAGTTGCGCACCGACATCGAGGCGCTGCGTGCCACGGTCAAGTCCGGCGTGCAGGTGGTCACTGCGCCGCAGCTCTTCCCGACACCGTCCGGCCTGGCCGCACGCATGGTCGATCTGGCTGGCCTGGGTAACCTGACCGTTGGCATGCGCGTGCTGGAGCCGAGCGCCGGCACCGGCCGGCTCCTGGAGGCCTTGCCCGGGATCGTGCCCTTTGGCCAAGTGCGTCAGACCGCGCTGCAGGTAGTGGCTGTCGAGGTGAACCTGGCGCTTGCGGCACGGCTGGCCTGTTCAGGCCTGGCCGGCACGGTGCGGTGCGCGGACTTCGCGCAATGCAGTGCCGATGCCGAGGACCTCGGCCCGTTCGACGCCGTGTTGATGAACCCGCCTTTCGCGCAGGGGGCGGACATCGAGCACATCACGCATGCGCTGACGATGCTGAAGCCGGGCGGCCGCCTAGTGGCCTTGTGCGCGAACGGTCCCCGACAGAACGCCAGCCTTCGCCCGATGGTCGAGGGACGCTGTGGGGAGTGGGAGGACCTGCCGCCTGACACCTTCAAGGAAGAGGGCACGGGCGCGCGGGTGGCGCTCATCAAGATGCAGGTTTGAGGTTATGAGCCCAACGAGCTACCAGGCTGCTCCGCCCCGCGACTTAGCTTAATAATGTAGCACAGATAACGAGTCTGTCTCTGGGCCCTGCATGCAGCAAAGCGCTACCGCTAACATCAAGCACAGGCAACTGAAGGGGTGGCATGGCGCAGTCGCGCAAGGTCTTGCTGGTGGACGATCACGAGTTGGTGCGCATCGGCGTCAAGACGACCTACGGCGACTTGCTGGATATCGCGATCGAGTGGGTCGAAGCCGTGTCGCTGCACGATGCGCTGGAAGCCTACCGCCGCCACGCCGACTTCGACGCCGTGTTGCTGGACCTGAACCTCGGCGACTGCAAAGGCCTGCAGGGTCTGCGGCTGTTCATGCAGGCGCACCCGCTGGCGCGGGTGGCTGTGTTCAGCGGCACGCACGACGAGTTCGTGATCCGCCAGGCTCGGGCGCTGGGCGCCGCGGCGTACATCGGCAAGGGATCCATGACTGCGGCGACGCGCGACACCTTGCTGGCGCTGCTGGGCGCCGGTCCCGCGGGCTTGCGCCCGATGGCGGCCAGCCCGGCGCTCTTTCCCCGGCTGCCCAGAACGTCGATGTACGACCGCGTGGCCGAACTGGGGCCGCGCCATCTGGAGATCCTGGAGCTGGTGTTGTCGGGCTGCACCAACCAGGAAATCAGCCAATCAACACAGCTGTCCCTGGGCACCGTCAAGAACTACGTGTCCTCGCTGCTGCTGGCGCTGGACGTGCGCTCGCGCTCGCATCTCATCAGTCTGTTCCGCTGACACGCGCGCCGTGAACAAGCCGGCGGCAATCCAGGCGCAGGACGCCGCCATGGCAACCCCGTCGAGCTACGCGCGCCATGTGGCGGTGGAGGGCTTGCAAGATGCCGACACTCAGTCGGCGCAAGTGCAAGCCGGGCGCCAGGCTCGGCGCAGCCTCCAGCGGGCTGCCGTTCGTGGCGCCTTGGAGCACGTGCAGTTGATCGGTTGGCTGCTGTTGGCGCTGATTCCGGTCTGCGCCTGGCTGGCCGGCCTGCGCGCTGCGGAAACCGCCGCCTGGGTCTGGGTCTGGGTCGTCGCCACAGCCGGTCTGGGCATGGTGATGGTGGCGCGGCCCTGGCGGCGCTGGCGCGGCGACGAGACGACGCGGCCAGCCGCGCTCGCGGTTGCGTCAGCGCTGCTGGCGGCGCTGCCAGCCGCCACAGTGGCCGGCGCCTGGGCTCCGGTGGTCGGCACCTTTGCCGTGGCCCTGGCCGCAGCAATGGCCCCATCGATGCCAGCCGTCGTGGCGGCGGCCCTGGCGCCCTTTCTGGCCGCAGCACTCGCCGGCTGGGCCACGGTGAGCCAGGACCCATCGCCTTGGCTGTGGCCGGCTGCGCTGGCCGCCGCGCTGGGCTGGCGCCTGCAACGACGCTGGCGCCGCGCGACGCTGCGGTCCCTCGACCAGGCCGAGCGCCTGCAGTCCTTGCAGGCCGAACGAGATGCCGCCATGCGCAACGACCGCGACAAGAGCCGCTTCCTGGCCATTGCCAGCCATGACCTGCGCCAGCCCGTACATGCCCTGGGCCTGTTCGCAGCCACACTGCACAAACGCCTAATGCACTCGCCCGACGAACCGCTGGGCCGCAACCTGATGCGCTCGGTCGACGGCCTGGAGCGTTCCTTCAACGCCATGCTGGACATCTCGCGCCTGGACGGCGGTGCACTGACGCCCAGGATGCAGACCTTCCCGCTGCGCGACCTGTTCCGGCGCCTGCACATGCAGTACGGCGGCCAGGCCGAGTTGGCTGGGCTGGGGCTGCGTTTTTCACCCGGCGGCAAATCGGTGTCCAGCGACCCGCAACTGCTGGAGCGCATCGTCGGCAACCTGGTGCAAAACGCCATCCGCTACACCGCCAGCGGTGGCATCGTGGTGGTGGCCCGCAGTACGCGCGAGCACGTCAACATCGAGGTCTGGGACACCGGCTGCGGCATTACCGAGACCGACCTGCCGCGCGTCTTCGAAGAATTCTTCCAGGTCGGCCGCGGCGAACGCGATCGCAGCCAGGGCCTGGGCATGGGCCTAGCCATCGTCAAGCGCCTGGCTGCCGTGCTGGCGCACCGTCTGGAGGTTGTCTCCGCGCCCGGGCGAGGCACGCTGTTCCGCGTCGGCGTGCAACTCGGGCAGCTCGACGGCCTAGACGAGGAGACCGCAGCCGCCGACACCTTGCCCATGTCGGTGGACGAGCCGCAGATGGTGCTAGTGGTGGATGACGAAGAGCCCATCCGCGAAGGCCTGCGCCTGCTGCTGCAGGAATGGGGCTACCAGGTCATGACGGCCGGCGACGCGGCGCAGGCCGAGCGCGCAGTGAGTGCCATGGAAGGCCGCGTGGACCTGATCCTGAGCGACTTGCACCTGGGCCCCGGCCCGGGCGGCCACGAGGTCGTGGCCAGCCTGCGCCGGCTGTGCGGGCGGGCAGTGCCAGCGCTGCTGGTGACTGGCGACACAGCGGGCGAAGCCTTGCGCGAAGTGGCGGCAGGCTCCGACCCGGTGCTCTTCAAACCCGTGCAGCCGCGCCACCTGTTCGAGGCCATGCGCGCCGCTCTGCACGGACCAGCCGGCTCCCCAGAATGACGGAGGTCCCGGCGCGCCAGATGACTTTCGACCACTTCAGCTTTCGGGTGTCGCTTCTAGAGTCGCCACCCAGCCTTGCCGGTCCCACCCGGCGCACCGCATGCCCGCCACCTACGACATCGACTCGCTGATCGCCCCCCTGGCCGACGACGCGCCCAGCGGCCCTGCGCTCGACGAAGACCCGGATTTCCTCGCCCTCGAACGCGTCGCCGCCGGCATCCCGGAGCGCCAGTACGGTAACAAGGTGTTTCCCGCCGAGCCGCCCGAGTGGCCCGCTGTGTACGCGCAGGCGCTGGACCTTGCGCAGCGCTCGCGCGACCTGCGTCTGGCGGTGTGGCTGGCCCGCAGCGGCGCACGCCTGCACGGCTTTGGTGGCTTCGTGCGCGGCCTGCAGTTGGTGCAGGGCCTGCTGCAACAGCAGTGGGACACCGTGCACCCGCAGTTCGACGCCGAAGACGGCAACGACGCCACGATGCGCCTGAACGCGCTGCTGCCGCTGATGGCGGTCGAAGCGGCACTCAGTGATCTGCGCGCATCAAGCCTTTCGCCAGCGCGCGGCAGCGTGACGCTGCGTGAACTGGAACTCGGCCTGGGCCTGGCTGAGGCCCACATCGGCGAAGTGCAGCCCACCCAGGCCGGCGTATTGCATGGCCTGGAAGGCCTGCTGCAGTCGCACCCGGCAGTGGCAGAGGACATCACCACCGCGCTGAACACAGCGCAGGCCATGGCCGCGCTGCTGGACGACAAAGTCGGCAGCGGTGCCCCCGACGCCGGGCCGCTGCTGCGCCTGTTGCGGGTGGCCGGCACGGGACTGCAGCAGGTGCAAGCCAGCGATGTTGCGTCCGCCGAAGCCGACCCCGACAGCAGCGATGACGCAGAGCCGGCGGCCCGCGGTGGCGGCGCCCGCGGCGACATCCGCAGCCGCGATGACGCGGTGCGCGAACTCGAACGTGTGTGCCAATGGCTGGAGCGCCACGAGCCCAGCAATCCGGCCCCTTTGCTCATCCGGCGAGCACAACGCTTGATGAACATGAACTTCATCGACATCATCCGCGACATGGCGTCCAACGGCCTCGAACAGGTCGAGACCGTGGTCGGCAAGCCACCCGACGAAACCTGATCAAAGCATCCAGACGATCCCCCATCCGACCCTCCATCAGCAACACCCACAAGGAGCAGCCCCATGGCCACCAGCAGCCAGAAATTCATCGCCCGTAACCGCGCCCCGCGCGTGCAGATCGAATACGACGTGGAGCTCTACGGGGCCGAAAAGAAAATGCAACTGCCCTTCGTTATGGGCGTGATGGCCGATCTGTCGGGCAAGTCCAACGAGCCAGCGGTGGCCGTGGCCGACCGCAAGTTCATGGACATCGACACCGACAACTTCGACGCCCGCATGAAGGCCATGAAGCCGCGCGTGGCCTTCCAGGTGCCCAACAAGCTCACCAGCGAAGGCAACATCGCCGTGGATATGACCTTCGAGAGCATAGACGACTTTTCCCCCGCCGCCGTGGCTGCCAACGTCGATGGCCTGAAGCAGATGCTCGAAGCGCGCCAGCAATTGGCCAACCTGGTCACCTACATGGACGGCAAGACGGGTGCCGAAGAGCTGATCTCCAAGGTCGTCAAGGACAAAGCGCTGCTCAAGGCGCTGGCTTCGGCCAAGGCGCCCGAAGGCAACTGATCGCGACTGAAACCGACTGAACGGGTCCGAAAGCCGCCCCCGACACCGTCACCCCGCACACCAACCTCAGCCCACCAAGAGAGCGCACCGCCATGGCCGAAGAATCCAACGCATCCGCCGCCGCGCTACAAGGCGTCACCTACGAGGGCAGCGACCTGGCGTCGCTGCTCAACAAGCAGTTCAAACCCAAGAGCGACGAAGCACGTTCGGCCGTCGAATCGGCCGTGCTGACGTTGGCGCAGCAGGCGCTGGCCAACACCAAGCTGATCGGCAGCGACGTCATCGTCTCGATCGAGGCCATGATTGCCGAAATCGACAAGAAGCTGTCGGAGCAGGTCAACCAGATCCTGCACCACGCCGAATTCCAGCAGCTGGAAAGCGCGTGGCGCGGCCTCAACCACCTGGTGAGCAATACTGAGACGGACGAGATGCTCAAGGTGCGCGTCTTCAACGTTTCCAAGGCCGAACTGGGCAAGACGCTCAAGCGCTACAAGGGCGTGGCCTGGGACCAGAGCCCGATCTTCAAGAAGGTCTACACCGAAGAGTACGACCAGTTCGGCGGCCACCCCTTCGGCTGCTTGGTGGGCGATTTCTACTTCGACCACAGCGCGCCTGATGTCGAGATGCTGGGCGAACTGTCCAAAATCGCGGCTGCCGCGCACGCGCCCTTCCTGGCCGCTGCCAGCCCGACGTTGATGCAGATGGGTTCCTGGCAGGAACTGGCCAACCCGCGCGACTTGACCAAGATCTTCACCACGCCCGAATACGCCGCCTGGCGCGCGCTGCGCGAAAGCGAGGACGCGCGCTACATCGGCTTGGCGATGCCGCGTTTCCTGTCGCGCCTGCCGTATGGCGCCAAGACCAACCCGGTGGAAGCTTTCAACTTCGAGGAAGAAACTGCGGGCGGAGACCACAGCAAGTACACCTGGTCGAACTCGGCCTATGCGATGGCCGTCAACATCAACCGCTCCTACAAGCAGTACGGCTGGGGCACGGCGATCCGCGGCGTGGAAAGCGGCGGTGCCGTCGAAGGCCTGCCCTCACACACCTTCCCGTCGGACGACGGCGGCGTGGACATGAAGTGCCCGACCGAGATTGCCATCAGCGACCGCCGCGAGGCCGAATTGGCCAAGAACGGCTTCATGCCGCTGGTGCACCGCAAGAACAGCGACTTTGCCGCCTTCATCGGAGCGCAGTCATTGCAAAAGCCCGCGGAGTACGACGACGCCGACGCCACGGCCAACGCCAACCTGGCGGCGCGCTTGCAGTATCTCTTTGCCTGCTGCCGCTTCGCGCATTACCTGAAGTGCATCGTGCGCGACAAGGTCGGCAGCTTCAAGGACCGGGGTGCGATGGAGAAGTACCTCAACAACTGGATCATGAATTACGTCGACGGCGACCCCGCCAATTCATCCGACGTCACCAAGGCCCAGAAGCCCTTGGCGGCAGCCGAGGTCACGGTCGAGGAAATGCCGGGCAACCCCGGCTACTACCAGTCGAAATTCCTGCTGCGACCGCACTACCAGCTCGAAGGGCTGACGGTGTCGCTGCGGCTGGTTTCCAAGCTGCCGTCAGAGAAACAGTGATACCTCGGTGTCATGGCATTCGACACGATAGCAACGCACACTGACTTCGCCCCCCCCCCCCCCACACACACAGGAGTTCACGATCATGGCAATTGACACACACATCAAGTTCGACGGCGTCGACGGCGAAGCCACCCACAAGGACCACAAGGGGGAAATCGAAGTCCTCAGCTGGTCCTGGGGCATCAACAACGCCAGCAGCCTTTCCGGCGGCGGTTCTGGCAAAGGCAAGGCCTCGCCGGGCGAATTCTGCTTCACACATATCTACGACAAGGCCTCGCCCATCCTGGCCAAGAAGTGCGCCCAGGGCGCGCACTTCAAGGACGTGATCGTGACCTCGCGCAAGGCGGGTGAAGGACAGAAGGACTTCCTCATAGTCACCATGAAGGAAGTGTTCATCTCGTCGGTGCAGCCCAGCACCGGCGGCGAACGCGAAGGCGACATCATGGAATCTGTGTCCATGTCCTACGGCAGTATTGACTTTGCCTATAAACCGCAGGACGAAAAGGGCGGCATGGCCGGCGAAGTCAAGTTCGGCTGGAACATTAAGACGACCGTTGTCACCTGAGCCGGCTGACACGCCATGGCCACCGCCGCACAGCATTCCGGCGCCGACATCTTCCTGCACATACAGACCAAGCGTGCAGGCAAGGTGAAGGGCGAGTCCACCATGGCAGGCCATGTCGATGACATTGCGCTCACTGGCTGGGCCTGGGGCCTGTCCGCCGGTTCCGCCCTGGGAAACACCCAGGCCACGGGCCGGCGGTCCTACACCGCGCTGACGGTGCGCAAGCACATCGACCAGGCGACCACGGCCCTCATGTCGGCGTTAGCCACCAACGACGAAGTCAAGGAAGCCAAGCTGACAATGCGGCGTGCTGGCGGCGCGCAAGAAGACTACTTCCTCATCACGCTCAAGGCCGCGCGCATTACGTCTGTCCAGCACGAAGCCATCAGCGATGGCGGCACGCAGGAGGTCGTGAATTTGGCCTTCACCGAGGTGGAAGTCGAATACCGACCGCAGCGCAGCGGCGGCGGGCAGGGTGGCAGCTTCATGTTCACCGACTCGCTGCCCACGACGGTTTGAACCAGACCATGGCAGCAAACCCGCAAGACCTCCTGACCGCCGGCGATCCCGTCGGCGCCCTCAAAGCACTGCAGCAGACCGTGCGCGCCAACGCGGCCGATGTCAAACAGCGCATCTTCCTGTTCCAGCTGCTGTGCGTCCTGGGGCAATGGCAACGCGCGCTCGACCAGCTCAAGGTCTGCGGCGAACTCGACGCCTCGGCCTTGGTCATGGTGAACACCTACGACCCCGCGATCCGCTGCGAAGCGGTGCGCGAGGCCGTGTTTGGTGGCCGCACACTGCCGCATGTCTTTGGCCCGCCCTCGCCCTGGGTCGCGCTGCTGGCCCAGGCCCTGCAACTCGACGACCAAGGCCAGCCGCAAGCCGCGGCGCAAGCCCGCGCTCAGGCGCTGGACCAGGCCGAACCCAGTGCGGGCCTGCTGGGCGACACCCGTTTCGAATGGCTGGCCGATGCGGATTCGCGCCTGGGACCGACCTTGGAAGTCATCATCAATGGCCGTTATGGTTGGCTGCCCTTCAGCCACCTGAAAGCCCTGGTGGTCGAACCTGTGGCCGATCTGCGCGACCTGGTCTGGGCGCCTGCCCACCTGAGATTCCACAACGGCGGCGACTCCGTGGCCTTGCTGCCCGTGCGCTACGCCGGCACGCCGCTGGCCGAGGGCGGCAGCCTGGCCTTGTCGCGCCAGACCGACTGGCTGCCGCTGGCCGATGGCCAGTTCCGCGGCGTGGGTCAGCGCCTGTTGAGTTCCGACGCCGCCGAGCTGGGCCTGCTGGAGGTGAAAACCATCACCTTCGACGAGGCGGGCCCGGCACCCGACGCCATGCAAGACGCCTGACACCGTGGCCGAGGCCGAGTCACGCGACCGCCTGCAACCGGCACTGCTCGACCGCCTGATCCGCGACGGCGCGGACAGTGGGGGGCGCGTGATGTCCAAACCGGAACTGCGCCAGGCCGTGCTGCGCGATCTGGGCTGGTTGTTCAATGCGACCCAACCGCATGCCGACTGGGCCGAATCCCACCCCATGCTGGTTGGCACGGTGCTCAACTACGGCATGCCGCCGCTGGCCGGTCAGTTGGTGTCGCGGCTGGATGTGAGCCTGCTGGAGCGCACCATCGCGCAGACCATCATCAACTTCGAGCCGCGCATCCTGGCCGACACGCTGTCGGTCCATGCCATCGAGCCCGACAGCGTGCTCGACACCCACAACACCATCGAATTCGAGATCCGCGGTCACCTGTGGGCGCAGCCGGTACCCCTGGAGATCTTGCTGCGCACCAAGCTCGACCTGGAAGCTGGCCAGGTCGAGGTGCGCGATGCCAGCGGCACTGCGCCGCAGCGCGAACGCTAAGCCGCTAAGCCGCTAAGCCACTGAACCATGGACCCGCGCCTGACACGCCTGTACGAAGACGAGCTCGCCCACCTGCGCGAGATGGGCCGCGAGTTCTCGCGCGAGCATCCGAAGGCCCGTCATCTGGGCCTGGAAGAGATGGAGGTGGCCGACCCGTACGTCGAACGCTTGCTCGAAGGCTTTGCCTTCCTCACCGCGCGCGTCCGTCTCAAGCTCGACGCCGAGCAGCCGCGCCTGATCGAGCACCTGCTGCAGGCGCTGTACCCCAACTTCCTGGCGCCGGTGCCCTCAGCCATGGTGGTGCAGTTCAGCGTCGACTCCGCCGACCCCAATCTCGCCCGTGGCCACGTGTTGCCGCGCGGCAGCGCCGTGCGCTCGCTGCTGCGGCGCGGTCAGGAAACACAGTGCGAGTTCCGCACGGCGATGGCCGTCACGCTGTGGCCGCTGGAGTTGACCGAAGCGCGCTACTTCAGCCACGCACCCGACCTGGGCCTGACGCGGCTGCCGCAGGCCCGCGCAGCCAAAGGTGGCCTGCGCCTGAAGCTGCGCCTGGGCGGCGGCTTGCGCTTCGAACAACTGGGCCTGGACAAGCTGGCCTTCCACATCGCAGCCGAAGACGACGTCGCCTACCGGCTGCATGAGCTGATCCTGGGTTGCGCAGTCGGCAGCGTCATTGCCGCCGCCGGCAAGCCGGTGGACGAAGCGCGCTGGCGCGACCACGCCAGCGTGCAGCCGCTGGGCTTTGCCAGCGACGAGGCCCTGCTGCCGGACACCGAGCGCAGCTTCTCCGGCCAGCGCCAGATGCAGGAATACGCCGCGATGCCGCAGCGCCTGCTGTTCTTCGAGATCACAGACCTGGCGTCACGCCTGACCGGTCTGCCCGGTGACGAGATCGAGTTGGTGCTGCTGTTCAACCGCCACGACGGCGGCCTGGAAACCTTGGTCGATGCACAGAGCCTGTCGCTGCACTGCACGCCGGCCATCAACCTCTTCCCCAAGCGCCTGGACCGCATCGTGCTGAATCCCGGCAGCGCCGAATACCACGCGGTGCCGGATCGCACACGGCCAATGGACTACGAGGTACACAGCATCGAACACGTCGTGGGCCACGGCAGCAGCGGCACCGACGGCGCGCGTGAATTCGCGCCGCTGTACCGCAGCACGCACCAAAGCTCGCCAGCGGGCCATGGCTACTTCGCCCTGCGCCGCGCACCGCGACGGCCGTCAGACCGCCAGCGGCAGCAGGGATCGCGCGTGGCCTCCTACCTGGGCGACGAGGTCTACGTCTCACTGGTGGACGACACCCACGGCGCTTACCGCGACAGCCTGCGCCAGCTCTCGCTGCAGGCCTTGGTGACCAACCGCGATCTTCCAGCGCTGTTGCCGCGCGAAGGCAGCGGCGACGAGCGCGCGTGGCAGTTGGACGTCGCCGCGCCCGTGGCGTCGGTGCGCTGCCTGCGCGGGCCCACGCGGCCGGTTTCGCGCCGTGCCGAGGGCAGCGTGGGTTGGCAACTCGTCGCCCAGCTGACGCAGAACCACCTCGCGCCGGGCCTGGACCCAGAGCGTGCCGCTGCGGCCCTGCGCGCGGCGCTGCGCCTTTACGGGCCAGCCAACGACACCTGGACGCGTCAGGCTGACGGCCTGCGCGCACTGCATGTGCGCACCGTGACGCGGCGCCTGCCGTTTGCCGGGCCGCTGAGCTTTGGCAGCGGCATTGCGCTGGAGCTGGACGTGGACGACGCGGCCTTCCAGGGTGCCAGCACCTATTTGCTGGGCTCCGTTCTGGAGCGTTACTTCGCGCGCCACGCCGCGATCAACAGCTTCACGCAATTCACGCTGCGCAGCCTGCAGCGCGGTGTCATCAAGGCATGGCCGCCCCGCTTGGGCGAGCGGCCCACGGCCTGACGCTTGACGTTTGACGCTTGACATGAACAGCAAGGACATGTTCGAGGACATGCCACCCGACGCACAAGGCAGCTTCGACGCGCTGCTGGCTGCCGTGGAAGCCGACCCGTCGGCCTTCGATTTCTTCGCGCTGCTGCGCCGCGTGGACGCACTGCGCCGCCAGCATCCACGCTGGGGCGAAGCGCTGCGGCCCCGGCAGGAGAGTCTGCGCCTGGCGCAATCGGCCGATCTCGACTTCGCGCCAGCAGCCCTGCAGCAATTGCAGCGCCGGCCCGACGGACCGCCCCGGTTGGTGGTGCGCTTCTTCGGCTTGCTTGGGCCGCAGGGGCCGATGCCGTTGCACTTCACGGAGTTCGTGCGCGACCGCACGCACCACCACGGCGACAGCACGCTGGCGCACTTCCTGGACATCTTTCACCACCGGCTGCTGTCGCTGTTCTATCGCGCCTGGGCACAGTCCCAGCCCGTGGTGCACAGGGACAGGCCGGGTGAGGACCGCTTTCGCGCCTGGCTGGCGGCTGCTTCAGGTGCGCCGGCCGACGGCGGCGTGCTGCCCGACACGGCGCTGGCCTATCACGCGGGCTGGCTGGCCGGCCGTAGCCGCCACCCTGAGAGCCTGACGCAGGTGCTGAGCCAGTACTTCGGCATCAAGGCGCGGGTCGAGGAACATGTGGGCCATTGGCTCAACATCGACGCAGAAGATCGCTCGCAGCTCGGGCACGCGCGCAACCGCGCCGAGCGCAGCGCCCGGCCACAGGCGCTGCTGGGCCGCTCGGCCAATGCCGGCTCCCGCGTGTGGGACCGGCAGTACCGCTTTCGCCTGCACCTGGGCCCGCTCACACTGGCCCAGTACCAGTCCTTCCTGCCCGGTGGCCATGCGTGGCCGGCGCTGCAGCAGTGGGTGCGCCTGCTGGCCGGGCCCGAAATGCAGTGGGACCTCCAACTCTCGCTGGCACCCGCAGCGCGCCCTGCTGCGCGCCTGGGTCACAAGAACACGCGGCTGGGCGTGCTGGGCTGGCTGGGCCGCCCGGAAGGGGCCACGGGTGGAGGACGACCAGCCCCACGCAGCCTGCGCCTGCGCCCGCTCACCGCATTCCTGACACACCGACCCGGAGTCACTGATGGCTGAAATCTCACGCACCGCGTCCTTCGGCAAGCTCAACGCCCTGGCCTACAAGGCCATCGAGGGCGCCACAGTGCTGTGCAAGATGCGCGGCAACGCCTACGTGGAGCTGCAGCACTGGCTGATGCAGATCCTCAGCAACAACGACAGCGACCTGCACCGCATCGTGCGCCACTACGAACTCGATACCTCGGCCCTGGCGGCAGACCTGACACGTGCGCTCGACCGCCTGCCGCGTGGTGCGTCCAGCGTCAGCGATATCTCGCAGTTCGTGGACACCGCCGTCGAGCGCGGCTGGGTCTACGGCTCGCTGATGTTCAACGAACGCCAGGTGCGCACGGGCCACCTGCTGGTGGGCTTGCTAAAGACGGCGTCGCTGCGTGGCGCGCTAGTGGCCATCTCCAAGCAGTTCGAGAAGATCCCGGTCGATGACCTGTGCAGCCGCTTTGCCACGCTGCTGGGTGATTCGCCGGAACAAGGCTCGGCCCCAAGCACCGGCGAAGCGGCACCGGGCGAGGCCAGCGACGCCATCGCCCCTGCCGCCATGGGCAAGGGCGACGCGCTGAAACGCTTCACCAGCGATCTCACGCAGCAAGCACGCGACGGCAAGATGGACCCCATCGTGGGCCGCGACGACGAGATCCGCCAGGTCGTGGACATCCTGATGCGTCGGCGCCAGAACAACCCCATCCTGGTGGGCGAAGCCGGCGTCGGCAAGACAGCCATCGTGGAAGGTTTTGCGCAACGCATCGTGCGCGGCGACGTGCCGCCCAGCCTGAAGGACGTGGAACTGCGCGCACTCGATGTCGGCCTGCTGCAGGCAGGCGCCAGCATGAAGGGCGAGTTCGAGCAGCGGCTGCGATCGGTCATCGACGAGGTGCAGGCCAGCGAAAAACCCATCATCCTGTTCATCGACGAAACGCACACGCTGGTGGGCGCCGGCGGCGCGGCCGGCACGGGCGATGCAGCCAACCTGCTCAAGCCGGCGCTGGCCCGCGGCCAGCTACGCACCATCGGCGCCACCACCTTTGCGGAATACAAGAAGCACATCGAAAAAGACCCAGCGCTGACACGCCGCTTCCAGAGCGTGCAGGTCGATGAGCCAGACGAAACCAAGGCCGTGCTGATGATGCGCGGCGTAGCCAGCACGATGGAAAAGCACCACCGCGTGCAGATCCTGGATGAAGCACTGGAAGCCGCCGTCAAGCTCAGCCACCGCTACATCCCGGCGCGCCAGTTGCCCGACAAAAGCGTGAGTCTGCTCGACACCGCCTGCGCACGCGTGGCCGTGAGCCTGCACGCCACGCCGGCGGAGGTGGACGACAGCCGCAAGCGCATCGAAGCACTCGACACCGAAGCCGCCATCATCGGCCGCGAGAAGGCCATCGGCATCGACACCACGGCGCGCGAAGCCGACGTGGCCAGGCTGCGCGGTGCTGAACAGGAACGGCTGACCGCGCTGGAAGCGCGCTGGGCGCAAGAGAAGACGCTGGTGGACGAGTTGCTGGCGCTGCGCGAAACACTGCGTGCCGGCGCGCAGCCAGTAGAAGGCACGGGCAGCGCGCTGGAGGCCAGTGCAGCGGCCGAAGCAACGCCCAAAGCACCAACCACGCAGGCCGATCGCGCCACCACACTGGCCCGTCTGCACGAGGTGCAGACCCAGCTACACACGCTGCAAGGCGAAACCCCACTGATCCTGCCCACCGTGGACCACCAGGCCGTGGCCAGCGTGGTGGCAGACTGGACCGGCATCCCCGTGGGCCGCATGGCGGTCAACGAGATCGAAACGGTGCTGAACATCGCCAGCCACCTGAGCCAGCGCGTGATCGGCCAGGATCATGCGATGGAGATGATCGCCAAGCGCATCCAGACCTCGCGCGCCGGGTTGGACAACCCGAGCAAGCCCATCGGCGTGTTCATGCTCGCCGGCACCAGCGGTGTGGGCAAGACAGAAACCGCGCTGGCCCTGGCCGAGGCGCTGTATGGCGGCGAACACAACCTCATCACCATCAACATGAGCGAGTACCAGGAGGCGCACACCGTCTCCACGCTCAAAGGTGCGCCGCCCGGCTACGTCGGCTATGGCGAAGGCGGCGTGCTGACCGAAGCCGTGCGCCGCAAGCCCTACAGCGTGGTGCTGCTGGACGAGGTGGAAAAGGCCCACCCCGACGTGCACGAGGTCTTCTTCCAGGTCTTCGACAAGGGCTTCATGGAGGACGGCGAAGGCCGCTTCATCGACTTCAAGAACACGCTGATCCTGCTGACTACCAATGCAGGCACCGACCTCATCGCTGGCCTGTGCAAGGACCCAGAGCTGATGCCCGACCCCGAGGGCATGGCCAAGGCGCTGCGCGAGCCGCTGCTCAAGGTCTTTCCGCCAGCGCTGCTGGGGCGGCTGGTGGCGATTCCCTACTACCCGCTGAGCGACGAGATGCTCAGCCGCATCGTCAAGCTGCAGCTGGACCGCATCAAGAAACGCGTTCAGCAACGCTGGAAGGTGCCTTTCGACGTCAGCGACGACGTCGTCAAGCTCGTGGTGTCACGCTGCACCGAAAGCGAATCGGGCGGCCGCATGATCGACGCCATCCTCACCAACACCATGCTGCCCGACGTGTCGCGCGCCTTCCTACAGCGGCTGCTGGAGAACGAGCCCGTCGGTGGCGTGGCGGTCGGCGTGGCCGACGGCCAGTTCAGCTACCGCTTCGACTGAGCGCCTGCCATGAAGCTGCGCCCCACGGCCCAAGCCGCAGCGGCCCATGCCGCGCCCGCTGGCCCAGCGTTGGGCGACGCCCTGGCCCAGGCGATCGATCACCTGCGCAGTGAGCGTCTGGACGAAGCCGAAGCCGCGCTGGGGCTGATCCTGCAACGCTGGCCTGCACAGTCCGACGCGCTGCACTACCAGGGTGTGCTGCGCCATACCCAGGGCCGGGTGGACGAGGCAGTGGCACTGATCCGGCAGTCGTTGCAGGTGCTGCCGGCGCAATTCAGCGCCTGGAACAACCTGGGCAACGTGCTGCTGCTGGACAAGCGCACCGACGAAGCGACGCAGGCCTACGCGCAGGCCGTGGAGCATGCGCCGGAGCCGGCTGCCGGCGCCATGGCGCTCAACAACCTGGGTCTGCTGCACCGCAAGCTGCGGCGCCTGGACGACAGCGAAGCCACGTTCCGCCGTGCGCTAGTCCTTCAGCCCGACGACGCCGACGCTTGGTACAACCTGTCGGAGACGCTGATCCAGTTGGGCCGCATTCCGGAAGGTCTGATCGCGCACAGCAAGGCACGCATGCTGTGGCCTGCGGACCAGCAGCCCCGCAGCGACGTCATCCGCTCGTTGATGCTGCTAGGAGAACGCGAACGCGCCGCCGTGCTGCTGCGCGAATGGCTGGCCGAGGACGCCGACAACCCGGTGGCACAACACATGCTGGCGGCCTGCGAGGGCGTCAACACGCCTGACCGCGCCAGCGACGGTTATGTCGAGCAGGTCTTCGACCAGTTCTCCGCCAGCTTCGATGCCAAGCTCGAAGCACTGGGGTACCGTGCGCCCGAGTTGGTGGCACAGGCGCTGCAAGCCGTGGCAGCGCCGACGGCGGCGTCGCTGGACATCGTCGATGCCGGCTGCGGAACCGGGCTGTGCGGGCCGTTGCTGCAGCCTTGGGCGCGCCGGCTGGCCGGTTGCGATCTCTCCGAGGGCATGCTGCGCCAGGCCAAGACTCGGCAGGTCTACGGCGTGCTGCACAAGGTCGAGCTCACCCATTACCTGAACACCCAGCCCGACACTTTCGATGCCGTGGTGTCGGCCGATACACTGTGCTACTTCGGCCCGCTCGAAGCGGTGCTGGCCGCCGCCCATGGGTGCCTGCGGCCCGGCGGTTGGCTGGTGTTCACGGTGGAAGCGCTGCCCGAGGGCGACGCCCGACCGCATTTGCTGCAGGGCAACGGACGCTACGCGCATGCCCACGACTACCTGGCCAATGCCCTGCCTGCGGCGGGCTTTGAAGCGGTTGAACTCAAGCACGACCGGCTGCGCATGGAAGGCGGACTGCCGGTGATGGGTTGGGTGGTCACAGGGCGCAGGGCGCAACGCCAGGATCCCGGCCCATGAGCGACGACAGCGACATCGGGCGCGTGGCAAAGGCCTACAAGGAGGTCTACAAATCGTCAGTCGACTTTGTCTGCGACGCGGTTGCGGCCTACGCGAAGTCAGAAGGTCTGTCCCAGGACAGCGCCGATGTGCTGCTGCTCGAACTAGCCAAGTACATCAAGATGCGTCCGGATGGCCGCGCCGCGCAGTACCTGGATCACTTTGTCTTTGGCGATGGCAGCACCAAGTCCTTCGACTGCGCCACGCTGATCTTGCAGGACGCGGGCGTCCGCGAGCGTGTGCGATCCGAGATCAGAAAACGTCTTCGTGCACATCCAGAGCTGGCAACAAGAACCATGTCTGGCGGCCTGTTCACGGTCTGGATTCGGCAAAGTGATTTCCAGCAGGCCGACTGGCTATTGGCCTTGGGCTCGTTCCCGATCGAGTGGCAAGCGATCGGACCCGGCTCGAGTCGTGGTGGGGGAGGACTGTGCAGCGCACACCTGGGCCAGGAATGGCTCGACACGGGCACGCTCGCTCGCGCAAAACACCAGTCACCGATGGACAGAATCAGCAGCGTCGCAACGCCGACCCGTGCACGGCTATCCGGGTCCAACGAGTACAAATGGCACCCAGCGGCGCCACGCGTGACCCAGTGCCTGCACCAGGCTGCAGACAGGCTCGCCAAGTCGCGTGTTCAGTCCATGAATTTCTGGATGGTGGCGCGTCCCTGCACCATGGACTTGCACACAGGTCTGCCCGCACGATGACTTGCGGTCACCGCCAAAACTGGACTCCTCTGTGCAAAGGACCCCGCATGACTTTGGTCGCTGTTCGCGCCGAATGCTGTCCCCGACCATGAACTCAATCCGGCCTGCCCAGGCGGGGTGCCCCAAGGCCTGACCACCATGCCATCGCCGATCAGCTTCACATGCCCACTGCCCCACGAAGCCCTGCGCTTCGAATCGATGACGGCCACGCAGGCCATTTCGGTGCTGGACAGCATCGAACTCACGTTGACGGCCGACAAGGCCGACCTCAGCGCCGAGAAACTGCTGGGCCAGCCAGCCAGCGTGGTGATGAACCTTCGCAAAGGCACCAAGCGCCACTTCAACGGCATCGTGTCGCGCTTCGGCATGGGCCACTCGCGCGGGCGCTACTTCCAGTACCAGGCCACCTTGCGTCCCTGGCTATGGTTCCTGACGCGCACCTCGGACTGCCGCATCTTCCAGGACAAGACCGTGCCGCAGATCGTGGAGCAGGTCTTCGGTGACCACGCGGCCATCGCCAACTTCGAGTTCAAGCTCTTCCGCAGCTACAGCCAGCGCACCTACTGCGTGCAGTACCGCGAGACCGACTACAACTTCGTTGCACGACTGCTGGAAGAAGAAGGCATCTACTGGTTCTTCGAGCACAGCGACGGCGCCCACAAGCTGATGCTGGTGGACGACATCGGCGCGCTGAGGGCAGCCAAGGGCGCCGACAAGTTGCCCTACTACGACAACACCGGCCAGGCTCCGCCCGACGTGGACTACATCAGCGGCTGGACCTGCACGCGCGAAGTGCGCACCGGCAAGACCGCGCTCACCAGCTACGACTTCGAACGCCCGTCCACGGCGCTGCTGGTGGAACACAGCCAGTCCAGATCACACACCCTGGACGACCACGAGCAATTCGACTTCGACGGCGAATACACGCAAAAGCCCGACGGTCAACACTTCGTTGACAACCAGCTCGAAGAGCAGCAGGCACAGTTCGAACGCCAGAGCGGCGGCACCAACGCACGTGCCTTGGCAGTCGGCCATCTGTTCAAACTGGAACGCCACCCGCGGGCCGACCAAAACGCAGAGTTCCTGTGCCTGCAGTCCAGCGTGTCTGCGCAGGTGGCGGCCAACGAGGCCGACGGCGGCAGCGACGACTTCCAGTGCCACTTCAGTGCGATGCCGTCGGCCCAGCCCTTCCGGCCAGAACGCCGCACGCCCAAACCCTTTGTGCAAGGGCCGCAGACGGCCGTGGTGGTGGGCCCGGCTGGCGAGGAAATCTTCACCGACAAGTACGGCCGCGTGAAGGTGCAGTTCCACTGGGATCGCTACGGCCAGAAGAACCAGTCCAGCTCCTGCTGGGTGCGCACGAGTTCGCCCTGGGCGGGCAAGAACTTCGGCTTCGTGCAGATCCCGCGCATCGGGCAAGAGGTGGTGGTCGATTTCCTGGAGGGCGACCCCGACCGGCCGCTGATCACCGGCCGCGTCTACAACGCCGAGCAGATGCCGCCCTGGGAGCTGCCGGCCAACGCCACGCAAAGCGGCGTGCTCACGCGCAGCAGCAAGGGCGGCAACTATGGCAACGCCAACGCGCTGCGCTTCGAGGACAAGAAGGGCGCTGAGCAGCTGTGGCTGCACGCCGAGAAGAACCAGGACATCGAGGTTGAGAACGACGAGACGCACTGGGTCGGCCACGATCGCAGGAAGAACATTGACCATGACGAGACCTCGCACGTCAAGCATGACCGCACGGAGACGGTGGACAACAACGAGACCATCACCGTCGGCGTCAACCGCACCGAAAGCGTGGGGTCCAACGAGAGCATCACCATCGGTGCCAACCGAAGCATCAGCGTGGGCGCGAGTGAGACCGCCGCCGTGGCGCTGCAGCGCACGCACTCGGTGGGCGTGAACGAGACCATCGCCATCGGCGCCGCGCAGGAGATCGCGATCGGCGCCGCGCAGGCAGTGACCGTGGGCGCCAACCAGTCGATCTCGGTGGGCGCCAACCAGAGCACATCGGTGGGGTCCAACCAGTCCTTGACCGTGGGCAAGAGCCAGACCGACAGCATTGCCGACAACCGCAGCACCCAGGTCGGCAAGGACGACAAGCTGCAGGTGGGCAAGAAGCTGGTCATCGAGGCCGGCGACGAGGTCACGATCAAGACCGGCTCGGCCAGCATCACCATGAAGAAGGACGGCACGATCCAGATCAAGGGCAAGGACATCAGCATCGACGGCAGCGGCAAGATCAGTATCAAGGCCTCGGGCGACATGGTGCTCAAGGGCTCCAAGATCGCGCAGAACTGAGTCCACCGCTGTGCTGCAGGTCGTTAACCACACCCCGTTCAGTGCGTCCTTGTCGGTCTTTGCGGACCCGGCCGGCGTCGAAACCGTCTACGCGGTCGTGAAAGCAACATTTGCGCTCGGTGCCGACGGCCCGCAGCCGGCCGGCGTGCAATTGCCGCTGCTGGCAGGCGATGTGTTCTGGGGCGACCCCATGACCACCAGCCTGCGCGCGGCAGCGGAGTTCGGCTTGCTCAAACCCGCGACCGACATCCTGCTCACCGGCCGCGCTGTGGCACCCGGCCCCGACACCCGCGTGGCCGACGTGGGCCTGAGCGTGGGCCCCGTGAGCCGGCGTGTGCGGGTCTTCGGCAACCGCCACTGGCAGCGCGCCGCCGGCGGCTGGCGGCCGTCGGAGCCCCAACCCTGGCAACGCATGCCGTTGCGCTGGGAGCTCGCGTATGGAGGGGTGGCCGCGGCGCCGCCAGAGCAGGCGCCGGACTTCGAAGCCCGCAACCCGGTGGGCCGCGGCTTCGTCGCGCGCGGTGCCGAGCCGACGCACGAGCAACCACTGCCCAACCTCGAAGACCCGGCCGCACCGCTGGCCGATCCGCAGGGCCGGCCCACACCGGCCTGCTTTGCCCCCATCGCACCGACCTGGATGCCGCGACGCAGCCATGCCGGCACCTACGACGAGGCCTGGACCCGTGGTCGCGCGCCCTACCTGCCTCAGGACTTCGACACGCGCTTCTTCCAGGTGGCGCCCCAGGAGTTGGTGGCGCCGGGCTGGCTGCAAGGCGGCGAACCGGTGCGGCTGGCGGGGTTCTCGGCCGGCGGGCCCATCGACTTCAACCTGCCCGACGTCGGCCTCACGCTCGACTTCGATTTCAAGGGCAGCAGCACGCCGCGCCCGGCACAGATGGAGTTGGTGCTCTTCGAGCCCGACGCGGGCCGCTTCCAGATGCTGTGGCGCGCCGCGCTGCCGGTGGACAAACACTTGCTCAAGCTCCGGGCTGTGGTGGTGAACAGCCGGCGCTACACGCGCGACGTCACCATTGCGCCGCCGCTGGGCAAGCTGGGCAGCCTGCCGCCCGCCTACGCGGCCACCGCCTGAGCGGCTGAACCATGACTGCACCCGCGATCGTCATCGCCAGCGCCGGGGTGATTTCCCCGGTGGGCCTGAGCCTGGCCGAAACCGCAGCCTCGGCCCGCGCCCGCATCGCGCGCCTGCGCGAGATCGACTGGCGCGACCGACGCTTTGAGCCTTTCATCGTCGGCACTGTGCCAGACGACGGCCTACCGCCTTTGGTCGACAGCCTCACCGCGTTGCCGCTGCAACGGCGCGAAGCCCGCATGCTGCGGCTGGCACATGCCGCGCTCGAAGAAGCGTTGGCCCCCTTGCAAGGCCAAGCAGGCCCTGTGCCCTTGCTGCTGGGTCTGCCCGAGCAGCACACGACGCTGCCGCTGGACCCCAAGGCCTTCATCGCCCACCTTGACGCGCAAGCGCCGGGGATGCTGGACGTGCAACGCAGCGCTGCTGCAGCGCGGGGCCGCGCTGCGGGCCTGATGGCGCTGCGCGAGGCCACGGCGCGGCTGGAGCGTGGCGACTGCCGCTGGCTGCTGGTGGGCGGCGTGGACTGTCTTGTGGACCCTTACGTGCTGGGCACGCTGGACCTGCAGGGACGCATCCGCAACGAGGTCAACAGCGATGGCTTCAGCCCCTCGGAAGGCGCCGCCTTCCTGCTGCTGTCGCTGGGCAGCACGGCGCAGGCACAGGGCATCAAACCGCTGGCGCAACTGCTGGGTTCGGCGCATGGTCAGGAGCCGGGCCACCTCTACGCCGGCGAACCCTATCTCGGCGAAGGACTGGCCGGCACTGTCGCCGCCTTACTTGCCGAAGCACCACCGCCCCAGCCCATTGCCAGCGTGTATTGCAGCTTCAACGGCGAGCGCTACTGGGCGCGCGAATTTGGCGTCGCGCGGCTGCGCCACGGCGCATATTTCGACAGCAACCACCAGATGGAACATCCGGCCGAATGTTTTGGCGACATGGGCTCGGCCCACGGCCCGGCTCTGGCCGCGCTGGCCGCGCACGGCCTGCACCACGGCTACCGCGGCGGGCCTTGCCTGGTCTACGCCTCGTCCGACCACGGCGACCGCGCGGCCACGCTGCTCGCCCATCACGGCTGAAGAAGGAAGCACGATGCCCTGCACCGTCCACAACATCACCGGCTTCGCCCACAAGGGCAGCGGCGGCATGAGCCTGGTCTTCCCCGACGTGTGCAAGACGCCAGCGCCACCGCTGGGGCCGATTCCCATCCCCTACCCCAACCTGGGCAAGTCAGCGGACACCACGCAAGGCCCGACCCAGGTCAAGGCCGATGGCAACATGATCATGGTCAAGGGCGCCAAGTACATGATGAGCACCGGCGACGAACCCGGCAGCGCCGGCGGCATCATCAGCGGCGTCTTCAAGCAGGAGTGCGAGTACCTGATGTATTCCTTCAACGTCATGATCGACGGCAAGAACGTGTGCCGCATGGGCGATCCGCTGTGGCACAACAAGAAGAACATCTGCGGGTGAGGCCATGACGCAAGTTGGCGAGGGCGTGGCGATCGGGATCGCCAATGTGGCTCTGGCGGTAGAGGACGAGGCGAAGCGCGAGAAGGCCAGGCCTTGTCATCTGAAGGTTCGCGTGAAACGTCCATCAGGCAAGGGGCCTTGGTACGCGTTCGGAGCACTCGGCGGGTCCGAAGAAGGCGACGACCTGACCGGCCACGCCTTCTGCTCCCATCTGGACGAAGGCGATGCGGCCACGTGGCATGGCTTCTATCCGTCAGGGGCCATCGTGGGCTGGGTGAGCCTGCCCGCCGCTGATCAGATCGCGGGAGTCAAGGACTTCTTCAAGCATGTCGCCGGGACCCTCCATCACGGCGATGCCGATCACGCCTACGACGACGAGAAGGTCTGGGAGATCAGCCGGGAGCGCTATGACAAGGGTCAGGCGTTTGCCCAGAAGTGGGAGTCCGACAAGACCAAGTATTCGCTTGCGCTGAACAACTGCACCACTTTCGCGGTCCGGGACGGCCAATCGGCTGGCTGTCCGGTGCCGTCCGGTGGCTTCCCATTTGCCAACCCGGTGTCGTTTGGCAAGGCGCTGGCTAAGGCCAAGTCCTAACCGGCAGCGTGCCTCCTCATGATCGACTTCATCTTCGCCGGCTTCCTTTTCTTTCGCGGTGCAGGCCCAGGAGGTGCTGACGGGTTTCCGTACCACACCCTGCCCGTGGCCGGTGGGCCCGTCGTCTCATACCGGCTGGCGCAGAACGGGGAGTTGGTCTTTCTGCGGGCCACAGCCCGGGGCCGCAGCGCGACCGGTGTGCGCGGCTTCGGCAGTCGTAGGCAGACCCTCGTCGAAGTGGACCTGCAAAGCGCGCAGGCGCGTGAGCTCGGATTTGTCGAAGGCTCTGCCTTGTATTACCCGGCCCTGTCACCGGATCGGTCCATGGTTGTCGCACTCATTGCCCCCGGCCGCACCGATCTGCCGCCGAGCAGCTTCAGCGGCGCGAGCCTGGTTGTGTTTCCCCTTCGCCCGGTCGGCGCCGCAACCGAACCCGCGGCTGCATTTTCCGGTTTCCAGGTTCTCGCCGATGGGCTGCCCGTGGTGCCGCCCGATTGGTCGGCCGATGGCCAGAAGGTGTTCTTCGTGACCCGCGACCCGGGCGAGGAACATGTGATCGTCGTGGACATACGCAACGGTGCAAGGCAGGTGGTGGCGCCGGGTGTGTTGCCCAAGGCCAGCCCGGATGGCCGGTCACTGGCTTTTGTTCAGGGGCGCAAGGTCATCGTCGTGTCGCAAGCCGGTTTCCAGCAGCAACATGCTGTCAACACCGAATGGTCCATTGCATGGCTGGCATGGAACCCGGAAGGGGGGGCATTGGCCGTCGCCGAGACGGGGCCGGTCTATCGCTCCCGCTTGTCCATCCTGGACACCCGGGATGGAGCCCGGCGGACGCTGATCGAAACCGGCCTTGTCAAGGATTTGTGTTGGTTGGCACTCAAGCCAAGCTGGCCGACTCGGTAGGCGCAAGCCCATCGATCTGCTCACACTTTCGCCACAACAAAGGAATGACCCATGAGTGCAACCCATGTCGCTGAAATGGCCGCGGTGCTGACCGGAGCTGCTCTCGCTTCACCTGGCGCTTTGCCCCTGCGGGCCACTTTGATCGCGATCGACGCTTATGGCGGCCTGCGGGTGCAGTTCAAGGACGGCGGCGAGTGTGCGTGCGACTGTCTGGAATCGGCATTGCCACCGGAGCCCGCGCTCGCCGCCGGCGATCAGGTGCTGGTCCTGCCGGCTTGCGCGGACGGCCCCGCGATCGTTCTGGGCCGCATCGGCCGACACCCAACCGCAGAGCACCCGCGCCGGGTTTTACTGCAAGCCAGTGAGTCGCTGACGCTGAAGTGCGGCGATGCCTCGATCGACCTGCGCGCCGACGGCAAGGTCCTGATCCGCGGCGACGACGTGCTGTTGCGCGCCAAGGGCACACAACGCATCCGCGCCGGTACCGTGGCTATCAACTAGACCGGCCGTGTCCACGACCCCCAGCGCCGCGCCGGCCCGCGCACGCTACATCCCGCAGCTGCTGCAGATCCACACCGACGATCTGGCTTTTGTGTGGGGGCAGCGCCGCAAGGCCGTGCACTCCGACCAGCACATGCAGCGCGACATTGCGGCGCTGAGTGAACGGGTCGAAGCGCATGTGCAGGGCCTGCTGTGTGCACCACCAGCGGCCTTGCTCGATCACCTGCAGCCCGGCCTGTCGGCAGACGACAGCGACGAGGCTTTTGCCGCCGCCTATGCGCTGCTGCGCACCGCGCAAGCGGCACCGACGCAGGCTGTGATCGAGGCGTTTGGCATCGCTGCCGGCACCACACTGCGCGGGCTGCGTGACGCGTTGTGCCTGGCACCCCATGCACTGTTTGCCCAAGCTCTGCACACGGCGCTGAAGCATGCTGCGCCAGCCACGGCTGCGGCCGCCGCAGCCGCGCTGGCCAGCCACGGCCTGTTGCCGGCCGCGTCGGCACGGCTGCCGCTGCTGTTCGAGGACGCAGATCCCGCCACCGCGGCGCTGGCCTGGCGCGCCGCGCTGCTGGCTGACCGCAAGGCGCACGGGGCGCCACCGGCCCGCCCCTTCTGGCTGGCGCTGTCCCATGCCGACGCCGCTGTGCGCGACGCGGGTTGGGCTGCGGTCGTCTGGGCCGGCCAAGCTGTGGCACTGCCCACGTTGCGCAAATTCGTTGGCGACGGTGAAGCCGTGGCTCTGCGCTGGCTGGCCGTGTTGGGCACGGCCGACGACGTGGCGCTGGTGCAGCGCAGCACGCTGGCACTGACCGATGGCGCCCAGCGTTGCGCGCTGCTGGCCCGCCACGGCCACCCGAGCGGCCTGAATGCCCTGGTGCGCTGGATGGACAGCAGCAAGAACGGCAGCGACAGCGTCGACGACACCGCAGCCGTCGCCGCCGGAGAGGCTTTCGAACTGATCACCGGCATCGCAGTGCAAGGCGAGCGGCGTCAACTGGCCGTACCCGCAGACGCCGACGACTTCACACGCGAGATGGCGCCTTTGGTCTGGATGCCCAGCGCCGAGAAGGCCCGCGCGGCGTTGGAGCAGCACGCAGCGCACAGGGCCGCTGGCCTTCGCTGGCGTCGCGGCCTGCGTGTCGATGAGGACCTGGACGCGCCTTCCGCGCATGCCCTGGACATGCAGTCACGCTGGGACCTGGCGGCACGCGCCGCGCTGGCCGGCGGCCGGGCGCCACCACCGCCGATCGCCTGAGCCCGCACCGTGGACCCCAAACTGCTGCTGCCGCTGCTGGCCTTGGTGTTTGCTGGTCTGGCCGCCGGTCAGTTCTGGCGCCAGCGCAGCCTGCAAGGCGCGGCGCGCACCTGGGCCATCGTGGCCGTGAGCTTCGCGGCCGTGTCCTTGTGGCTGCATCGCGGGACCGGATGATGCGGCGGTTGACCTTGGTCGGTTGCCGCGAAGGTGCGCGCCACCCACGATGCTGCGCAAGCGTGGCGCTGTAAGCGCTGCGCACGTCACGTTCTGTCGCACCGGGCATCCATGATCCTCACGCTATTGGCCGTCTCCCTCAACGATCAGGCGCTGACGCAGCCGATCGCGGCGCGCTTTGACGCCAACGGCGGCACCATCGGTCGCGCTGACCACAGCACCTTGGCCCTGCCCGATCCGGAACGCTTCATCTCGCGCACGCAGGCCGAGATCGTGTTCACGGGGGACGGCTTCCTGATCCGCAACGTGGGCGCGGCCAACCCCATCACTGTGTCGGGCCGTGTGTTGGCCAATGGCGAAGCCACGACCCTGCGCGATGGTGACCAGGTGCGGCTGGGCGGCTACCTGCTGCGCGCCGAATGTGCGACCGCCGCCACGGTGTCGGCGGTGGCACCAGTCCCAACACCAGTCCCAACACCAGTCCCAACACCAGTCCCAACACCACCCTCGGTGCGACCGCCCCGTACAACAGCGCCTCGGCCCGTGCCGCGGCCGGCGGCAGCGCCGTCCTACGCACCACCGGCAGCTGAAGCCAACCATCCCGGCCTCTCGGCCAACAATCCATTCGCCGATCTGCTGGGTCCGGCGCCAGCGGCGGCTGCACCCGGCGTTGACCCGTTCGCTGGCCTCTTGGGCAGCCCGGCACCGGCCAGCGACCCCTTCGCCGGCATGATGGCCGCGCCGGCCGGCCTGGGCAGCCGCTCGGCCGCCGTGGCCGCGCCGCCGCCATCGGGTGGCGCGCGGTTGCCCGATGACTTCGACCCGTTCGCCTTGCTGTCACCGGCTTCAGCCCAGCCCGCAGCGGCATCACTGACACAGCCCTGGGACCATGACGACCCGCTGGGAGACCTGTTGCCCGCAGCGCGCGCACCGTCCATCGACTCGGCCTTCGACCTGCTGTCTCCGACCCCTGGTGACGACCCGCTGGCGCGCTTCACGGCCGAGCTGACAGCAACGCCCACTGCGGAGTCGGGGGTGTCCACCGATCCGCTGGCGATGTTTGCCGATCCTGCGCCCATCAGGGCCCCGGCGGGCCCGGCGCAGCGCGACGACCTGCCTGGTGTGCACGCCGCCTTCAAAGCCCCGCCGGTAGCGGCGCGCGGGCCCGCTGCTGTGCGGGCGCCAATACCGCCAATACCGCCAGCAGCGTCAGCGGCGCCAGCACTAGCCACCAGCGGCGACGAAGCCGTGCTCTGGCAAGCCTTCTGCGAAGGCGCCGGCGTGCACCTGCCCCTGCCCCCGGGCAGCGGGCCCGAGCGCATGCGCGCCATCGGCCGCGTCATGCGCAGCGCGGTCGATGGCACGCTGCAGCTGATGACGGTGCGCGCCAGCACCAAGAGCGAGATGCGCGCTGCGGTGACGCAGATCCAGGCGCGCAGCAACAACCCGCTGAAGTTCGCGCCCGACGCCGGCGTGGGCGTCGAGCAGATGGTGATGCCGCCGACGCGCGGTTTCCTGGACGGCCCGGCCGCCATGGAAGATGCCATGCACGACCTCGTGGGCCACTCCATCGGCACCGTGGCGGGCATGCGCGCGGCCATCGAAGGGATGCTGGACCGCTTCGACCCGGCGGCGCTGGAAGCCAAGCTGACCGACGGATCGGTGCTGGACAGCCTGCTGCCAGCCAAGCGCAAGGCGCGCCTGTGGGAGCTGTACCTGCAGCACCACCGCGGCATCCGCGACGAGGCACAGGAGGACTTCCACGCGCTCTTCGGCAAGGCCTTCGTCGCCGCCTATGAGCAGCAGGTGGACCGGCTCAAGCGCGCGGGGCGTTCATGACGGCAACGGGTGTGGCGCGCAGCACATGAGACGCGTGCAAATGGCCGCGTCCACCCACCGTGGCGCGCGACAGGGCAACGAGGACGATCTGCGCCAGGGCAGCGGCCCGCTGGGCCACCACGCCGTGCTGGCCGACGGTGCCGGAGGCCACGCCAACGGGGCCGAAGCCTCGCGCCGTTCTGTCAATGCCATCGCGCGCTGCCTGTGCGCCGGCGACGCTAGCTTCACGCCCGAGCACCTGACGCGCAGCGTGCGCGAAGCCCATGCCGAGTTGCGCCGCCACCAGAACGGCGCGCATGCGGCGGCCAGCATGCATGCCACCGCCGTGGTGCTGTGGATCGACAGCGCTGAGGAGCACGCGCTGTGGACGCATGTGGGCGACTCGCGCCTGTACCGCTTTCGCCACAGCCGAGCCGATCTGCTCACTGTGGACGACAGCGTGGTGCAGCGCATGGTGCAGGCAGGGCTGCTGAGCGCGGAGCATGCACGCCAGCATCCCCAGAAAAACCACCTGCTGGCTGCGCTCGGCATCGAGGGCGATGTCGAGCCGCACACCGTGGCGCGCCCGGTGCATTTGCTGGAAGGCGACGCCTACCTGCTGTGCACCGACGGTTGGTGGGACCACTTCGAGCCGCAGGACCTGGGCGACGCGCTGGCGCGTGCCCGCACGCCGCAGGACTGGCTGGCCGACATGCAGACCCACGTGCTGGCACGCGCCACGCCACAGCAGGACAACCTCACCGCCATCGCGGTGTGGGTGGGCAACCCGGGTGAGATGACCATCGCGCGTTTCGAAGACACGGTGCCGCGCGGCACGCCGCCGCGCTGAGTCTTTGCGTCAACCGCCCCGGCTGAACAAGGTGGTCGCAAAGGCCGCCGCATCGGGCAGGCCTTGCACGACGCGGCAGCGCGACGCGGCCGGCTCCGCCTGCCAGGGCCACCACAGGCTGTGGCCGGCCAGGCGCTGCTGCAGCAGGGTGTCGGCAAGGCCATGGGTCAGATCGATCAGCGTGGCACCGGCGCTGATGTCGAACAGACCGTTGCCATCCGGCATCAGGGCGGTGCCGCCGGCACGCGCTCCGGGCCAGGGCGGCAGTGCATCCAGCGCAGCTTCGAAGGCGTCCACATCCACGCCGTCGTCCAGCGTGTGCAAGACCGCGCGCGCGGCTTGCGACCACCACAGGTCCAGATGGTCCAGCGCATAGCGCTCGCTCGGCGGCAACGCTCGCGCTTGCGCAACGACCAGCGGAAAGTAACGCCCGACCTTGTCGCAGCTCGGCATCAGCACGCCGAACCACCACTGTGCATCGACGACACCCGGCGCCCAGGCAAACCGCGACACTGACGCGGCCAGGTAGATCGGCAACCAGCGGTCCCCCAGTTGCTGTTGGCTGGCCGCCAGACCCGCGGACAGCCAGGTGTCGCAGGCCCGCACCCACTCAGGCGACAGGCGGCGCGACGCAAAGTCACCCAGTGACGAGAGCTTGCCGAACCAGCCCGGCGCCGCCACGGTCTCAACCATCAGAGCCCGTTGGGGCACTGAAAGGAGCGCAACTCAGGCAGCCGAAGCGCGTTCTTCACGCTGCTGGTGGTGACGTCAAACACCGCCTTGCGACCATCGATGTCGAAGCTGGCGCGGAACTTCTCTGGCGCCGCGCCCGGTGTGATGCTGACGCGCTCGAAGAGGCGGAACAGCGCCCAGGGACCATCGTTGACCAGCCCGGTACCGCCGGCCGGTTGCACGCTGACGCGCACGACGCCGGTGCCGCGCGGGCCGGGCCACTTGATCTCGGTGGGGATCTGCGGGCCGTGGTCGTAGCGCACGATCTGGCCATCGACATCCAGCAAGAATTCGCGTAGCCGCGTGTCCATTTCCAGCGGCTTCATGATCAGGCGCACTCCGGGCAGTGCACCGCCGGTGGCGAAGAAGGCCTCGCGGATGGCTTGCGCGCGCTGGAACTGCGGCAGCGAGCCGACATCGGTGCCCAGCGGCGTGCCTTCCACGGGGCGGAAGCGCCAGGGCCGCGTGCTGGTGTCGATGTAGGGCGCCAGCTTGGTCTGCATCTGGTCGAACTTGCCGCCGGGACCGAACAGCACCGCAAAGTCGGCCGGCGTGACTTCGCGTGCCGACGACGTATCAAAGGGGTAGCGGCCACTGACGGCCTGCTGGCAGAACTCACCGACCTGGGAGCGCACCTCGCGCGACAGCGTCTCGCGCAGCTGGATCAGCGCTACGCGCGAACTGGTGGAGCCCAAAGCGTCAAGCAAGCTGCGCACCGGTTCTGGCGAATTGGACGCTTCGACCTTGAGCTGATTCGGCAGCGGTGACGGCGGCGGCGCGCCACCGCCCTTGAGCGCTGCGTCAACGCTGGTCAGCAGCACCTGCAGTTCCTTCAGGCGTTCGACCAAGCCGTCGAGCGCCGGCTTGCCACCTTCGGGCGCGGTGATCAACGCACGCAGCGAGCGGAACTCATCATCGACGATGCTCTCGATACGGTCCGTCGGCGCGCCTGTCGTCACGGGCTTCACACCCGCCGTGCCCAGCACCAGTTCCTGGCCGCGGCGCACGGCATCGCTGACACGCTGCGTGGCCGCGCCGACAGCACCGGGTTGCGCGGCCAGCAGCGTCGTCTCTTTGGAGAAGCGGCGCAGCATGGGCACCAGCGGCGTGTCGGGGCCGGACAGGAAGCGTGTCTTCTCGATGGCCGCCGACATGCTAGTCAGCGGCTGCAGACGGATGTCGTCGATGAAGGCCTTCCAGGTGTCGCGGTAGTCGTTGAGGTACAGGCGCCGCACGTCGTCGGCTAGGCGGCCTGAGGCCAAGAGCGCATCGGCACCCTGCGCCTGTTGCGGCGTGATGCCCAGCACCCAGGTCTGCTCGTCGGCCAGCGTCTTGGTGGCTTCACCCACCACGTTCTGAAACCCCTTGTGGTAACCGTCGTAGGTGAACAGGCCCGGCACGCCGCGTGTCAGCGGCTGGCCGCTGGCGCGCACGAAGACCAGCGGCACATTGGCGCCACCGGCAGCCACGGCCGTGACCTCCGGGAAGTTGGCGCCCAGGCCGCGCTGGCGCAGCCGGTTGTAGACCCGCTGCGGCAGCGGTACGGCGGCCAGGCGCACGCGCGTGGCTTCGATCAGCGCCTTGTCCTGCGGCAGCGGTGACACCGCAGCACCGGTGGCCAGCAGTGCGTCGAGATGGCGGCTGAGCGCGTCGCGCTGCTCGGCCGAGATCTCGCGGCCCAGGCGGCCGTCCCAGTCGGATTCGATGTGCAGCTTGAGCGCTGCTGCATCGAAGACGCTCGGATCGTACATCATCAGATAGGCCTTGAGCGCCTCGTACTGCAGGTCGGGCTGGTTGCCGCCGCGCAGTTGGTCTTCCACGCGCAGCGCCAGGCGCGGCAGCACGGCATCGACCAGCATGCGCTCGTAGGCGGTGCGCGCTGCGCTGTCGAGCTTTTGGCCTTGGTACAGACCGAAACCCAACGAGGTCGGCACGCTCTGCCCTTCGGCGCCGGCCGCCGCCAGCGAGCGTGTGGCTTCCAGTGCCGGCAGCACGGGCAACAGGTCGGCGCTGGCGCGGTTGGGCGACTCCTGCACCTGTCGGCGCACGCCCTGCACGCGCTCGGCCACGGTGTCTACATAGGCGCTGTTGTTGCGCCAGCTCACGGTCCACGCGGCCAGCAAGCCGACGCTCACCAGGCCCACGGCAGCGTAGCCGGCGACGGCCCAGCTGCTCCGTTGGCGTTCCCACTTGCGGTCGGTGCCAGCCAGGCCTTGTTCGGCAAACACCACCTCGGTCAGCAGGCGCTGCAGGAAGAAGCTGCGGCCACTGCTCTTCTGCGGCGGCAGCACGGACTGCTCGATGCGGTGGCGGCGCGCCACCGCGCCGAGCACGCGGTCGATGGGCGTACCTTCCTGCGTGCCGCTGACGAAGTACAGGCCGCGCAGCATGGGGTTGGCCTCAAACGACGACGGCGCAAAGACCTGGCGCGCAAATTCTTCCAGCGGTGCCGCCAGGTTGGCGAACTGGTTGGGGAAAGCGTAGATGCGGGCGCGGCGCTGCGCGTCGAGCTCGGCCTGCAGGCGGTCGATCAGGCCTTGGTCCAGACGCTGCAGCAAGGCCTGGAACTCGGGCGTCAGGCGCTCGCCAAAGGCCTGCGCCGGTTGCAGCGGGAAGGTATAGCCCCAGGGCGTGGCGCGCTGGTCTTTGTCCAGTGCGTTGAAGGTGTCCGCAAAGCCGGCCAGCAGGTCGCACTTGGTGACCAACAAATAGATCGGCAGGCGGATGCGCAACTGCTCGTGCAGTTCCTGCACGCGCTGGCGCACGGCCAACGCATGCTGCGCGCGCTCGGTGGCGCTGCGGCCGATGAGGTCCGACACCGACACCGTCACCAGCACACCATTGAGTGGCTGGCGTGGGCGCGAACCCTTGAGCATCGCCAGGAAGCCGTTCCAGGTCGCCTTGTCGGCCGCCTTGTCGCTGTCCTGCGTGGTGAAGCGGCCGGCGGTGTCGATGAGCACCGCGCGATCGGTGAACCACCAGTCGCACAGGCGTGTCCCGCCGACACCACGCACCGCTTGGTCGCCGAGCTGATCGGCCAGCGGGAAATTCAAACCCGCATTGCGCAACGCCGTGGTCTTGCCCGAGCCGGGGGCGCCGATGATCAGGTACCAAGGCAGCTGGTAGAGGTAGCGTCCACCCAGCTTGGCCTTCAGCCGCGCCCAAGCACCCGTGCCGGCGTCGGTGCCAAAGCGCGTGCTGCGCAGCGTGCCCAGGGCTTGCGTGAAGCGCTCGCGCACCGCGGCGATCTCGGGGTTTTCTGCAGCCGCAGCGGACGGCGCAGCGGCCAGCTGGTCCACCACCTTGCGGTTGCCCAGGCGCGCGCTGATGAGCTTGAAAGCGATGAGTGCCACCACCAGACCCAGCAGCACGCCGGTGGCCATCCAGCGCGAGCTGATGCTGTCCAACGGGCGCCATGAGCCCACTGCGACCAGAGGGCCGATGATCCACAGCACCGCCAGCACGGCCAGCAACACCAGCGCCAGCAGCGTCCAGCGGTTGAAGATGAGGCCCAGCACCTTGCCCATGGTCGGTAGCCCCGTCAGCGCGGCACGCTGGCCGCAGGTGCGGCAACGGGCGGAGCCGTGGGCGCTTGGACGGCAGTGCGCGCCACAGCGTCATTGCGCGTGGCGTTGAGCGTGATCTCGACGCGCCGGTTCAGCGCGCGGTTGGCCGGCGTGTCATTGGCTGCCACGGGGTCAGCGTCGGCACGGCCTTCGGCGCGGATGCGTTCGCGCGGCAGGCCGGCACCCACCAGCACATCGCGCACGGCGTTGGCACGGTCTTCCGACAAATGCCAGTTGGACGGGAAGCGCAGCGTGCGGATCGGCGTGGTGTCGGTGTAGCCAGTGACCAGCACGGCTCCACCGGTGCGCACTAGCGCGTCGCCGATGCGGCGCATCAAGGCTTCGCGCTCGTCCACCAGCGTGGCGCTCGCAGGCGCGAAGAGGCCGTCGCCACGGATGATGATGACGCTGCGGTCGACCTCGTCACGCACGGCGACGAAGCCGGCGCGGATGTCGGCCTCCAGGAACTGCGCCAGCCGCGGCTGCGCGGCCGGCTGCGCCACGGTGGTCACCGGCGGCGACAAGCGCAGCGACTGGATCTGCCCGTACACCGGATCGGAGCGGGCCGACAGCGTGTAGGAAAACGCGGCGTAGGCGGCGCCCAGCACCAGCATCGCCACCAGCGCGGTGAGCGCCAGCGGCAGCCAGCTCAGGCCGCGCTTTTCGGTCAGCGGCTGGCCAGCCCAGTGCTGCGCCAGCGGGGCCGGATACGGGCCGCACACCTGGGCCAGGATCTGCGCCAGCTTAGCGCGCACCGCCTGCAACTGCGCCTTGCCGCCGCTGATGACGCGGTAGCGGCCCTCAAAGCCCAATGCGATGGCGGCGTAGATCAGCTCCAGCAGGTCGCGGTTGGCTTCGGGTTTCTCGGCCAAGCGCGCCATCAGCTGGAAGACTTTTTCGCCGCCCGAGGCTTCGTTGTGAAACTCGGCCAACAGGCTGTGGCGGCCCCAGGCGCCGGAGCCGCCCCAGGGCGTGTCGGACGCGGCTTCGTCGAGCATCGTGCACAGGATGTAGCGCGCGGCCATCACGCGCTCGGGCGACACGCCAGCCTGCTGCGCGCCGGCAGCAAAGTCACGCACGCCTTGCGCCAGTGAAGCGCGCAACGTGGCGATGTCCGGCACGGTGCGCATCTGGCGCAGCGGCGGCACCAGCAGCATCAGCCGGTTGGCAGCGGCCAGCAGCGGGCTCAGGCCATGGTCGACCGGCGCTTCGGTGCTGGCCATCGCAGTGGGTGCATCGACGGATGCTGTCGAGGCCCCGGGCCAGCCGGCCGGGTTGGGCTTGACGAAGGTGCGGCCGTCCACCGGGCCGAACGGATCGTTGAAGGGCGGCTTGTCGCTGGCCACGGCGGAGCCGATCAAGTCTGGCGCACGGCCCAGAGTTCGAGCTCAAGTCCGGGAAAGTCGCCGGCCACGTGCATCGCAAGGCTGCCACTGCGTTCGATCTGGCGCCAAAGGTCGCCCTGACGTTCCAGCTCGAAGTAGTGGCTGCCGCTGTGGAACGGCAGCTGGCGCGGCGCAACCGGCAGGCTGCGCATCACCACGCCGGGCAGCTGCAGGTTGACGAGGTCCTTGATGCGGTCCACCGGGCCGAGCTTGCTCTGCGTCGGGAAGCGCTGGCGCACGTGTTCGGCCGGTATTTGCGCGCGTACCGCCAGCACAAAACTGGCCGTGCGCAGCAACTCGGCGTCGGCCACCACGGCCGTGCGCACGCCGTGGCTGCGGTCGATCAACTCGACCTGCACGGCGTGACGCTGGATCACCGCGGAGAGGTACTCGCGCAGGTCCTGCACCACCGGGCCGAAGCTGGCCTGCAGGTCGTCATGGCGGTAGATCGGGTAGTCGGGCGGATGGCGCTCGGTGCGCGAAAAGGTGGCCAACTCGCCCGCCAGTTGCAGGCAGGCGGCGTGGAAGGCCTGCGGGTGCACGCTGGGCGCGCCGGCCAGCTGGCGCAGCAGCGGCTCGGTGCGGTTGAACAACTGCAGCATCAGGAAGTCGGCCACTTCGGACACGCCCTGGCCGAGCTGGCCCATGGACCCTGCCAGCGTGCGTGAGCGCTGCTGCACCAGGCCGTGCAACAGCCCAGCCAGCGTGGACAGCTGGCCGCTGGCTTCGATGCGCGTCTGCGGCGCGATGTAGTTGCGGTCCAACACCACCTGGCCGTCGTTGCGGCGCTCGATGACACGCACGACGCCCAACGCTGCGAAAGCATCCGTAAGGTCGCGCTGGCGCAGCAGGCGCAGGCGCAGCGCGCCCAGTTGCACAGGCTCGGGATCGTCGGTGGCGTGAGTCTGGTCGCGCAGGTCGTGCTCGGCCACGGCATAGCGGGCCAGCGGCTCGGAAGCGCCGTCGCCAAAGTCGACTTCGGTGGCGCCGAAACGCTCGCGCGGCACGGCCAGGAAGACGAGTTCGCCTTGGACATCCGCACCGACGTCCAGTGGCGCGGGCAGCGCGTCGGCGTCGGGCATCGAGAACGGTGTCCCGTCGGGCAAGACGCCATGGCAGCGCATGAGCGCAACGCGGCCGGTGGCCAGTAGCGCCTCATCCAGCACCAGCTCGGCAAAGCCCCAGCTGTGCGGGCCGGCGGCGCGCGTGCGCGCGTCGATCAGTTGTTCAAGAAAGCGTGTCTGTTGCTGGAAATGGTGCGGCTGCAAGAAGAGGCCTTGCGACCAGACGACGCGGTAGCGTGCGGACATGGGGTCGTGGCGCGGCTCAGGGCTGGATGGCGAGGGTCAGCACCAGGCTTTCGGCGCGCAGCACCAGCGTCTGCTTGCGCCCCGGCTGAACCGCCGCACTGGCGCGCCAGGAAGCACGCTCGACATCTCGGTAGGCAGCGAAGACAGCGATGAATCGGGTCTCAGGCGACAGCGTGCGCTGGTAAGGGCGCGACTCGCCAGGCTGAAGTGTGAACTCGTCGCGCAACACCAAGCCGGTGCCCAGCGTCGCCACATCGCCTTGGTAGAGGGCCATGAAGTCGGCCTTGGCAAAGTCGGCGACGGAGCGCAACTCGTACAGGCGGATCGCCAACGGCGAGGGCCGCTGGCTCACGCTGGGGTTGAGGTTGGCTGCTGCGCTGATCGTGCCGACCAGCACGGTGGGCGTGGGCGGCAGCACGATGACCGGTGCTGGCATCGGCGCACCAGCAGCCGGCGCACCGGGCGCCGGTGGTGGCGGCTTTTTGCCGAGCATCGAACAGCCCGCCAGGGCCTGCGCCAGCAAAGCGCTGCCACTGAGCAAGTACAAGCGTCGGCGTTTCCCGGCCCATGCTTGAACTTCGTCACGCGATGCGGGACGTGAATGCGGGGCGTGCGTCTTGACAATCATGGCAGGCAAGGATAGCCAGCCGGCCGCGCCGCCTTGCGTGACTTAGGTAACCCGCCGGGCCGGGTCACGCCGTTCGCCTCGGCTGGCGTCGGTCGCCTTGGTGTCGTCGGCCGCCACAGGATCGGGACGGTCCACCAGCTCGACGAAGGCCATCGGCGCGTTGTCACCGACACGGAAGCCCATCTTCAGGATACGCGTGTAGCCGCCCGGGCGGGCGTTGTAGCGCGGCCCCAGCATGTTGAACAGCTTGGCCACCACGTCGCGGTCACGCGTGCGGTTGAAGGCCAGGCGACGGTTCGCCAGCGTGGGGGTCTTGCCCAGGGTGATCAGCGGCTCGACCACGCTGCGCAGCTCTTTGGCCTTGGGCAGCGTCGTCTTGATCGCCTCATGCATGATCATCGCGTTGCACATGTTCCTCAACATCGCGAGGCGGTGCGAGTTGGTGCGGTCCAGTTTGCGGGGGGCCGTTGCGGTGGCGCATGGTGCTTGTTCCTGTCATATGTTTTGAGCCCCGGCCGGATCAGGTACCGAGGCGTGCACAGTGCCGCTGTGGGTTCAGCGCTTGTCCAGGCCCTGGGGCGGCCAGTTTTCCAGCCGCGCGCCGAGCGTGAGCCCACGCGAAGCCAGCACTTCCTTGATCTCGTTCAGGCTCTTGCGGCCCAGATTCGGCGTCTTCAGCAGCTCGGTCTCGGTGCGCTGGATGAGGTCGCCGATGTAGTAAATGTTCTCTGCCTTCAGGCAGTTGGCAGCTCGCACCGTCAATTCCAGTTCGTCCACAGGACGCAGGAATATGGGATCGAACGGCAGCAGGCGTGAGGTTTGAGTCAGACTGCCGCCGATGTTGTCCGGCGTCGGGTCGATCTGCGCAAAGAAAGCCAGTTGCTCGACCAGGATGCGGGCGCTCTGGCGGATGGCTTCTTCTGGTGGGACGGAGCCGTTGGTCTCGATCTCCATCACCAACTTGTCGAGGTCGGTCCGCTGCTCGACACGTGCGTTTTCAACAGCGTAGCTGACGCGACGCACAGGCGAGAACGAGGCATCGAGCACGATTCGGCCGATGCTATTCGTGGGCTCGTCGCCATATCGGCGCAGGTTGCCCGGTACGTGGCCGCGGCCCTTCTCGACCTTGATCTGCATGTCCAGCTTGCCACCTTGCGACAGGTGGGCGATGACGTGCTCAGGGTTGATGATTTTTCCACATCGTGCGGGGTCTGGATGTCGGCTGCCGTAACGGCGCCTTCGCCTTCCTTGCGCAGAACCAGCGTGACTTCGTCTCGGCTCTGCAGGCGGAAGACCACGCCCTTAAAATTGAGCATGATGTGCACGACGTCTTCCTGCACGCCGTCAATCGCCGAGTACTTGTGCAGTACGCCGGCGATGGTCACCTCGGTCGGCGCGTAGCCAACCATCGACGACAGCAGCACGCGCCGCAATGGGTTGCCCAGGGTGTGGCCGTAGCCGCGTTCGAAGGGCTCGAGCGTGGCTTTGGCACGGTGGCCGCCGAGCGCCTCGACCTGGATGGCCTTGGGCTTCAGAAGAGTGGTTTGCGTGTGTTCTTTAGTTCCTGTCAATACCCTCGGCTCGTTACACCGATAAGGCTGATGGACCGCGCCGGGTCAGGGCAAATCGCCTCGCGCCCGGCACGCGAAGCAAAAAAAGGAAATGGGCATCGACCTATGGTCGAACTGCCCGCGCTTCCTCTTACCTTGAGTACAACTCGACGATCAGCGCTTCCTTTGCGTATTTCAGCCCCATCGTGGACGGCGTTTCAGGCTGATCGTGGACGCTGTTTCAGCGGGATCGTGGACGAAGGGGGTGGCGCGCAAGGGACCTTTTTGATCCGGCCTCAGGCTCACCGCCTTTTGCGGTCCGAACCCGATGCCAACCAACAGAGTCACGATGCG
>Ga0163144_10003104_pt1 | contig 37945 bp, 30 predicted proteins | sample OliLak19BULKMAT1_FD_123175 | JGI IMG/M metagenome (GOLD analysis project Ga0163144, IMG submission 123175) | Freshwater microbial mat bacterial communities from Lake Vanda, McMurdo Dry Valleys, Antarctica - Oligotrophic Lake LV.19.BULKMAT1 | ecosystem: Environmental > Aquatic > Freshwater >...
ACTGGCTCGGGGACGGGCTCGGTGGCCGGCTCGGCGACTGGCTCGGTGACTGGCTCGGTGACTGGCTCGGTGACTGGCTCGGTGACTGGCTCGGTGACTGGCTCGGTGACTGGTTCTACGACTGGCTCGGTGACTGGCCCGACGATGCTGGCTGCAACAATTAAGGGCTTCGCCGATTTCTTTTCCGGTGATTTGCCGGTGAGCGAAAGGCGCATATCCGGCTCAAAGGAATAGCCGACGATGCATGCTGCAACCAGGCCGAGGAGGAAAAGGAATGTTTTCATTTCAGTGGATACGGGGTGGTGCCGGGTTTTATTCGCGGAAATTTCATGCTACCGCAATCGTGCCGGATTGGAGGTTGAAGCGAGATGGCGGAATTGGGTAGGTTTTTCTGCGTGAAGCGGATTTACGTTGTGGCTGGTGAGATGAGCGGGGATGCGCACGCCGCAGGGCTATTGCGCGAACTCAAGCGCATTTCCACTGATATTGAGATCCACGGAGCCGGCGGGCCGGAAATGAAAGAGGTTTCCGGCGGGCGGGTGAAGGACTGGGTGGAGGATGCCGCCGTGATGGGGGTGATCGAGGTGCTGAAGCGCTACGGATGGTTCAAGGAACGCTTCGCGGAAATGCTGGCGGAGATCAGGGAACTGAAGCCGGATGTCCTGCTGCTGGTCGATTATCCGGGCTTCAACCTGCGCTTTTCCGCCGCCGTCCGGCGCGAATTGCCGGGTACGAAGCAGGTCTATTATGTCAGTCCCCAGGTCTGGGCGTGGAACAAGAAACGCATCCCGAAGATGGTCGAACTCCTGGATGAGATGCTCTGCCTTTTCCCTTTTGAGAAACCGATCTTCGAAAACGCGGGACTGAAAACCACCCACGTCGGCCATCCCTTGGTGGACGAGCTGGCGGGGGAGGGGATCACCTGTGGGCGCGAGGCAAACCTCATCGGCCTTTTCCCCGGAAGCCGCGAGCGCGAGATCGCCAAGCTTTTTCCGATGATGATCGAGTCTGCCGTTTCCCTGCGCCGGTGGCGGAGTGACCTGAAATTCTCCGTGCCAGCCGCGACACCCAAGCTTGCGGAAACGATGCGCGGGATGATCGCAAGGGCGGGGGCGGGCGAATGGATCGCGCTCACCGCCGGGGGCAGCCACGAACTGATGCAGCGCGCGGCCTGCGGGGTCATTGCCAGCGGCACCGCCACGCTTGAGGCGGCATCCTACAGGCTGCCCTATTGCCTTGTGTATAAAATGGCGTGGACGACCTATTTCCTCGGGAAAATGCTGGTGAAAATCAAATACATAGGCCTCGTCAACATCCTGGCCGGCGAGAAAGTGGTCGAGGAATTCATCCAGGCGGATGCCGCCGCGCCCGAAGTCTCCGTGTGGGTGCGGGACATCCTAACCAACGACCCCAAGCGCGAAGCCCTGGCCAAGCGTCTCGGGGAAATCAGTGCAAAGCTCGGCGATCCCGGAACGCACAGGCGTGCTGCGGAGCGTGTGGCAGCGTGGCTGTAGATGGCTCCTTACGCCGGTGCCCCGATGACACCCGGAAGCGGGCCGTCGTCCTCAGGACGCTCGTTCTCGGCTTTCTTGGCGGAAGGCTTCTTCTCCATCTCGTCGGGAACAGGTGGCGGCTTGGGAGCGCTCGGAGGGTTTTTCATTTCCCCGTGATCGATGATATCGCGGACATGCGCCCCGTCGAGGGTTTCATACTCGAGGAGCGCGAGGGCGATCTTTTCGACCGTGCTGCGGTTCTCGTTGAGGATGCGGGTGGCCTCGTGGAATGCGTTGTCGATGAATTTCTTGATCTCGCCGTCGATGATGCGGGCGGTTGCCTCGGAATAGTTCCGGCTCTTGGTCATGTCGCGTGCGAGGAATACCGGACTGTCGCCTTCGCCGTATTCGACCATCCCGAGTTCATCGGACATGCCCCATTCGCAGACCATGTTCCGCGCCAGTGAAGTCGCCTGGCGGATATCGCCGGATGCGCCGTTGGATACGTCGTCAGAGTGGAAACCTTCCGCAATGCGTCCGCCCATGGTGACGACCAGGTTGGCGAGCGCCTCCTTTTTCTGGGTGGAATACTTGTCGCCGTCAGGCAGATACATCGTCGCCCCCAGAAACGGGCCGCGCGGGATGATCGTCACCTTGTGCAGAGGGTGGGTGTGCGGCAGCACCATGTTCAGGTAGGCGTGGCCCGCCTCGTGCCATGCGGTGCCGATCTTTTCCTTGTCCGACATCGCCAGCGAGCGGCGCTCGCGGCCCCAGCGCACCTTGTCGCGGGCCTCTTCCATTTCGCCGAGAGTTACGGCAGAAAGACCTTTGCGTGCGGCGAGGAGGGCGGCTTCGTTGACGAGGTTCGCGAGTTCGGCACCGGAGAAACCGGGGGTACCTTTGGCAATCCGTGAGAGATCCGTGTTTGCTGCCAGCTTGATTTTCTTCACATGGACACGGAGGATTTCCTCACGACCGTTCACATCGGGAAGGGAAACGGTGACCTGGCGGTCGAAACGGCCCGGGCGCAGCAGCGCGGGGTCGAGGACATCGGGGCGGTTCGTCGCGGCGATGATGATCACGCCTTCCTGTGTGTCGAAGCCGTCCATCTCGACGAGGAGCTGGTTGAGCGTCTGCTCGCGCTCGTCGTGGCCGCCGCCCATGCCATGGCCGCGGTGGCGCCCAACGGCGTCGATCTCGTCGATGAAAATCAGGCAGGGGGCGTTTTTCTTGCCCTGCTCGAACATGTCGCGGACACGCGATGCGCCGACACCTACGAACATTTCCACAAAGTCCGATCCGGAGATGGAGAAGAAGGGGACATCGGCCTCCCCTGCGATGGCGCGGGCGAGGAGTGTTTTGCCTGTCCCCGGTGAGCCAACCATAAGAACGCCTTTCGGGATGGATCCGCCGAGCTTTTGGAATTTCTTGGGATCGCGGAGGAAATCGACGATCTCGAAAAGCTCTTCCTTCGCTTCCTGAATGCCGGCGACGTCCTTGAAAGTAACCTTGTTGCGGTCCATCGTGAGCAGGCGGGCTTTTGATTTCCCGAAGGACATCGCACCGCGGCCAGCGGATTTCATCTGCTGGCGGAAGAGGAAAAACAGCAGGAGGATGATGAGGAGAAACGGCAGGAAAGTGAAGAGCGCCTTGGAGAGGTAGTCCGATGAGCGCTTGTACTTCGCCTTTTTCGTGAGGAGCTTTTCAAGTTCCTTGCCAAGGATCGCGGATGAGACCGTGACCTCGAAGTGCTGCGGCCCGATCTCTTTTCCGTCCTCCGTTTTCGGGGCGATCATGTTTGTCACGACCTCACGCTTCCCGACGATGACAGCGTTCGAGCTTCCGCTGGTGAAAAGGATGCGCAGCGGGTTTCCCTCGTCGTCCTTCCGGATCTCGCCGAGAGCGAGCGATTTGCGAAACTCGCCGAGGGTCAGTGGCTTCACATCGCCCTTGAGGGGGGCTTCGGAGACATCCGCAATTTCGACCGATTCGATGTCTTCCCCGAGGAGTTCGCGGATTTCATCGCCATGCATTTCGAGGTTCACCGGCACGCGGAAGTCCGCAGAGGTGGTCTGCGGCACTTCAGGTTTCACCAGATTCGGTTTCACCCAGCCTGTGATCGTCGCGTCGTAGGCGGTGTCGCTGGTGTTTACGAATAGGGGTTGCTTCGCATCACCCAGCACCACCCGTCCCTGATCGAGCGCCGTGCGGAACTCGGCATAGCTCATCGGCTGCGCCTTGTGGTCGGAATATGGGTTTAGGAAAGCGATCCCTAGGATCAGGATTGCCAGGCTGAAGAGGGCGAGCACACGCCAATTGAAGCCACCGGCTTCTGCGGGGGGGCGGTTCGGATTGGGTGCTTGGGGTGGTTTGTTCTGGGAGTCGGACATGATTTGCGGCTTTCCGGCGTGCAATTCGCCGGGTGGAGGAAGCTAGCCGGATCGGCGGCATTGTCTAGGCGGGTTTTTTGGGCTGCCTGATGGCGAGTATTGTCAGCATGATCAGGGTCAGCGCCACGGCCGGAGCCACGTAGTATATCAATGCCTGCTGAAAGCCCGTAAATGCACCGTGACCCGTCGCGCCGAGGATCAGGTAGGCGAGGTAGGCGCCGTAGAACGCCAGGAAGAAAAAACCGTTGATCCGCCCGATGCGGTAGCCGTAGAAAAACACCGGGAACGTGGCCACTGCCACGGCGATCATGATGAGCATGTCGGACTCGAGCGCTTGCTTCGCCACCTCGATCCCGGCTGGGGACACGATGGAGGAGATGCCGAGCACGGTCAGGATGTTGAAGATGTTGCTGCCCACCACGTTGCCCACCGCGATGTCCCTTTCGCCTTTCAGCGCCGCCAACACCGATGTCGCCACCTCGGGCAACGAGGTGCCTGCGGAAACGATGGTCAGTCCGATGATCAGCTCGGACACGCCGAAATGCTTCGCGATGAAAACCGCGCCAAAAACAAGGCGGTCGGAGCCGATCACCAGCCCGACGATCCCGAACACCACAAAGGCGATGTTCTTCAGCCACTTGGGATTTCCCGCGGCTTTCCCATACTCCTCCTCATACTCGCTAAGGACACCGGCGTCCTTTTCCCTGCGTGAACCCCGGATCAGGATAAAAATATAACCCAGCAGCAGCACGAAAAGGACGACCCCGTCGAGCCGGGAGACCAGCCCGTCCATCGAGAGGAAATACAGCAGCACCGAGACGCCTATCATCACCGGCACATCGAAGCGGACGAGCTGCGCGTGGACGACCAGCGGGATGATGAGCGCGGAAATGCCGAGGATGAAAAGGACGTTGAAAATGTTGCTGCCCACCACGTTGCCGAGTGCCAGGTCCGCCTGCCCCTTAAAGGCGGACATCACCGAAACCGCAAGTTCAGGTGCGCTCGTCCCGAAGGCCACGACCGTGAGGCCCACCACCAGCGGGGAGATACCGAGCGCGGAGGCGATGCTTGCCGCGCCTTTCACCAGCCAGTCGGCGGAGAAAACGAGAAGGACAAGCCCGATGATGAGGAATACGATTGCTGCGGTCATGCGGCGCGGACACTCGGTGGAACGCCACGCGGATGCAAGCGAAACAGAGAGGAGACCAGATCAAGATGAAAAGGAAAACTGTTCATAATAACACTTTTTTCTTGCGCTGCCGCCGGTATTTCCTATTTTCCGGAAATGCAACACCAGCTCGCCCCCCTCCTGAAGCAATATTTCGGCTACGATTCCTTCCGCCCCCTCCAATTGGAAATCATGGCCGCCACCATGGCCGGAAAGGACGTCGTCGCCATCCTCCCCACCGGAGCCGGGAAATCCCTCACCTTCCAGCTACCCGCCCTCGCTGAGGACGGAGTCACCCTGGTCGTCTCCCCGCTCATCGCCCTGATGAAAGACCAGGTGGATTCCCTCACCGCCTCCGGCATCCCCGCCACTTTCCTCAACTCCTCCCTCGACCCCGCCGAAGCCCGCGACCGCTCCGAATCCCTCTCCAACGGCGAATACAAGCTCCTCTACGCCGCCCCCGAGCGCGTCATGACCCCCGGCTTCATCGCCGATCTGAAACGCTGGAACGTCAAACGCATCGCGGTCGATGAAGCCCACTGCATCTCCGAATGGGGCCACGACTTCCGCCCGGAATACCGCCAGCTCGCCGAGCTTCGCAAACACCTGCCCGGCATCCCTTTCCTCGCCCTCACCGCCACCGCCACCCCGAAAGTCCGCCAGGACATCTCCCGCCAGCTCCGCATGGAGAAACCGGAAAATTTCCTAGCCTCCTTCAACCGCCCCAACCTCTCCTACTCCATCCTCCCGAAATCGAAACCCGCTCGCCAGGTCTTCGAGTTCGTCCACTCCCGCCGCGAGGAATCCGGCATCATCTACCTCCAGTCCCGCAAAGCCACCGAAGCCATGGCCGCCACCCTCAAGGCCGAGGGGATCAACGCCATCGCCTACCACGCCGGCCTCGACCCCGCCACCCGCGCGAAAAACCAGGAAGCCTTCATCCGCGATGAAGCCCGCATCGTCTGCGCCACGGTCGCCTTCGGCATGGGCATCAACAAGCCCGACGTCCGCTACGTCATCCACGCGGACCTCCCGAAAAACATCGAGGGCTACTACCAGGAAACCGGCCGGGCCGGCCGCGACGGCCTCCCCTCCGAGTGCCTCCTCCTCTACTCCCGCGGCGATCTCATCCGCAACCTCCGCTTCCTCGAGGACGCCACCGACATGGAAGCCGCGAAAATCGCCGAGGCCCAGATGCGCCGCATGGCCGATTTCGCGGAAACCACCACCTGCCGCCGCACCGCTCTCCTCGCCTATTTCGGCGAGACATGGCCGGATGAAAACTGTGGCGGCTGCGATGCCTGCCTCAATCCACCCGAGCAATACGACGCCACCCTCAGCGTCCAGAAACTCCTCTCCTGCATCATCCGCGCAAAACAGGCAGCCGGTTTCTCCACCGGAGCCAACCACATCGCCCAAGTCCTCGCCGGAGCCAACACCACAAAAGTCCGCGAATACGGCCACGACAAAATCACCACCTACGGCATCGGCGCGGAAACTCCCCGCGAGGAATGGGCCGCCCTCGCCCGCCAGCTCATCCAGATCGGCCTCATCGAAGCCTCACCGGACAACTACCAAACCCTCAACGTCTCCCGCAAAGGCTCGGAACTCCTCAAGTCCCGCGAAAAAATCCTCCTCGCCCGCCTCCCCTTCTCGGAAAGCACCGGAGCCACCGCCAAGCTCTCCCGAGCCGGGAACGTCCCCTGCGACGAACCCCTTTTCCACGCCCTCCGCGCCCTCCGCAAAACCATCGCCGACGAGAAATCCGTCCCTCCCTACGTCATCTTCGGAGACACCCCTCTCCGCCACATGGCCCGCCGCTACCCACAGACGAAGGCCGATTTCCTAAACATCCCCGGCGTCGGCACCCAGAAACTCGAAGACTACGGCCAGCCCTTCATGGCGGAAATCAAAACCCACCTCGCCACCAACGAGAAGCAAACCTTCGAAGCCCTGAAAACCCCGCCCCCGCCGAAAATGAAAACCGAAGACGGCTTGACGGGCACCCAGCTCGAAACCCTAGACCAATACAAATCCGGCAAATCCATAGCCCAGATCGCCAAATCCCGCGACATGGCAACCTCCACCATCGCCACCCACCTCGCCGCCGCCATCGTTCACGGAAAGATCACCCCAAACCCCCGCGACTTCTTCTCCGAAGCCGATGAAAAACGCATCGACGCCGCCGTAGCCGCCGCCGAAGAAGGCCTCGCCAAGCTCGGCCCCATCCACGCAACCCTCAACGGCGAAATCCCCTACGAAACCCTAAAACTCTACGCCGCCCTAAAATCCCTGGAAACACCAGCGTAGCTGTGGCGTCCCGCGTAGCTGCGGCGTCTCGCCGCAGGCCGTGAAAACCCCGTCCCGGGGTAAGGAAAGGAACCGGGATTTAGAAATCGCGACTGCAACGGCTGGCATTTCCGGCAATGAAGACGCGTCTTCCGGCTGGGGTTGTCGCGATTTCGAAATCGCGGTTCCTCCCGCTCCATCCAATCGTAGCTGTGGCGTCTCGCCGCAGGCCGTGAAAACCCCGTCCCGGGGTAAGGAAAGGAACCGCGATTTAGAAATCGCGTCTGCAATGGCTGGCATATCCGGAAATGAAGACTCGTCTTCCGGCTTGGGTTGTCGCGATTTCGAAATCGCGGTTCCTCTCCACCCCCATTCCTCACGCAGTTCAATCTTGAACCGGCTTCTCTTCCACAGCCCCCGGCAACTCATCCACCACTGCGGCCCAGCCTCCTCGAAAAGTTCGAGTGCTTTCCTTACCCGGATCGTTCCGATTGCCAAACACACAAAGCAAACGACCAAGAAAGCAATAGACCAAAGATTTTTTCCATCAAAGAAATCCCCAATACTCCGGAAGAATTGAAACCATGTAAGAAACAACAGTGTCCATAGCCCGGATTCCAACATCCTCAGGCGTTGCTGATCCGTCTTCCCCGGCCACAATTCGAATCTCGCCCTCTGCTTCTGAAATTTCCGCAGATAAGTCTCCCGCCGCTTCCGTGATTTATCCGTCATCCGCGTTTCGATTTTCGCGTAGTTCCGGCTTCCCCTCATTTCTCAAATTCCACCCGCTCATAAATCTCCGAAAGCGCCAACTCAGCACAAATCTCCGGCAGCAGCACCACCTCATCCAAAACATCATACCTCTCCGCACGGAACCCGCCCCCACCGTCACGCCGGTAAGCCGTAACCTCCGCTTTCTCCGAATCCACCAGCAACAGCACCTTGAGCGAAGGGATCGTAAAATACGCATCCTTCTTCTCTCCCATATCCGTCCGCCGCGTCGATTCGCTCAAAACTTCGATCACCACATCCGGCAAACTCTGGAAATGATCCGTTTCAGGATTTTTCCGACAGACCACCATCGCATCCGGATAATAAAACCGCGTGTGATCCGGATACTGAATCCTCACCTTCGTATCGCTGTTGAATGGCTGGCAGGTTTTTCCGCGCAACTGATTTCCAAGAGCAAGCATCGCACCGAACGCGATGCTGTTATGCCGATTCGTCCCACCCGCCATCGCATGCACCACGCCACCAAGGAATTCATGCCTCACATCGGCTTCTTCCTCTCCTTCGAGATACTCTTCAATACTCAAGGTTTCCGGCTGCTTCAAAGCTGTCATCCGAGAAAGCTAGCAACTCCACCCCGCTTTGGCAAACCGTCTTCGGCGCCATTGACTTCCCCCCCGTTCCCTGCTTCAAAAGCCGCCCCATGTCCGACCGCAAGACTTTAGACGAACGAGCACAGATGACCGACCTAGAGCGCGTGCGCCATTCCGCCGCGCACGTGATGGCCACCGCCATCCTCCGCATCTGGCCCGACGCGCAGTTCGCATACGGCCCTCCTGTGGAAAACGGTTTCTACTACGATTTCGAAATGCAGCACCGCGTCACCCCCGACGATTTCGAGAAAATCGAGGCGGAGATGAAGAAGATTTCCAAGGAAAACCAGAAGTTCGAATACAAGGCGATCTCCCGCGAGGAAGCGAAAGCCATGGCGGAATCCGGACGCCTCGGCGGCCTCACCGAGCGCCCCGGCAACCCGTCCCGTTTCAAGCTCGACCTCATCGACAAGATCCCCGAGGGCGAACAGATCTCCTGTTTCCAAAACGGCGATTTCATCGACCTCTGCGCCGGCCCGCACGTCGGCTACACCTCGAAGTGCAAGAACGTGAAACTCATGTCCGTCTCCTCGTCCTTCTACTTGGGCGACGAATCGAAGGGCCAGCTCCAGCGCCTCTACGGCACCGCCTTCGAGAACAAGGAAGAGCTTGAAACGCATCTTGTCCGCCTTGAGGAGGCGAAAAAACGCGACCACCGCCGCCTCGGCCGCGAGCTCGGGCTTTTCCACATCGACGAAGCCGTCGGCCAAGGTCTCATCCTGTGGAAACCGAAAGGCGCACTCGTCCGCCGCGCCCTCCAGGAATTCATCACCCAGGAACTCGACAAACAGGGCTACTCCCAGGTTTTCACCCCTCACATCGGCAAGCTCGATCTCTACCGCACCTCCGGCCATTTCCCCTACTACCAGGACAGCCAGTTCGCCCCAATCGCGGAGCGCGATACGCTGGAAAAACTCGCCGACGAGGACGCCTCCTGCGCCACCCTCATCAACGGACTCAACGATGGAACCTTCGAAGGTTACCTGCTGAAGCCGATGAACTGCCCGCACCACATCAAGATCTTCGCAAGCGACCACCACTCCTACCGCGACCTGCCTGTTAGATTGGCGGAGTTCGGCACGGTCTATCGCTGGGAGCAGTCCGGCGAACTCGGCGGCATGACCCGCGTCCGCTGCTTCACCCAGGACGACGCCCACCTTTTTTGCACCCCCGACCAGGTGGCGGTGGAAGTCAAAGGCTGCCTCGATCTGGTGAAGAAAGTCCTCTCCACCCTCGGAATGAACGACTACCGCGTCCGCCTTTCCCTCCGCGATCCGGACAGCGACAAATACGTAGGCTCCCCGGAAAACTGGGACAAGGCCGAGGCCGCCCTCCGCGAGGCGGTCATCCACCTCGGCGTCGATTACACCGAGGAAATCGGCGAGGCCGCATTCTACGGACCGAAGATCGACTTCGTCGTCAAGGACGTCATCGGCCGCGACTGGCAGCTCGGCACCGTGCAGGTCGATTACAACCTGCCCGTCCGCTTCAATCTCTCCTACGTCGGCGCCGACAACCAGCCGCACATCCCGGTCATGATCCACCGCGCACCCTTCGGATCATTGGAAAGATTCACCGGCCTGCTCATCGAGCACTTCGAAGGGAAATTCCCGACCTGGCTCGCACCCGAGCAAGTCCGCGTCCTCCCCATTTCCGAAAAAACCCTCGACGAAGCCAATGCCCTCGCCGCCAGGCTCGCCGACCTCGGCGTCCGCTGCACCGTGGACCGCAGCTCCGAAAAGGTCGGTGCGAAAATCCGCAACGCCCGCCTGGAGCGCATCCCTAACATGGCGATCCTCGGCCAAAAGGAAGTCGAGGACGGCACCGTCTCCGTCCGCGTCCGCGGCGAAGAGCAGCCGATCACCAAGACCATCCAGCAGTTCATCGACGATCTCCTCAAGGAAATCGCCGACAGGAGCCTGTAGCGGTGACCTTCGGTCGCCACTCTTCTCACATTGCTTTCCGCGCCCATCCGGTCTATACGAATCCCATGCCAGATACGTACAACATGAAGGAGGCCCAGGCCAGCCTCACCAAGCTGTGCCGCTCGGGAAAGCGTTTCGTAATCGCCAACCGCAACGAACCCGTGGTCGTCGCCATGCCCATCGCCGATTTCGAAGCCCTCATGGAAACCCTCGATGTTCTGGGTGATCCGGCCGCAATGAAGTCGATCCATGCCGCGCAACGCGGCGAAAGCACATACCGCCCCCTGGATCTCGACGATGAAAATTTCGGCCTCTGAACAGGTGTCCGTTTGGTTGGTCGCACTCCCTCCCCAGACCAAGCGCCGCGTCCGTCTCGCCCTCCGCGACCTGGCAAAGGGAAAAGGGGACATCAAGGGGCTCCAAGGCTCGCTGGAAGGGTTCAACCGCCTCCGCATCGGCGGGATGCGCGTCATTTTCCGCCAGATCTCCGGAAGCGAGATCCTCCTCGAATTTGCGAACACAAGGGACGCGGTTTACGAACTCTACGAGCAGATCCTGGAAAGCCGAAAGTAGCCTGTAGGCGTGTTCTCCGGTCTCAGCCAAGCAAGTCATTCCCTGGATGCGTCCGGGGGATTGGAAAACTTCGCGGCTCGACAAGATTGGCTATCAAGCCGATCATATAGCTTCCCCCCCCGGAACTTCGATCCGCATGTCAACGCGCCGCCCGCAATCCAAAGCACTTCGATTCACCGCAAAACACTTCACGCTAGCGGCGTTTTTCGCGTGCGCCCATTTCCAGCTTTCCGCACATGGAACCCATTCGGATCTGATGGCACGGGTGGACGCGGAAATTTCACAAACCCCGGACGATGTAGCTCTCCGCTTCCAGCGGGCGGTCTTGCTTTTCGAGCACGGTGACTTCACCGCCTCGTGGACGGATTTCTGCAAGTGCGAAGAGATGGATGGTGCCGGGATACCGGTTCTCTGGTGGAAAGCCCGCGTGATGCAATCGCTCCGACAGCCGGAAAAATCCAGGAAGTTACTGAACCGGTTTCTCGCAAAGGAACCCTGGCATTGGCTTGCCCGTGCCACCCGTGCCCAGGTGCATCTGGAACTTTCGGAGCCGGGGCTGGCGCTGGCCGATTACCGTGAGGCCATCTCGTGCAACCCATCCCCCGAGCCCGATCTCATATCGGAAGCCGCCGATGCATTGGCCGCAAACGGGCATGTGGATGAAGCGGTTGCCCTTCTCGAAAGCCAGCTCGCGAGGCTGGGGCCTTTGCCATCCCTCCAAACGAAACTCGTGGGGATCGAAGTTGCTGCCGGGCGTGTGGATTCGGCCTTGGCCCGAACCGTATCATTTCAGGAAACAGCACTTCGTCCGGAGCCTTGGATGGTGAAGCGTGCAGGCATCCTCGCTTCGGAAGGGCGCCTCAAGGAATCGCGGGAGACATGGGAATCAATCCTCGACCATTTGGGAAAACTGCCTGCAGAGCAGCGCGGCTCCCATTCCATGTCTATCCTCGCGGCCAAGGCTCACGAAGCCATTTCCATTCTCAAAACCGATCAACCCGATACGCTCCAAATCCCGATGCCATGAACCCGAGCACGTTTCTCATATCCGCCTGTCTCGCGCTCCTGTCTGCCGCCGCCCAGGCTCAGGTTAGCTTCACTGGCACCGACTACACGCAGAACTTCGACGGGATGGGCACGGCCGGAACGACCGCTCCGACCGGCTGGTCGTTTTTCGGAAACCTCGGTGGCAGCGGCTCCACATGGACCGACGCCACGGGCATTCCCGCAGCAGCCGCGGGTCTCGGCACCGCGAACGCCACTCTCACTGCCACCACTACGCAGAGCAACTCCAGCAACACGGCAGGCTACAACCGCGCATTTTCCACCGCAACGTCCGACCGTTCACTCAGCACCTCCCCCACCAGCGGGCGCGGAGTCGTGCTCCAGCTTTCGCTGACCAACGGCACCGGGGCGGCACTCAACGGGATCGTGCTTTCGTATGACACCATCCGCTACAGCGCCCCAGCCACGGCCAACGAACTCCCCGGCTACCGGCTCTTCTACAGCCTCGATAGCGGGACAAGCTGGACGAATGTTTCCGCCCTCAATCCCACGCTCACGGGTTCTTCCGGTGTCGTCGTTCCGAACACCGTCGGCACCACCACCGTGGCCGATGCCAACATCAGTTTCGCGACAGCGTGGGCAAACGGTGGAAACCTCCGCCTGCGCTGGATCGATGACAACGCAACGGAAACCTCCCCCGACCAGATTCACGGCATCGACAATGTCTCCATCTCCCTTCCCCAACCCGCACCCACCGTATCCCTGACCTCCCCGGCAAACGGCGCGACGTTTGAAAATCCTGCGACGGTAAACCTCGCTGCCACCGCATCGGATACGAACGGAACCGTCACGAAGGTCGAGTTCTTCGAAGGTGCCGCCAAGCTCGGCGAGTCACTGACCCCGCCATACCAATACCAGTGGACGGGAATGTTTTCCGGCAGCTACAGCCTGACAGCGGTCGCAACGGACAACGACGGAGCCTCCACCATATCAGCTTCTGTCAACATCACCGTGACCAATCCGAACAACAGCCCGCCGACTGTCGCGCTGACTTCACCCCTTGATTCCACAACCATCCCGGCTTCCTCCCTTACGCTTTCCGCGACCGCTTCCGACAGCGATGGAATCGTCTCCAAGGTCGAGTTTTATGAGGGTGCCCAAAAGATTGGTGAGGACGCCACCTCACCCTACACCTTCGAAATCGCAAACTTCGGCGTAGGCCCCCATACCTATTCCGCCAAGGCCATCGATAACGACGGAGGCACCACAGATTCATCAAGCGCTACCGTGAGCGCCGTTGCCTACACGGAAACCACATCCATCGCCCGGGGCGGCACATGGAAATTCCTTGATGACGGCAGCGACCAGGGAACCGCATGGAAAGAAAGCGCTTTCGTTGATACCGCTTGGGCTTCCGGGCCCGCCAAGCTCGGCTATGGGGACAGCCCGGTGACCATTCTTCGCCAGGGGCCGGCCGGCACCACCAGCGCGGTGAAATACATCACCTACTATTTCAGGAAAACGTTCACCATCGCCCCGGGGGCACAGGTCATCGGGCTTTCGGCGAACCTGTTGCGGGATGATGGCGCGGTCATTTACCTCAACGGTACCGAGATCGGGCGCAGCAACATGCCTTCCGGCCCGGTGAACTATCTCACCGAGTCCGCCACCGCTGTCGGCGGCGCGGATGAAACGACGTTTTTTCCCCTCACCCTGCCATACGACGCCATCGTGGAAGGGGTGAACACTGTTGCCGTCTCCATCCACCAGCAGGCCACCACCAGCTCCGATCTGAGCTTTGACATGGATCTGGTTATTCTCACCGAAGGAGGAAACGCCCGCCCCACCGTCGCCATCACAGCGCCTGCGGCAAACAGCTCTTCATCCGTGGGGAGTCCTATAACCATCGCAGCGGATGCCGCAGACAGCGACGGCTCCATCTCGAAAGTCGAGTTCTTCGCTGGCTCGACGAAACTCGGCGAGGACACGGTCTCTCCCTACTCATTCGTGTGGCAAAACCCTTCCGCCGGAAGCTATTCCCTCACTGCTGTGGCGACAGACAACCTCGGGGCCACATCCACTTCCGCTCCGGTGCCGGTCACGGTGATGCCAGGCCCTTCGGGGACGCTCCAGCGCGGCCCTTATCTCAACATGGCAAACCAAGACAGCATCGTCATCCGTTGGCGGAGTTCATCCTCCGTGGTGGGTCGGGTCAGGTACGGGCTGACTCCGGAAAACCTGAACTCCTTTACCGACGAAAGCGCCGCCCAGACCAATCACGTCGTCCGTCTCACCGGGCTCTCCCCCTACACCCGCTACTACTACAGCGTCGGCTCCGCCAATGATTCCCTCACCCCACAATCCGTCGAGAACACCTCGTTCCGCCCGGGTGCCTCCGCGCCGACGGCGGCGGACTACACGTTCCGCACCTCCCCGGTGCCGGGCACGCCGGTCGATACCCGGATCTGGATCGTCGGGGACTGCGGCCGCGGCACACAGGTCCAGGCGAACGGGCGGGACGCCTACTACGGCTTCACCGGCAACCGCACCCCGGATCTGAATCTCCAGATGGGTGACAACGCCTACAACAGCGGAACCGATGCCGAATACCAATCCGGATACTTCAACATGTATGCCGATATTTTCCGGAAAATGCCCCAGTGGAGCACGCTCGGGAACCACGATGCGAACAACGGCAATACCAACCCACTCGCCAATCATCCTTACTTCGACATGTTCACCTTCCCCGCAAGCGGCGAATGCGGCGGCGTCCCCTCCGGCACCGAGCATTACTACAGCTTCGATTACGGAAACATCCATTTCATCTGCCTCGATTCGCAGGCCAGCGTCACCACGGTGGACGATCCGGGCACGCCTAACACCAATGAAGACGGCCCGATGGCGATATGGCTGAGGGCGGATCTCGCCTCGAACACCGCGACCTGGACGATCGCCTTCTGGCATCATCCGCCCTACTCGAAGGGAAGCCACGACTCCGATTCGTCATCACAACTGGTGAACATGCGCACCCGTTTCAACCCCATCATGGAGGAAGGCGGAGTCGATCTGCTGTTCTTCGGCCACAGCCACAACTACGAGCGCAGCGTCCTTCTCGACGGCCACTACGGCACCAGCGGCACCATCACCGCCGCGATGAAAAAGAACAGCGGCAACGGCAGCGTTGGTGGATTCACCACGGGAGCCTCCGGGAAAATCCGCAACGCCGCCAACGGCTTCACCGCCACTTCGACCGTCAACGGCGCGGTGATCCCCGGCGATGGTGCCTATGTGAAACCACTCACCGGCCCGCGCGACCACTTCGGTGCGGTTTACAATACCGCCGGTATGTCGGGTCTCACCGGCAGCGACGCGATCAACCACAACGCGATGTATATTTCCTATAACACGGTCGGCACCGTGAACCTCGATGTCAGCGGAAACACACTCACCTCCACCTTCATCCAATCCGGTGGCACCGCACCGGACAACTTCACGATCATCAAGCGGGGTGCGGCGGACACCGATGGCGACGGCATCTCCGATGAATTCGAAATCGCCAACGGCCTGGACCGCTATACCAACGATGCCGGCGGGAGCGCGGGCGATTCCGACGGCCTGATCAATTACCTCGAGTTCGCATTCGGCCTCGATCCGAGACTGAACGATGCATCCGCCCTGGAGGTGGATGTCCCCGGAGCGCTCCTTTCGAAGCGCGGGATCCCGATCACCTGGTACCAGACAACCAGCAACGGCACCGATTTCCGCGCGATCTGGATACGCAGGAAGGACTACGCGGACAACGGGCTGGTCTATACCCCGCAGTTCAGCGGTGATCTTGTGACGTGGGCCGACAGCGCCGTAACCCCCACCGTCATCGGGAGTAGCGGGGAGGTCGAGGCGGTGAGCGTCAACTATCCGCTCTTTGTCGCCGGGAAAGAGGCGCGCTTCTTCCGTATTTCCGTCACGACCGTGCGTTAGGCTGTTTCGCATTCCATGAAACCGGTTCTTTCCAACACCGGCTTGAACTGTCTTATCCGCGGAGGTGTTTGGGATTCGGTCAAAAACACCCTTTACCAGCCTGATTTTTGCCATTCATAGTCGCCCGCGCAGTCAATGAATTCGATTCATTGCGAACCCATATCCAACATGAACCAATCCTCGCCCTTGAAACGCGCCGCCACCACCGCTGCCCTGCTCGCAGCCACCACCCTCCCGCTTTTCGCCCAGGAGGAAGCCCCCGCTTTCGACACCGGGAACACCGCCTTCATGTTCATCTGCAGCGTGCTGGTGCTGCTTATGACCCTCCCCGGCCTCGCCCTTTTCTACGGCGGCCTCGTCCGCTCCAAGAACACGCTTTCCATCCTCGTGCAGTGTCTCGCGATGGCCGGCGTGATGAGCCTTCTCTGGGTGATTTACGGGTACTCTTTCGCCACCACCGATAGCAACCCCTTCATCGGCGGCGCATCGAAAGTCATGCTCAAAGGTGTTACTCCTGACAGCGATGCCGGCGGATACCCCGAAACGATTTTCATCATGTTCCAGATGACCTTTGCCATCATCACCCCGGCGCTGATCATCGGTGCCTTTGCTGAACGGATCAAATTCGGGGCCGTCATGCTCTTCAGCATCATCTGGTTCACCATTTCCTACCTGCCGATCTGGCACATGGCATGGCATCCGGAAGGGTTTTTCCACAACTTCCACGTTCTCGATTTCGCCGGCGGCACCGTAGTCCACATCAATGCGGCCGTCGCCGGATTGGTCGGCTGCCTCATGGTCGGGCCTCGGAAAGGCTTCCAAAAAGTGCAGCTCACCCCGCACAACGTCCCGCTTGTCATCATCGGCGCTTCGCTGCTTTGGGTCGGCTGGTTCGGCTTCAACGCCGGCTCGGCAGTCGAAGCCAACGGCACGTCCGGCATGGCGATGCTCGTCACCCAGGTCGCCTGCGCCACAGCGGTGGTTGTCTGGATGGTCATTGAAAAAGTCCTCACCGGCGTCGTCACGGCGGTCGGCGCTGCCACCGGAGCGGTTGCGGGACTTGTCGCGATCACTCCGGCATCCGGCACCGCAGGAGTTCCCGGTGCGCTCTGCATCGGCGCGGTTTCCGCGCTCCTCTGCTACGTTTTCGCCATAAAGATGAAGCACAAGTTCGGTTACGACGACTCGCTCGACGTCTTCGGCGTCCACGGCATCGGCGGGATCGTCGGCGCGATCCTCACCGGCGTGTTCTGCTTCGAAAGCATGGGCGGCTCCGGAGCCTACAACGACACCATCACCATGGGATACCAGGTCTGGGGACAAACCGTTTCCGTCCTTATCACCATCGCATGGAGCGGCGTCGCGGCACTCATCGCGTTCGGCATCGCCAAGGTGACCGTCGGCCTGCGGGTTGACGAGAAGAGCGAGGAGAGCGGCCTCGACCAGACCGCACACGGCGAAAGCGCCTACACGGATCTCCAAGGCTGATCCCGCCGAAAACGGATTGAAACTTTCGCAAACGCGTGCCAGTTTCCCGCGTGATCCCGCCTTCCACAGCCTCTCCCTCGAAACCCGCAAAGACCAAATCCCCCAAAGACTGGTCGCCCGAAAAATCCGCAGAACTCTACGGGGTGGATTCCTGGGGGCATAAATTTTTCGGGGTCAACAAGGACGGTCATGTAACCGTCAAACTCGAGGACGGCGAAGACAGCGCAAAGGTCTCGCTTCATAACGTCATCGAAGGCCTGCGCGACCGCGGCACTCACCTCCCCGTCCTGCTGCGTTTCCGCGATTTGCTTCACTCGCGAATCACCGAGATCAACGAGGCGTTCCGTGAGGCGATCAAGGTCACAAAATACCAAGGCAACTACCGCGGCGTCTATCCGATCAAGGTCAACCAGCAGCGCCAGGTGATCGAGGAGATCGCGGAGTTCGGGAAAAGATACCACTACGGCCTGGAGGCGGGATCGAAGCCCGAGCTCATCGCCGCGCTCGCACACATGCACGATCCCGAGGCCTATATCATCTGCAACGGCTACAAGGATGAGGAATTCATCGACCTCGCCCTGCATTCCCAGAAAATGGGCATGAAGATCATGCTCGTCCTGGAAATGCCGAGTGAGCTGGATCTGATCCTTGAGCGCTCCCGCAAGATCGGCGTCCTCCCCAACCTCGGTATCCGCATCCGCCTTTCCACGAAAGGCTCCGGCCACTGGCAGGAAAGCGCAGGCGATAAATCCGTCTTCGGCCTCAACGCCGCGCAGGTCATCGGAGTGGTCGATTCGCTCAAAGCATCGGGCCACCTCGCCTGCCTGAAAATGCTCCACTACCACCAAGGCAGCCAGATCCCGAACATCGCCGCGATCCGCGAGGGCTGCACCGAGGCGGTCCGCATGTATTGCGATCTCGTCAAGGAAGGTGCGCCCATGGGCGTCCTCGACATCGGCGGCGGCATGGCCGTGGACTACGACGGCTCCCACACGAATTTCGCCTCCTCCTGCAACTACTCCATCCAGGAATACTGCACCGACATCGTCGAGGTCGTCGCCCAACAGTGCGACCGGGTCGGCGTGAAACACCCGAACCTTATCTCCGAGTCCGGGCGCGCCGTCGTTTCCTACTACTCGGTGCTGGTTTTCAATATCCTCGATGTCACCTCCGCCCAGACCTCCGACGAGGAGCCGGTGATGCCTGAAAAAGCCCCGCAGAACCTCACCAACCTCTTCCACGTCAACAAGACCCTGAGCAAAAAGAACCTCCAGGAATCCATGAACGACGCGGTCTATTACCGCGACCAGGTTCGCGCGATGTTCCTCTACGGCGCCGCGACTCTCCGCGAGCGCGGTCTCGCCGAAGCATGGTACTGGCACATCCTCACCCGCATCTCGAACATGATCTCGGACATGGACGATATCCCGGAAGATCTCCGCGAGCTGTCCGACGGCCTCGCCGATTTCTACTACGGGAATTTCTCCCTCTTCCAATCGCTCCCCGACTCCTGGGCCATCGACCAGCTTTTCCCCGTCCTACCCATCCACCGCCTCGACGAACGGCCGAAGCACCGCGCCGTGCTCGCCGACATCACCTGCGACTGCGATGGCAAGATCGACCGCTTCATCGACAAGGAGGATGTCGCGAAAGTCCTTTTGTTGCATGAACTGAAGTCCGATGAACCCTACTACATCGGCATTTTCCTCGTCGGAGCCTATCAGGAAACCCTGGGCGATCTCCACAACCTCCTCGGCGATACCAATGTCGTCGGCGTCCACCTGGAAAAAGGCAAGCCGGTCTACACCCACGAGGTCGAGGGCGACACCGTCGCCGACGTGCTCTCCTACGTCGAGTTCGACCCCAAGGAGCTCGTCTCGAAATTCCGCAACTTCGCGGAAAAAGCCGTCAACGACGGGCGCATCTCCCCCAAGGAGCGCAAGGAGATCATGGATCTCTACCGCGACGGACTGGGTGGCTACACGTATTTCGAGAGTTGAGGAACTTGCTATCGTTCAGCCTCTTCCACGCCTCGTCCCGAAGCCCGGATGGCGAGAATTGTGCCTCACCACCTGCGCGCGCACCCGGTCGTCGAGATCAATGAAAAGGATGTGGTACGGAAACCTCTCCAGATTATAGCGCTTCAATCCGCACGCATCGAAATGATGGCAAACCGGGTTTGCCTGCACCTTCCTAAGCGCGTCTGAAAGCTCCTCCCAGAATCCGGATGCGACGCATTCTCCAGATAGTATTGCATCGCCTCGTTGATATCCCGCTGGACGCTTGGGTGGTAGCGAAGCGGCTTCAAGGTTTCCCGAGATGATGAAGACCCGACATCAACTCTTCATGGGAAATATCCGCTACAATCCCACTCCCCGTTTCCTCAACCCTCCTGGCTACTTCCTCATCGCTGACATCGTAAAGCGGCGCTCCGAACTCCTCAAGCAGCCGTCCGATCAGCTCCCCTTGCTTCGGACGGGGCAGATGCCTTGCTTCGATACAGATTTCCTCCACGTCCATAGGCCGAGGATACCTGTGATTTTCATTGGATACAATCTCGATTTGTCTCAGGAACAGGCGTCAGGAGAAGGGCATCAGGCAAAGGCCGAAGCACCGCGCCGTCCTCGCCGACATCACCTGCGATTGCGATGCCAAGATCGACCGCTTCATCGACAAGGAGGACGTCGCGAAAGTCCTTTTGTTGCATGAACTGAAGTCCGATGAACCCTACTACATCGGCATTTTCCTCGTCGGAGCCTATCAGGAAACCCTGGGCGATCTTCACAACCTGCTCGGCGATACCAACGTCGTGGGAGTCCACCACGAGAACGGCAAACCCGTTTACACCCACGAGGTCGAGGGCAACACCGTCGCCGACGTGCTCAGCTACGTGGAGTTCGACCCCAAGGAGCTCGTCTCGAAATTCCGCAACTTCGCCGGAAAAGCCGTCAACGACGGGCGCATCTCCCCGAAAGAGCGCAAAGAGATCATGGATCTCTACCGCGACGGGCTGGGGGGATACACGTACTTCGAGAGCTGATCCGTGTGGCGGAGATTCCTGCGTGCCTACAGCACGCGAATCAATTCCCGATCCATTCATGGGGCTGAAGCCCCATGCTGCGGTTGCCGGTCGCCTACAGCGACTGAAGACATCGCACACCTACGACCTGCGACCTGCCTCCAAAAACCCTCGAAGCCGAACCGCTGCTATAGGCAGCACGCAACCGCAGCATAGGGCTTCAGCCCTATGAACCGATCCGGAGGATCAATGCGTGCTGAAAGCACGCTGGAACCCCTCGCCCTTCCCTGCCATCCTCACCCATGCCCCAATCACTGCATCAGGTTTACGGACACATCATTTATTCAACAAAAGATCGCCTCCCAATGATCGACGGCACCCTGGAATCCCGCCTCCATGCCTACCTCGCCGGAATTGTTCGCGACCAGGGTGGTGAAGCCATCTTGATCAACGGGATGGCGGATCACGTGCATCTCCTGATCCGCGCAAGCAAATCCGTTGCCGATCAGGATTTCATGCGCCAACTGAAAGGCGGCTCCTCCAAATGGATGAGCGAACAAGGCATTTCCAAATTCCAATGGCAGAAAGGATACGGTTGGTTCAGCGTTTCGGCGAAGGATCTCGCCGCAGCCCGCACATACGTCGAAAATCAGAAAAAGCATCACGCCAAGGTGTCCTTCCAAGACGAGTTGCGGAAATTCCTGATCAGTTACGGGATTGATTTCGACGAACGGTATCTTTGGGACTGACGTTTTCGGCGTGCCTTCAGCACGCGAATCAATTTCCAATCTGATCATGGGGCTGAAGGCCCCATGCTCTGTGGTTGCATGTCGCTTACATCGACCAAAGACACCGTAGAACTACGGTCGGCCTCCTTAAAACCCAACCGCTGCTGAAGGCAGCACGCAACCGCAGCATAGGGTTTCAGCCCTATGAACCGATCCGGAGGATCAATGCGTGCTGAAAGCATGCTGGAAAGCGCGGACGAATCCTGCAACTCTTCATCATCGCCCCAATCCCGGCTTGCATCCTCCCCCGCAAACCTTTCCCCTCAGCCACATGGAATCGCACGAGTGGAATGAGCGCACGGAAGAAGGGAAACGGTTTTACCGCGCCAACTTCCATGGCAACGAATGGCGTATCATCACCACCCTCAAGACCGACCCTGACTGGGAGCCGATCGACCAGCCATCCGAAGATGTCTGGCGGGCGCTGCGTGACATTGTCTGGAAAAAATACCAGCGCAAGCGCTGCCCTTGGGAGCGTGTGGCCGGACTCGATAAGATTCTCGGCGATGATGTGCCGGAATGAGCCTTCAGTGGCTGAGCGGATTTTCGCCCGAGGCATCCCCGAGGTGGGACTGCTCCTGGGGGAGGAATTTTTTGAAGCGGGTTTTGTCGATCGCCTTCATGTAGGCTTCCGCAGGTGAGATCAAGCCCTCGCGGAGCTTGGACCAGATCGATTCGTCCATGAACTGCATGCCCTCATTTTTACCGCCGGTGATGACATCGTAGAGTTTCTGGGTTGCTCCCTCGCGGATGATGGCGGCGACGGCGGGGGTGCCGAACATGATCTCGTGGACGGCGACACGGCCCGGCTTGTCAACGCGTTTGCAAAGGAGCTGGGCGACAACGCCGCGCAGTGAGGCGGCGAGCATGGTGCGGACCTGCGACTGCTGGTTCGCCGGGAAAACGTCGATGATTCGGTCAACGGTCTTGCGGGCGTTGTTGGTGTGAAGGGTTCCGAAAACGAGCAGGCCGGTCTCGGCGGCGGTGAGGGCCAGGGAGATGGTTTCGAGATCCCGCATCTCGCCGACGAGGACGATATCGGCATCCTCGCGCAGGGCGGCGCGGAGGCCATCGGCGAAGGACGGGGTTTGAATCGGCACCTCGCGCTGGGTGAGGATGGATTTCTTGTTGCGGTGGACGAATTCGATGGGTTCCTCGACGGTGATGATGTGGCGGGAGAAATTCGTGTTGATGTAGTCGAGCAGCGCCGCAAGCGTGGTGGATTTCCCGGAACCGGTGGGGCCGGTGACCAGCACGAGGCCGGAGCGCATGTGGCCGAATTCCTTCACGACCTCCGGCACACCGAGCGCCTCCAGCGGCATGATCTCGGTTGGGATGAGCCGGAAGACGGCGGCGAGGCCGTTCTGCTGCTGGAGGTAGTTGCAGCGGAAGCGGGAGTCCTCGTCCATCTCGTAGGCGAAGTCGAGGTCGCCTTCCTTAAGATATTTCTGGAAGGCCTTGGGATCGCAGATTTCCCCGAGCAGTTCCTTGAAGTCCTCGCCCTTTAGGACGGCCTCGCCTTCCATTGGGGTCACCGCCCCGTGGACGCGGATCTTTGGCGGCTGACCCTCCGAAAGGTGAAGGTCCGAGCCCTTGCTTGCGATGAGGTGCTTGAATAAGGCGTCGATTTTTGCCATGGGATCAGGAAGTTTTTTGAGATCGGGTTTCTGGAACTACGATTTGAGGAACTCGCGCATCTGCGCCTTGTCGTCGGAGCGGAACAGCAACTCGTCCGAACTGATCAGCCCCTTGATGTAGAGTTTGCGGAGGGACTCGTCCATGGTGACCATGCCGACATGCTTGCCGGTCTGCATGACACCGGGGAGCATGTAGGTTTTGCCCTCGCGGATACAGTTCGCAACGGCCGGGGTGTTGACTAGAAGCTCTGTCGCGAGCACGCGGGTTTTGCCGTCGATGGTTGGGACAAGCTGCTGGGAAAGGACGCCGCGCAGCGATTCGGAGACCATGATGCGGATCTGCTCGCGCTGGTCGGTGGGGAAAACGTCGAGCACCCGGTCCAGCGTCCGCGGGGCGTTCCCGGTGTGCAGCGTGCCGAGCACAAGGTGTCCCGTTTCCGCGGCGGTCAGGGCGAGCTGGATTGTCTCAAGGTCGCGCATTTCACCGACCATGATGACGTCCGGGTCTTCCCGGAGGGCGCCGCGCAGCGCCCTTGCGAAAGATTCGGTGTGCTTGTGGACTTCGCGCTGGTTGACGTGGCAGCCCTTGGATTCGAAAACGTATTCGATGGGATCCTCAAGGGTGAGGATGTGGTCGTCGCGGTCGCTGTTGATGAAATCCACGATGGAGGCGAGCGTCGTCGATTTTCCCGAGCCGACGGAGCCGGTCACGAGGATCAGCCCGTTCTGATAGCGGGTGAGGGGGACGATGTGCTCGATCGGCAGGCCGATCTCCTCCATCGAGCGGATCTTGCCGTTGATGATGCGGAACGCCATGTCGTAGCCGAGACGCTGCTTGACCACCGAGGCACGGTAGCGTCCGTCGGATCCGATGTAGGCGAAGTCGATGTCGCCGCGCTCGTCGAGGCGCGCCCATTCATCTTTTCCGAGGAAAGACCTTGCGAGGCGTTCCGCGTCCTCCGGGGTGAGCGGCGGATGATCCGGCCAGATCGGCGCGAGCTGCCCGTTGAGGCGCCAAGCCGGCGGATAGGCGGTCGCGATGTGGAGATCGGAGCATCCGTATTCCCGGCCTAGCTTGAGATATTCATCGACGTGATCCAGGACATTGTGTTCGGACATGGGCGGTAAAGGGTGATGGAAAGTTGGGTTTGACCCGGCGATCATGTGCCGTTCATCCACGTTAAGGCAGGAAAGGGGCGGGTGTCAATATGGGGGCTTTTCGAGGTTAGCAAACCGCGCCCTGGATCCCGAGGCAAACCTTGTAGCAAGATAGTTCCTGAGCAGTTTGGTCGCATAAACCTTCGCAAGCGGCCTCCCCATCGCCAAAGCCAGCGAGAGCAGGCCGAGCAGAAAACCGCGCTGGCGCTTGAGTTCCCTGACCTTTACCGGAGTATTTTTGCTTTTGAAAAGATAACTGCCAATGAAGCCGGCGACCAAGATACCGCCCAACCATTTTCCGGGATTTTTTAACAGCGATTCCTTGGCGCGTGCAGGAAAATCCAGCCTATGCCTCAGGTGCTCGTGGGACTCTGTCAGGCGGAGGCGTGCTGCCTGGCTGCTACGGACAAGCTCTTCGAGTTTCATTGTTTTTTCAATCGGTTGAGCCATTCCCGGTCTTTCCGGAACTCGGCGCGGGTTACGGGGAAGCAAACTTTCTTCCCTGCTTTCATGATCAGCATGAGGATCAGCCCGATCAGGAAATGTGCTCCGGCCAAAGCGTATGCCACATGGTACCATTCCCAGGATGTCGAGGCTGCGATTGCTCCGACCGATGCTATGAGGACGAGCACCCAAGCGCAGAGGAATCCGAAAAATCCGCCGAGCAGAAGGCCGATCCGGCAGGCGGCCGCCGCAGAGGCGGGTTTCGCCTCGATACGGATCATCTCCAGCCTGGCAGAGGCCAAGCTGGCAAGTGCCGCCTTCCAATCCTCCGGCAATTCAGTGTCTGCGAGGGCTTCCGAATGTCCGGCCCCTACGGCAACCGAAGGCAATTCTCCCTTTTCAACACTCATGTCGGGTCTGTGGGATTTCCGCAAGCATCCATCTGAGGAAACCAGACGGAAGCGCCGGACTATCTACCCGGGTTCCGTGTGGTGATAAGGTGCTAAATCAGTTGCGGGCGATGAGGCCGATCAGGAATCCGACGCCGAGGGCACCGAGGACGGCTTTGGTGGGATTCTGGCGGATGTAGTCTTCCGCAGTCACATGGATTTCCTTGGCTTTCACGCGGGTCTCTTCCCATTGGTGCTGGGCGGACTCCTTGGCATGCTGCGCCTTGTCGGTCGCAACCGTCTTGTAATGTTCGGCTTTTTCGCTGGCAACGGCCTTGTAGTGCTCGGCTTTCTCGGTCGCATTCGCCTTGAGAGCGTGTGCCACCTCTACGGCGCGATCCTTGAGATTTGTAGCCTGTGCTCCCGTGGTGCTTGCGAAATCGCCTGCGGCGGAACGGAGATCGGATGCGGCAGCGGATACGGAGGGTGCGCTGCCCGCCGTCTGTGGGGTGGAAAATGGATTCTCAGTCATATTGTTTGAATTTCTTGTTGGTTGTTTTGGGACATTAGCATGTCCCGTTCCAAACGCAGGTTACACCCGACCATGTGCGGTGCAAGAAGACTTTGGGACAATCCGGAAAACCTACCTGCGGAGCTGGTTCTCGATCCGCTCTATCCTCTCCCGCAGTCCGGGCTGCTTGCCGATCTCGGAGGCGACTTTCTTGCAGGCGTGGATGACCGTGCCGTGATCCCTGCCGCCGAAGGATTCGCCGATCTCCACGAGGGAGTTGTGGGTCATGCTGCGGCTGAGATACATCGCGATCTGGCGGGGGAAGGCGATGCTTGCGGGCCGGCGGCGGGAAATCATGTCCGCCATGCGAACATCGAAGGTTTCCGCAACCGCGCGCTGGATGCCGTCGATCGTTACCTGGCGGCTGGCCTCCTCCTGGATGAAATCGCGAAGCAGGTGCTCAACCTTCTGCACCGAGACGCTCTCGCCAGCAAGCGAGGCAAACGTCGCCACGCGGACGAGCGCGCCTTCGAGGCGGCGGACGTTGGAGCGGATTTTTTCCGCAAGGAATTCGATCACGGAATCATCGACAGTGACTTTCCACTCCAGGGTCTTTTTCCGCAGGATCGCCATCCGGGTCTCAAGCTGGGGAGGCTGGAGCTCTACGGCGAGGCCGCACTCGAAGCGGGAGATGAGGCGCGGCTCGATGCTCTTGATCTCACAGGCGGGGCGATCACTGGTGAGGACGACCTGGTTGCGTCCGTCGAGCAGGGTGTTGAAAGTGTGGAAAAACTCCTCCTGCGAACGCTCTTTGCCGGCGAGGAACTGGACGTCGTCGATGAGCAGCACGTCGGAGCTGCGGTAGCGCCTGCGGAATTTCTCGATGTCGCCTTTCCGGATGGCTTCGATGAACTCGTTGGTGAATTTCTCGCAGGTAAGGTAGATCACGCGGGCGTCGGGGCGGCGGCGGAGGATCTCCTTGCCGATGGCGTGCATCAGGTGGGTCTTGCCGAGCCCGGACCCGCCGTGGATGAAAAGCGGATTGTAGCCGACGCTTTTTTTCGCGGCGACCGCCTCGCAGGCAGCGTGGGCGAACTGGCTGTTGCTGCCCACGACGAAGTTCTCGAAGGTGTATTCCGGGTTGAGGCCTGAGGCTTTCGCGCGCTTGTCCAGAATGTCGCTCGGCAGCTCCTTGCGGACCTGCGGTTCATGGGTGCCTCGTTTTGTGCCTGACGTTTCGGCCGCAGGTCCCGCCGGCTGCGCGATAATGATGCTGATGTGGTGAATTCCCTCCTCCGCTTCTCCGGCAGCGAAAAGGAGCTCCGGCAGATAGTTCGTCTCGATCCAGACCTGGTGGATTTCCCCGGGGACGATGACAGTTCCCTTACCGTTCTCGGCACCGCCCCAGGACGCCGCGCCAAACCATCTCTGGAAAGCGTCCGCGCCGATGGACTTGCGCAGGCTCACTGCGATTTTTTCCCAACCCCTGTCATCATAGATCGAGCCGTCCCCCGTGTTTTGCGGTTCCGTATCGGAGGAAAAATATTCCCCGTTTTCCATCGATGGTTGTTTCATTGCCCTTTTCTTCCGCCGCCATCCTTGACTCCCCCCATGGGTTCCGCAGACGCAACGGTTCGAGTAAGATGGGGAAGGATTCAGCGCGCCGGAATTCTTTTTGGGGAGCGTCTAACAGACAGAAGTTTCTTGCCGCATTCCACAAGCGTTCCACGGGATGAAATTTTAAAAACTTGACCCGGGGTTTGATAAGCTTTTCCGAAACAAGGCTCCCGTCTATCAGGTCGATTTTTCGTAAGCCGTTGGAAACGAGGACAAGGCGGTGTGACGACCCCGTCACACCGGACGGATGGAATTTGTCACATCTCGTGAGGCGAAAAAATATCCGTAGCCTCGTTGAGCGGGTAGGTCGGCAGGTGTGCCAGCCATTGGAAGCTTCCGCCGGATCCAACCATCAGGCCACGTATGCTACCCCGCCCCGCCAGTGCGCAAAACATCAGCCCAAGCAGCGGACCCATCGTGCAGGCGGACATGCCGAATGCGAGGCCGAGGATGGGGATGCCCTCGCGCACCACGTTGAGCACCAGCGTGAAGCCGGTTAGTGCACACCCCCAGCCGATGATCAGCCACCTGGTCTTGACGATGAGGTTCATCTTCCCATGATCCTCGTCGCTGCGTTTCTCGGGATGGTAGATTGCGGAATGCGTCGTCTGGCTTAGCGCAGCGAGGATGGAATCCAGGCTCGATATGCAGGCCGCAAAAATCCCCGCAAGCACCAGTCCGCTAACACCCGGCGGAAGGATGGCAACAATCCACATGGGAAAGACGAAATCCAATTCTCCGACCTCTCTGACATTGCTACCCATGATTGTATGCGTCCCGGCATGGAGAGGTTTCGCGTCATCCGCTTTCCGTAGCGATGATGGATCCCGTCACCGCCCACCATGGCATCGAGCGCCCGCCCAGGAAAAAGTCCCGGATCGTCGCGTTGTTGCCGCGCATCACATGCCCACCCAGGTCGTCAGCAGAAGATAGCCGATAAGCACGGTTCAGTCCCAATAGGTGAATTTCAGATGAATGGCGCTTAGAAACATGGCCAGAGGCTAGCCATACCGAACGCGCAACCAAGTTTGAAATTGATCCCCCGACGGTTTCGTTTTCATTTCCCAAAAACGACCGTTCCGGGTTTAATCCCACACATGGAAGAAAATCCAGCCCTCCCGATCATTGTCCAGAACGACCCGTGGCTTGAGCCGCAGACGGATGCCATACTCCGCCGCACCCGCCGCTTCGAGGATGCGCTCGCGGAGATCAGGAAAAAGTCCGGTTCGCTCTCCGCCTACGCCCGCGGCCACAAGTTCAGCGGCATCCATTTCAAACCTGCGGAAAACCAATGGGTCATCCGCGAATGGGCACCCGAGGCGAAAGCCGTTTCGCTCATCGGCGATTTCAACAATTGGAACCGCGATGCAAACCCGATGGAAAAAAAGGACGGCGGCATCTGGGAACTCAAGCTGCCCGCCGATGCCCTCGCCCACGGCGAAAAGGTGAAACTCCACATCCACGGAGCCGACGGTTCCCGCCGCGACCGCCTCCCCGCCACCATCACCCGCGCGGTGCAGGATCCAGTCAGCCACGACTACTCCGGCCAGATCTGGAGTCCGCCGGAACCTTACGTTTGGAAAAACGAATTCGATCCATCCACCATCAAAGCCCCTTTCATCTACGAGTCCCACACCGGGATGGCCGGCGAGGAACCCCGCGTCCACACCTACCGCGAATTCGCCGACGGAGTCCTGCCCCGCGTCCACAAGGCGGGCTACAACACGATCCAGCTCATGGCCGTGCAGGAGCATCCCTACTACGGCTCATTCGGCTACCACGTCTCCTCCTTCTTCGCCGCCTGCTCGCGTTTCGGCACCCCCGAGGATCTGAAATACCTCGTCGATACCGCCCACGGCATGGGCATCGCGATGATCCTCGATATGGTTCATTCCCACGCCGTGAAAAACATGTCGGAAGGGCTCAACGACTTCGACGGCTCCGGCCACCAGTATTTCCACGCAGGCGGAAAGGGCGAGCACCCGCAGTGGGATTCGAAGTGCTTCGACTACGGCCGCCCGGAGGTGAAGCAATTCCTCCTCTCCAACGTCCGCTACTGGCTTGAGGAATACCGCTTCGACGGCTTCCGCTTCGACGGCATCACCTCGATGCTCTACCACTCCCACGGCGACCGCGCCTTCGGCTCCTACGACGACTACTTCGGCTCCGACGCCGACGAGGAGGCCATCCTCTATCTGAAACTCGCCAACGAACTCATCTCCGAAATCAAGCCGGGAGCCATCGTCGTCGCCGAGGACATGTCCGGCATGCCCGGCCTCTGCCGACCGAACTCCGAGGGCGGCATCGGCTTCACCCACCGCCTCGCGATGGGCATCCCCGACCATTGGATCAAGCTCCTCAAGCACAGCCGCGACGAGGACTGGAACCTCGACGAACTCTGGGGCACCCTAACCAACCGCCGCCACGGAGAGGCCACCATCGCCTACGCCGAAAGCCACGACCAGGCGCTCGTCGGCGACAAGACCTTGGCCTTCTGGCTGATGGACAAGGAGATGTATTGGCACATGGGCAAGGATGACAAAAACCCCGTCATCGAGCGCGGCATCGCCCTCCACAAGATCATCCGCCTGCTCACCCTCGCCTTCGGCGGCGAAGGCTGGCTCAGCTTCATGGGCAACGAATTCGGCCACCCCGAGTGGCTCGATTTCCCCCGCGAGGGCAACGGCTGGTCCTACCACTACTGCCGCCGCCAATGGTCGCTGTTAGACAACCCCGACCTGAAATACCAATGGCTCGCCGAGTGGGACCGCGACCTCGTCAACCTCGCCAAGGAACGCAATCTCCTCCAGTCCGCCCCCGCCCAGCTCCTCCATGTGGACCACGAAAACAAGATCCTCATCGCCGAGCGCGCGAACCTGATTTTCGTCATCAACCTCTCCCCGGACAAATCCCCCTTCGGATACGGCATCAGCCCCCACAACAAGCAGACTCACAAGCTCCTCCTCGATTCCGACGAAGCGAAATTCGGCGGCCACGCCCGCATCGACCACTCCTTCGACTACCCCATCGACGAAAACGGCCAGATGAAAATCTACGCGACATCACGGACGGCTCTGGTCTTTGGCTGAAGCCATAAGCGCTACAGTTCGCTATCATCAATCTCATCAAATAGATCATACGAAGGTTTTTTGCCCGTCCTCCGAAAAGTCTCTGCGTCATCAGCAGCCTCCCTCAACCAGGAATTCTGGCTTAAAGCAGCAGGTGTGATGGCACCGATCAAAGCGTCGATGATGCAAGGCCTACCCAGATAATCCCTCATGATATTCCTCTCGTGCAGATCGCCCACGATCCACGGTCGGCCATGCACACTGAGAATCGCGACGTTTTGGCGGAAGCTGCCGCGGCTGGGGACTATCGCCCGAATGAATTGCACCGCGTTCCGTAGGTCTTCCCGGAAATCCTAGGAAATAAGGAAGCCCTCAGGCCCAGCCGTGAAAGCTCGATCAGCGGCGTATCCCAGGCATTCAGCCTTCGCTCAAAGGAGCTTGTCCAAACATCAGCCGAAATCTGTTCCCCCGGTGCATGGCTCTGAGCTGCTTCGAGGATTCCTTCAGGGTGCATTCGCGGTTGAGAAACTCTCCGGTAGCGCCCCGCCGCTTTCCGTGATTTTTCAAGATTGAGCCGGGAGGAATGGCTCATTAGGATCGCCGCCGTGAGAGGTCTATTGCGTTTTTTACTCTGGTTCGGCATTTCAGTTCTCGGGGCGGGGGCGGTGGCTTTTTCCGCCTTCCACAATGGGGAGACGGTGAATGCACTCTGGCTCGTGGTGGCGGGGCTTTGCACTTTTGCGATCTCCTACCGATTCTACAGCAAATGGCTGATGGCGAAGGTGCTCACCCTCGATGATCACCGCGCGCCGCCATCGGTCACGCAGGAGGATGGCAAGGACTTCATACCGACAAACCGCTGGGTCGTCTTCGGCCACCATTTCGCGGCGATCGCAGGGCCGGGCCCACTTGTCGGGCCGGTGCTGGCGGCGCAGTTTGGCTACCTGCCGGGGATGCTCTGGCTCCTCGTCGGAGCCACCCTTGGCGGCGGGGTGCATGACTCGATCGTGATGTTCGGCTCGATCCGCCGGGGCGGCCGCTCGGTCGGGCAGATGTTGAAAGATGAGGTGAATTCGGTCGTCGGTATCGTCGCCATGGTTTCCATCCTCGCGATCATGACGATCCTGCTCGCCGTCCTCGGACTCGTCGTGGTGAAAGCTCTCGCGGAAAGCCCATGGGGCCTTTTCACCATCGCGATGACGATCCCGCTGGCACTCATCATGGGGATAGGCCACACGAAGCTCAAACTCAGCGTGAAGGCGGTGACGGTCTTTGGTGTGGTCGGACTGCTTGCCAGCGTCTGGGGCGGCAGCCACCTCGGGGAATGGGGGCTAGAGCACTGGTTCGACCGCTCCGGCGAATGGCTCGCCTGGTCCATCATTCTCTATGGATTCTGCGCTTCGGTTTTGCCCGTCTGGCTGCTCCTCGCGCCACGTGATTACCTCAGCACTTTCATGAAGATCGGCACCGTTGCAGTGCTCGCGGTGGCGGTCATTTTCGTGGCCCCGGAGTTGCAGATGCCGAAGCTGACGCAGTTTGTGGACGGGACCGGCCTCGTTTTTGCGGGCAAGGTCTTTCCATTTGTTTTCATCACGATCGCCTGCGGCGCGATCTCGGGATTCCATGCCTTGATCTCCTCGGGAACCACTCCGAAACTCCTCGACCGTGAGAGCAGGATCCGCAGTGTCGCGTATGGGGCGATGGTCACGGAAATGCTCGTCGCGCTGATGGCGCTGATCGCAGCCTGCTCGCTCCAACCGGGCCAGTATTTTGCGATCAATGCGGGGATCAACAAGACGATGCCTCCCGCCCAGGTGGTGGAGGCCGTGACCGCCGCAGGATTCCCCGTCACCGTCGCGGAGATGGACAAACTCGCCGCCGACATCGGGGAGAAAACCATGTTTGGCCGGGCGGGCGGGGCACCGACCTTCGCGGTCGGGATGGCGCAGATTTTCTCGAAAGCCTTCGGAGCACAATGGATGGCCTTTTGGTACCATTTTGCGATCATGTTCGAGGCGCTCTTCATCCTCACGACCATCGACGCGGGGACGCGGGTGGGACGGTTCATCCTCCAGGATTTTCTCGGCGGACTCTGGAAACCTCTCGGCGACACGCGGAATCTATATGCAAACATGTTCTCCAGCGGACTCCTCGTCGCGGCGTGGGGCTATTTCCTCTACATGGGGGTGATCGACCCGACGGGCGGGATCAACACGCTCTGGCCTCTCTTCGGGATCGCGAACCAACTGCTCGCGGTGGTGGCTTTCTGCCTCGGCACGACGCTGCTCATCAAGATGGGGAAAACCCGCTATCTCGCCGTCACGGTCATTCCCCTGATCTTCCTGATCTCGGTGACCTACACGGCCGGCTTCACGAAAATCTTCGCCAAGGATCCGGCGATGGGTTTCCTCGCCGGCGCGAAATCCTATGCCGACAAGGTCGCTGCGGGTGGCACCGGGGAACAGCTCGCGGTCTGGCACAAGGTCGAGTTCATGAACCAGGTCGATGCGGCGGTGGCTGGATTTTTCCTCGTCTGCGTGACCGTGATCGTCGTCGGGTGCGCCTACGAGTGGTTCCTATTGCTCACCGGCCGCAAGCCCATCGTCCTCCGGGAAAATCCCTACGTTCATCTCCCTGACCCCGCGTGATCCAACGCGATGGATTCCCGACCCCGAAAGACCGCATCGCCGCGACCGCCGCAGTGCCGCTGCGATTTGAAGCAAATCCTCCACGGCAAAAAAATGAGGATTTCCCTTCGGAGGATTTCCGCCCAAGGTGTTAGGTGATGAATGCGAAACCCAGCGTTGAGAGGGAGATCAAGGCCTTCATGTCCGGCCTGAAGAAACGGAACCCGGGCGAGGTCGAGTTCCATCAGGCGGTGCATGAGGTGGTGGAGACGATCATCCCCTTCACCGCCGAGCATACGAAATACCGGGACGGCTACATCCTTGAGCGGATGACAGAGCCGGATCGCATCATCACCTTCCGGGTGACCTGGGAGGACGACAAGGGCGGCATCCACGCGGATCGGGCGTGGCGGGTGCAGTTCAACAACTCCATCGGCCCCTACAAGGGTGGGCTGCGCTTCCACCCCTCCGTGACGCAGAGCGTCCTGAAATTCCTCGGCTTCCAGCAGGTGCTGAAAAACAGCCTCACCGGCCTGCCGATGGGCGGCGCGAAAGGCGGCTCGAACTTCAACCCCAAGGGCCGCTCCGACCGCGAGATCATGCGCTTCTGCCAATCCATGATGATCGAGCTCCACCGCCACATCGGCGAGGACGTCGATGTCCCGGCGGGCGATATCGGTGTCGGCGCGAGGGAGATCAGCTACCTTTTCGGAACCTACAAGCGCCTCGAAAACCGCTTCGCCGGCATCCTCACCGGCAAGGGTCTCGCCTTCGGCGGCAGCCTCGTCCGCAAGGAGGCGACGGGTTACGGCGCGGTCTATTTCATGCACCACATGCTGGAACACGCGGGCGAGGGCATCGAAGGCAAAACCGCCATCGTCTCCGGCTCGGGGAATGTCGCGCTCTACTGCATCGAGAAGCTCATCGAACTCGGTGCGAAGGTGCTCACCGCCTCGGACTCATCCGGCTTCATCCACGATCCGGCGGGCATCACCCGCGAGAAGCTCGACTGGCTGATCGACCTCAAGGAAAACCGCCGCGGCCGCATCCAGGAATACTCCGAGAAATTCGGCTGCGATTTCCATGAAGGGATGACCCCGTGGAGCGTGAAAGCGGATCTCGCTTTCCCCTGCGCCACTCAGAACGAGCTGGATGCGGAAGACGCCGCCGCGATGGTGAAAAACGGCGTCAAAGCCGTCGCCGAGGGCGCGAACATGCCCTGCACTGCGGAGGCGGCGAATCTTTTCTTCGAACACAATGTCCTCTTCGGCCCGGCCAAGGCGGCCAACGCGGGCGGGGTCGCGGTATCCGGCCTTGAACAGAGCCAGAACCAGCTCCGCATCAGTTGGAGCCGGAAGGAAGTCGATGACCGCCTTGTTGGCATCATGACGGACATCCATGAGAAATGTGTGAGATACGGCGCGCGCGAGGGCAAGCCTGTCGATTACCGGTCTGGCGCGAACATCGCCGGTTTCGTGAAAGTCGCCGATGCCATGCTCGCCTACGGGGTGGTGTGAAAAATCATCTTTGTTCCCGCTCTTTGGCCGCGATCCACGCGCTCTCCATCTCGCCGGAATCGGCACCATCGATGGATTTCCCCGCCGCCTTCAATGCCTTCTCCATCTCGCCGAAGCGGCGCTCAAACTTCGTGTTCGCGCCGGCCATCAGCAGCTCAGGATCAATTTTCCGGAAGCGCGCGAGGTTCACCACAGAGAACAGCAGGTCTCCGAGTTCTTCCTCGACTGCGGCCATGTCCTGCGCGTCGATGGCGTCCTGGAGTTCAAGCAACTCCTCGCGGATCTTGGAGACGACACCCGTCTCCGCCGGCCAGTCGAAGCCGGCCTTCGCCGCTTTTTTCTGAAGCTTCGCCGCACGGACAAGCGCGGGCAGACCCTTGCCCGTGCCATGAAGGTAGGGCACATCCTCTTCTCCTTTCTCGCCGCGCTTGATCGCATCCCACTGCCGGAGCACCTGATCGGAATTCTCCGCCGAGGCATCCGCAAAAACATGCGGATGCCTGCGCACCAGCTTTTCGGAAATCCCGTCCGCCACCGCATCGAGGTCGAAGCGCCCGTCGCCCTCCGCAATTTCCGCATGGAAAACCACCTGCAGCAGAAGGTCGCCGAGTTCCTCGCACATGTCGGCGGAGTCGTTGCGGCGGATCGCATCGACGGTTTCGTAGGCCTCCTCGATCAGGTTCGGGACGAGGGACCCGTGTGTTTGCTCCGCATCCCAAGGGCATCCGCCGGGAGCGCGCAGGCGGTGCATGATTGCCCGGAGCCGCGCCAACGCGCCGCCCTTCCCCGCGCCGTGGATCATTTCCTCGTCTGTCATAAGCCGTCGCCGTCCTTTGCCGCCTTGGACAATAGGTCGCGTTCCTCATCGGTCAGGCTTTGGAAACCATCGCGGGAAATTTTTTCAAGTATCCTGTCCACCTCCGTGGAGCTATGCAGGTCAAGCGAGGTGCGCGGTCGGATCTTTGCGGTGAAATCGGATGCCGGCCTGCCTTTGCGCCGCCGTGTGGATCCGCGCACCCAGTTCATCCAGCCATGCGTCTTCATCATGAAATAACCCATGATCGCCCCACCGAGGTGCCCCGCCTCGCCGCCCTCGTTGCCTCCGAATTTCAGGAGAATCGAGCCCACGGCGATCGCAAGAAGCGCCAGGGCCAACTGCCGCATCGTCAGGGTGATCGGAGGGAAAAGCAGCGAGACGCGAAGTGACGGGGCGATCACGGCAACGCCGACCAAAATGCCGTAGATCCCCGCTGACGCACCGACGAGCGGAACCAACGTAGCGGGGACAAGTTGCTCGGATCCATCCGCCAGTGTGGCGACAACCTCCTGCGGAAGGATGCCCGCGAACACGAGGCTGGAGTAGAGCATCGCCCCAGCGGCACCGCAGACGAGGTAGAAGAAAAGGAACTGCTTCGACCCCCACCAGCGCTCCATCCACGGGCCGAAGAAAAACAGCCCGATGGAATTGAAAAGCACATGCCCGACGCTGCCGTGGATGAACTGGAATGTGAGGAACTCCCAGACGCGATACTCCATCAGCGCGGACTGGATCGTGAAAGCGCACTCATTCCTTATCGCCCAATCGAAAAACAGCATGTCCCCGAAGTAGATCGCAAGGTTCAGGATCAGGAGCCATTTCACCACCGGCGTCATTTGCGCCATCATCCCTCCGCCGTATGAATCCCTGCGCTCCGCAAATGCCATTGCGCTGAGTATCGACATCCCGGAGCATCCTGCAAGCACGCTTCACCCAAGCTCCAGGCATACCGCTTTGAGATACCCCGCCTCACGGAAAGCCGCCGGATGATCGGGCGCGTGGCCGCTGCGCCAGAGCTCCCGCCAAGGACGCCCGCTTTCCCGGGCTGCGGTTTCCACCGCTTGGAGAAACTCATCGGCGGAGACATGGGCGGAGCAGGATGCGGCGACGAGGATCCCGCCGGTGCGGAGCCGCCGCATCGCTGCGGCGTTGAGCCTTGCGTAGGCGCAGCGGGCGCCTTCCCGCTCGGCCTCGCGCTTGGCGAGGCTGGGCGGATCGGTGATGATGAGATCGTATTTCCCCTCCGCCTCCTCCAACCATCCGAACGCATCCGCCTGCACCGAATGGCGCTCCACGGCGGTTAGCGAAGGGTTCAGGGAAAAATTCCGCGCCGCACTTTCGAGCGCGTGGCGGCTGATATCGAGATCGGTCACGGAGCGCGCCCCGCCCCGCGCCGCATAGAGGGAGAATCCGCCGGTGAAGCTGAAGACGTTGAGCACATCCCGCCCCCCGGAAAGCGCTTCGACCCGCGCGCGGTTGTCCCGTTGGTCGAGGAAAAAGCCGGTCTTCTGCCCGTGCAGCACCGCCGCCTCGAAGCGTATCCCGTTTTCCGAAAATACCACCGTCTCGTCCCCAGGCTCGCCCCGGAAGCCCTCGGTGATGCCCATTTCCGCCGCCTTCGCGGTGATGTTCCGGCTCAGCCTGAGGACGAGATGATCCGGTGAAAAAACCTCACGGAAAACGCCCTCGATCTCCTCCCAGTGCGGCAGCCAGCCCGCAGCATAGATTTTCACCACCAGCGTATCCGCATACCTGTCCGCCACAATCCCGGGAAAGCCCTCGCTCTCGCCGTTGATCAGGCGGGCGCCGTCAGTGCCGTCTTTCAGGACAGTGCCTTCCCGCCGGGCGAGGCAAGCACGCGCCTTTTCCAGCCACCACTCCCGGCCTATCGTCGAAGGCTTGCCGCAATGGAGGATGCGGACTCGGATCGGCGATTCCGCATCATACAGGCCGATGGCGAGGAAACGGTCTTTCCTGTCATACATCACCGCAAGCTCGCCGGTCACTCCGGGACGGTTCTGCGATTTCACGCTGTCCGCAAACACCCACGGATGCCCGGAGCGCACCGCCATCTCCGCCTTCGGATACAGCGCGAGCCGGAGCCTCGTTTGCGTTCCCTTCCCTATCATCCGCCGCGAGAAGAGCCTGCGGGCAGCTTTGACACAAGCACCAAGGGGGATTCTGCCCTGACTCGAATGGCACGGTTTAAGCGGACTATCGGGCATTCTGGGGATTTACTCGTTCAAACCCTGACTTCCTTCGCGGAGAAACCCCATCCAAGCCGCCACGCCAGAAAGACGGCGTAGCCATAAACGTGCAGGTAGCACACCTGCGACAATAACTACAAGAAGCGCTTGGCAGGACGCTTACCCAAATCACCCTCTCTCTCCACGCCGTTCCGCGTAGGAATAGGGTTTTGAAATTTGAAAGCCCTACAGCGGGTCTGTCCCGAATGGCGCTAACTTAAGCGAATATTTCTGTTAGATAGGGGACTTTTGGCCCGACTTAAGCTTACCGGAAAGCCATGACCCACATCACTCCCATGTTCGCAGGCTGGCACCGGAAACTCCATGGGCGGAGGCCGGTCCGGCACGGCATCGCGATGCGCAGCAAGGCCTCCGAAATCAGCTCGCTGTGCGTGCGCCAAGCCAAGGATCTCTTC
>Ga0163144_10003105_pt1 | contig 37945 bp, 26 predicted proteins | sample OliLak19BULKMAT1_FD_123175 | JGI IMG/M metagenome (GOLD analysis project Ga0163144, IMG submission 123175) | Freshwater microbial mat bacterial communities from Lake Vanda, McMurdo Dry Valleys, Antarctica - Oligotrophic Lake LV.19.BULKMAT1 | ecosystem: Environmental > Aquatic > Freshwater >...
AAGTGGTGATGTACGATTCGGCCGACCCGCTTCCCCCTCGGATGATCAACATGGCGCAGTTTTACACCTTGGAAGAAGCGGCTCATCGGCTCAACATCCCGGTCGACGTCTTCAAGCGACGCATCAAGACGGAATGGACCAGCATCCGGCCCTTCCGGGACGGCGCGACGCTCCGCTTTCGGACGGCGGACATCGACGAATTGGCCCGAACGCTCGGCGAAGCCTCGGATCCCGGCTTAGCCCCCGGCCCGATCGGGTCCGCGCCGGTCGATGACGATTCCAGCGAACTTGCCATCGCGCTTACGCCGGATGTGCCTCGGCCTTACGTGAAGCCCAAGCCGAATCGGCTTGATGACGAACCGCTCCTGATCGCGGCGGACGACGACATCTTCGGCGCCGAAGCGGGCAAAGGGGAAAACGATTCGGACGTCCGCTTGGATTTTGCGACCACCTCCGGCAACCTCGATCCGTCGAACTATCAGCCGACCGAGGAAATCACGGTCGATCTGAGCGGCCCGAGCAGTGCGATCATCAAGCCGAGTTCCGGTTCCGGAAAGCTGTCTGCTCCCAAATCCGGCACAAAACTCGCCGGGCCGGACTCGGGCAAGATTCCTGCCGCGGGCGGCATCAAAGCAGCCAAGGCGAAGGACGACAGCAGCAGCGAGTTCGAACTCAGTCTCGACTCGTCGAACGATTCGCTCGAACTGGAAATCAACGGGGACAGCAGCGAGGAAGTCGACCTCGGCGGCTTGGGTCTGCTTCCGGAAAAGTCGTCCGGTCAGAGCGGGCTGAACCTCGGCAAACCCGCGGACAGTGGTTTGTCGCTCGAAAAACGCGGCACGAAGACCGGTCCCCTCGGCCTCGCGGCCCAGCCCAGCACTATGGACTCGGCGGACGACTTCGAGTTGAGCTTGGATATGGACGATTCGGACTCGTTTACCCGCGGGCCGAAAAGCGCCGTCATGAGTTCGACCGGCCCGGCCTCGGACAGCGAATTCGAATTGACGTTGGATGAGGACTCGGGTGTGGCCGAGGCGATTGCCGGCGAACTTCAGGAAGAGGCCAACAACAAGGACATTTTCGAGACCGACTTCGAGGTCCGCTCGCTCGACGATTCCGACTCGGAGCTCGTGGCCGCGAACGATGCCGATTCCGATTTCGATCTCGACGTCGGCGAGATGGAGGCGACCGAGGAAAGCGACGCCAGCGGCAGCCAGGTTCTGCTCGTCGAGGACGAAGATGCCGAGCCGATTCTGGACGACGAAGACGATCGGCCCAAGAAGCGGCCCCGCAATCTTCGCGATGCCTTCGGAGACGAAGACCTCGAGGAAGGCGCGTCCGCCAGCGGTGCGCTCCGCGGTTTGCGTCGCGGCGAGGACGGCTACGAAACTTCGCCGTCCCAGGTTGTGGTGGCGACACCGGCCAAATGGGGTGCCCTGCCGACGGTCGTGCTCGGGCTGACGCTGCCGCTGATGCTCATGGGAACTCTGATGAGCTACGAGAATCTTCGCGGCATGTGGGGCTACCACCAGACCGCGAAGCCCGGCAGTCTGCTCGCGCGACCCTTAGCCGAGGCCATTACGGGCAAGACCATCGGCGACTGATCTGAGCCGGTCATCCATCAGCCTTCACGTCGCGCCGAGCGGTTTTCCGCTCGGCGTTGTGCTTTTTGTCCGCCAGTCGCCGCCGCTTGGCACCGGCAGTCGGCTTGCTGACTTTGCGGGCTTTCGGCGGCGTCTTGGCGCGACGGATCATATCGGCGAGTTTCGCGAGGCAATCGTCGCGGTTCCGTTCCTGATCGCGATATCGCTGAGACACGATCAGCACGTCACCCGTATTTGTCACGTAGGACGGATAGAGCTTGGCGAACCGGTTCTTGACCAGGTCGGGCACGGCCGTGCTCAGGGTCATGGCCCAGCGGAGCAACGCCTTGGATGCGACCTTATTGACGTTTTGGCCGCCCGGTCCGCCGGCCCGCGCGTAGCTCCACTCGTACTCGCCGTCAGGCAGGGTGAGTTCGTCGGAGATGGTCAACATGCTCGCATCCTTTACCTTTATTCCGGTGCTTCTGCCTTTGATACGGGCCATAAAGGAAGCCCGCGGACATTGGCTCGACGCGCAAGAGTCGGCCTCACGTGATCTCGTATTTCCCGTGGCACGACTTTTCCCCGTCGCGGCCTGCCTTGACGGAATCAGCCGACGTATCTTACCATCCTGATCTCGGCGTTCCCGACCGCGGAACACACTCGGCATGGAAGTTCACGCATGGCAGGCCAAGCCGCAATCGGAGCACGACTCGAAGAACTTCCACCTGCGGATGTCCTGCCCGCCCGTGCGGACGTTCTTTGCGTGTTGGCACTGCTTTGCGTTTCTGTTGCCCTGCACGGATGGTTGTACTTCAACACGTACACGACGGCGCGGGACAGCATCGGGTTCGCGCAGCTGGCACTTCAGTACGAGTCGCCGAAGCAAGCGGTGGTGCAGTTTCCGTGCGCGAATCCGCTGGATGTGATGCGCCGCGGCGAGCCGCCGCATCCGCCGGTCTACCCGCTGATTGTGCTGGGCGTGTCCAAGGTCGTGCGGAAATACCATCGCGGCACGCTTCCGGAACAGATGCTGCGGAGCACGCAGATCGCCTCAATGCTCGGCGCGGTGTTGCTCGTGATTCCCATGTACGTCGCGGCGAAGCGGCTTTACGAACGCCGGGTCGCCTTCACGGCCGCGCTGCTGTTTCAACTGCTTCCCGTCTCGGCTCAGATCACATCGGACGGCTTAACGGAAGCCTGGTATCTGCTGTTCGTGATGATTTCACTCGGGGCAGCCGTGAGGGCGGTGCAGGATCATCGGCTGCTGTCCGCGTTTTGGGCCGGGTTCTGGTCCGGCATGGCGTACCTCGTTCGCCCGGAAGGTCTGCTGGCGGCATTGTGTTTCGGCGCGGTCCTCGTCGGGTTGATCGCCCTGAACCGCAGCCGTCGCAGTGTGTCCGTTCGGCAGATGCCGCTCCTGATCCTCGGCGCGGCCATGACCGCCCTACCCTACATGGCGATCATCGGCGCCTTCACCCTGAAGCCCGGCGGTGCCGGCATGATTTCCGACGTGGCATTCGCCGAACCCGCCGGTGCAGGACCGGCGATCTTTGCGGAAGTGGTCGATCCTCTCAACGATGGCGCCCGCGTCCTTTGGACGCTGAAAACCTTGGCGAAGGAACTGACAAAAGCATTCCACTATGCCCCCTGCTTTTTCGCGCTGATCGGCATCGGCGCCGCGCTGGCACGCCTGAAGCTCATGCCGGAAGTCGGATTGCTGCTCATGATGGTCTTCGGCAATCTGGTCGTCATCGGCCTACATGCCGTGCGCAACGGCTACCTGTCGGAACGGCACACGCTGCCGGTCGTCTTCATCGGCTGTTTCTTCGCCGCGGACGGTATCTTCCGCACCGGCGATTGGTCCGTTCGAAATCTGAATCGGGTGACCATCACCGGGCGATGGACGGGTTGGTTTTACATGGTCGTCATCTCAGCCTCGTGCCTGCCGCAGGCGATCAGGCCGCTTCACGCAAACCGCTTTGGCCACAAACTCATCGGCGAGCATCTCCGGGACCACGCCAACGAGATGGACGTCGTCATCGATCCGTATACGTGGGCGCAATACTACTCGGGCCGTTCGGTCCGCGGAGTTCCGACCGACCCGAACCCGGCGCGGTATCGATGGGCGATTCTCGAAGACGGCGAAACGCCGCACTCGACTTTGACGCGGCTTCAGGCGGCCACGGCCGTGAAGCTGGACACGAAAAACCCACCGGTCGTCGCTGCAGAGTGGATCGATCCGGCCGACGAAAAAAAGATGCGGAAGATCGTCCTCTATCGCCAAACCGTGCCGTGAGCCTGCCGCGCGAGACTTTGCTCCACACCGGCCCCGGCAACGCGATCCTCACCAACTTCGGCGTTTGGTCGCCGGACGGCGAGCGGATTGTCTTCGACCGCCGCAACGACGCGCTCGGCGAGCGGTTCGACGGCACGACCATCGAAACCGTGAACGTGAAGACCGGCGAAGTCCGCGAACTCTACCGCAGCAGCGGCTGCGGCGCTGCGACGTTCTTCCCGGATCGGGATCGCGTCGTCTTCATGGTCGGCCCGGAGAATCCGACCCCGGAATGGACCTATGCCGCAACTCGCCGGTCCGGGGTCATGATCGACTGCGACAGCCCCCAGCACACTATCGCCTTCGATGCTCGGGATGTTGTCGCCCCGTATACGCCGGGTGCCCTTCGCGGCGGTTCACACGTCTTCGCCAAGCACCCGACGAAGCCTTGGGTCAGCTACACCTACGAAGATCACATCTGCGAATCGTCGACGACCGGCGAAGCGAACCGCCGCACGATCGCGCTCGGCATACTCGGCAAGCCCGTCAAACCGCCGCGGACGCACGAACGCAACCGGGACGGTACGGCGTATTGCGTGGTCACCTTTCCGACCGTCGATCCTCGCACAGCCAAGCCCGGCGATGTGGTACGGGCCTGCGAGGAAGCTTGGATCGGCGATACCAATGCGCTTGCAGTAATTGGGGACACCGCTTCCGTGAACGGCAGCATCGTTCGCGAAGCGTATCGGCTCGACGTGCCGGACGATCCGACTCGGGTCGGGTTCCATCCACTGCAAGGTACGGTCGAGCGCTATCCGGCACCGCCGGCGGGTATCGTTGCGACGCGCTTGACGCACACCGAAGGCGAGCCGCACCCCGGCCTCAGCGGACCGCGCCATTGGTTGCGATCATCGGCAGACGGGTCGATCGGATTTCTGATGAAGGATGGGGCAGGCGTGCCGCAATTTCAGGTCGTATCAGCGAGCGGCGGGCCGATCCGCAGACTCACGCACGGTCCACAGTCCATCGAGTCCGCATTTACCTGGCACCCGTCGCGGCCATGGGTTGCCTTCGTTCGCGCCGGCATCGTGACGATCCTCGACGCGACAACCGGAGAAACTTGGCCACTCACCGCACCCGGCCCGCCCGCCGGCACGCCGTTGCCGCTCGCCTGCGTCTTCTCGCCGACCGGCGACCGCATTGCTTTTCAACGTCGGCACGCCGGGGTCAATCGCATCAGCATCGTGCCGGTCGCGTGAAGATTGCCATGGTTTGCCGTGCTCAGTGTTCGATCTGGAACCAGTTGGGCGAGGTTGCTTCGTACTTGTTGTAGATGTCGTCTTCGTCAATCGGGTCGTGGTCGATGCCGCCTGCGGCAAGTTGCTGCGTGAGCTTCGCGGCAACGTCGAGCGCGAGCATGTACTGCCGGGTGACGCATTCACCTCGGTGTTCGGACTTACTCGCCTCGGCGTAAACCTGCTCGTAGTCCGCTTCGTGGTTGCGCAGCATGTGCGTCCAGAAGGTGCTGAGGCGACCCTGAAAGTCCGCTTCGGATTCGCCGGCATGGCTCAGCAGGGTCAGACACACGAGTTCGTTCATCGTTCGACCCGGGGAATTCCGCACGAACCGTGATCGCCGTGCCTGTCGTCTTTTCTACGATGTCGGGATGCGAATTCTTGTGGTCTCCGATCTTCACGGCAATGCCGCGGCTCTGGACGCGATCCGCGAGCCGTTCGATGTCTGCCTCTGCCTGGGTGATCTGGTCGAGTACGGCCCGGAGCCGATTCCTTGCATCCGCTGGGTGCAGGAGCACGCAACGCACACCGTCCGCGGCAATCACGACCATGGGGCTGCCCATGAAGTGGACATCATCGGTTCCGGCGGATTCCGCTACCTGACCATGGCGACGCGGAAGCAGACCATCGCCCAACTTTCCGATGTCGACCGCAGCTATCTCGCCGAACTTCCCGTGAGTGCCGTGTTCGATCTCGAGGGCAAGCGATTCATGATGGTCCACGCCAGTCCGCGGGACGCGATGGATGAATACGTTCCGCCCGATCCGGAAGCCTGGGCGCCGCGGATTGCGGGTCTCCGCGTCGATTACCTCTGCGTCGGCCACACGCATGTGCCGTTCACCACGACCATCGGCCGGACGACCATTGTGAACCCCGGCAGCGTCGGCCTGTCGCGGGACGGCAACCCCAAGGCGCGTTATGCGATCATCGACGACGGCCGGGTCGAATTGAAGCAGATCGACTACGATATCGAACGAACCGTTGCCGCGGTACAGGCAGCCGACTTGGAAGCGCAGGCCAAGGCGATGCTGACCGAAGTCTATCGTAAGGGTCGCTACGTTCAGCCGAACGGCAACGGGAAGAATCCGATACTTCAGGAAGAGGCTAAAGTCCCATGATTCGATTCGCGTTCGCATTCGCATTTTCCGCTTTCGGCGCGACCGTCGCCGCCCAAGAGACCGGTAAGCCGATGACCTATCCACCGACGAAGAAGGTCGAACAATCCGACGTGTACCACGGCACCACCGTGGCCGATCCGTACCGCTGGCTCGAAGACGACGTCCGCGAATCGAAGGATGTCGCCGCGTGGGTCGCCGAGCAGAACAAGATCACCGATGCCTACCTGACGAAGATACCGCAGCGCGACGCCATCAAGAAGCGCATCACCGAGTTGTGGAACTACGAAAAGATCTCTGCCCCCTCCAAGACCGGCGGCCGCTACTTTTTCTCCCGCAACGACGGCTTGCAGAACCAGAGCGTACTTTACGTTCAGGAATCGCTCGATGCCGAGCCGCGGATTCTGATCGACCCCAACGGCTGGACCAAGGACGGTACCATCGCACTGGCCGGCTTCGTCCCGTCCGATGACGGCAAATACGCGGCGTTCGGTCAGGCGGAAGCCGGGTCGGATTGGAACGTCTGGCGCGTGTTGGACGTTACGACGGGCAAGACGATGAGCGATGAGTTGAAGTGGATCAAATTCTCCGGCATCTCCTGGACGTCGGACGGCAAGGGCTTCTTCTACTCCCGCTTCCCGGAACCCAAGTCGGGCGCGGCGTTTCAGAGCCTCAACGTTGAAATGAAGCTCTATTACCACCGTTTGGGATCGCAACAATCGGACGACGTGCTCGTGTATCAACGACCAGATCAGCCCAAGTGGGGCGTCGGCGGCGGCGTGACCGAGGACGGGCGCTATCTCGTCATTGAACTGAACGACGGCACCACCAGCGGCAAGAGTCGCGTGCTGGTCAAGGATCTGCTCGAACCCTACGGCACAGCCGGCGAACTGATCGACAATGCGGAGAACAAGTGGGACGTGGTCGGCAACGACGGACCGGTGTTCTACATGACGACCGATTGGAAAGCGCCGAAGAAGCAACTCATCGCCATCGACCTCCGCAAGCCCGACCCCAAGAACTGGAAGACGGTCATCGCGGAAACGGACGAGACCCTCGGCAGCATCGGCTTCGTCTCCAACCTCTTCGTCTGCAGCTACCTGAAAGACGCCAAGACGGTCGTGAAGATTCACGACGTCGAAGGCAAACTCGTCCGCGATGTCCAATTGCCCGGCATCGGCACCGCCTCGGGCTTCGGCGGCCGTCGGATGGACACGGAGACGTTCTACACCTTCAGCAGTTTCGCGACACCGCCAACGATCTTCCGGTACGACATGATCACGGGAACCTCGAAGCTCTTTCGTCAGGCCAAAGTGAAGTTCGACCCGTCCGAGTATGAAGTCAAACAGGTCTTCTACCCGAGCAAAGACGGCACTCGCGTGCCGATGTTCATCGCCCACAAGAAGGGGATCAAGCTCGACGGCACCAACCCGACGTTGCTCTACGGCTATGGCGGTTTCAACATCTCGCTGACGCCGACGTTCAGCATCTCGCGTTTGCAATGGATGGAAATGGGTGGTGTTTATGCGCTCGCCAATCTTCGCGGCGGCGGCGAATACGGCGACGCCTGGCATCGGGCCGGCACGAAGCTGACCAAGCAGAACGTCTTCGACGACTTCATCGGTGCGGCCGAGTATTTGGTAAAGGAAAACTATACGAAACCTTCCAAGCTAGCCATCCAAGGCGGCAGCAACGGCGGGCTTCTGGTCGGTGCGGTCATCTGTCAACGCCCCGAACTTTTCGGCGCGGCCTTGCCCGCCGTCGGCGTCATGGACATGCTTCGCTTCCAGAAGTTTACGGCCGGCCGCTACTGGGTGGACGACTACGGTTCGTCCGACGACCCGGCCGAGATCAAGGCGCTCTACGCCTACTCGCCCTACCACAACCTCAAGCCCGGCGTGAAATACCCGGCCACACTCGTGACCACGGCCGATACCGATGACCGCGTCGTCCCCGGCCACAGCTTCAAGTTCGGCGCCCGCATCCAAGAGTGCCAAGCCGGCCCGGCCCCAGTCCTGAGCCGCATCGAGACCAAAGCCGGCCACGGCGCGGGCAAGCCGACGACCAAGGTCATCGAGGAAGCCGCGGATCAGTGGGCGTTTCTGGTGAAGAATCTGGGCTTCGAGCCGGTTATGAAGTGATCCGACCGTTTCATCACGAACCGAACCAGGCGTTTCACCACGGTTTCGGTTCGGCAACCGTGTTGAGGTTTACACCATGCAACCTCGACGGGTCTACCGACAACAGCTTGGGGCGAAACTCCAAGCAGGGGTATCCCATGCTACGCTTCGCACTCATCGGCATCGTGTCCTCGTTCGCCGGAACGGCGTTTGGTGCCGGCGTATTCCCCAAGCCGCTGAGTTACGATAAGCCCGTGGGTACGGAGTTCGTCTTCGTCCAACTCGGCAACGCGGCCGAGGAAGTGAAGCACGGCACCTCGACACAGCGCAAGCGGTTCACCGAGTTGCGTGCCAAGTATGCCAAGCCGGGTTTGTACCGCGTTGCCGATGCATCGCTGGTCTGGGAACTGCCCGCAGGCGATTTCACGCCAATCGACTTGGCTTTCCTGACCACGGACGGTCGGACGCTCATCCGCATCGAAGGGGATTTCTGGCAGACCGAGTCGTTCCCCGGCGGCTACCGGCCGTCCGAGGATAAACAGAAGGCACAACTTGAAGGCCCGGCGGTGACTTTCTTTCGCGACGGCCAAGTGATGAAGCAGTATCGGCTGAATGAACTGATCCTGCAGACGGAAACCTTGAAGCATACTCCGGAACACCTGATCTGGTACGCCAGCGCGTCATTGAATGCCGAGAGCGGGCGATTCCTGATGTACACCCAGGAATCGCGCTGCATCACCTTCGACTTCAACGGCGGAACGATTCTCGAAGTCCGCGGGGTTGGCCTGGCCAACTCGGTCCTGCAAACGATCCTGCTGATCACCGGTGCGATGACGCTCCTGATCCTTGCCGGTTGGGGTTGGTTCGTCTACCGTCATCGCGTGCCGGACGGCACTCCGGCAGTCGATGCGTTGTAAAACGAAGGCGAAGGTGGAGAGCCATCAGGCCGGTTCTCGTGGGCCAAGGCATCCAACACGGCGGCCAACAGTTCGTTCGGCCGGTAGGGCTTGCTGAGTACGGCATGAACGCCGGCGACTTCGGCAATGTCGTCGGTCGTGTAGCCGGACGAAAGCAGAATTCTGGCCTGTGGGTTGACGGCGATGATCTGGTCCGCAGCATCGCGACCGCTGAGCTTCGGCATGATCATATCGAGGACGACCAGCCGGATTTCTTCCCGATGGGTGCGATAGCGCTGAACCGCTTCGATGCCGTCGCAGGCTTCGACCACACGAAAGCCCGCACCCTCCAGCACGGCCTTAGCGATGTCGCGAATCATTTCCTCGTCGTCCACCAAAAGGATCAGTTCGGAACGCTGGGTCTTCCTCGCAATCGAGGCGGCACTGTGTTGCAGCAGTTCCTGCTGCGTACGGCTGAACAGGCCGGACTTGGGGATCGACAGGTTGCCGTCGGCCGAGGGAATGCCGAACTCGAACGTCGTGCCGCACTTCTCCTGAGACCGGCAGACGATCCAGCCTTTGTGTTGACGGATGATGCCGTGGACCATCGCCAGTCCCAGCCCGGTGCCTTGGCCTGGAGGCTTGGTGGTGAAGAACGGTTCGTAGAGCCTTGCCACCGTCTCCGCGGCCATGCCGTGCCCGGTATCGCTGACGCTGATTTTGACGAATCGGCCCGGCCGCAGGTCGGCGTGCGTAGCACCGTCGAAGTCCTCGATGTGTTCCTCGGTCGCAGTAATCGACAGCGACCCGCCATAGGTCATGGCATCGCGCGAGTTCAGGCAGAGGTTGAGCAGCACCTGATTGAGCAGCGTCGTATCGGCAAGGCAATTCAGGCCGTCCGGAATGTCCGCATGGATCTCAATGCGGGGGTCGATGGTTCGACGCAGCAGGCCTACGACCTCGTGAACGAAGTCGCGGACGGGGATCGGTCGCACCAGAATCTGGTTGCGTCGGGCGAATCCCAGGAGTTTCTTCGTCAGGTCGGCGGCACGCTGGGCAGCCTGCTCGGCCACCGCCAGGAGTTCGCGGTTCGGGTCGCCCTGGGGCAGATCGACGAGACACAAGTTGCCGATCACGGCCGTGAGGAGGTTGTTGAAGTCGTGGGCGACGCCGCCGGCGAGTTGGCCGACGGTTTCCATTTTCTGCGACTGATAAAGCTGTTCGTCTCGGATCCTAAGGGTTTCGAGCGACTGCTTTCGTTCCGAAATGTCCCGCTGAATCATGACCCACGACGCTTGCCCACCCTCCTCATCGGGCACGGGCACAAGGCTCAACTCGACCCAAAACTTTCGCCCGTCCTTGGTGTAGTTCATCAACTCGGTCTGCAGCGGTGTCACGGTTTCCAACGCCGTCCGCAATTGATCGAGCGTGGCGGGGTCCGATTCGGGACCGCGCAACACGTGCAGCGAACGGCCGACGATTTCGTTTGCCTCGTAGCCGCTCATTTCCGTGAAGGCCCGGTTGACGTAGAGCACTTTGCGGCCTAGGGCGTCGCTGGGTGATGCTTCGAGAACGATGACGGCATCGCGGGCGTGAATGACCGCGGATTCCAGCATCCGCAGCCGTTGTTCGTCCGCCCGCTGTTTACTGATGTCGATGACGACGCCATGGGTGCGGATCCCCGCCTTGGGTGGATCCTCGCGAACGACGTGACCGCGCGTAAGAAATAGTCGCGTGCCTGCGTCCGGCAGTTGAACGCGATAGGTCAGTTCGAAGGATTGATCCAAACCCGACTGAATGCGACCACTGATTGCGCTTATCCGCTTGACGTCGTCCGGATGAACGTAGGCCATCAATTGCTGGTGGGATAAGACGTTCAGTTCGCTGGGCAGTCCGTGCCAGACCCCGATCGGCTCGGACGACACCGTGACTTGCGTCTCGTAGTCGTGCTCCCAGAGCTTCAGCCGCGTCAGTTTCAGCACGAGCCTAAGCTGCTGTTCGGATTGCTGAAGTCGTCGTGCCGTCCGCTTCTGTTCGGTCAGGTCCTGCATGAGAACGACACTACCGATAATGCTGCCGCCCGCACCCCGGACCGGTGCGGCCGAAACCGTCAGTTCCTTCTTCAACTCCGGGAAGCGGTCGGGAACGACGATCATTTCGTGGTCGCGGGTCGTTTCGCCTCGTCGCGATGCCCGATGAATCGCACAGTCCGTGAACGGCTCGATCCGGCCATCCGGAAGATGGTTTTTCCAGTCGGCGTCGACATGCAGCGGCTTGCCCAGTTCGATCCGCAATCCACGGAACCATTCGCGGCTCACGGCATTCATGTGGGTGATTCGGTCGTCCGCATCGACGATCAGAAAACCCGCGGGCAACTGATCCAAGGCCGTCTCCAGAAAGGCCTGCTTGCGGGCACCTTCCCCGGCCAGGCGTTGCAGTTCGTCCCGTTGTCGCTCGACTTCGACAAGTAAACGCTGCATTTCTCTCCAGGCTTTTCGGCGTTCGGCGACGGTGGCCGCGAGCAGAATCGTCGCGATATTCACGGCGCTGAAAACCCCGCAGACGACCACCAGTGAGGAATCATTCGGCATTTGCATGGGCGGATCGTAGAGCAGCATCAGGCCGAATACCAGGTGGCACAGGAAGAGGAATGCGGCAACTCCGCGCACCTCGAAGCGGATCACGGTCAACAGGAGCATCGCCGCGATCATGCCGATGACCGGCACCACCTGCGTAATCGTCTGCCGCAGTTTGGAATCGCCGAGGACCCACATGGCCGCACAGCCGACGACGACATAAACGGCGAATTCCATCTCGTTTCGCATGGAGCGTCGTCGCATTGCAAGCTGCCGCGTGAGCACGTAGGCAAGCGGAAGCAAGGTCGTATCCGCCATCAGCGCCGGAAAGAAGCAACTGAAGCTGTCGTCCCAGGCGATGTTTCCGGTCCAGCCGAGGAGCGGCATCGAGACCGCCGTGCGGGCCACAGAGGCCACACCGCATAGGATCAGGAGCCTCGCGTAGACTTCCGCGGTTGGTGTCGTAATGCTCGTTCGCAAGCTTCTGCCGAAGTAGGCGGCGATCGCCGCTTCCGTTGCCGCGGGCACGACGAACGGCAGGTAGCTTGTGTCCCAAACGAGAAGCACCGCCGTCGCCGACCCGATCAGCACGCAGACGAACCCGCGCAAACCCAGGAGAAACCCGACAGCTGCGGGGACGCCGTAACCTCCGACCAGAAACTCTTCGGGCGACGCCAACCCGCGGAACTGATGTTGGAACAGCACCGCAAGGACAACGCCGAGGGTGGTGAGAATCAGCTCGGCCGAATTGCGTAACATCGAGAGCATACTCATGTGTTTCCGCGAACCGTGGGCGGGGTTCCGGCGGTTGTGAAGTTTAGTGGATGCCGCGGTGAAAATGCAATCAATCCTGCGGTAAAGTCCGAACGGTCTGATAATTTCGCGTCTGATGATAAGATTAGCGCTGCGTCCGAATCGCTTTCGTCGTTGTCGGGTGAGACGCACAACGGTTCTACCCTCGTGAACATCAACCGGAGATGACAGAGCTGATGGCCCATCGCAACCTCACGGAAGCTGTCGCGGATCTGGAAGCCCATGGAAGGCTGAAACGCATCGACGCCCCGATCGACCCCAATCTGGAAATGGCGGAGATCCAACGACGGCTCTATGCCCAAGCCGGCCCGGCGGTTTTGTTCGCCAACCCGACAAATACCCGCTTCCCGATGGTGACCAATCTCTTCGGCACGGTGGAGCGGACGCGTTTCCTGTTCCGGGACTCGTTGGAGGACGTTCGCAAACTCGTCGAGTTGAAGACCGACCCCGGTGCCGCCGCCAAGCGGCCGTGGCGCTATTGGAACTTGCCCGCCCTGATGTGGCGGCTCCGACCGAGCTATCGCAGACGCGGCGCGATTCTGACTCACGAGATTCCGCTGTCCCATCTTCCGCAACTCAAATGTTGGCCCAACGACGGTGGGGCGTTCGTAACGTTGCCGCAGGTTTATTCCGAACACCCGGAGCAACGCGGCTGGATGAAGTCGAACCTCGGCATGTACCGCGTGCAGATTTCCGGAAATGAATACGATCCTGAATCCGAAGTCGGCATTCATTATCAAATCCACCGCGGCATCGGCGTGCATCACTCGGTCTCGGGGAAACGCGGCGAACGACTGCCGGTCAACGTCTTCGTGGGCGGGCCGCCCTCACTTACGCTCAGTGCCGTGATGCCGCTGCCCGAAGGATTGCCCGAGTTGGCGTTCGCCGGAGCCATTGGTGGAAGACGGCTGCCGCTGGTGATTGCCGCGAACGGCTTGCCGATGCCCGCCGAATGCGACTTTGTGATTTCCGGCACCATCGACCCGACGACGGTGAAACCGGAAGGACCCTTCGGCGACCACCTCGGCTATTACAGCCTCACCCACGACTTCCCCGTGATGCAGGTGAGTAAGGTTTACCATCGACCGGGGGCGATCTGGCCGTTTACGGTCGTCGGTCGACCGCCGCAGGAAGACACATCCTTCGGCCAACTCATTCACGAACTCACGGGTCCGGTCATTCCCACGGTTCTGCCCGGCGTTCACGGCGTTCATGCCGTCGATGCCGCCGGCGTACATCCGTTGCTGCTGGTCCTCGGCAGCGAACGCTACGTACCCTATGGCGACCGCAAGCGACCGCAGGAACTGTTGACCATCGCCAACGCCGTGCTCGGTCAGGGGCAACTTTCCTTGGCCAAGGTCATGCTGATCGCCGCGAAGGAGGACGACCCGGAGTTGGACTACCACGATGCCCAAGCCTTCTTCCGGCACGTGCTGGAGCGCGTCGACTGGGAACACGACCTCCACTTCCAGACGCGGACGACCCTCGACACACTCGACTACTCCGCCGGCGAAGGACTGAACGCGGGGTCGAAGTTGGTGATCGCTGCCGTCGGTCCGAAGCGTCGCGAACTGATGCGCGAACTCCCGGCACAACCATCGCTTCCCCTCAACTTCGGGCCGATGCGGCTGGTGGCCCCCGGCATAGCTGCGGTCACGGCACCGCCTCATCGGGGATTGGCTTCGGGTGAATATGAGCCGGCACTCGCGGAGTTCGCGGCCGCCTTCGGCGAGCAGCACGCGAAGTTCCCCGGCCTCATGCTCATCGTGATGGTCGATGATGCCGAGTTCACCGCAGCACGGTTCGACAATTTCCTGTGGGAAACCTTCACCCGCGTGAACCCGGCGACGGACACGTTCGGCGTCGGTGCCTCGACGCACCGCAAGCACTTCGGTTGTCGTGGACCGCTGATCTTCGATGCCCGCTTCAAACCGCACATGGCCCCGCCGCTGGTCGAAGACCCGGCCGTGACGAAACGTGTGGATGCGATGATTGTTCGCGGCGGGCCGCTCCACGGCATCCTGACGTAAGCCCGCCCGCGCCCTATCACGACGACACGGAGGAGCCGTCATGCCGATTCGGGAAGTCGCCGAAGCCCTGCGGATCATTCGGGAACAGATCGAACCGACGTCGCCGGTCGACGTGCCGTTGTCGCCTGCAAGCGTCGGCGCGATTGCGGCGGAAGACGTGCAGGCCGATCTCGATTCCCCGCCGTTCGACAAGGCTTTGATGGATGGCTACGCCGTACGGGCCGACGATGCACGAGCGCGGCCTAACCTGTGCGTCGTTGCTGAAATCCGCGCCGGCGATTCGCCTGCGGCCTCGATCGTTTCGGGGGAATCGGCGCGGATTTTCACCGGTGCGCCGATCCCGGGAGGCGCCGACGCGGTCGTGAAACAAGAGCAGGTCGAAGTCCTGCCGGATGGTACGATTCGCCTGCACGTCGACGTACTCGCAACCGGCCGCAACATCCTGAAACGCGGCGGGGAGATGACGGCCGGGCAGGTGGTCATTTCCAGGGGCACCCGGCTCACGCCCGCTTATCTCGGCTTGGCGGCTGGGCTGGGTCGCACGGCGATCCGGACCTATCCGATTCCGCAGGTTGCGTTGATCTGCACCGGCGACGAGATCGTCGAAGCTAATGGGCCGAGGGCCGATGGGCAAATCCGCAACACCAATGGCCCCATGCTCGCCGCACTGACTGCGCAGGCCGGGGCCGAGCCGAACTACCTCGGCATCGTCGGCGATGATCGCGACCGTTTGGCGGAGGTCATCACTTACGGTTTGAAGACGGCATCGATGCTGATCCTCTCCGGCGGTGTTTCCGTCGGCAAGTACGACCACATCCCGGAAGTGCTCGCCACGATTGGGGTGACGACGCACTTTCATCAGGTCCGCATGAAGCCGGGCAAACCGCTGTTGTTCGGCACGAAGGGGGCCGTGCCGGTCTTTGGCCTGCCGGGTAACCCGGTCAGTTCCTTCGTCTGCTTTCAATTGTTCGTCAAACCGGCACTCGGACGACTGACCGGCGACTTGGCGGGAACGCAGTCTTACTCGGCCATACTCGGTGCCGCTCTCCGGACGAACAACGATCGGCCGACCTACCACCCGGCGCTCCTGCGGCTGAATGCTTGCGTGCTGACGGTGACGCCGCTGCCTTGGCTCGGCTCGGCTGACCTGAGGGCCTTCAGCCGGGCCGAAGCCTTGATCGTTCTGCCGGCCGGCGAGTTCGTCGGCGTTGCGGGTGACGTCGTGACCGTGATTCCCTTCGAGCCGATTCCAAGGATGGATGCCTCGTGAAGACACCCCGTTTGTTTCTTGCCGCCGCACTTTCCGGCGTGCTGTTGTGGACCGCTTTCTTCCCGCTCGACCTCGGGCCCGTCTCCTGTATCGCACTCGCTCCGTTTTTGCTCTTGGTCCGTGCGGAAGCCACGCGACGCAAACGTTACGCCGCGGCGTACCTGGGCGGCTTCGTCTTCTTCGCCCTCGCGGTCAACTGGGTGCAGGTTGCCCACCCGATGATGCGGCTGTTCACCTGGCCCGCCGGAGCACTCTACTGCGCCTGCTATTGGCCCGCGGCCTTGGTGCTGCTGCGCTGGATCGACTCGCTCGGGAAGGTGCCGCTGACCGTTTCCCTCCCGGTGGTGTGGGTCGCGTTGGAGTACTTCCGCTCGCACTTTCCCACCGGATTCCCGTTTCTTTCCGCCGTCGGGCTGCACCAACTCATCGGCTTCAACTGGTATGCCCTCGGCTACTCGATGCACGGCTTCCTGCCGGTGATCCAAGCGGCCGACCTGGGCGGCGTTTACCTCATCAGTGCGGCCATCGCGTCGCTCAACGGTGCGGCCTACGGGTGGCTGGTTCGCTCGTCTCGGCTGCGGACGCTCTTCGCGCTGCCGGTCGAACCCAAGCGACGGACATTCATCTTCGAGGCCTACGAAACGGCGTGGGCGAGCATCTTTCCGATTCTCGTGATCTGCTATGGGACCGTGCAACTCGCCCACCCGCCCTACACCGTCGGCCCGCGCGTCGCGGCGATCCAGGGGAGCGTGCCGCAGAACGAAAAGATGGTCAAGGAAAGCGTCGACGGCATCACACCGCTGGAACGCGAGTATCTGCCGTTGAGCGCCCGCGCTGCCCTGCCGGCCGAAACGACCCCGCGGCCGGACTTGGTCATTTGGCCGGAGACCTGCTTTCCCTACGACTGGGACAGCCTCGCACCAAACTTCACGGACGCCGTGCCGGAAGCGGCCCGCGTGCGGCTGGGCGTGTCCCGCTCCAACGAGTTCTTCCGCAGCCGCTTGGAAGGTCTGCCGCCGGTGCCGTTGTTGTTGGGGCTGAACCGACTCGAATGGTCCGGCATGGAGTCGGCGACGAAGTTCAACGCAGCGATGCTCTTCGACGGCAACAAAATCCCGGTCGGTGCCTACGACAAAATGCACCTGGTACCCTTCGGCGAGTACGTGCCGTTCCGCTCGAAGTTCCTGCAGAACTTCACCCCCTACAAGGGGGACTACAGTTGCGAGCCGGGGACAAACTGGACCGTCTTCACCATCCCCGCCGCGAAGTCCGGCGAAACCTTCCGCTTCGGCCTCCTGATCTGCTACGAGGACACCGATCCGCTCATCGCCCGGCAGTATAATCCGCTGAGCGGACGGGGGCACGATGTCGATTTCCTGGTGAACATCTCGAACGACGGCTGGTTCACGGGCACCGAGGAGCACGAACAGCATCTTGCCATTTGTCGCTTTCGCGCTGTTGAAGCGCGGCGGAGCATCGTTCGCGCGGTGAACACGGGCATCAGCGCCATCATCGACCCGGACGGCCGCATTCAGAATCTGCCCGATCCGTCGTCGAACTGGGCTAAGTCCAAGGTGACCGCGGCCGTCGTCCGTGGCGAAGTGCTCATCGACACCCGTGGTACCTACTACGCCCAGTTCGGCGATTGGGTGCCCGCGGTCTGCTGGCTTGCGATAGTCGTGCTCACGGCTTGGGCATGGCTGCGTTCGCGGCGGACACCGTCAGCGTGACCACGGGCGCGGCATGTTCGCTGCCTTTACGTTCGCTGCGGGAAAGTACCGTCATGGGGACCGACATCGGCTTTACCCATGGCTCCGCATAAAGCACGATCTCGCGATCCGTCTGCCCCGGCACGATCAGAATGCCGCTCAGGCCGATGTTCATGACGCGGACGCCGTGGGGCAAGCCGCGGACTTCCAGCGGCACCCGCGCGGTGAAGCCGTTCTTCCGCTCGATGGCCACCTTCAGCCGCGTCTCGCCGCCGGGCATCAGGGTCAGCGTTTGCTCGGCAACGGTGGTTGTGAGGTCGGGGTTCTCCGCATACGCGATCGTGCCGCCGGAGATGCGCTTGCTGACCGTGCTGCCGTTGATCTCGGCTTCGGCGACCCACTCGAATGCAGCGGATCCTTGGGCTGGGTTGGGCATCCCGGTATCGTGAATCGGCGCCGTCGTCGTTGCTTGGTCCGCTTCCACGACAACATCCGGGATGCGGAAGGCCGCGGGCACGTTGACCGCGCGGATGCGGATCGGCCCTTGGAATTCGTCGGTGCGGGTGACCGTCAGGCCGACCGTGATGCCGCCGTTCTTCCAGACTTTCGGCGTAACGGTGGAAACGCGAACCGCGAAGGCCGGTCTCGGTTCGCGGATGGTCAGCCGATAGGCGTGGTCAATGCTGCCCGCGCCCGCGGCATCGCGGATCACGGCGACGTACTCACCGTCGGCCGGCGGATCGAAGCTGAGGAACGAGTCCTTGCCGAAGGCCGGCCCACCGTCATCGTTCCGAGCCATAAGCGTGAAGAGCGGCAAACCGTTGGGCGGGAAGTTGATGCCGGGCGGATGCTTCTCGATGCGGTAGATGGCACTGCCGTTGGCGACCTGCTGGGCCGTGGTTCCGAGATGGGCGACCCGCTTGCCGTCGATGGCGACAAAGCGACAGTCGTCGTCCGGCCCTTTGGGCAACTCGGCAATCCGCATCAGTTGCGTACCGGTGTAGAGAAAGTCGTCGATGCCGAAGTCGTTCCAGCTTTCCAGCCGAATGCCGGGGTTGTTCGAATCGTGATCGCGGAAGGTCGTGTACGCCTTGGCGGTGCAGCGCAGCACGGCCGTGGGCACCGGCTTGCCCGCGGCATCGAGGATTTCGAGCGTGGAGTCGAGCGCCGACCCGAGTCGGGCCGCTTCGACCTCCACCATCAGCCGTTGACCCTTCTTCGCGGGGAAGCGGATGCGGTGCACGGCACCGGGCCGATCGAGCAGCCCATCGACGGTGTGGGGTAATGCAGTCAGCTTCGTCTCGCTGCCTTCATGGACGACTGAGGGGAACTCGCCGACGATCAGCGACGGTAATTGCGGCACGAGGCCGTTCGGCTTATGCGGCAGAAATTGTTCCGCCATGCGTCGCGTGCCGACGGCTTGATCCGCGGTGACCGATACGGGAACGCTGAAAATGGCTGGGAGGTTGACGCCACGCATCCGGACTTCGGTCGGCTGCCCCTTGGTGACACCCAAGGGAAAGACGCCGGTGACGATCGGAATCGGGCCGACGTGCAGCCGATAGGCAAGTTCCGGGCCGCCGCGATATTCCACATCCCGAAGGGCGAGCGTGTAGACGCCGTCCGTTGGCAACACCCGACCGAGAACGAAGGCTTGGCGTTCGACAAGTACTTCGCCGTCCGTGCCGAGAAGCGTCAGCACCGGATCGAATTTGGCGGACGGCGCGGGCGTGATCAGCGACACGCCGAGTTGGTCACCTGCCTTGGCCTCGAAACGAAAATAGTCCACGTCTCCGCTGCGATCGAGCGTGCCGACCACCGTTCTCGGCAACTCGATCGTCATCGCACTGGATGGCGAGTCGGTCGAGCCGACCTCCGGAATCGGTGCAAAGCGATCGAACCAAACGCGAACCGGCGGCAGCGGCCCACGCACCGCTATCGGCTTCAACTCGGCCGGACCGATGGGTAACTGATCTCGGTCCAGTGTCACGCGAATGCTGCGCGATGTCGGCGTATCCGATTTCGCATTTAAAAGTTGGACTTTGATCTCTCGGTTGAGGGAGTCGCTCTGCTTGAACTCGACCAGTTCATCGAGATCGGTGCCGGTCACAACGGCATCGATGGATTGACCGCGGCGAAAGCTGTTCGGCTCGATCGAGGTGATCTTCGGTTCCGTCGCCTTCGCGGGCAGCACTTGCTTGCCGGTCTCCGGATCCAGGAACAGCGTGCGGCCGTCGAACAGGCCGAGGGCGAGTTGCTTGCCGTCGGCCCGCAGGGCTGCGGCGGTGATCGTTTCGGGTTGGGCCGGAAACGTCTTGCGTTCCTTGAGCGTCAGCGGATCCCACGACTTGATGACGCGATCCTCGCCAACCGTGAAGAGTTGCTTTCCGACTGCGTCGATGAGGATGTGCTTGACCGCGGCCTCGTGGGCGAAGACGCTCGTGACGAGCTTGCCGCCATCCTTGGTCACGTCCCACATCCGCAAGGACTTGTCGACGCCGGCCCCATAGAGTCGCTTGCCGTCCGGATGCCAAGCGACCGCATAGACCCAGTCCGTACTTTCGGAGAGCGTGAAGAGTCGCTTGCCTCCAGCCGTATCCCAAATCTTGATGCTGCGATCCGCCGACCCTGTGGCGAGCAATTCCGAGTTCGGGTGAAACGCAGCCGCATAGACCGTGTCCGAATGGTCCTTCAAAGGCTGCATCTGTTCGAGGTTTAAGGAATTCGTGTTCCAAATCTTCACGGTGCGATCGTAGCCGGCCGTCGCCATGAACGCGAAACTCTTGCGGTCGTCCATTGCGTAAATGATGTCCGTGTGAGCCGTAACCGTCCGGAGCGGCACATTCTTGCCGCGGGCATACTGACGAACGACGCCCGATTTTCCCGGCACGCCGGAAGCGACGAACAGATGGCGGCCGTCATCGTGGATGACCGTCACCCGCTCGTCCTGCCCGCCGAGAGTTTCGAGCGCGGCAAACGATTGCCGATCGTGCAGCGTCACTTGCCCACGGGTGCCGACGGCGATGAGCTTCGCCTTTTCGAGATAGGCGATCGCGGTCACCGGCGGCGCGGCCTGGAGCGTGCCGGAGGCGAGGAGCCAGGCCACGACGACGACGCGGAGAGAAGGCGACATCGGACATCCCGTTCGTTAATGGTTGAAAAGGAATTCCTTGCCCGTCAGCACGGCCCAGAACAGGTCTTCGAGCGCTTCGCGGCGTGCGGCCTCGGTCGGGCCCGCTTCGGCGAGGATTGCCAGACAGCGCTTGGTCTCATCCGCGGTCGGCCTGCGGGAGAGGGCATAACGGAAGAGATCGACGACGATGGCTTCGTTGCTTCGCTTCTCGGCGATCCAAATCGAGAGCCGCGATTTCGGGTCGCGGAGCTTGTCGTTGAGCGTCTGCCCGTTGTTCAAATGCAAGGCTTGCGAGACACTCGAATCGGCGGTGCGTTCGCAGGAACAGGTCTGCACGCGCTCGGCCCGGCCGAAAGCATCGAGGAAGCGGGAGATCAAAAGCGAATCGGGCAACTGCATGGCCCGGGTGCCGGCCGGATAGCTCGCCGCCGCAGTGCCGCCGCTGGGCCCGAGGCTTTGTTGGTCGAATTTCGTCGGCACACCGGCGATATCGGCATAGGCGTCCAGGATCGTTTCCGCGCGGAGCCGACGCAGCAGATAGTGCGAGTAGAACCGATCGTCGCCGGCGTTCTCGGGCCTCGGCTTGGCGGAGCGCTGATAGGCATGCGAATTCAGGATCAGCCGCATCAGCTGTTTGACGTCGTAGCCTTGCTCGACGAAGTCGTCGGCGAGTGCCTGCAACAACTCGGGGTTGGTCGCGGGGTTGGTGTCGCGCAGGTCGTCCTCGGCTTCGACCAGCCCACGGCCCAAGTAATTCCGCCAGACGCGGTTGACGAGGGCCTTGGCGAAGTACGGATTGTTCTTGTTCGTCAGCCAATCGGCAAAGGCCTCGCGGCGATCGATCGCCGAGTCCAACGCCATCGGCAGTGCATCCAGCGCCGCCGGCGGTGTGGGTTTGCCGGTCCGCAGGTGCAGGGCTTCTCCTTCATTCCGACTGCCGACGATGACCTCGCCGGCACGGCCCGTGTTCTTCAGGCTCACCCGGCTGAACTGATTGGCGAAGGCCCAGTATTGGTCCTGCGTCCATTTTTCGAGCGGGTGATTGTGACAGCGGCAGCAATTGATCGACATGCCGAGGAAGGTCACGGTCGTCGTTTCCGCCAAGTCCGTCACATCCTTGTGCAGCACGAAATAGTTGCCGCCGCCGTTGGCGAGCGTGCTGCCGGAAGCGGTCACAATCGACCGGGCGAATCGATCCCAGGGTTGGTTCTCCGCCACCGACCGGCGAACGCTGCGGTAAAAGGCCCACATCGCCGGGGCGGGCAACTTCCGGCTCGAAACCAGCATCAGGTCGGACCACGCGTGCGTCCAGTAATCGACATACTCGGGGCGTTGCAACAGTAAATCGATGAGCCGTCTGCGCTTGTCGCTGCGGGCATCCGCGAGGAAGGCATCGACTTCTTCCGGCTTCGGAAGAATGCCGCAGCTGTCCAGATAAACCCGTCGAATGAATTCCTCATCCGAACAGAGATAGGACGGCGGGATGTTCAACTGCTTCAGTTTGCTCAGCACCAGGTCGTCGATCAACGGCGCTGCGGACTTGCCGGGGGCGAACTCGCTCGCCGGATGGTTGCCCGGAAAGGGGACCGTGATGCGGATTGTGGCCGTGCGGCTGCCGAACAGCGCGGAGATCCCCGCTTCGCCGGAGGCCGTCACGGACACGAGGCCGTCTTCATCGACCGTCGCCGTGCCTTCCAAGCTGGAGGTGAACTTGGCAAACGCGGTGACGTCCGCCCGCGTGCCGTCGGCATAAGTCGCCAGCACGAGGACGTTGAGTTTTTGTCCGGTCTTCAGCACCGCGCCCGCAGGGAGGAGTTGAATCGACGTCAACGCCGGCTCGGCCTCGGTGTGCCTGCCGCCGGCGCCGATCCATTCCTTGAGGATGCGGTAATGCACCGCATCGCTTTCAAAGCGGGTGCCGCCGCCGTGAGGCATCTCGCGCAAGGCTTTCTTCAACAGCAAGCTGCCCGCGGCCTGGTCCGAATCCACTCGCCGGGCCGACGCTTGGCGGGTGATGGCGAAGTGGTCGGCGGCGACATCGTAGCCGCGCAGCGAAAGCTTGAAGCCGCCCTTCCCGGCCAGTGCGCCGTGGCAGGCTCCGGAGTTGCAGCCCGTCCGCGTCAGCACCGGCTGCACGTGGTTGAGAAAGCCCCAGCTCTGCGGCTTGGCGACATTTTTTACTGAGATTTTAGTGGTCGCCGAGTTGCCGTCGAAGGTCGCGTTCAGAGTCGTCGTGCCGTCCGCCAATCCGTGAAGGTGCCCTTCCCGGAAATCGGCGATCTTGGCATCGGAGATCGCAACTTTGGCTTCGGCCGTCACATCTCGGACGACCCGGCCCTCCTCGGTGAGCACGACCAACAGCCGATGGGACGACCCCGCGCCGACGAGTTCCACCGCGCCGGGCAGGATGGCCAAGTCGGCGGCCGTCAGGGGCAGACAGCAGCCGAGTAGGCAGAAACTCAGGATGAATCGCATCGCACGAGTCCTTTGGACAGAAAACGAATCGGTAGCTACTTGGAAAGATAGCTGATGGCGACAATGATCCCGCCGACCACGAACGGCCCGACGATGCCGAGGATGATCCCGGTCACGGCATGACCCGTTCCCCTTGCCTTCGGATACTTCGATACGTGCATGAAGCCGAGGATGCCCAGGATAACCGCGACCGGCCCGAGTACGCACCCGACCACCGGAATCAGGCTGAAGACGCCGCAATAGTACGCCGCCAACGCCTTGGGATTCTTCAGCGGAATCAACCCGCCTGTTCCATCACCTTCGTCCTCATCCCGCGGCCGACGCCGCTGCGGCCGATCGTCGTCCTCGTCGTCCTCGTCGTCGTCACGGCGACGGCGGGACTTGGGGCGTTCGTCGAGTTCATCATCTTCGGGGCGCGACATGAAGTCTCCTACAAGCAGCACTAGCGGGTCACGGTTTCGGGAATATACGATCAAAACAGCTCCGCGATCGGTTTCACGTTGAAATCGACTGCGGGGATCGGGCGGTTCTGGGGGCCGGGGAGTTCCTTGTGCGGGTCGAGGCCGAGGGCTTGGTAGATCGTCGCAGCGACTTCGCCGGGGGTGGTGGGGCGGGTCTTGGGGGCGTAGCCGAGTTCGTCCGATTCGCCGACGATCCGGCCGCCTTGGATGGGGCCGCCGCCGATCAGCATCGACCAAACTCCCGGGTGGTGGTCGCGGCCGCCGGCGGGGTTGATCTTCGGCGTGCGACCGAACTCGCCGGTCGCTGCCACGACAGTGCTGCTCAGCAAACCGCGTTCGCTGAGATCCGACAGCAGCGCGGAGTAGGCCTGGTCGAAGTTCGGGGCGATGATCTTGGACATTTCGTTGATGTCCGTGAAAGGCCTCGAACCGTGGATGTCCCACGTCAGCTCGTCGAACACGGTCTCGAACATATTGACCGTGACGAATCGCACGCCGGCTTCAACGAGCCGACGGGCCATCAGGCAGGACTGGCCGAAGCGGGTGCGGCCGTAGCGGTCCCGCATCGCATCCGATTCCTTGGACAGGTCGAAAGCTGCACGGGCCGCGGGGCTGGACATGAGCTTGTAGGCGAGGTCGAAGGTGTCGTCCATCTGCTTGGCCGCAGCATTCTGCTCGAAGGCCGCGAGCGAACCATCGACCGCGGCGCGGAGCCGTTGCCGGCGATCCGCGCGGATGCCGGTGATGTAATCCGGCGGCAACAGGTCCGGCACCTTGAAGTTCGGCGCGTTCGGGTCGGCGTTCAGAATCAGCGGGTCGTGGCGCTTGCCGAGGTAGCCCGCGCTTTCGCCGTGCGGCAGGTTGCCACCGGTGCGGCCGATGGCCTTGGGAATCATGACGTGGGCGGGCAGTTCGCCGCGGCCACCCTTCAGGAAGCCCTGCACGCAACCGATGTTCGGATGCTCGATGCCGCCGGCAAACAGCCGGCCGGATTGCATCAGTTGGTAGCCGGTGTCGTGAACGGCAGTCGCCGTGTGATAGAGGCTGCGGATGATGCTGAATTTGTCCGCATGGGCCGCGGTCTTGGGCAGAATCTCGGAAAGTTGGATGCCCGGTACTTTGCTCGGCTTCGCCGCGAACGGCCCGCGAATTTCCATCGGCGCGTTCGGCTTCGGGTCGAAGGTGTCCAGTTGACTCGGCGCTCCAACCAGCATCAGCAGGATGCAGTTGACATCCTTATCCGGTGCCGCTCCTTGGGCTTTTGCCTGCATCAGGTGCGGCAACGTCAAGCCGAGCGAAGTCAGCGCCCCGGCATGGAGGAAGTCCCGCCGGCTGACGCCGTCGCAAAACGAAACCGACTTGGGAGCATCGAGACGAATCATGATCGGTACCTCGGATCCAAATCCGTCGGAAGGATGAGCCTGAGCAGAGGCTAACGGGAACGGGCCGGCGGGTCAACGAATTCCCGACCACGGCCGCGAACAGCGGATTGCCGGCACGAGAGAACCATCAGAGTGACGCCCGCCGGCCCGGTTTCGTTTGCGCGACCAGCGAACTCGGCTCGGCGCAGCCGCCGGCGGTGGGCAGCATTTTGTACGGCGAGCAGTTGCCGACGGGGTTGAAGGCAAACCGGACGCGCGCAAAATACGCCAAGTCGTCCGGCGTGAACATTCGGCTCATGAATTCGAGCTTCTCGATGCCGATGCCGTGTTCGCCGGTCACGCTGCCGCCGAGGTCGATGCATGCCGAGAGAATGTCCGCACTGGCGGCAAGGACGCGGCTGACCTGCTCCGGCACGCGTTCGTCGAACATGAGAATCGGGTGAATGTTGCCGTCGCCGGCGTGGAAGACGTTGGCGATGCCGATGTCGTACTTCTTCCCCGCAGCCTGAATCGCCTTCATGATCTCCGGGAGGCGTGTGCGCGGCACGACACCGTCCTGAGTGCAATAACTCGGATAGCCGAGCCTGCCGATGGTGCCGAAAGCTTGTTTACGAGCCTTCCAAAGCGCGAGTCGTTCGGCTTCGGTGTTCGCCTTGCGGACTTCGCGGGCGTGGTGTTTGATGGCGATCGCCTCGATGCGGTCGGCTTCGCCTTGCAGCCCCGCTTCCATGCCGTCCACTTCCATGATGAGCACGGCCGCGGCGTCGAGCGGGAAGCCGAGCTTGAAGGCGGCCTCCACCGCGCCGAGGATTTTCTGGTCCAACAGTTCCAGCGCGGCCGGGACGATGCCCGCGCCGATGATGTCCGAAATCGTGTTCACCGCATCGTCGAGCGTGGAGAAGACGCCTAAGAGCGTGCGATAACCTTCCGGGTTCCGCGTCAGCCGAACCCAAACCTTGGTGACGATGCCGAAGGTGCCTTCATTGCCGACGATCAGCCCCGTGAGGTCGTAGCCCGGCGTTTCGGCACACGGCCCGCCAACGGTCAGGATTCTGCCGTCGGGCAGTACCATCTCGATGCCGAGGATGTGGTTGACCGTGACACCGTACTTCAGAGTGTGCGGGCCGCCGGAATTTGTGGCGACGTTGCCGCCGATGGTACATGCACCTTGCGAGCTGGGGTCCGGGGCATAGTGCCAACCGAGCGGCTTGAGCAGGTTCGTCAGCCAGACGTTCACGACCCCGGATTCGACGATGGCATAGCGGTCGCGGGTATTCACTTCGAGAATCTTTTTCAAGCGCGAGGTGCCGATCATCACCCCACCGCCGACGGGCACGCAGCCGCCGGCGAGCGACGTTCCCGCACCGCGGGCCATGAAGGGGACGCCAAGATCGTTGCAGGCCCGCACGACCTCGGCAACTTCCTCGGTCGAGGCCGGGAAGACGACCACGTTCGGTTTGTTCTTCTCGACGGTGAATCCGTCGCATTCATAAACGGCCAAGTCCGCCGCGGTCGTCAGCACCGCATCGGCTCCGAGGATCGCCTTCATGCGCGCGATCAGGAGCGGCACCGTGTCGGCAGCGGGGCCGGGCAAGGCTTGGCTGTGGCGGAAGGTCGATTCGGGCGCACCCAAGGTCGGCATGTCAGACAATCTCCGGGGGGCGTTCGTAGATTCGGCCACGATCGACTTCGTCGAAGCCAAGGGACCGGCATAATCCGAGGGCGATCGGATCGTCGGCGGGTACCTGCAGTTCGGCGACGGCGAAGAACTGATCCTGCATCATCCGCAGCACTTGGACCAACAGCATTTTACCCAAGCCGAGTCGACGGAGATCATCGCGAACCTGCAGATCGAGAATGCCGACCGAGGGCATGCCCCAACGCCAACTGAAGCCTTCGAGTTCCCAGACGATCGCGCGGGCGGCGGGCAGGCCGGTGAGTTTGTCCGTCAGGCGGATCTCGGTCGGTTCCAGCAGTCCCCACATGCATTCGTGCCACCAGGTTGGGATTGTCGACAGGCGTAGTGCTTGAGGATCGTACCGCCGACGCAACATCCCGAAGCGGGTGTCGGCGATGGTCAGGGGCACGTCAAGTCGCTTGTGCATCACGAGCATCGTCTTCGTCGGCGCGTAGCCGGAACATGTCAGAAACGGCACCGCGTCGACCTCGCCCGACAGGATACCCGGCGAATTGCTGCCGCCGTAGAGACCGTAAAGGTACGGGCAGTTCGGCCACATCGAACCGACTTGGATCTGCGTCGATCCCCGACTTTTCAGGACATCCTCCGCACGGCGAAGCAGTTCGCGACCGATGCCCCGATTGCGGAAGGCCGGCTTCACGAGCACAGCGCACACAACGCCGCGGGACAAATCGAGCCGATCCAATTCTTGTCCCGGGCCATGGCCGACCAGTGACAATCCGATGAGCACATTCGTCTCTTCGTCCACGGCGGCAACGACGTCTTCATTGTCGAAATAGGGCTTGCTGTAGAGCCAACGTTCGAGGTGGAGCGTATTTCGGATCGGATAAGTTCCGCGACCGTTTAGGACTTCGTTCCAAAGTTCCAGAACCGCGGGCGGATCGGTGTTCAGCCCGGAACGGTAACGGATCACGGCTCGGGCCTCGAAGCAGTCTGAAGTGGGAAGGTGTGTCGATCCGTGGAAGCAACTCGTCGCGAAGCGATACTATCATCCTATTGGTTCATCCGTGCGTTTCCAACGCTCCGAATTCGGAAGAAATGACTTGGCATGTTTGTAAACTTTGCCGACGGCACCTGAGGATTGTCATTTCAGCCGGTTCGGATTGTACGGATTCCTTCAAGTTTGCAACTCGCGCGTTCAACTACCGTCGCAATGCCATGCTTCAAGGCGGTTTCCGTCTATTTTACTGCCTGCACCGTCTTTGGCACGACCGCTGCATCAGTCACTTTCATCGAAGCGAAACGAACCTAACGAATGGAGTCGATGTCATGACCAAGACACTCAAAACCCGCCAAGCCGCTTCCGGCACCACGATTGCCGGTCCGAGCCGATTGGATCGCGACACGACCGCGATGATGCGGGACATGGCCACCGTACTGTTGCTCACACGCCGCGTGGCCCACGAGATTTATGCGGACGTCCCAGCCCGCAACGTTCGCGCGGTTCTGGAACCGGTCACCCTCGGCTGAATGTCCTGGCAGACATCCTCACCTGCGGCTACAGTATTAAGGCCGGTGCCCCGACTCGCAGCGGAGCCCACCTATGCTGACTGATTGGTTGACTTGTTCGGATGAAGTGACCGAGGCGTTGAACGATCATCTGCCGTTGGTTGCCTTGGAATCCACACTCATCTCGCATGGCCTGCCGTGGCCTGCGAATCTGGAAACGGCCCAACGTGCCGAAGCCGCCGTGAGGGCGGCCGGAGCCGTGCCCGCAACGATCGCCGTGCTCGAAGGCAGGCCGACAGTTGGCCTGAGCGAGATTCAACTCCGCCGCTTCGCGGAAACTCAAAACGTCGATAAAGCCGGCCGCCGCGATCTCGGTGCTGCCGTCGCTCAGAAGCGGAATGCTTCCACGACAGTTTCCGCAACGATGGCGCTGGCCTATGCCGTCGGCATCCGCATCTTCGCCACCGGCGGCATCGGCGGTGCCCATCCACGCACATCGGATGTCATGCCGCTGGACATCTCCGCCGACCTCACGGAATTGTCCCGCACCCCTGTGCTGGTCGTCTGCGCCGGCGCCAAATCGATTTTGGATGTTCCCCAAACTCTGGAACTGCTCGAAACCTTCGGCGTACCCGTACTCGGCTACCGCACCTCGGAGTTCCCCGCATTCTACGTTCGCGGTGGTGGGGGCTGCGTCTCATGCCGCGTGGAGTCCCCCGCGGAAGCAGCCGCCGTCTTCTCGGCCCACTTGCAGATGGGCGGTCGCGGCGCGATTCTGGTGCAACCGCTCGACGAGGATGTCGCCGTGCCGCCGGACATTTTTCAGGCCGCACTGGAGCAGGCCGATGGTGAAGCGAAGCAACGTGGGATTGTCGGCCCGAAACTGACGCCGTATCTTTTGGCTCGGCTGGCGGAGTTGACCGTCGGAAAAACCCTGCAGGCCAATCAGGCGCTGATCGTCTCCAACGCCAAATTGGCGGCGGAAACAGCCTGCATGCTTACGCGACCCAAAAACGGGCAGTATGCACGATGACCCGAGAACGCGACCCCAAAGATTTCATCCGCCGCATGGTGCAGAACGCACTGATGGCCGGCATCCACTCGGCGATGCGACGCTTACCGCGAACGGCACTTTTCGTCGTCATTGCCGCCCTGCTCGGGGCCATTGTGATTTTCAAGCTGTACTGACCCGTCAAAAACGTCGGGCAGGTTTCTGACTTACCCGTTTCGAGTACGAACAAGCTGGAAACTCATGCCAAGAATCATCCGCGACGGAAATTCTCGCGCGGTTCGCATGGAATTCACTTGCAGACGGATTTGGACGCGATCATGATCGCGGATGAGGAATCCCTCATCGACATCCGCAACGTGCTTTTCCACGAAAATCCATGCTCGTCTCGCGTCCGAACACATTCCGCGAGCATAGGTTGACACCAGCAGCACGGCCGGATTCCAAGACGCTCGCAGCGTATTCCAACGACGATCCCACATAAAGGCGATGCACCATGGCCAAGGCCCGCGGTGACTTTACCGACATTCTCGTCAAGAAGAAAATCCTCTCACCCGAGCAACTCGACGAAGCGACCAACCTCGCCGAATCGACCGGGATCAAGCTCCAGGATGCGCTGGCCAAACTGAACTACGCAACACCGCTCGAAACGGTCGCGGCGATGGCGGAGTTCTACAACCTGCAGTTCGTCGATCTGACGAACCTGGAAATCCCGAAGTCCGTGATCGAACTCGTGCCTGAGTCGGTTGCTCGCGAAAACCTGGTGCTGCCGTTGTCGCTCGAAGGCAACACGCTCAAACTCATCACCGCCGATCCGACCAATTACGAAGCGCTGCAGAAGCTACAATTCATTCTCAACAAGGATGTTGTGTCCGTCCTCGCCGTGCAGGAGCAGATTCAGGAGGCGATCAACCGCAACTACGGCCAGACCGAAACCGAATCGGTCGACTCGATGCTCGTGGAGTTTACGGACACCGCCATCGAGTTCACGCAGACCGAAGCCTCATCGAACTTGGCGAATGCCGACGAGTCGGACGCGCCGGTCGTGAAGCTCGTCAACCTCATCATCTCTGAAGCAGTGTCCGCACGAGCGTCCGACATTCATATCGAGCCGTTCGGGGATCGCATCCGGGTACGCTACCGGATCGACGGGAATCTTGTCGAACGGGACTCGGCTCCGCGCCGCCTGCTCTCGGCGATGCTTTCCCGCATCAAGATTATGGGACAGATCGACATTTCGGAGAAACGTCGACCTCAAGACGGTCGTATTAAAATGACGATTCAAGGAAAACACTTCGACCTTCGCGTGAGTATGCTGCCTTCGGTCCACGGCCAGTCGGCGGTGATGCGGATTTTGGACCGCAGCAACATTATGGTAGGCATCCGCGACCTTGGCTTCTCGGAAGAGGACTATCTGAGATTCCAACAGATCATCAAGAGACCGAACGGTATTTTCTTGGTGACTGGGCCTACAGGCTCGGGCAAAACGACAACCTTGTACGCTGGTCTGAACGAACTCAACCGACCCGACCGCAAGATCATCACCGCCGAGGACCCGGTCGAGTATTACCTGCCCGGCATCAATCAGGTGGAGGTAAAACACCAGATCGGTCTAAACTTTGCCCGCATCATCCGCTCGATGCTTCGGCAAGCTCCGAACATCATTCTCGTGGGCGAGATTCGGGATAAGGAGACGGCCGAGATAGCCGTTCAAGCCTCCTTGACTGGACACTTGGTATTTTCGACACTGCACACGAACGATGCGCCCAGTGCCATAACCCGGCTGGTCGACATCGGCGTGCCTCCCTTCCTCATCGCCAGCTCGGTGATCGCGATCATGGGGCAACGATTAGTCCGCGTCAACTGCCCCAAGTGTCGTGAGCCGTTCACCCCCCAAATCGATCAAATTCGTGCTGCCTCAATTACACCGGAGCAGTTGACTAAGGCGACCTTCATGAAAGGCAAGGGCTGCTCGCACTGCCGTAACGCCGGATACCGAGGCCGTCAGGCGATCTTTGAACTTATGCGGATGAACAGCCAACTTCGGGAATTGACGTTTGCGCAGGCTCCCACTCAGGAAATTCGGCGGAAATCCCGTGCCGGCGGCATGAGAACTTTATTGGAAGACGGCGTGCTCAAAGCCTTGAAGGGCAGCACAACGTTGGATGAAGTGCTTGCCACCTGCCACGGTGAAATGATGGAAACCGGGATGACTGCGTAATTTCGGCTCGGCTTTGGATTCCGTTACCAACGGGGGCATAATGGTTTGCCTCCGACTCTTCAGATGAGGACGATCTCGTGGCTACCGTTGCGATGGAAAAACTTCTGGCCACGGTCATTCAGATCAAGGCCAGCGATCTGCACATCAGCGTCGGCCAGCCGCCGGTCGTTCGCCACGGCGGGCGGATGCGGAAACTCGACGCCAAGATTCTCGATACGGACGACACGGCCGCACTGATGAAGTCGATCACCCCCGACCGGTGCCAGCAGGAGCTGCAACAGAAGGGTGGAGCTGACTTTGCGATCGAGTATGTCGACGGCTATCGCTTCCGCGTCGCCATCTTCAAGCAGCGCGGCACCATCGGCATGGTGCTGCGGCGCATCCCCAGTATGTTCCTCACGTTCGAACAACTTCGGATGCCCGAAGCAATTCGCTCACTCATCGTGCGACCGCGCGGACTGTTGCTGGTGACCGGGCCGACCGGATCGGGGAAAACGACCAGCCTTGCCTCGATGATCAACTTCCTGAACGATAACTACGACCGCCACATCATCACGCTGGAAGACCCGATCGAGTACTTCCACAAGCACAAACGCTGCACCTGCAACCAGCGCGAAATCGGAACGGACGTGCCGGACTTCAAGGAAGGGATCCGCCGGGCGCTGCGAATGGACCCGGACATCATTCTCGTGGGTGAAATGCGGGACTTGGAAACGATTCACGCCGCCATCGAAGCGGCTGAGACAGGCCACATTGTCTTCGGTACGCTCCACACCTCGGGTGCCGCATCGACCGTCAACCGGATCATCGACGTCTTCCCCAAAGATCAGCAGGATCAGGTGCGGACGCAGCTTTCGACCGCCCTGATCGGTGTGCTCTCGCAGGCGTTGCTTCCCAAGAAACCCGAGGGCGTCATCGCCGCGTACGAGATGATGGTGGTGACCCCGGCCATTCAGAACCTGATTCGGGAAAACAAAGTTTACCGGATCGATTCGACCATCCAGACCGGCCGTAAGGAAGGGATGTTCCTTCTCGACGAATCGCTCTTCCGCCTCTGGAAGGACGGCCTCGTCGAGAAGGAGGAATGTCTTCTCAAGGCCTCCAAGCCCGCCGAACTTGCCGCCAAGATCGGCGCAGCCGAGCGGGGCATGCTCGAAGACCTGGACGGCGACGGCGATGAGGATTTCGACGACGACGACGACGAGGACGATGACGACGATCGCCCGAAGCGTAAGCGTTAATCCCCTGCCATTCAGACGATTCCGAACCCCATCGAGCATACGGACCAGGATATGAGCACGACCCCGCCGAACGATCCGAAAAAGCCGACCGGTCCCTCGGGCGCAGGCGGGCAGCCCGGCGGAACGCCCCCCAAAGCGGCCGGGCCGACGCCTGCCGCCAAACCGCCCGCAGCAGGCACGCCGCCGGCCAAGGCCCCCGGCGCGGGCAGCCCCCCGGCCAAGGTTCCGCCCAAGCCCGCCGTGGCCGCCGGTGCTGCGCCCGTAAAGGCTCCAACTCCGGCTGCCAAGCCGGCACTGAAGCCGGCACCCAAACCAGCGCCGCCGCGGAACCGCTTTGCCCATGTCGATTCATCGTCCAAGCAGCTCGGTCAGAAGCTCGTGGACCTCGGCTACCTCGACGATCTTCAACTCGAAGACATCTACGAGGAACTGCGGACTTCCGAGTCCAAACTCGGCGAAATCGTCGTCGCCCGCGGCCTGGTCAACGACGACCAGCTGCTCGAAGCGACCGCCGAAGTCCACGGCATGAAGCTGATGAATCTGGAGGACGTCAAGCCGTCCCCGGAATCGCTCAAGGTCGTGCCGATCAACATGGCCGAGCTGTACAAGATGGTACCGCTGTCCTTCGAGGGCGGTGCCCTGACGGTCGCCATGTCGGACCCGAACAACCTGCAGGCCATCGACGACATCAAGAACTTCCTCGGCATTCCCAACGTCATTGCCGTGCTGGCGTCGCCTTCGGCCGTCATGGCACTGATGGAGAAGTCCTACAAAGCCGGCTCGGCCGGGGCGGGCGGTGCCGAAGAGTCGATCATCAGCATCATCCGCGCATTGGAAGCCGATCCCGATTTCGCCTCGTCCGGCAAACGGGAAACCTCGATCGACTTGGACGACATCGCCGAACTCGCCAACTCCGCTCCGGTGCGCAAGCTCATCAACATGGTGTTGCTGATGGCGATCCGGGATCACGCCTCGGACATTCACTTCGAGCCGTTCGAAGAGGAATACAAGATGCGCTACAAGTGCGACGGCGTGCTTTACGAAATGGTCCCGCCGCCGCGGCACTTGGGCACCGCCATCGCCAGCCGGATCAAGGTCATGGCAAACCTGGACATCGCCGAGCGCCGCTTGCCGCAGGATGGCCGGATCGAACTCAACGTCGGCGGCAACCGGATCGACATGCGGGTTTCGGTCCTGCCTACACTCTTCGGCGAAAGCACCGTCATTCGGGTGCTCGACAAGTCGGCCGTGGGTCTGTCCCTCGACCGCATCGGCATGCCGATTCACATTTTGAATCAGTTCCGTCAGGTCATCAAGAAGCCCAACGGCATCGTGCTCGTGACCGGCCCGACCGGTTCCGGCAAGACGACGACGCTGTACTCGGCACTTTCGGAACTCAACGACATCGACACGAAAATCATCACGACGGAAGATCCGGTCGAGTACGAAATCGAAGGCATCGTTCAGTGCCCCATCAACGCCGAAATCGACCTGACCTTTGCGGCCGCGTTGCGGGCCATCCTGCGGCAGGACCCGGATGTGATTCTGGTCGGCGAAGTCCGCGACCTCGAAACCGCACAGATTTCCATTCAGGCATCGCTCACCGGTCACTTGGTCTTTTCGACGCTTCACACCAACGATGCGCCGAGTTCGATCACCCGCCTGCGGGACATGGGCGTCGAGCCGTTTTTGATCACGGCAACCGTCGAAGCGATCCAGGCTCAACGACTTGTGCGAAAAGTTTGTCAGAACTGCCGCACGCCGTATGATCCGACGCGGGAGCAGCTGATGGAGCTGAACGCGAACGCCACGGACTTCGTCGGGAAGAAGTTTTTCTACGGCGAAGGCTGCGACAAGTGCAACAACCTCGGGTTCAAGGGCCGGACCGGCCTTTACGAACTGCTCATGATGAACGACGACCTCCGCGACATGATCTCCCGGGGTGCATCCACCGACCAGGTGCGGGCCTACACCCGCAAGATCGGCACCTCCAGTCTGCGGGACTGCGGCATCGATGCGCTCCTGAACGGCGTCACAACGCTGGACGAGATCGTGCGGGAAACGGTGATTGAAGACTAGGGCTATTGCGGAGTTGGGATTTCGGAGTGCGGATTGCAAGAGTTGGAACAGCATTGGCCGGTGGATGATTTCATGACGGCAGACGAACTCAAACGACGGACGAAGTCGTTCGCACTCCGAGTCTGCTGTGTCGTGAATCAGTTTCCGACGAATCGAAGCAGCGGCGTGATTGGAAATCAATTGCTGCGGAGTGCGACGTCGGTCGGGGCAAACTGTCGGGCGGCTTGTCGAGCGCGGTCGCCCGCCGAGTTCGTCGCAAAACTCGGCATCGTCGAAGAAGAAGCCGACGAATCGGCCTATTGGCTGGAGATGCTGATCGACTTGAAGGCTTTCCCCGAGGCGATGCTTATGCCGTTGCAGCGAGAGGCTGAAAAGTTGACTGCGATCGTGGTGGCTTCGATCCGCACCGCAAGACTTCGAATCGATCCGAAACGCCGATGATTGATGTCTTGGTTTTGAATCCGAAATCCGAAATCCGAATTCCGCACTAGGGAATGTTATGCCTACTTTCAAGTTCGAAGCGCTGAACACCTCCGGTCAAGAGGTCAAGGAATCGGTCGAGGCGACGAACGAAGACGAAGCCTCGCAGAAGATCAAGGCGATGGGCTATTTCGTCACCAAACTGACGGCCGTCGCAGGCAAGGGCACCAAGGGAAAGAAGAAGAAGACCGGCAAGAGCCGCAAGACCTTCACCATTGGTGGGGTGTCCCAGAAAATGCTCACCATCTTCACCCGGCAGTTGTCGACCCTGCAGGACGCCGGTCTGCCGGTGCTCCGCTCACTTCGCATCCTCGAAAAGCAGATGAAGCCGTCGGTGCTGAAGAATGCCCTGATCGACGTCGTCGAGGATGTCGAATCCGGCATGACGCTGTCCGAAGCCTTCGGCCGGCACCCCAAGGCGTTCGATCGGCTTTACGTCAACATGGTCAAGGCGGGCGAGGCCGGCGGTGCGCTCGAAATCATTCTGCAGCGCCTGGCGGAGTTCAAGGAAAAGGCCGCGAGCCTCAAGGCCAAGATCATCGGCGCCATGATCTACCCGGCGGTGGTCATCTTCGTCGCCGTGGCGATTTTGACATTCATCATGGTCATGATCATCCCCAAATTCAAAAAGATCTTCGACGAGTTCCAACTCCAGCTTCCGTCCGCCACGAAGACGCTCATCGGCATCTCGAATTGGACGGCGAGCTACTGGTATTTCATCCCGCTCTTTCCGCTGGGCGTCTATCTGCTGCTCAAACTCATCCGCATGACGAGGGCCGGGAACTATGCTCTGGACCGCATCACGCTCTGGATTCCGATCATCGGCGGGCTGGTGGAGAAGACCATCGTCGCCCGGACCATGCGAACCCTCGGGACGCTGATTGCCTCGGGCGTGCCGATTCTCGAAGCCCTCTCGATCGTGCGGGAAACCGCGAACAATGCCGTCTTCGAGCGGATGTTCCAGCGGGTGCTCGAATCGATCCGCGAAGGGGAAACGATCGCCGATCCGCTTCGCGAATCCCGTCTGGTGGACGACATGGTCGTGAACATGGTGGAAGTCGGCGAGGAAACCGGCGACCTGGACACGATGCTCTACAAGGTTGCGGATTTCTACGACGAAGAAGTGGACAACCTGGTCAAGTCGCTCATCAGCCTCTTGGAGCCGATCATGATCGTGTTCCTGGGTGCCACCATCGGCGGCATCGTGATTTCGCTCTTCCTGCCGCTGATTAAGCTGCTCGAAGGCCTCAGCAAATAATCTCAAGCGTTTTTTGGAAGCCCGCACCCGACCGCGAATAGTTCTTCGACGCGGGTGCGGGTTGCAGGTTTATGAAGTAGGTTGTTCGCAATCGCCCGTAGCCCGATCTCCCCGTCCCGTACACGCCGAATGAGGATGCCGCCATGCGTGCCCCGGCTTTTGTCACCCGACCGTCGTCCGCGACGCGTGCCGGGTTCACGCTCATCGAACTGCTGGTGGTGATCGCCATCATCGCCGTGCTCTCGGCCCTGACCACCGCCGCCGTCCAAAAGGTCCGGCAGGTCGGGCAACGCACGACCGTCGTGACCGAAATCAACGACTTCGACATTTCCTGCTCGAAGTTCAGGACCGACTTCGGAACCAACGTCCCGCAACGCTTCCGCTTTCCGACCGCCGTACCGCAGGCTGCTCCGGCAACGACGGCGCTACAGGAAGAAGCCGAAGGCTATCGGCTGTTGCGGGCGATGTTCCGAGCCTGGCCGCCGCCGGCCGTGGCGGCAGTACCGGGAACCGCGCTCACGCCAGCCAACGGAGTGCCGCTGATCGTCTTCCGCGGCGACAACATGAACGGCAGATTGATCGACGGCAGCCAGAGCCTCGTCTTCTTCCTCGGCGGACCCAACGGCCAAGGCTTCACGCCGACCGGGCCGTACGATCCGGGCAACAACACGTCCCGCAAGGGTCCGTACTTCGAGTTCGTCGAAAGCCGCATCGACTTGGATCCCGCCGACCGGCCCACGGTCGCCGACGGCAAGCGCTACAGGAATGGCTACAAGGACGTCTACGGCGTGCCGTATGCCTTTTTCAGCTCGGGCGGCAGCGAAATCTATTCGTTGATCGCTTGGGTCGGGCCGACGATTCCGCAAATTGGTGCTACCGGTTCGATCGCACCGCTGCAGTCGCAACTGGCCGCGGCTGGTCCGCCGGTGAGGAACGCCAAATTCGTCAACTCGGGACGGGTCCAGGTCATCAGCGCGGGCCGCAATCGGAAGTTCGGCTTGGGGGCCTTGTGGGTCGCCGGCGGAGCGGGCTATGTCATCGACGGTTCGGATGGCGGCGACGACCTCGGCAACTTCAACAACGGTCTCCAACTCGGTGCTCCGAGCAACTAACTCCAACGATCCGGGACGAGGGCGAATCATGACGACTCGAATGACCCGACGCCGCGGCGTCTCGCTGATCGAAATGCTGGTGGTGATCGCGCTCATCGGCGTGTTGAGCGCGCTCTCGACCGGGGCGGTCTTCCGCCTGCGGTCGGCCCAGGACCAGAACAACACGGAAGGCACCTTGTCCAAGGTGCACTCCAACATGCAGACGCGGTGGAGTGCCGTTCTCGATCAGGCCAAGAAGGACGTGCCGCAAGCGCTCGTCGA
>Ga0163144_10003106_pt1 | contig 37933 bp, 40 predicted proteins | sample OliLak19BULKMAT1_FD_123175 | JGI IMG/M metagenome (GOLD analysis project Ga0163144, IMG submission 123175) | Freshwater microbial mat bacterial communities from Lake Vanda, McMurdo Dry Valleys, Antarctica - Oligotrophic Lake LV.19.BULKMAT1 | ecosystem: Environmental > Aquatic > Freshwater >...
TGGCGTGATGCGCGTGGGCCTCGTCGCGCTGGAAGCGCAGCGTGTCGATGATGGCCTGGATGTTGAGCTGTTCGGGGGAGAGAGGTTCCATCAGGCGGCACTCACAAAGTTGGTCCAACCCGTGGTGCCGTTGGTGTTCACATACATGCGGTCGGCTACGCCGGAGCCGTCCGAGCGGATGTACAGCGAGCCCTGCGCCGCCGACAAAGTTGGGACACCGGAACCGAAGAAAACGCCGAGGTTGGCGGTCGTGCCCAACTGAATGCCGCTGCCCGTGGTTCCACCTGCTGGCGTAGCAACCGCCGCCGCCACGGTCAACTTTGTCAGGCTGCCCCGGAACGCCAAAGCATTCGCCACGTAAAAGTCCATGGACGTAGCGCCGTTGTACTCGATGAAACCGGTGGCGCTTGCGGTGTTCTGGAACAGGATTGCCACAGCAGCAGTACTGCTGAAGATGCGTAGCGGGGTGCCGGTACCAGAAAACGTCGCGCGGAGCGCCCCAAACGATAGGCCGTTGGTCGTCGTGGCCCCTGTCAATGCTGGCGTCGTGGTGTCCCCGTCGGGGAGACGGAGAACGCCTGTGAACGGTTGGTTCGTCCCGTCGAGTCGGGCGTACGTCGCATCCCCGCCGCTCGGCGTCACGATCAGCCGCCCGTTCACGTCCAGCCGCAGCGGGTACTGCTGCCCGTCAATCAGGGTCGGGGCCGCCGCCGTGTACAGCCCCATCGCGGTGAACGGGTTCTGCGCCGGCGGAAACTTCGGTCGTGGCGTGTTGAAATCCGTCATGTCGTCACCCTGTTACAAGATTGCCGCTGGCATCGCAGCGCACCACGTCCATTGTACTGTCCGCGAGGGTCGGCGCGGTCGCCACATACCCCGCCTGCACCGACGCTACTGCCCCGCCCGGCGCCCGGGTCTCCGACGCTACAGCGCCCACTGTTCCGGTGAATCCGGCGGTCTGCACCGCCCCGTCGCGGGTCATCCGGAACGGATAACCCTGCCCGGCGTTCAGTACCGGGGTCGTCCCGACACAGGCCCCGGTGAGCAGCAGCGGGTTGACATAGACTGGGTTCGGCATCGCTACCTCCGGTGCAGGCCGACGATCGCCAGCGACAGCAGAGCGAAGCCGCCCTGCAACCAGAGCTGGTGCAGCGACGGCTCTTGGATGATGAGCGCGAGGGCGAAGTTCAGGCTTAGCGCCACGATGGGCATCAGGTGCCCGGCCAGGGCGACGCTGCGTTGCGACAGGACCTTGAGCAGCAGGCCCAGCAGTTCAACCGCCTTGACCTCGACGACCTCCTGCCGCGCCGGAGCGGGCGGGGCTGGCGGCGCGCTGGGCAGCGACAGCGCCGACTCGACTTCCTCCTGACGGACCACTTCGAGCCGTGACATGCGATTCTCCCTAGAAGTTCGGCTTGCTTCCGCCGTCAATGACCGCGAACTTCGGACGGTCGTCCTTGGGCGGCGGCAGTTTCTTGATGGTAGCATAGTAATTGGTCAGCGCCTTCAGGGCATCGACCGTCTCGTCCAGGGGCAACGGCCGGGCGACTTCCCTGCCGTTGACAATGGTGGGGGCCGGGCACAGCACGGCGTCGGCGACCAGCAGCGCGACCTGCTCCATCTTGTCTTTCAGCGTGCCGTCCGCGATTGTGTCCGGCGCGGAGACCTTACGGGTTTTCGCCATCGTCGCCCTCCACCGCAGTGAGCCCGGCGTTCAGCAGGTAACCGTGCAACTGGCGGATCGCGGTGGCGCGCTCCCGCGGCGTCTTGGCCTGCGTGAGCAGCGTCCGCATCAGGCCGTAATTGTCGGTCGAGTCGGTGGCGGCGCGGCGCAGCAGGTCGGCGACCGTGGTGATATTCATGGTGCTCAGCATCTTGCGGGCGGCACTGGAGCCGATCCCCGCCCAGACCAGCGACTGCCCGCCGGTCACCCCGGCCGCCTGTGCGCCGCCGTATGAGCCGGTCAGCCTGGCGAGGACGTCCATCAGCATGCTGGACGAGCCCGTTATCCGGTCGGCACTCTCCTTGTTCTTCATCGCCGTCTCGATGGTCATGCCGCGGGTGAGCAACTCGCGCATCCGCGTCGCGGTGGCCCCATCGACGATGCCGTTCTTCTGCATGACCTGCATGACTGACGGCAGGCCGCGCCCCGGCGGGTTCTCCAGCGCGGCGCTGTAGCGATAGAACGAGAACGTATCGCCCTCGGCCGCCTCCTTCCGGGCGTAGTCGAACACGGCGGATTGCAACCCCTGTTTGGTGGCGGGGTCGCGGCCGGCAAACCGCGCCAGGGTCGCCAGGCTGCGGGGCGGATTGCCCGACGCGACGGCCTGCGCCACCGCCAGGGTCGGGTCCGCAAAGCCGGACAGCCGGGCGAACGCGGTGACGTTCTTGTCGGCCAGCAGCGGGTTGATGACCTTCATCCGTTCTGACAACGCCTTGGTGGCCTGCGCCGCCGAGGTGGCGGTCTTCAGCTCTTCGGCGACCTGCGGGAACCGCGCCAGGGTCTCGCTGTGCGTCTTAACGAAGCGTAGCAGTTTCGTCGGATTGACCACCCCGTCGGTTACGGTCTCCGAGGCCATCGTGCGGAGAAAGTTTTCCTCCGCCTGTTGAAACGCCTTGGCGTTCTCCTTGGCGGCGGCGGTACCTTCTTCGCCGAGCTGCGCCGCCCCTTTCGCGCCGGGGAAGTTGACCGCCTCATCGAGCTGTCTGGTGCGCAGCGCCCCGGCCTCGCGGCCCCCGGCGAAAGCGCGCGACAGCAGCAGCTCCGGCGCGAGGTTATCGCCGCCCTGACGGCTCGTGCGGGTGGCGTCACGGGCGAATGAGCGGGTGAACACGTCGTTGAGTTCGCGCGACCATGTCCGCGCCGCGTCGTAGGCCGGTTTGCCCGCACCGTAGGCGTCGAAGTCTTCGAGGATGGCGCCAGCCATGTTGCTGTACCTCCGGGCGTTGATGAAGTCGCCGCCGGCGTTGGCGATGCGGGCGTCGCCGAGATAGTCCGAGCGCAGCGCGCGCAGTAATTTCATCTTGTCACCGCCGTCGTTGTCTTCCAGCCGCGCGACGGTGGCGGTGAGGCGGTCGACCAGAATCTTGGTGCTAAAGGTGCCTTCGTTTGTCGGCACCATATCGGCGACCGTCTCATTCCACTTCCGGATGAAGTTGGGGGTCGGGATCGCGATGTCCGACGGCAGCGCGCCCCACAAGTCCGCCTCGACCTTGCGCGACGCCTTCAGCGCCTCCTGGACTGAGGCGGACGCCTGCACGCTAAGCTCCGACCGCGTCATGCGGTCCGCGGGCGCGACCAGCGCCATCGCCTCCTGCGCGGTCCGCTCGGCGTCATCCAGCCGCTTTTGCAGCAGGGTGTTGAAATACCGGGTCCGCAACTCGGCGGCGTGCTGGAGCACCTGCGGGTCGCTGCTCCCCGCCATCTTGTCCAGCGCGCCCTCGATGACCTCGCGGGCCTGCCGGCCGGCGATCTCTACGTCGGTGGAGAACTTGCGGTTCTCCCTGCCAAGGAAGTTCTCCAGCGTCATCAAGGTGCGGCTGCCGGTCCTCTGCCCGGCGGTCGTGGCGACGCCGGGGATGTCGGCCTTGGCCAGTATATCGACCAACTGCTGCGGGTCCTCGCCGTAGGTTGCCAGGTTCTTTTCCAGTTCCGCCCCGGCGCGGCGCGTCTGCGCGCTCTGGCGCGGGTCCACCGCGCTCAACGCCCGGCCGGCCGCGCCCTTAAGCGAGGGGGCGAAATGGATCAGCACGCTGCCTGGGTTGATGAGGCCGGCGGCACCCTCGGCGAGCGCCCGATGCAACGGTTCGTCGGGGGACATCGACTCCGAAATGAAAGCGGCTTCGCTGGAGTACAGACCGCGTCCCGACTCGGCCGCCGCGAAGCCGAGTGGATGCGCCCGGGCGGATTCTCCGATACCGGTAATCGCGCGGCCGACTGGCCCTGCGGCTTTGACTACCGGCAGCGCCGCCGCAAACGGTGTCGGGGCGATAGACGAGCCGAAGGTGTCGCCGGCCACATAAGCCGCTCGCGCGTCCGGAGCCATCTCGTTATAGTCGGCGCCGCCAAGTTTCTTCGACACCTCCTGGGCCGCTTCTCCGGCCTTGTAGCCCGCATAACTACCGCCCAGCACGCCGAGCGCGCCGCCCGCGATGGCGCCCAACGGGCCGAGAAACGGCGCGCCCAACGCGGCGCCTATCTTGCCACCGGCGATGGCCCCGCCGATCATTGGCGCGGTCTTGGTCGCGCCCGCCACCGCGCCGGTCGCCGCCTGACTCATAAAACCCTTGGTGTTCTTCAGCCCGGCCAGTTCCGCCACGATGTCGTTGTCCGTCAGGCCCGCCGCCCGCGCCGCCTTGACATCGTAGTTCTTCTTCCCGCCGAGGAAGTCGGCGATCTCGTTGAGCGGGACCTCGGCCTTCAGCGCGGCGTTGATGTCGTACTCCATCCTGGGTTCCGGCGCGGGTGCGAAGGTGCGGTCCCCCGCTTGGCGCGGCACACCGGTCAGCGACTCCGGCAGTTCGAGGGTGTCGGCCTCGCTCATTTCTTGGCCCGATAAAAGTCAGCCGCGTTGGCCTTGGGACCTTTAGCACGCATCGAGTACTCCCCGATGACCGTCTCGTAGTCGGCCGCCACCCCGAGCAGCGCCTGCCGCTTCACCCGGGCGTCGGTGACCTGCTTCTGGGTCGCCTTCTCCGGCGCCGCGATAATCGCTTTTGTCTGATCGACCTGCCGCATGATGTTCAGATAGGTCTGGTTAAATTTGTCGAGCGCCTCGGGGTCGCCGCTGAAAAACTTCGCCGGGGACACCGTCAGCGACTCATTGAGCTTCAACTGATAGTTCGACGGCTTGCCCCCGACCTCGTTTTGCAGCAGGGACATGGTGCGCTTTTGCAGGTCGTTCAGCGCGATGGTGGCCTTCTGCATCTCGGGGAACGGGGCAACCCCGCCGAACGCGCCGATAATCGTATTGACGTGGCCGCCGAGATACGAGGCCGCGCCGGTGGCCTCGGTCAGGTCGGTGTTCGCCGTTGGCATAATCGACCTGACACCGGCCTGTTGCGCTTCGGTCTGGGGGGCGGCGGACGCGGTCGGGGCCGCTACAGTGGGGGCAGCGTCCGGAGCCGCCGGGGCGGACGCAGCACCCGGCCCAATTGCGGGCGCGACCGGGGCGGCGGCGGGCGCACCCGGCGCGCCGGGGAACGTCGGCATCTGGGAAAATCCCTTCGTCGGGTCCCATTTCGCCTCGGGAGCCTTGGACGCCGTACTGCGCGTCGAGTTCACATAGCGCCATATTTCGGCAACTTGCCGCGGTGTCAATTCGGTCTGGTTGGTTTCCTCCAGTTTCTGCTGCTTGATCGTATCGAAAAGCTGGTTGGACCGTGCGTCGATCGCGCCCTGGGTGGAGAACGCGCCTGCCGCCTTCTGCTGCAACTCGATCATCTCGGCGGCCGACAGTTCCGGCGCATGGCCCGGCGTCGCCAGCCGCTCCCGCGCCAACGTATCGAAAACGTCCTTTTGGCTTCTCCACTTGGTATCCGCCGCACCGGCCCCATGCCGGTCCAGTTCGACAAACTTCTTCTGCGTCTCATCTGGCGTCGGCGGCCGGCCGTTCTCGGCGGCGAACGCCGCCTTCCAGCTATTCAGCAGCGAAACCTTCTCCGCGTCCCACGTCGGGTTGGTGGCGCGGTACGAACGCTCGACTTCTTCCCGGATAGCGCGCTCGCCGGCGGTATCGAGCGGTGGCTTGCCCTCGGCGGCCAGCGCGTCGTTGGTCTCTCTCACCGCCTTGGCGACGTCGTCTATCTTCTGCCGCTCGCGCATCGCGGCACCGCTCATCGCCCCGCCGCGCGACCCCAGCCCGTAGCGGTTGGCGTTCAGTTCCCGCAGGAAGTTCTGTTCCTCCGGCAGGTCCATCGGCGGCTCGCCGGCCTTGAAGCGCCGCGCGTTCTCGCGCGCCATCATCACCCCGGGGTCGTCCATCGCCTGCTGCTGGCGCAGAAAGAACTCGTCCATCTTCAGGCGGCGGTCCTGGTAGTTGTTCACCGCCGCGGTCTGGTCGGTCAGCATGCCATGCCAGATTTGCGCGTCGCCGGTTCGCAGCGCCGCCAGCATCTGGTCGTCCTTGGTCGCCAGGGCGGTCAGCTCGATCTGTTTCATCAGCCCGGCCTCATCGCCGGAGAACTTGTCCTGCGTCAGCTTGTAGGCGTCGGTGCGCCACTTCATCAGGTCTTCGAGGTGCTTGGACTGGTTGCGCCACTGGTCGACGTTCAGCTTGTAGTCCTCGATGTTGCGGCTGTGCATCGCCTCCATCGCCCCGGCCGCCGCGTCCAGGGAGGCGGTGAGCGGCCGGCGGGTCAACATGCCGCCCATGATGCCCAGCGCCGTAGCGAACGAGCCGAAGTTCTGCAACGGATTGTCGGAAGTGTAGGTCGGCGCGTCCCTGGGCTTGAACGCGGTGAGATCGGGCGGCTGCGGTCGGTCCTGCTGCAACTGGGTGTAGCGGTCCACCAGCGGCTTGCGTGCTTCGCGCGCGGTCTCGATGTTGCGGGTCGCCGCGGCGCTCTGGTCCAACGCTGCCTGCGACGCCGCCGTCGCCCCGGCGCGGGTCGTGGCCAATTGACCCGGGCTGTACGGCGCGCCGCCGGCCGGAGCCGCGCCCAGCGCCGTCCCGGCAAGATCGACCTTCAGGTCGTCGTTGGCCGGGGCCGCGGGTACGACAGCCGGAGGACCGTCGGGATCGACCTCGACATCCGCCTCGGTGGGTTGTGCCGACGCCACTTAGGCGGCCTGACGCGCGGTGCCGCCGGCCGCAGCCGCCGCGAACCGGGTGATCGAGTTGGCCAGCGCGCGGTCGTCCTGCATCGCCTGCCTCAATACCTCGCCGTAGAGACGGCTGGACAATTGCGTATCGGCGAAGCCGGCCTGCGCCAGTTGCGAGCCAACGGTGAAGCCCTTGATCTGCGCCTGGTTGGCGGCGTTCTGGAGTGCCTGCTGCTCCATGGTGGAGCCGGACAGGCCCATGCCGGCGAACTGCTGGCGGATTTGCGCCTGCGCCGCCTTGGTCGCGGCGTCGATGGTGGCCTGCGCCCCGGCCGGCAGCACCCCCTTGTCGAGGGCATCCTGGCGGGCCTGCCCCCGGGCGTCGATACGGTCGGCGCGGGCCAGCATGTCGGCCTGCAACTTGTTGGCGTCCGGGCCCTTGGGTGCGCCGAACGCCTGATAGGCCAGCGCCCCGGCGGGCAGGAGAATATTGGCGTTGTTGCCGAGCACCTTGCCCGCGCCGCCGATGGACGGGTCGGCCATGAAGTTATCGACACTGGTTGGAGCCCCGCCGGCCGGCGCAGCGCCGACCGCCGTCCGCGCCGCCGCGCCGGGGACATCCTGCAAATTGATCGGCATCTCGGTCGGGGCAAAGTCCGCGCCGTAGGCGGTGCCGGTGGCGCTGCTGGCAGCGTTGTCAAGCATCGCCGTCTCGCCGAAGGGGTCGTAGACATCGCCCGGCGCGCCGATGCCACCGGGAGTGCCGAGAGCCGCCGGGGCCGCGTCCAGGGCGGCGGAGAACGGGGCCGCGCCGTCACTGGCCAGCACCGGGTCCAGCCCGTGGCCGACACCGAAGGTCGAGGTCCCGGGGCCGCCCTTGGACGTGCCGAAGCCGTCGAACAGCTTGGACACGCCGGCGGAGGCGTCGCTGAACGCCGAGGTCAGCCCGGTGCCGGCCTCGTCGAACGCGGTGCCGGCGAAGTCTGCCGCGCCGCCTAACGCGGTGCCGGCGAAGTCTGCCGCGCCGTCGAACGCCCCGGACACGGCGTCGCCGGCGTCCCCAAGAAAGCCACCCAGCCGGGCAAGAAGTTCTTCGAAGCCAAACGGCATGGTGGGCCTCCTACGGACCGCGCTGGGTCATCTCGACACTATACAGGGATTCCTTCTTGACTTTGTAGCCTTTTTGCAGGTTGTTCATCGCCGGCTGGACATGCAGCATGGCGGCGTCACTGTCGAGATTGAACAGGAAGCGCCGCGCCCCGATGGACGCCGCCCAGTCCTCGGCGAAGCGGTACAGCAGCGTCGCCTCGTCGTTGTTCGGCGCGCGGGAGCGCACGAAATCCTCGGCCACTTTCAGCCCGTCGCGGCGGTCCCGTGCGGCCACGAACAGCCCGGCGACCATCGAGGTTCGCACCAGCAGGCTGCGCGGGTCGGTCATGGCGGCGCGGATGTCGGCGACGGTGTGGTCGTCGGACATGTCCGGCCACGCCTTGCGCAGCGTCGGCAGCAGCCACGACAGCAGGTCGTCCATCTCGGAGAGCTGCGGACGCCAGACCTTCGGCGCGATGACCGCGGCCGCCTGCGCCATGTGCGGCAGTTTCCACGGAATCGGTTCCTCGACCGGCGGCGCGGCCGGGCCGGGGTCGTTCCGCTTGATGGTTAACGCCGGTGATTGCTGCGCCATGAAGTGCCTCAGATGTTGAGAATCAAATTGGCCTTGTAGTGCTCCTGGACGTGAATCTGTACCCACGCCTCCAGGCCGCGCTCGTCGTTGAAGTCGATGCCGGTAAGGTCCAGCCCGGCGATGCCCAGCACGCCGTTCATCTGGTTGTGCATGGCCTGGTGCCGCCGCGCCCAGCCCGGCACGTCGCCCGACGGGATCGGGTTGACGACGAAGCGTTCGAGGGTCGGGCCGCCCTGTAGGCGGATGGCGTCGATGATGTGGAGATGCTCGGCGTCGTTGTTGAACGCAAACTGGTCCCGCGACGGGTTGTTGCGCGGGATGTTGAACAGGGCGGCGAGCATCAGGCCAGCCCTGCCCTGCGCACGATGTCGTCGATCCCGGTGCCAAAGTTGCTGTCCGGCGCGGACGCCGGGGTCGCGCCGGCCACCAGTGAAGACCCGACCGGCTGCGCCACCCGCTGCTGGCGGGTGGCGAGCGGCGAGTTGGGGATGCCCGCCAGATCGATAGCGTCGCCGCCGAACACGCCGTCACCCCCGGCCTCACCGCCCGCCGGGGCCATAGCCGGTGCGTCGCCTTCATTATCGCGGATGGCGGTATACCCCGCACTGGCCAAACCGCCAATGGTCGGTAGGCTCGGTAGGCCGGTGCCGGGAAAGAGGTTGGATATGTCGGCAATGGCGCTGTAGACCCCGAAGGGGGGTACCGCATAGCTCAGCGCACGGCCCAGCGCCGACCCCGCAAGTTCAGCGAAGCGCCTGCCAGGGTTGTGTGTGATGTCGTCAATTTCCCGGTCAAGGAAGCCGATGCCCGTGTTGCTCCACCCCGAGTATCCATCCGTGCTGGAGGTCTGGTCGATGCGGCCCATGCCGCCCTCGATCATGCCGCGGTTGCTCTCGGCCGTCGAACCGCCGGGGTCGCCGAACGCCGCAGAGGCGTCGCTCTGGCTCTCGCCGTTGTCCGCCCGCGCGTCGCTCTCGCCGTTGTCCGCCGGCATGTCACTGGCGTTGTCAGTGCTGACGCTCTCGACCGTCGGACCGCCGGCGTCGCCGAACGCATCCGCTGCGCCATAGACCCCCTCGGAGCCGTACATCCCGCCACCGTCGGCGTCGAAGAACTCCGGCAGGCCGGTTGTCGGGTTCTTCTTGTTGTAGCGGTTGCCGACGGTGAACCGTTGCGGCCGCAAATTGGCCCCCCGGAACAGTTCCTTCAGCAGCTTTTTCGACCGGGCGTCCAGTCGCTCGACGGGGAACACCACGTCGCCTGGGGTGACATGGGCCAGAATAACGTCGCCGCTGCGCCCCATGCGCGCCGCCTGGGCGAGGACGGGGTGCGTCATTCGGCGGCCTGCGCCATGGGCTCGGCCATCTGCGGTATGGTGGCCTGCATGACCTGCGACAGCGCACCCTCGAACTGGTGGCCCCCGGTGTGTTTCAGCGGCACGTCGGCGCAGACGTGGATGGCGCCGCCGAGTTTCGTCCAGCGGCGGCAGAAGGCGAAGTCCTCGCCGAAGCGGCGGCCGTGCTCCAGCATCGGCTGGTACACCGCCCACTCGGTCTCACCGGTCTCACCGGTATAGGTCAGGTCGGGGTACGCCTCGACCATGCGCAGCGCCATCGCCTTAGTGATGAGCATGAACGCCGCGCCGACTTCGTTGACCTCCATGGTGAGCGAGTCCGGGTCGAACTGGAGTTCCAGCGGGTTGCCGCGTTCGTCGGTGCGGTTGGCGGCGAACTGGAGCGGGTAGCGTTTCTTCGGGCCGGCCACCGCCACGGCGTCCTTGTTGGCGTAGAACAAGCGGATGACGGCGGCGATGTCCCAGCCCATGTCGTCGTCGATCGACAGCATGTGCGTGCAGGACGAGCGGACGAAGGCGGCGAACAGTTTGGCGCGGGCGAGATCGACCTCGGCGAGGTACTGCTGCTTGACCCACATGACGTCGGCGCCCCACGCCGACAGCGCCTGCGTCGTGGCGTACAGGCTCTCCATATAGGTGCCCTCATAGGTGCCGGACCCCGAGGGGGTGGCGATCATCAGCTTGACACCCTTGAAGTCGTAACCGATCTGGCGAACGCCCCTGGCGGTCTTCAGCGCCTCGATGCGGGCCACGACATGGTGCATCCCGCTGGCCTGCCACTCGACGTACCATGCCTCGTCGTGCTTCCACAGGCCCGACTGGCGGTCCATGGTCGGGCCGATGACACCCCCCAGCGACTCGTGGAGGTGGCGCACCATGACCTGCATGTTGACGATCCAGCAGCCGGTGGCGCGGCCCAGGTTCTCCCAAACGTCGTCGTGGAAGACGTGGTCGAGACCGTCGGGGAACAGCCAGCCGACCGCGCGCAGCAGGTCGCCGCTCCACACCGCCGCGCCGTGGATGCGGGCCTGCCGGATGTCGGCGTTGGCCTGCCAGCCGTCGTTGCTGCTGACCACGTTGTAACCGTTCAGGCCGGTGATGAGCGTGGTATCCCACTTCGATACACTGGGCAGCAGGTCGTCGGAGACCAGCCCGACCCACGCAAGGTCCTTGGTCTCATCCCACATGGCGCGGACGGCGTTGCCGTAACCGCTGCTCTCGATGACCTTGAAGCGCCAGCCGGGCGGCAGCAGCCGGGTTATCTCCGCGTAGGCGGCCCCGTGCCTGACGTTGTCGTCCTTGTCAACGACAATGGTTCCGGGTGTGGAAGTGCCCATTTCCCGGGCGGCGTTGACAAACCGCCGCAGGTTCTCCGGTCGTCCGCGGCTTGGCAAAATCCACATCGGCAGCCCTCACGTTTTCGGTTGGAAGCTAGCCCGCCAGCGCCTTAGCCCAGAATCAAGGACTGTAGCTTTAAACCCGAACATTGTCACCTCTAGGGGTTGACGTAATAGCCGCGCACGTTCAGCGACCAGCTCGCCACCGCGATTGCCGTATTAATGTGGGTCGACTTGTGCGGGATCGCCGGCGTCGCACCGCTTGTCGTGTTGATGTTGATATTGGTCGCGTCGGCGTAAACGACGTAGGACGTGGCGCCGCCGCCGATCGGCCCCGATTCTCCGGTCTGGACCTCGTCGCCCAGGGCGTACCCGGCGTCGCCAGCGAGACACTTCAGGAAGACCCCGAACACTGTCGGGGCGCCTGCCAACCCGTGCGCCGTTGTCTGGGTGGCGCCCAGCGTGTAAGGATTCATGGTGCAGAGTGAGCCTGCGGTCAGGGTGCCCGCGGCGGTCGGCGCCGTCGCCAGGACCGACCCCAGCAGTTGAAACCCGCCATTGCCGCTGTTCAGAGCAGAATTGTACGCCATGAACTGGAGGACGCCGGCCGGGATCGTGCTGGCGCCGGCCTGTACTGAGGGCGATCCCTGAATGTAGACGTTGACGGACGGCAGGCCACTGACCTGCGCCGTAACTGCCCCCGTCGAAGCCCCGGCTGGAACAAAGGCCACCAGCAGGTGGTTGAAATAAGCCGAGATCGTGGGACCGCCGGTCCCGGGCGTCAGCGCGATGCTGTTGGTCCCCACCGCGGTGCAGGAGACGGTCCCGAGCGCCGCCACGGCGGCGAAGGTCTGGTCCAGTTCGACCATCTGCGGGGCGGTCCGAGTGGCGAAAGGGGTGTTTGGCAGCGCCATGTCATAGTCTCCAATCGTAGGGGCGCTGCGCCGTGAGGGCCAGCGACAGCAGGGTGACGTCCATCGCGTTGGTGGTCAGGGTCGTGCCAAGGAGCGATCCCGAATTCTCGATCTCGTTGATAAAGGTGACAATGCCGAGGGTTTGCCAGGTGACCGTGGCGCCGCCGGTCGCGGTCCACACCGCCGGAACCCCCCCGGTGGCGGACCACGTCGCCGAGAAGACGTTGGTGATCGACTTCGGTATCGAGCGGAACTCGCTGTCGGCGGTAACGGTGAAGGCCACGGCGTCATTGGCTTTAGACTCGAACATGCCCAACACGTTCTGCACCCGCTTGATCGCCAGGTAGGACGGCTGGTCCCAGAAGCGCGACTGCACCGTCTTGGTAATGAGATTGGACGGCTGGTTGAACAGTTTGTAGAGGCTGACCCCGTCCGACCCCCACGCTGTCAGCACCGAGTCGATCTCCTGCGCGGCGATGCGGGTGATGTCAACGCTCTGGCTGGCGGTAAACCACGCCTTGCCATCCCAACACAGCAGCTTGTTGGTCTGCACCCCGGTCACCTGGTCGATGATCGGCAGCAGCATCACGTAGACGTGGATGCCGAACATGAGGCACACCGCCGCCGAGGGCAACAGGCCGCCATAGGACGGTGGCGAGCCGGTCGCCGGCACCGTCGTATAGACGCCATCGAGGTTAGCGCTGACCTTCTGCACCGCGCCGCCATACAGCGCATGCACGCCGAAAGTGTTACCGAACGGCACCGCGCGGCCGAACACCTGCACGCTGTCAGGCCACGGACTGCCGATCTGCGGGTCGATATTCTGGTTCGAGAACGTCGTCACCCCGTTGTTGGTCTGCACCCCGGAGATTGTGTTCACCGAGGAATCGCCTATGAGATACAGGAACCCGTTAGTCTGTTTCATGGCGTGATAGCCGACCCGCGTAAACGAGTCGGTAGCGACGAACGCGCCGGCCCCGTTCGCGGGGTCGAAGTCCGCAGGGTCACCGGGCCCGCTGAACTGGATAAGGCTCTTAACCGGCGGCGTGCTCGGCGCGGCGCCGTTGCCGATCCAGACCCGCTTGGAAAAGGTCTCGACGCAGGTGCCCTGCACCCCGAACGGCATCAGGGTTAGTTCCGCCACGGCAATGGCGCTGTTCGGGTCCGAGAACAGCACGGTTGGCCGGGTCAGGTAGCCCTGCCCCTGGTTGGAGATCGAGACGCCGGTGACGCCGCCGCTGACCGCCGTCACCGCCACGGTAGCCCCGACCCCGCCGCCGCCGATGACCGTTGCTACGGTCTGCGCGCCGTAACCCGAGCCGTTGTTGGCCATCGAGATACCGACCAAGTGGCCCCCGGCAATGGAGGTCGAGGCGATGGCGGTGCTCGGCCCCCCGCCGCCGGAGAAGGCGATGAACGCCGCGTCGGTCGCAGTGTAGCCCGAGCCCGGGGTGGCAACGAATATCTGACTGACCGAACCGCCGGACGCGACGGTCGCGGTAAACGTCGCCCCGGTACCGGTGCCCCCCGTCGCCACCATGGTTGGCGGGCCGGTATAGCCGTTTCCCGAGTCCAGCAGGGTGACCTGCGGCCCGACCGTGCCGGCGCGGTAGAACGCCACGCCGTCATAGAGGAAATAGCCGTTAGTCTGCGGCGCCACCATGATGACGTATTGTGAGCCCCACTGTGCAACGCCGATCTGCGCGGCGGGGGTGACGATGGTGCCCGGCGGCGCGATGGAAGTCCGCGCCATGGTCGTGGTGTTGTGCTGGATGATCGAGCCGTCGCCCTGGAAGATGAACGCCGACGGGGTATCGGCGATGTTGCCAAAGGCGAAGTAGGCGATGCTGCCGGAACCCGAGCTGCGGGTGAATTGCGGCGCCGAGACGTTATACATGGTCTGTAGGTTGTTTTTGCCCAGCGGGATGAAATTGTCCATGATCGCGGCTTCGTCGTCGCGAATCGCCGGCCGCGCCGCCTTGGTGTTCAAGGTCGAGTAGCCCTCGAACGTCAGCATGTCGAAGTTGCCGGGCAGACCCGGGGCGCGAGTCGGTGAAGCCGGCAACGACTGGTTGGTTTGGCCCTGGTCGTTCATCTAGCGACCGTAGCCTGGAGTTCTTCCATACCAGTTGTTGACCCCGCCCGGCGAGACGTTGGCGCGATACTGCTTGAGGAACTTCTCAAACTCGGCGTTCATCCGGTCGGCATCGGCGAACCGCTGCTTGCCGGAGAACGCGAGGTAAGCGGCGAAATACTTCACCGCGTCCGTCCACGGCGGCGGGATCGCTTCGACATCGGCATCCGTCACCAGCGGCATCGGCAGACAGGAAGTGTCCCACTCCATCTGATAATTAGCGCCGGGCACCGGATACATCATCACGGTGCCGAACGCGCCCTGCTCATTCTGACACCAGATGTTCGGGACGTACTGAAACTGGAAAGCGAAGCTGCGACTGAGCGCCTGATACTTGCCCAGCGACTCCTTCTGTAGGGTGAACCGTGCCGAGGCGTACAACAACGAGATGCCGTGCACCGAGTAGACCGACTGCACGCCAGAGCCCGACAGCGCCACAATGCCGTTAATATCGCGGAATCGGTAGGTCTCCTGCCCTACGACGGTGACGTTAATGCCCGAGACGACCGCCTGCACCCGCGCGCCGGAGCCGGAGCCGGACAGCGTCACCACCGGCGAAAAATAGCCGTCGCCAGCCGACTGCACTGTGATCGTGGTGAGCGCCGTGCCGCTATTCACCGTCGCCGTGGCCTGGGCGCCGAGGGGCGTCGGCGGAATGCCGGAAGGGAAGTCGGGCGCGGCAACGATGACCGTTGGCGTCGAGTATCCTGAGCCGCCGGACAGCACCGTGAACGATGTGATCGGGCCCGAGATCGGCGTCAGCCGCCGGATGCACTGGGTCCGCAGCGCGATCTGGGTCCGCGCCTCGTTGATATAGGCAGTTAGATCAGTGTTGGAGTAGAGGTTCTGCGCCGTCCCGGTGCCGAGCAGCCGCTGCAACGAAGTCAGATACGCCGCCAAGGCCATCAGAATCTCCCATGGCTATGGCGGCGTCTCGGCCGCATTACGCCGGCGTGATGATCACCGTATCGGACACGAAGCCCAGCGTCGCCGCGCCGGTCGCGACCGTAGCGCCCTGGGGGAGGAACAGCAAGCCCGGGGTGTCGGTGAAGATACCGCCGTCGATAAGGCCGGAATTTGCCGTCGCCGACACGGCGAAAGTACCTGCCGGAGAACCGTCGAACATCGCCTGCCGTGGCGAGATGAAGGCCGCGGCCATCGAGGTGTTGTTGGTCTGGCCGCCGACCCCGGAGGTCCTGGTGAACAACGAGCCGGCGAAGGTCATTACACCGCCGAGGCCCGTACCGTAGCCTGAACCGCCCGTCGTGACCGTGTAGTTGACCATGGTGCGCGGCACGACCGCCGTGAGAGTCGCGCCGGAGCCACCGCCGCCCGAAACCGTGAGGGCTGGAGCCACGGTGAGCGGGTTGTTGCCTGGGTTGGTGACGAAGACCGCAGTGATCTGGCCGACGCCCGAGAGCGCCGCCGTGACCCCGGCCGGGCGATAGCCGGCCACGCCGTTGACCTGGTTCTGGTCGAGCGGCTGGGGGATGACGGTGACCAGTGGCGCGCCGGTGTAGCCGGCGCCGGGGTTGACGATGGTGAAGGTGGCGATCTGGCCGCCCGAGATGGTGCAGACCGCCGTGGCCGGGACGCCGGGGGCCGGCGGCGCCGCGATGTTGATGATCGGCGGGACCGAGTAGCCCGCGCCCGAGCCGCCGGCCACGGTCAGCAGACCGGCCGAGGACAGGACCGTGGTGATGTTAAGCTGGCCGACCGCGCCGCCGACGACGGCCTGGAACGTCGCGCCGCCGATGCTGGCGGCGACGGTCGGGGCCGAGGTGTAGCCGGTGCCGCCAGAACCGATGTTCACCGCAAGGACGAAGCCCAGCGGGTTGTAGAGGCGATAGTTGGTGCCGTCGCTGGAACACGACGTGGCGTCCGAGTTCGGGTCGGCGGTGCCGGCCGAGACCCAGGTGTTGGTCACCGGGTCGAGGAACTGGAGCATGCTGTAGGTGCCCAGCACGATATTCCACGTTCCGGCCGGGACCAGTACCGAACCGCCCGGTGGCAGGGAGATGCGGTTGGTCGCCGAGACCTGCGGCGAGCCGTTGATCTGGACGGGGTAGAGCGCCTGCGGCGAGGGAAGACCTACGCCGGCGCCACCAATGGTGTTCAAGCCCATGAGACTTCTCCTTGCGTGGCCAGGCTAGATAACCTGTCCGGTAATGCCGGTGACGATGGCGTTGGCGAGCGGCTTGGTCGTCAGAATCTGGTAGCCGACGATCATCACGCCGATCTGGGCGATCTGCATCAGCGGGATCGACGAGTAGAAGCCGCTGAAAGCGAAGGGCGCGTCGGAACTCAGGTACATCGAGGTATACTTGGTGTTGACCATGAACGCGGTGCCCTTGGGGCACCAGTGATCCATGAAGAACGGCACGCCGTTGATGACGAGGTTCGGGAACGAGGAGCGGACAGGGGTGTCCATGTCGCCGACTTCACCGGGGCTCATGCGAATCTGCTCAATGCCGATGAACTGGGTGTTCAGGGTGGCGTAGTCGCTCGGGCTCATCACCACGAAGTCGGGGCACTCGCCGCCGGCGTTGTCGGTCGCCATAATGAGGTAGGTCGCCCAGGTGGCGCGGGTGTTGATCGCGCCGACGTTGGAGTAGACCTGACCCTGCCAGAACGAGTTGACGCCGACGTTGCGGTTGATGCCGCCGTAATTCGCCACCGTGGTTCCGTTGTCGAAGCCGTCAATGAAGCTGGACGGCATCTGCGGGTTGGCGGTGTTGTTGGTGAAGATCGCCGAACCCATCATCTGGGCGGTGACCGCGAACACGTCGTTCATGCGCACGTCGAGGATCGGGATAATATCCTCGGTCGCCTGCAACAGCGACTCGCCGAGCACCAGCGGCACCGGGACGGTGAAGTAGGCGGTGTTGAACGCGAAGTTCTGCACGCCGGGGAGGACCGACGGCTTGTTGAACGAGCCGGAGTAACCGGTCCAGGCGCCCTGCACCATCGACTGGCCCTGCACCGGGCCGGTAATCTGGTTCATGCCGCCGGCGGACTTCTGCGCGTTGCCCATCAGCATCATCAGGGTCGGTGTTGCGTAGTAGAGCTGCACCGTAACGCGCGGGATGAACGCGCGCCGGGTCAGCGCGGTGAGTTCGTTGAAAATGCCCGCGGTGTTACCGCTGGACGAGGGTACGACGCCGGTGCCGCCGAGAACTGCCATGATCGGTTTCTCCTAGTTGGTCCGGCTACGCCGTGTGACGCTGCCCGCCACGCATCTCGCGCAGGGTGCTGTTGATCTGCTTGGCGACAAACTGCCTGGCGCCGGTCATCTTGCGGCCGCCAAGCAGCAGCAGTTTGTGGTCCTCATCGCCCGCGTCGGGCGCCGCCATGTTCCAGTTACGGTCGTAAGCGGACGGCTCGGCGACGGACTCGCGAGCGCGGTTGTCGCGGGCGTAGAGCGCCTCGGCGGCGTCGTAATCGGCGATGCCGCGGGTCTCCATCTGCTTCTCGATCGCCTCGATCTTCTCGGTCGAGTAGCCGCGCTGGCGCAGCAGATTCCGGCCGCTCTCGATCTGCGCGCCGAAACGGGCGTCGCGGGCGGACTTCTCGCGGGCGGCCTCGTCGTCGGTCAGGCGCGTCTCCAGCGCCGACAGCCTCTCGACCATCGGGGTCAGTTCATTCTTGGCGGCCTCGGCGGCAACCAGCTCGGGAATGTGGGTGTCCGGGAAGGCTTCCTTGACGATCTTCTGGACGGCCAGGCGCGAGCCCGGCTTGGCCGCCAGCTTATCCAGTAGCGCCTTGGATGGGCGGGCAGCGTTAAGCTCGGCCTGCAACCGCTCGTATTCGTTGGCATCGACTTCGATCAGGGCCATCTCAAACACCCTTCGTATGAACAATGGTGTTCGAGTTCTTGCCGGTGTCGGCGCGGGCCAACTGGCTCTTGCGGGCGCCGAGGTCCGACTTGTCGAAGTCGATGCGGACGATGTTCTCCGGCGACTTCTTCGGAAGGCTCTTGGTGCTGTTGTGGAAAATGTCCATGGAATTACCTCACGCTGCCATTGGTTGCGGTTGGGGTGGTGCGCCCCCCGGCGCGGCGCTGCGGGCTTTGAGCGCGGCGATCATCGGGGCCTGCTGGGCCTGGCCTTCCATCAGCGACTTCATCGCTGCCGGCATCGATTGGCCCTGCTCGTCGCCCGGCATAATCGTTTTGGAGAGCGGCTTAAGCGCGGAGAGGATGGCCTGACCCTGCTCGGAGTCGGAGCCGGCCAGAGAGAGCGCCTTTTCCAGAAGCTGGACGGCGATGGCCATGAATTGCTTGGCGCCGGCTTCGTTGCCGCGATTGGGGGTTGGCATCGACGCGCCGCCCGATCCGCCCGGCGCCGGCATGCCCGGCGGCGAAGCATTGCCGACTTGCGGCAATGGTGCGTTGGGCGATTGGCCCGGTGCGGCGGGAAGTGCAGCCATCTAGGTTTCGGTCCCCAAAACCGGAGAAGTTCCGGTCCAGAGCCACCTTGCGGTTAAAATTCCCGATTGAGCCATAGGCAATAACCGGTTAAATTAGGAAGAATTCGGGAGTTCGAGGGCGAATTAGGGAGTCCGAGGCATAGCCGGGAACTTATTCATGGGTTTTTTGTGAACAAAGGCGCATGGTTGACCGTCAAAGATGTCGCGGTACGACTTGCGACGACCCCTCGCACGCTGTCTGTATGGCGCGAAGGCGGCAAGGGTCCGTCGTATTTCCGCATCGGCGGCGCGGTGCGCTACCGCGAGGACGAGTTGGAAGCCTGGATCGAGGCACAGAGGGGCAAATGAACGCCGAGCGCATCCTCGATGACCTCCACTGGCGCGGGCTGGCGCTCACCGGCGCCATGCCCCATGCAAACGAGTTCACCGCCCACCTGAAGACCTGTCCGGTATTCCCCGGTCATGTCATCGCGCAGGGCGACGGTGTCGCGCGCAACTGGGAGGGGGCGCTCGACCGCGAAGTCCTGTCGCATCGCATGGCGGACGTGCTGGCGGCGCCACACTTCTTCGACTTCGCGGTAAAGTTCACCCCCGCCATCGCGCGGTTCTTCGGCGAGCCGCCGGTCATGTACTCGTTCAACGCCTTCTGGACCCGCCCGGGACCGACCCTGCCCGACGTGAACATCCAGCAATGGCACCGTGACCGCGACGACCGCAAGTTCGTCGCCCTGTTCATGTACGGAACCGACGTGGCGAGCGACGAACAGGGGCCGCATCTCTACGTTACCGGATCGCACAAGACCTATGACGACGGCAACCGGCCCCCGGTGTCGTTCGAAGAGGTGCAGCGGGTGAGCGGTATCGCCGGCACGACGTTCCTCGAATGTCCGCGCGGCCTGCACATGGGTATCAAACCGGTCGACGGCGAACGCTTGCTGGCCTGGGCGCGCTGGGGTGTGTCGGAGAAACCTCGTTCCTACTTATGGGACAAGCTGGAGCCGGTCGCGGCGTCGTCGCTTGCGCTGACGGGTGAGTATTCCGACGACGTGAAGACTTCGACACGGCTGACGGTGGACTGGGGCGCATGAAAATACTGGCGTTGCGGCCAATGGATATGACGACTCAGCCCGTTATGGGCGGCCTCGAATCGCTTGAACGGCACGACATCACGACCGTCGTCTACAACCACCTGCCCAGTATCGACGGCGGTTTTCTTGACGCGGTCGATAATGTCCGGCCCGACGTGGTGCTGTATCTCGGCAACAACGACCCGCGCCTGATGGCGTCGAACCGCACTTTCCAGAAGATGCGGAAGCTGGCGAAGACCGTGCTGCTGGCGTTCGATGCCTCCGACGCGACATGGACCCCGGTGCTGGAGTCCTACCGCAACGAAGAATGTTTCAGCCTGACGGTGAACATCGACGGCAACGATAACTGGCCGAAAGGTTCTCGGGACTATACGGCCCTCACCCCAACAGACCCGCGACCTTACCGAGATCAAACACATCTTGGCGAACGCCCCGTCCGTTTCGGGTTCGCTGGCGGATACTCATCCCCTTCCCGCGCTGAAATCGTCAATTACCTCCGCGCGGAAGCTGGCCTTGTCGTCCCGAAACGCGACGAAGTTTACGGCTCCTATCGCGCCTACGCCCGCTTCATGGCTTCCTGTCAGTTCGTCCTCAACGTCCCCTTCTCCGGCTCCGACAACGCCAAGCAGGTCAAGGGGCGGGTGATCGAGGCCGGCATGGCTGGCTGTGTGCTGCTGGAAATGACCGGCGCCGCGACCGAGAACTGGTTCGACTCCGCCCTCGACTATGCCCGCTACACGTCGAAGGAACACATCCTCGACCTGCTGGCGGAGTTGCAGCACTTCCCCGGGGCCGCCGACATGCTGGCGACGAATCTCTACACCCAGGTCCGTAAAAACCACGCCCCAGAGGTGTTCTGGGCAAAACTGTTCGGGAGCCTCTAAGTGAAAATTCTTGTCCTCACGACCTCGACCAACAACGTAAATACGTTCGTCGGCAGCCTCGCCTGCGTGCCGAACGTCGAAGTGTCGATCCTGAACTACGACCAGAAGTATCACCAGGCGGTCAACACGGTGTTCCAGAACAACCCCCAGGCGCTGGCGCAGTATCAGCAGCAGGGCGTCGTGCCACACATCAAGCGCGACGACGCGGCGATGGACGACGAGATGCTGATGGAGGCAAAGCTCGGCAAGCCCGACCTGATCGTCTACATCTCGGCGTGGCAGGGCGCGTTCGTCCCCCTCAACGACACCTTGGGCGAGTTGAACCAGATCGCCCCGGTTGTCCACTTCCTCTGCGACGCGGCAGACCCGCCATGGTGGCCCCAGCTCAAGGAGTTCGAGCGCCGCAACCAGTTCTCGCTGACGGTAGCGATCGACGGCGCGGAAGTGTGGCCCGGGTCGCCAGACCGGTCCGCATGGCTGGCAATGCTAAATCCCCGTGAAGAAGTCTGGTGTGTGTCAAAAGCTCTCACCCGGCTCACCCCCATTGACACCCGCGCTTTCGCGCGGGACAACGGCCTGTCGTTCGCGGAGCGCCCCTACGCCATCGGCTATGCCGGCAACGCCGGAACCCACACCCGCAACGCCATCGTCAAGCGGCTCTCGGCGGTGCGCGGGTTCGAGCATCGTCCGCGCGACCAGCACCCGCAATCCTACGGCCAGTTCGTCGACTTCCTCCAGAACACCCGCATCGCGGTGTCGGTGCCGTTCACCGGCTCGGGCGCCGCGCGGCACGTCAAGGGGCGCGTGCTGGAGGCCGGGTTTGCCGGTTGCGCCCTGATGGAGTGGAAGAACTCGGCAACAGCGAAGTGGTTCACCCCGCGCCATGAATATTTTGAATATGAGAGCGTCGAGGAATGCGCGTTCTACGCGGAGTGGCTGGCGACTCAGCCGAAACTTTGCCGCGACATGGCGGCCGCGCTGAACAGGAAAGTATGGGACGAGCATCGACCCGAGGTGTTCTGGGACAGTGTGTTTGCGGCGGTGGGGAAGTGAAAACCAAAATCCTCTGGATTTGTTTCGACTATAACTCGGCGGAACCCTGGTGGGACAGCTTGCTCGAACTCAACGAGTACGAGGTCGAGATTTTCCACTACAACCGCATTGTGCCGTCCGACAGCGCGATCCTCGACGCGGCCGACCGTTTCAACCCGGACATCGTGATCTACACCGGCACGGCGGGCGGTCCCGAACTGCCCAGCCCCAAGACCCTGGCGCGGCTACGCGCCAAGTACGGCCGCTCGGTGTTCCTCTCCGGCGACGTTGGCGACCCCCCGTGGTGGCCGTACATCGACGAATACCGGCAACACAAGTGCTTCGATCTCTACGTCAACTTCGACGGTAACGATAACTGGCCGAAGCAGGGTTCTGACTACACCGCACTGTCGCCCATCGCCCCCTCGTTCTTCAAGGGCGGGGCGCGGCCGCACGTCGAGCGTGGTATCGAGTTCGGGTTCTGCGGCACCTACGCCCGCGACAATCCGCAGGACCCGCGCCGGCTGGTGCTCGACCCCCTACGGCGCCGCATGGGGCTGGCGATGAAGCCGTGGAGCCCCGTATACCGAACCTACCACTCGGTCGGCGAGTTCCTCTGTAACGTCAAACTGACCGTCAACATGCCGTGGTCGGGGTCCGGGCAGGTCACCCAGGTCAAGGCCCGGGTATTCGAGGCCGGGCTGGCCGGGTGCTGTTTGCTCGACCACATGGACTCGCAGGCTCGGCACTGGTACGCCGCAGGGGAGGACTACGAGGTGTACGAGAGCCCGGAGGACGCTGTCGAGAAAGCGAGGCGCTTACTCGCCGAGCCGGAGCGGATGCAGGAGATGGCGACGAAATTGCGGAAGGCGGTGCACGCGCGGCCGGCGCGGGACTTCTGGAAGAAGATCGTCGATACGGTGCTGAAGTCGTGAAATTGCTTTGGCTTACGCCTTCGGACATGCTTACCGCTTGGGCGCATGGGTCGATTGACTGCCTGGGCGAACATGAGGTTTCCTACTGTTGGTACGACAAGGTCGGCGTCCCGGTCGACGGCCCGATGCTCGACGCCGCCAACCGCGAACGCCCCGACGTTATCGTGTATATCGGGCAGGCCGGCGGCCCGTTCTGCGCCTCGCCCTCGACCTTCAAGCGACTGCGCCAGATCGCTCCGACCGTTCACCTGAACTTCGACGCGGCGGACTCCGGCTGGGACGACTTGCTGAAAGAGTACCGCGACAAGGAGTGCTTCACGCTCACCATCGGCACCGACGGCCCTGCCTCGGGCCCGGTGGACTGGGAGTCCTACCATCCGGTCGACCCCCGCTTCTACGACAACGGCGCGCCGGAGCGCCGCCGCCCGATCCCGCTGGGAACCTGTGGCGGCTTCCCCTACGGTCTCCGGCGCGAGGTCATGGAGCATCTGAAAGCCAAGTCCGGCCTGTACATTAAGCCGCGCGAAGAGATTTACGGCTCCTATCGGCGATACGCCGATTTCCTGATGTCGTGCGAGGTCGCGGTCGACTGCGCCCTGTCGGCCGGCGGGCACAGCGGCAAGGGGCCCTACATCCGCACCCTCAAGACCCGCGCGATCGAGGTTGGCCTAGCCGGCGCCTGCCTACTGGAACTGCGCGGGTGTGCCCTGAAGCGGTGGGCCGTTGAAGACGTGGACTACGCGACCTACGAGACACCGGAAGAAGCTGCGGACGTTTATTCGACGCTGAAGGCGAACCCGGACAAGGCGCGGGACATGGGGCTGCGGTTGCAGAAGATCGTCCGCGAGACGATGAACCCCAGACTATTCTGGGACGCGGCATTTCAGAGGTGCGGGCTGTGAACAAGGACTCACGCATTCTTGTCACCGGCCACCTGGGGTTTGTCGGTATAAACCTCTGCCGCCGCCTGCTGCGCGACAAGCCCAATGTTCATGTGGCGCCCGCCGACTTCACCTTGCAGAACACCGGAGATGCCGTATGGGAGACGCACAAGCCCACCCATGTCTTCCACCTCGCCGCCCAGGTGTTCGGTCTCGGCGGCAACATACAGAACCAGGCCGAGGGGTTTCGCCGCAATACCCTCATCAACACTAACGTCATCGACGCCTGTGTCCGGCACGGGGTCGAAAAGATCGTGGCGATGGGCACTGTCGCGATGTACCCGGCGAGCGTACCGAACAACCATTTTTGCGAGTCCGACCTCTGGAACGGCCCCGTTCACGATTCCGAGTGGGGCTACGCCAACGCCAAGCGGGGCATGCTGGCCTATCTCGAAGCCTGCCGGGTCAGCTACGGCCTGAAGTACGTATGCCCTATCGCCACCAATTTGTACGGCCCCCACGACCGGTTCAACGCCGCTACCGGGCACGTCATCCCGTCCCTGATTCGCAAGTTCTACGAGGCGAAGCGGGGCGGGACCGAGGTGCTGGTCTGGGGCGACGGTTCGCAAACCCGCGACTTCCTTCATGTCGACGACGTGGTGAAGGGCCTGATCAACTGCATGACGAACGACCTGGAGCCGGTCATCAACCTGGTCTCCGGGCGCAGCCGGACCATCCGTGACGCGGTGTCTATCTTGGAGCGACACACCGGGGTCAAAGCGGTCTACGACCCCTCGAAGCCATCGGGGCAGTTGCAGCGGTCCTACAAGGCGGGGCTGGTTCACGCGCCGATCCAGTTGGAAACTGGGCTGATCGGCACCTACGACTGGTACGCAGCGAATGAGGGCGTGGCGCGAAAGGTGTAGGTGCCGGTCGCGGCAGCAGGAAGCTAATCTGCCCACCGGCGGACGGGGTTTTTCACAACCGAGGCACTCACCGTCTAATCCTCGTCGGAGTGTGTCGCCCCCCGCTGCGGTCTCTACTTCTTCTTCGCCTGCAACTTCGCCCATTCCTCGGGGTTGGTCTGCTTCAACTGCTCGCTCTGGGCGGCGGCTGCGGCCTGCCGGGTGCGGAGGTTCTCCTTCCACCGCTCGCCCTCGGGCATGTTCATGGCGTCGATCAGCTCCTCGGGGCCGATAGCGCCGGTCTTGGCGAGGAAGCCGACCTTCTGCATGTTGTCCTCTTCGTAGATCGGCGACGACGAGTGACTGTCGACGGTGATCTGGCGGTCGGCCGGCAAGTTGATGAGCTTGAACACGGACGGCTTGTCGCCCGCGGTGGTGTAATCCCGCGGGTCCTTGGCGATCTTCAACTCCATCGCGAGGTTGCCCAGGTCCGCCGCCTGCCGCTCCACAATCAGGGCGCGGTCGCGCATCCGCGGGCTGGCGTTCCGCATCAGAGTCTGCGTTTGGCTGTCGGAGCGCACCCCGGGCATCACCTCGCCGGACAGGGCCGGGGTGAATCCGCTGACCTCGTCCATAAAACTCAGAATTTGCTTGATGTCGGCGAACGCCTCTTTCGGCACCTCCGGCGTCAGGTCCTTAACGTCCGAACCGGCTTCGAGGCCGAGATAACCAGACTGCCGGAACTGGTCGTACATGTCCTCGGTTATGCCCATACCGCCGACGAACGCCAGCAGCCGGTCGTACTGGAGACCCATGATCTTCTTCAGGTCCTCCAGCCGGTCTTTGAGCATGTGTTGCAGCTTAAGCAGGTCCGCCATCTCGGTGCGGCCCCAGAAATAGCCCTCAAACTCGTTCGGCTGAATCAGAGTGTAGGGATGCCGCCCGGGCACGTTGTCCTCCGGCCGCGCCGGCAGGAACATATTGCTGCGCTTGGTCGTCGGCGCAATGAGAATGTCGGGCGCGACCATCTGGATTGTCGTCCAGTCCGAAGTCTCGTCGTTCCGCACCCACAGCTCGTGGAACGCCATCAGCTTCGACGCGACCTCGGGGGCCAGCACGCCGCCGCCGGGGTCGGCCGCGAGCGACACTATGCCGCCGGTCGTCGTGGAGTACGGCATCTCGGTCTGCACGCTGGGGGCCGAGTGGGCGATCAGGACCTGATGGAAATAGCCTAGTTCGCTGTCGATGACCCCGTCGCCCGAACCGGCATAGTCCCGCGCCCTCTTGAACATATCCATCGCGTTGGGCAGGTGCGAAATCCGCCGCCACAACTCAGTCGGGGTGATCCAGTTGGTCTCGCACATCGCCTCCTGCGCGTGCAGACCGATCTTGTTCTCCTGGTAGACCCCGAACTGCCACGGCATCACGAGGTTGCAGCCGAGGCCCTGCGCGCCCCATGCCAGCTTTGGTATCGCGGCGCCGTAGGTCAGGGCGATATCGACGCCGCGCGCGAAGGTCAGGTCGATCTTGTGACGGGAGAAGTCGCGAGTCAGCAGCTTGGCCGACATCTCCATCATCGCGAGGGTGTCGCGCGGGTAGGTATTGTCGGCGTCCATGAAGAAGCGAAGATTGGTCGGCGAGAACAGGTATGACGCCATGCGGTCGACACAGTGATTCAGCCGGTTCAGAATCGCCGTGTTGCCGTCCGGCGAGCCGTTGTAGCGCCAGGTCCGCAGCGACCGCGCCATGTTGGAGCGGGCCGACACGGTGTTGCGGCACTCCTGAATCCGCGCCTCAGCCCACTCCGGCAGCAGCGCGTCGGAGTCAGGTAGTATCATCGCCCGCCCCCACCGAAACCGCCACTTTAGGCGCCGTCGACATCTGCGGCGACTGGCCGCGCTGGATGGCCCGCAGTGCCAGATTATCGCCCTGCGCAGCGCCGGGCCCGGTGTTGGCTAGTTTCACCGTGGCCAGCGTCACCTCGCTGTAGTGGGAGTTCTTCTCGTGGTTCTGGGAGCGCATTGCCTCGGCGGTCTGCGACACCAGATTGTTCACCGGCATGGCGGCGGTTTCGCCGATCTTCACGTCGTCGCGCATGTTGGTAATCTCCAGGCTGGGGTCACCGGCGGCCGCGGCCCGCGCTGCCGAAGTTTCCTCGAAGTCAGGTAGTATCATCGCACACCCCCACCGAAACCGCCAGACATGCCCGCCACTTTAGGCGCCGTCGGCACCCGCGGCGACCGGCTGCCCTGGATGGCCCGCAGTGCCGGATTATCGCCCTGCCCGGCGCTGAGCCCGGTGTTGGCTAGTTTCACCGTGGCCTGCATCGACTCGCTGTAGTAGGCGTTCTTCTCGTGGTTATGGGAGCGCATTGCCTCGGCGGTCTGCGACACCAGATTGTTCACCGGCATGGCGGCGGTTTCGCCGATCTTCACGTTGTCGCGCATGTTGGTAATCTTCAGGCTGGGGTCACCGGCGGCCGCGGCCCGCGCTGCCGAAGTTTCCTCGGTTTGCCGCCACATCTGATCGACCGAGCGGGCCGCCACGGAGCCGCCGATGTTGAAACCCTCGGGCACCTTGGCCGGGTCGGTCCCGACGAAAACCCCGCAGGACGGACAATAATCCGGCGCTTTCTCGGCAACTGACAGGATGCACTTGAACTCGTGCCGGCAATCCGGGCAGCGGAAGGTCATTTTATAGGCCATCATGCCTCACCAGTTCCACCGGTTACCCCGCCGCGCCGACCGCGCCGACTCGACCCGCTCGCGGCGCTGCCGCTGGAAAAAGTCCTTGACAACGCTGCCGCTGAACATGGCTTGGTAATCGTCCGCCGTCAAGGTTCGGCGTTTCGCCTCGTTCTCGCGGCTGCGCTCCTGCACGATGAGCCGCTTACGCTCGCCTTCTTCCCAGGCCCGCACCGCCAGCGCCATGGCCATCACCCGGTCGTCCTTGGCGGTGCCCTCGCCGCCGATGCTGTCGCCACGCCGGACCACCGTCCGCATCTCTTCCAGCAGGTCGATGGACCGGATATTCAACTGCCCGACATGAAAAAAGTCCCGCTCCCGCTCCAAAATGTGGATTTTATTCTTCGGCGTAGTTTTCCAGTGGACCGTCGTCGGGGTGCGGTTCAGCTTGTCGCCCGAGACGTTCAGGAAGTGCCGGACGTTGGTGAAGATGTTCTTCACCCCGCGCTCGCCGTTGTCATGGTCGAACTGGTTCATCCGGGCGGCGAACTCCAGCTCGCGGATGGCGTTCAACACTGCCTCGCCAGGACCGTTCAGTTCCAGCAGCAGCCGGACTCCCGTGCCGCCTTCGCCCGCGTAAGCGCCAGCGAGGTGGGCCAGCACCCAGGCGAACTGGTAGGTCGTGATATTGGGGTCGCAGAACTCGCCGACCTGGTCGACCCCGTCCGAGTAGCAGCGCAGTATCTGAGCAACGTGGCGGTCGGAGGTCGGACCCGAGCCATAGGCGGGGTCGGCCCCGATGGCATAGACACCCGAGGGGTCGGGGTCCTCCCAGATGCGGAGGTGGGCGTGCCGCGCCGACCGCGCCGGCTCAATGATCGTCGCGGTGAAGTCGTCGCCCAGGTGGTAGCGGTAGCCGGTCATCGGGTAGGTCAGCGCCGCCTTGGTGGCGAGGGTCAGGCGATCCGACGGGAAGAACTTGCTCCCCGTCATTAGGAAAGCCTCGTCTTCGGTGTTGTGCGTCAAAACACCGTTGGCGTCGAACATGTGATGCTCGGCCACGCTGACATTGTAGACTGGGGCGATATCCCGCTGCTCGACCCTGGCCACAGTGTCTTCCAGCGCAAGTGGGACACGGCGGCTCGAATAGCGTTTCCGACCCGTGAGTCGTGTCGAACTGCGCGCTATCTTGCGCGCTCCGACAAACCCGATCTGTTTATTGAACGCGATGCCTTCCTCGCTGCGCAACTGTAACTCGTTGGCGGTGTAGCTATGCTTGCGCGAGACGCCCTTTTCGACATAGGTCGTGCGCGCCAGCCGCGAGGTCCGACGGCAGGTCACGCCAAACCCTAAAAGCAATATCTGGACGTCTTCAAGAAACTTCGGCCATTTGGAAAACAGAACTACGCGCTCGCCACCGTAGCCGTTGAAACCGTCAGCCTCGAAAAGTCCCCGCAAGAACTCACGCACGACGTGCTTTGGGGAGCGCCAAATAAATTCGGGCACATGCACGTTCCGCATAGTTTTTACGGTGTCGTTCCGTGCGAGACCCATCTTGCGAAACGTCTCGACGACTAGACGGCTTCCGCTGCGTACCTCCTCGCAACCCCCCTTAATTCGGGTTGGAACTTCGACGCCGAAAATGGTTTCTACGAGGCGCCTAACTTCGTTTACGACATCCTGGTCCTTCCTGTCGCAGGCTATCGACAGAACACCTGCGCCACCTTTCTTCCCCGCGCCCTGCAAAGAACCGTCGCCCATGTAAAAACCGACAAGCCGCGCCATATCGGGCGTGATCGGCACGGCGCATTCAATCGACCCTTCGTTCCAGCGGAATACATACTCCTTGGCAGCGAAGCGTGGCGGTTGCAGCCGCACTCGCTGGTCGGCGCAGTCCTTCAGATCGACAAAAGAACCGTCTGTTTTCGCTACGGGGTGGTTGCCTGTCCCGACGAATCGGTACCCCAGAGCCGTCGTCATTTCGTAGGTCTGGGCTACGCCCGTCTGGCCGGCGGATGTAATAGCGCCAAGACTGCCGACGTAGCCGGGCAAAGCCTCCTCGATGGGTATAATTCCGTGGTCAGTGCCTACTCGTGTGCCGGCAACAACGCACCACGGCAGCTCTTGTAGGTTTATCTCGGCTCCAGTCGACGCCTCGACCTCGCGGAACGAACCGTCCATCTTCGGTTCGGTCTGGTGCCGGTACCACGCCAGTTGCTCCATCGTGACGGCGAAACCGTAGCGCTCCTGCACCTCCTTGATCTTGGCCTTCTCGTTTTCGTCAGGCGCGGCCGACCCGTACCGCTCGAACAGCAGAGAGCCGCGGGGATAGGAGTATGATTCCTTGGCCCACCAACCGATGAAGATTGCCCGCTTGGTCAGCGTGTCCGCCTTGGCCGCCTCCCACAGCGTGTGAAAGATGTTGAATCCGCGAGCCGTGCTTTCCCAGATGTAGAGCCGGTTCGGGTGGGTGTGCGACAGCGAACGCTCGAACGACTTCAAGCCCTCGATGTCCACCCACGACGAGATTTCGGTGCAGCCCGCCGCCGCGATGCCACGCGAGCGGCCGAGCCCGCCAGACCCCCTGCTCTTCTTGATACCGGCGACAAAGAACGAGATGCGCGAGCCGTTCTCGAACTCCATGAAGTCGCGGTTGTCGCCACCCTGTTTCAGGGCGATGGTGTGGGTCTCCGGCAGGCGTTCGAGGAACTGCTGGATTTCGGCCCGGGCGTCGCGACGGTTGGAGTCGGTATCGTAGACCAGGGCGATCTTCATGCCCTCGTTGACATAGGCCCAGAACACGATGAGACAGCGGACGATGGTCGACAGGCCAAGCTGGCGGGCCTTCAGCACTGTGAACGAGCGGATGTCCTTCTCCAGCCCGTCGAACACTTCGGTCAGGAAGCGGCGCTGCGCGGTGTAAAGCGGCAGAGTCTTGAAGCCCTCCCACTCCTTCGAGGCGATCTGAACGTGCTGTAGGAAATCGTGAAACAGAACCTTGAACTGCTCGGTCTTGTCCTTGTTCCAGCCGCCGGACAGGGGGGTCATCGACGCGGCATGCTCACGCCGCCCGGGAACGACGAGTCCTTGACCGCCATCAGCTTGTCGCGGACGAGGGTGACAAACGACTTCTCGTCGCTCTTGGTGTCGAGCAGCACGATTTCCACCGGGGCGTCATCGGTCGGGCCGACGATCAGCGCAAAACCGCCGAGGTTCTGTCCCGGCAACGCCTCCATCAGCTTGCGGTGCTTGTCGAGCAACGCGATGATGCCCTCGGTCTTCATGCCTCGCGCGCCCCGACCTTGAACCGCGCCGCCCCCATTTTGTTGGTCACCCGCTGGCCGACCGGATGGGCGCGCAGTTCGTAGATGGTGAACGGCGCCATGCCGAGGGTGCAGGCCTCCGTCTCCGCTTCGCCCGCCGCGGCGTGCAGTTCCGTCCGTTGGTCCTTCTGGTCCTGGCAGAAGAACCGCTTCTCGGGGAAGCCGGTCATACCAGTCGCGGCCCCTGCGGCAGCATCACACCCGACGGGTTCTGGGCGGCCTGCTGGATTTTGGCGTTGGCGCGGGCTACGGCCACAGACATCTCGACGTCGCCACCCATGGCGATGTTGAAGTCAATGACCGATACACAGGTAATGTCGGAGGTGCTCAGGGTGACCTGCCGACTGAAGTCATCCATGATTTCCACCGACGCCTGGCTTCTGGCCTCCTTGATCTTGTCGTAGACCGCCTTGGCGTTCTTGAACGAGCGGAACTGGAGATTGAACTCGTGGCGGTCGAAGACGATTTTTACTGCGGCGATCTCGGTCATGTCATAGCCCCTCGGGTTCGTACAGCACGACGGTGGAGCCCGGCGCACCGATCCTGAATTGCACCTCGACCAGTTTGTCGAGGCGGTTGCGCACCGCGTCCTGCCGCTCCGGCGGGACAAAGAATAGCATAAACCCTCCCCCGCCGGCACCCAGGAGTTTGCCGCCCAGCGCGCCGGCCGAGACGGCGGCGGCGTAGATGTCGTCGATCTCGGGGGTGGAGACACCCCTGGACAGGGACTTCTTGGCTCGCCATGCGTCGTCCAGCATTGGCCCCATGCGGTCCACGGGGCCGTCGTCGGAGACGAGGGCGCCGGCCATCCGCGCGAGGCAGGCGCTATCTTTCACCGCCTGCACGTTGTCGCCGAGGTTCTTAATGACGTCGCCGGCGATGTCGGTAGCGTTGCGGCTGAACCCGGTGAAGAACAGCATCAGGTGGTCCTGCAACTCCTGCTGCCGGGCCCTGGCGATCACGACGGGCTGCACGTCGTAGCTATGGTCCGGGTGGAACAATATTCGGTTGAACCCGCCATGTGCCGCCCAGACCTGGTCCTGGCTGCCGACATTCTCCCCCAGGCGGTCGCGCTCAATGTGGATCGCCGTCTCGACCAGTCGCTGGTTGACGATGCGGGCGCCTTTCAGCGCCAGCAGGGCGTTGATGAGCCCCACGACGAACGACGAACTGGAGCCGAGGCCCGACCGCGCGGGGAGGTCGCCGTCGTGGTGCATCTCAATGCCGCATCCGGGGTCGCACAACAGCATAGTCTCGCGCACAGCGGGGTGCTGCACCTCGGGGAAGTTTCGCACCAGCTCCGTCTTGGAGTAGACAATGCGGTGCTTGTAGGCGAAAAACGGCGGCAACCGGCGCAGATGTATCCAGCAATAGCGGTTAACGGCGAATCCGAACACCTCGCCACCGTGCCTCTCGAAGTGAGCGGGGTAGTCGGAGCCGCCCCCGAACAACGACACCCGATAGGGGGTGCGGGTGATAATCATGCCGCGTGCTCCAAAACCCACCGGACGGACCGTGCGTAGGCATCCGGCGTGCCGATGTCGAAGTAAGACCCGCGTCTCGTGTCGCGTCGGCGGTCGACGAGATTGAGGTACGGCGGCAAGTCCCTCTCGCCGCTATCGGTCAGGTGCGCGATCCCGGATCGCGACAGCAGGGTGAAGCCGCTCGGAAACACCCCGCTGTTCAGTGAATCGGCGTGGAGCATCAGGCTGCAATAGTCGGTGTTGAATCGCTCGACGAAGTCCGCGAACTCCGGGCAGTCGATCAGGGTGTCGCCGTTGCAGACCAGCACGGGGTCGGAGGTCAGGAACCTGCGCGCCGACCGTATCGCCCCGACGGTCCCAGTCGGCTCGGCCTCGACAGACACGATCACCGGCCACTTAGAGGCCCAATCCAGTATGGCGTCGGCGCCGTGCGCGGTGCAGAGAATGACCTTTTTGGCGCCGTGCCGCTGGGTCAGAAAGCGCAGCAGGTACTCAATAAACGGGCGTCCGTTCACCGGGGCGAGGCACTTCGGTGTGCTCCCCAGCACCGGGGCGATGCGGGTGCCCAGCCCGCCGCACAGGATCGCAACGTCGATGTTGGCGAGGCAGAGGCTCACGTAATCTCCCCCGTCAGCAACTTCCGCTTCAGCTTGTACTGCACCATCTCCTTGACGTGGTGGAGGGTCTCGGGACCGAACTTCTTCAGAACCATGTCGCGGTAGGCGGCGGCGGTGAAGTAGCGGGTGAACGCGGCGTCGCGGAAGGCGAGGACCTGTTTCGCGGTAAGATGCTCGGTATCGAGCGGCCGGCAGTCGGAATTGTGTTGGCTATATCCGGCCCAGGTCTCCGGCAGGGTCCAGCCCTCGGCAAGCGCCTGGTCATAAAGGGCGCTGCCGGGGTACGCCATGCAACAATAAAAATTTGCGAACGATGTGTTGAGTTCCAGCGCGAGGGCGAGCGTTTCACCCATCGACTCTAGGTCGTCGGTCAAAAGACCGAATATGAAGTTAGAAATCACGTTGATTCCTGCGGCCTCGATAGCCCGGACGACGTTGACGATGTCGTTATCGTTTTTCAGGGCCTTGTGCGCCGCCGCACGCACGCGCGCAGAGCCGCTTTCGATGCCCAAAGCAAACCAATTAAAGCCCGCCGCCCTAAACATGGGCAGCATATCTGGCTTCACAGTGTCCGTTCGGGCGTAGCACCACGATGAAATTTTAGCGCCCAGGCCACTTGCGATAAGACCTTCGCAGATCGCCGTGCAGTGCTTCCGGTTCAGAACGAAAAGTTCGTCCGTGAACTTGAATGTTTCGACGCCGTAGACCTCGTTCAACATGACCATTTCGGCAACGACTGCTTCCGGCGACCGCATACGGTAGGCGTTGGTGTGCTGAAAAACATTAATCATGCAGAAGTTACATTTGTAGCTGCACCCAAGCGATGTGTGGATCGCCGCGTACGGTTGGCGCTTGGAAAGATCGTCGAACCGCTGCCAGTTATGACTCCGGAACTTGTCCATGGGTAGCAGATGCCACGCGTTGCCGTGCAGGTCCTTGTCCATGTCCAGCGGCTTGGCGAGCGGGTTTTGCCGGATCGCATCGCCCTCGCGCCAGACAAGCCCGGGGATGGTTTCGGGCATCATGCCGTTCAATAGGCCCTCGATCGATACCGGGCCCTCGCCGTCGACAACATAATCCACCGCTTCCTCGCGCAAAGTGCGAACCGGCAGCGCCGAGGGGTGGTTTCCGGTCATCACGACAAGCTGCTCGGGATTGGCGGCCTTCAGCGCCCGACAGAACTCGCCGGCCCCCATCATCTGCTGGGACGACGCACTAGGCTGGTGGCCCCCGACGACGACGACGACGATAGCGGCGTCTTTGCCGGCCGCAATTTTAGCGGCCGACACCGGGTTCAGGTGTTCGACTTCGGCGTCAAGTATTTCGACTGTGAAGCCCCGGTCCAAAAGATAACCCGCGATCAAGCGGCACCACAACGGTTGCTCTACCGCGACGAGTTTATCGCCGAGGGGGCCAAAAATCCCGTGAATAGCGTTTGGGTGGACAAGGAGGACGTCGATCATGTGCGAGGCTCTTTCCACGAGTTTCCGCTCCGAATATTCCAAATCCGCCCACGCCGCACTCAGGCATTGGCGTACCGCCGCGTTTTGAGGGTGTTGAACAGCTTTTTCAGTTCAACAATGCCGTCGTCAAGCGACTTGTGCGGTCGCCAGCCGGTTTTTTCGATCTTTTCGTTGCTGACGATGTAGTCGCGCTTGTCCGGGTCCTCACCGATGGGCGATTCGACCCAGGTAAAGTCGGAAATGTGCTTCTTGATGACCTCGCACAGCTCGATCTTCGACAAATTCGCGCTGGACAGGCCGACATTGAAGGCATTGCCGCGCATTTTCTCGAAATTGTCGATGGAATGGACAAAAGCGTTCGCAACATCGGCGATATGGATGAAATTCCGCTTGAAATGACCCTCGAACAGCACGATAGCGCGGTCGGTCAGCGCCCGAAGCACGAACTCGTTGACCAAAAGGTCCTGGCGCATGCGCGGACTGGCCCCGAACACCGTCGCCAGGCGCAAACTGATCGAATTTTTCCGCAGCAGCACGACTTCCTCGGCTAAGACCTTCGATTTACCATACGAGGTCAGCGGACGCAGCGGCGATTCCTCGGTACACATCTCCCCGGGCGCGCCGATCCCATACCCGGAGTTGGTCGTGGGCGTGACGATGCGCTGCTGCACGCTGGCGCGGCTGCACAACTGCCCGATCGCGTTGTAATTGGTGCTCCAGGTCGCAGTGTAGTCGGCCATACAGGCGGACGCGCCCACAATCGCCGCCAGCGGGACGATATAGTCGGCGCACCTAAGCAGCGGCAGCAGCACGTCGTCGTCGCGGCAGTCGCCCCTGAACACCTCGAAGTCAGGATTGGCGCAGCAGGCGGCGAGGCTGTTCTCCCCGTGCATAAAATTGTCGAGCGCCAGCACCTTGTAGCCGCAGGACAGCAGGCGGGGGACGAGGACAGAGCCGAGATAGCCGGCGGCGCCGGTCACTAAAACAGTTGCGGTCACAAAGTCCTCCGCATGACGCCCGCCGCCTTCTCGATCTCCGGCAGCATCGGGTACGGCGCGTTGCCGAGGAACAGGCCGCAGACGTGCAGCATGTCGGCATGCGGCGTCGGGTTGGCCTCGCGCCACTTCCGCCCGTAGCGGTGCAGCGTGAAGCTGCCTCCCGTCGGTGGCCGGCAGTCGATGCCCTCGGCGCGCAAGGCCAGCGCCAGTCGGGCCCGCAGCGCGTGACTCTCGACCCGAAAGTTCAGGCCAAACGGGGAGACCACGCCGTTACGGCGGGGAAACTCAACCGCCAGCCCGTAGGTCGCGGCAACGAAGTTGTTGAGGTTCTGCTCGCGGTGACGGCGGAACCCCTCCAGCTTCTTCAACTGCTCGCGCGAGATCGCGGCGTGCAGCTCCAGCCCGCGGACATTATAGCCGAACAGGCGAAAGTCGTACTCGCGGTCGAAGCCCTCGGGGCGGCTGTAGCGGGTCATGCCATGGTCCCTGAGCATCCGCAACAACCCGTTCAACTCGTCGCTGTCGGTCAGCACCATGCCGCCCTCGATGCCAGAGAGCTGGTGGCTGTGGAAGAACGAGAACGTACTCATGTCGGCAAACGTGCCCGCGAGCCGCTTCTCGCCCAGGGAGCCGACCCATGCGCCGAGGCTTTCACAGCAGTCGTCGATCCAGTAGCGCGGGCGCCGCCGCTCGTGCTGGAGGTAGTAGCAGGGATTGCCCAGCACCGGCACGGTGACCAGCAGGTCGCAGCCGTCCTCAACCGACGCCGGGGCGTTCCAGGTGTCGTCGCTGTCGAGGATGTGGAGGCTGAGACCGTGCTGCGCGAGGGGCGCGTAGGTGGTGGCCCAGGCCAGCGCGGGGACGTCCACCCCGTCGCCGGGGCGCAGCGGGTTGTCTTTAAGGTGGGTCAGCGCGGCGACCGCGATCAAATTGGCGGATGAGCCAGAATTCACATAGACGCCGTGCTTGCGGCCGTGGTGTTCCGCGAACTCAAGCTCGAACGCGGCGACCTCGGGGCCCTGGGTGTAGAAGCCGCTGGCATGAACCCGGGCGATGGCGGCCTGTTCCTCGGGACCCCACGCGGAATAGGCGGTGGGGTGGGCGTACTTAGCCATCGCGCAGGCTCCGGTCGATACAGTCGGCGAAATGGTGCAGCACGACCATGTGGGCCTGCTGGATCAGTGGGGTTGCGGCGCTGGGGATGCGGATTTCGAGGGCCGCACGCGCCCCGAAAGCCCCGGGCCGCACAATCCCAGCGGCTCCGGTCAGGGCGATGCCGGTTAACCCCTTGTCCGCCGCCGCTGACAGCGCCTCCTGCACGTTCGGCGATTTTCCCGAGGCGGTCAGCACGACAAGAACGCCACCGAATTCGCCGTGGGCTTCGACCTGCCGCCCAAACACGCCGCTGAACTGGTCGTCGTTCGACCACGCGGTGAGAAACACCGGGTCGGCGGGAAGCGCTATGGCCTTTACCGGGCGCCGCACTTTGCCGCCGTAGCGACCGGTCAGTTCCGCGACGAAGTGCATAGCGTCGGCCGCGCTGCCGCCGTTGCCACAGACCAGTATCGGCTTGCGGGCGCGGGCGGCGGCCACAAGGAATTCGGCCGCCGTCGCTATTGTGGCGCCAAGGCCAGGAGCGTCGTGCATCTGCTTGAGCACGAACTCTGAGTCGGCGAGATGCTGGCGCCATTTCATCTAATAAGCTCCGCTGTACTCGACCAGCACGGTCGATCCGTTGTGGGCGAGGGCGCGACGGTAGGCGGGCACAATGTCCCCGGCGGTGGGGAGGCGCTCAATCCGCACCGTCTTGAGCATGATCTTAAGCGCCCCGCGGAAGTCGCCGAGGTGTTGCGGTCCGGGGTCCATCGGGGTAGCGGTGGGAACCGCGACGCGGATGATGACCCGGGGGCGATAGTCGGAGTAGAGCGGCAATTTGTCGAGGTGGTTGACCAGCGCGTCGGTCGCGCACAGCAGGAAGTTCATGCGCGGAAAAACGCAGACCGGCAGGCAACCGGCGAGGGCCATGCCGGTTGCCATCGACAATTGCGTATTCTCGAAGACCGGAAGTTCGAGAAGGGTCGCAGGGTCGAGGTGGCGGAAGGTCTGGCTCATGCCGGTGCCGTCGCAAGCAACCGACTGCCCCATGAACACGGGGTTTGGCTGCGCGGCGCAGAGCGACATGGCGTCTTTCAGGGCGGCGATGTAAGCGGACATCAGAACTCCACGCGCTTGCCGGCGCCGGCATGGGGCCACCTGGCGGAGAGGTCGTATTTGTACCGGATGGGCGCCGGAAATCGGTCATCCACACCCGCGCTGGCCCAAACGTTCTGGGTGTCGGTCAGCACCGACCGGCCATTGTCCTCGATGACCACCTGGAGCGGCAATCCATGACCATGAGCATACGACGCCGCTTCCCAGTGCGCGCCGGTCTCGGCGGTCATGTCACCGACGAAACACCACACCTTCGCGCCCGACGGTTTCCGTTTCTCCGCCCAGGCGAGGCCCAGCGCGATGGGAATCGCGCCGCCGACGATGGCGGACGACACGATCCGGTGCTCAGGGAAACAGAGGGTTATGCTGCGACCGCTGCGAACCGCCTGGCGCAACTCGTCCTCGGGGACGCCCTTCAGAAGACAGTGGTAGTGCGAACGCCACGAGACGCAGAGCCAGTCCTGCGGCTGAACGCCCTGGAAAATGTCGATCAACTGCTGCTCGTTGCCGTGGGAGAGGTGAACCGGGTGCGGGATTTCCCCAGCGTTGAAAGCGGAAGCTATGCTTTCCTCGAAAGCCCGCAACGAATCCACCGTATGATTTGTAATCATTTATGATTCCGCATGTACGTTACGATGGCTTCGAGTTCGTGCAGTTCGGGCGTCTTGCGCGTAGCGCCGTTTTGCCTCCAGTGCGATTTCTTGCGGCGAACTCATGCGACATCTTTCAAAATTCGACATCTTTCAAAATGTGTCGTTTCGCCCGCTCCAGAAGAAGCACGATTTCTGCCAGGCTGTCGGTGCTGCTGCTGACA
>Ga0163144_10003107_pt1 | contig 37929 bp, 94 predicted proteins | sample OliLak19BULKMAT1_FD_123175 | JGI IMG/M metagenome (GOLD analysis project Ga0163144, IMG submission 123175) | Freshwater microbial mat bacterial communities from Lake Vanda, McMurdo Dry Valleys, Antarctica - Oligotrophic Lake LV.19.BULKMAT1 | ecosystem: Environmental > Aquatic > Freshwater >...
CGCCCTTCTGTGCCTCACGAACAATTAGATCTGCTTCGTTAATAAAATCGGCGTCTTTCATCGACCCAAGCACAAAGTTAACAAACTTTGTGGGATTTTGTTCAAGCTGTTTCAAATAAACTGCGCGAACTAATTCTTTAGCATCTGTCCAATGGACAGCAGCTGTTTTCTTTAGATCTTCAATTTTTGCGGGTCCACAATTTGCGCATTCGTTGCCAGATGTATCGTTAGAAAATTCTATATTACAATCAGGACATTTTAAAGCAGCTTCTTTACTTGTACCAGCTACGATGTCTTTCTGCAGCACGCCAGCTTCTACGGTTACATCTTTGCGTTCATCTGCTTCACGGCCATTGCCTGGGATTGCCTTCTCAGCATCTTTAGGAAGCTTAAATTTATCTTCATCAGGATGTTGGAAATCATGCGCTTTATCAGGAACATCTGATTTATATAAATCTTTTTCTTTAGCTTCAGCTGGTGTTGCATCTTTGGTATATGCTTTAAATGCTTTCTGCCAATCAAGCTGTGCGTTATCTGGGATCATCTCAAGGAGTGCCTTCTCAGCTTTATCACGAGAAGATGCGACTTCTGCTTTGGCTTTCTCTTTCAATTCAAAGAACATCTCGCTTGTATTCTGAGCCTTATGCCCACGTGCTTCAGCTAACATTTCAGCTAGAGCATAATCCGAAAGACTTATTACATCACGTTTATAGTCGCGATTAACAACCTCTTCAGGAGTTGTACCATCAGCTATAACATCGTCAAGAGCAGCTGTTTTCCCAAGGATCATGGCTTCATCTCGAAGCTTCTGTTGATATTCTGCTTCAACTTGAACTGGATCTAAATTGGTTACACCGTTGATCCAATCATGAGCTTTTACCTTGCGCTCAAAATGATCATGCTTATCAGTGCCCTGACTTTCCATCGCTTCTTTTGAAATTTTGTTGTTTAGCATTGAGTCTAACCATTCATTATTTGACATTATATTTCTCCTTAAAATTTTACTTACTGTTAATAGTTAAAGCAAAATCGTTGCATTGATTACAATTTGTGCAAGAGTAGCCTGTGTATTCAACGTAGTGTTCATGATATTTAACGTCACAACCACACCAGCAAATAACGGTTGTTTTCTTTTTATGTTTCATTTTCGTTTTCATAAATTATAATCGTCAAAATTGTCCTCTTCCATCTCCTCGAGGGCCTTTTGGATTTGTTTACGATTGTCAATTCGCTTATAATCAGTTTTGACCTTGTGCAGCTTTGTGCTAGGATCAAAGTCTTGCGGAAATGACTTTCTTATCTTAATCTCGTCATTTTTCATATTATTATTTACTAATTAAATCAATTAGAGTGCAGGACTCCTATTATAACACAGAAATATTATACTTTTCTACTACTATAATTGTTACCTACGAGCGATTCTAAATACTCAAGATTTGACTGCGGCTCATACAACTTACACCTGCATCCAATTTGCATTGGAAGATCTTTATCTTGATTCCATTGCCACGGTAAAGCTTTACAATGCGGACTATACATAGGATAAAGCGTATGCTTATATTTCCTATGCCCACACTTACAAAGTCTAAATACCGTCACGCTTTAACCATTCGTTCTCTAAATACTCTAGTTTTGTTAACGACTTATAAAATATAACATATAAAATAGAACGACCGTGATAAAAGTAATCAACAATCTGGGGTTTATCAACAAGTATGTGTCCGTGTTCATCTAAATGAGCAAACAAGTTAACTATACCCTCATCAACAGTTAGTTGTGTGCCAACATACCAAATTGATCGACCTGCAGCCTCTACGTGTAACAACTCAAGATCTGTTTCAAAGATTTCAGAATGCATACCTATCTACCTAGATATGGAATTTACCCTTAATAAGATTCTTACCTACTATAGGAACGATTTCATGAACTAAACCTTGTTTCAAGGCATCATCAGGGAAATAATAATAATTAAGTCCAGTACTGAGCATCTCATGCCATTTCTTTTCATCTACCTTTGTGCGAGAGGCATACCACTTAGACCAACGGAGGAAATAGGCTTCATGCAATTTTGCCTCTTGATTTATCTGTGGGAGTGTTTGATTATCAAATCTAGAAGATCCTGAGTGCATCATAAGAAGTGTATTAGGATACACAATCCGTTTATCTCCAGCTAGAAAAATATCGAACGCTGCAGACATGGCCTGTCCAAGAGCAATAGTAATAACTGGAACTTTAGCTGTTAAGATCGCATCCACAACCATTTGACCGTCTTCTACTGATCCGCCAGGAGAATTAATCAGTAGCTTGATAGGTTGTCTACTCTTAGATGACAATGTTGTGATTGGTAACACAATGCGTTCAATAACACTCTTGTTAATAACGTCATTATATAAAATTACCCGATTATTTAAAAGAGTCCTGAATGTTTCAACCTCAAATTCTATATAAGGATTAAATGGCATTCCCTCTTGTGTGTTATCCAATGCCTCATGCAAATCCTGATCATTTGGTTTCATATCGCTGCTCCTTTTTATCCAACAAAAATTCAAGATATGTTAAATTATCTGGCTCACAATTTTAGAAGTATCCAGTAGATAGGTTAACATGTTGTGCATCCTGGATCCACGCACCCTTGCAACTCAGGCACTTCCACTTATAAAGGTCGTACTCTTTACGAAAACTCTCATTTGCCTGGATAATTAATGCGATTACACTCAATACATTTAAACTTTGTTTCACCTAATTGCTCTGTCATACCATTACATAATTGACACAGACTTATTGGCACCGACTTATTAACAATGTGGGCCATTTTAAACTATCCGCGGTTTTGTGTCTCGTGAGCAACGTAGCATCCAAATCATTTGTTTTGTGATCGCAGGTAATTCAGCAGGCATAATATTATGTATTATTCTAATATAGGCAATGAGCATTTGTCGAGCAACCATCTCAAGACATGCTTTCCCATTTCCTGTTGCCAAACCAGGACAAATTATAGATTTAAGGTCTTTGTCTTTAGCAATCAAAAGTGCTGCCTGAAATGCGTAATAAGGATGAAGGGTGTTATCAACAGTCATTGGAACCCGCATAGTAGGAGCCGAAATCAGATATCTAAAATTGGAGTGCCGTAGTGGAACTGAAAGTGCAGAGCCTATTGGAAGTTCCCCATAAAAATGCAGCTTTATATTTTTCTTAACCAAGGCTTCAACTTTAACACCAAACTTATCCCTATACAACAAATCTACGCCACCACTCATATCACCAAAGCTATTAGATGGTGAGACAATAGCATCTGCCTTCATTTCAAATATATCACCATGCGATATATCGACGTCAGGAAATGCATGAAAATATTGTTTCCAATAATTAACTAAATCAAGATTGGTATCACGTAAGTAAACTTTTGTGACTATTCTAGATCGCATACAGGTTTTGGAATTTCAATATATCTTGTTGCATTAATGAGCCAAATCTTAGATCCGCGAGATTTCTGGAATGTTCCACGAATTTCCCCAAGCCCTGAATAGCAAACCATCTTAGGATGTCCATGAATCTCAGTGCGTTTCCCATTTTGATCAACCAGATAATCTCCTTGACTACTCCAATGAATACTAATAGGATTAGCTAAGGTAGCTACAAGAACTAATAATTTAATGATTATCATTTGATTGAGTTATTAAAAAGCCATTCAACATATTTTAAATTGTCGATTTTAATATTAGGATCTAACCCAATTTGTCTATCTTCAATTGTAAACCGAGCTCCAAATTCATCCTGATTAGCGTAGTATATCATATCTGGATAATGCTGTGTGCCAGGATTCGTAATCAAGAAATGTTTCCACCTAATTGCATCTTCTTTCTTATCAAAAATTCCTAAAACGTAATTTGAGTCCAACTCATTAAACCAAAGTAAAAACATTATTTTCCTTTAAGCCACCCAGCTAAGAGTTTAGTACAGTCAATACAAACCTTGGCGTAAAAATACAATTTATTATTTATAGTAGTTGTAACCTCAGTTATATCAGTCGCTCCTGATCTAAGGGTACCGCATCTTTGGCAAATAAAAGTCGGTATACTTGGATCTACTATGATTGTTATCTTCTGAGCACGACTATATTTACGACTACCATAGCCCATTTTTTTTAACTGTTTTTAAATAAACTTGGATTAATCTTTTGCGCGCTGTCTGTGGTGCCATCAAAGTTCTTATAAAAGCTATAATCACCGGATCTAGCAATCTGTTCCAGCCCTAAGCACTCACGACCTCTAATAGTAATTTGAATATCATAATCTCTCGGTGAAACTTGATAAACAACACAAATTAAACCAGTAGTAGTTGGGTGTATTGAATGCTCGCATTGTTGTAATTTTATCTTTCTGGTATTATCATTTTCAACTAAATGAAGCAACCCATCATTAATCAATTGTTTGAGCAGCCCCTCAAATACATCACTAACATACGATCGTCGATCGATCTTCTGCCCAGGCCAAATCTCCATACGATTAGCAGGATTCGAAATATGTAAAGATCCGATCATAACAGCATCTGTGTATTTATGGAGTTTCATATCTCCAAATATAGAAAGAACATGATACCGTTGAATGCGTCGCATATACATAAATTACTCCTGTAATTTTAACAATTCTGTCTTATACTCAACATATTGAAGATTATCAAGATATCCACTAATATGCATGAAATCTAAATAAATAATTAAATATCGTTTAGTTACCTTCCCAGTCTTGCATTCATTAATTTGCCTATCTAAAATGAGCTTCGAAAAATTCTCAGACCAACTTGGCTCAGCTTTGTTAGCAGAGTATGTATAAGAGTTCTCAGAGTATGTATAAGAGTTCTCAGGGCATGAAGAAGTACCACCAGAAGATGTACATACATCTAAATCATTTGTATTAAGAGTGAGTATACCAACCATATTAATCTGTTAACTCAAGTTGATCTTCACTGAATGTATTACGAATGACCTTCTTCTCGTAGCCGCGTTCAAGCTTGCCAGTTTTCTTATTTAAACGAATCTTTGGAATCTTCCCTCCAGAGAATTCAACGTCGAATACCTTAGCAGCTTCATTTCCAACAACCCTCACGACCTTCCCCTTCTTACCGACCCAATTCATACGACTCGCTGAAACCTGATACACAATCTTAACTTTACTACCTTCACGAATTTTACCTGACCAATTATTTTCTCCGTCATCTTCTTCCTTGGCTAATTTATCAAGATCTGCGTAAGAGGCATCTTCAATATCAATAACCTCTGTGACAATAAACTTATCGCCATCAGGAATTTCAGCCACTGGAACTTCAACTCGGGCAGGTAGAGTGGCAGGACCGTCAAGGATGAGATGTTCTTCAACCTGTAAAACTGCTGGCACAGATGAACCCATAAATAGCAATACTTCAGCAACTGTTTTACCAGTCTGATCTGCTATAAGTTGAGCAGTTACAATGCGTGGGTCAGTGACTTTAATTACAGTAGGAACACCAGCAAGCGCTGCAAATGCCTTTGCTTGTTCTGAATCCATACCGGTGCTTGCTGGTACATACTTTGCATCTGAAGGATCTTGTGTAATAAACTCACCCATATTAATCTCCTTTACTCTAGCGGAATACGCTCTACTTTAATTTTAACATTGCTAGCGTGATCCAAAGCCACCTGTGCATTCTTAAGAAGATCTTTCATCTCGTCAAGGACTTTATCTTTCATACCATCGCATACATTAAAACTAATTTTAATTAAGAACTGCTCGTGTTGTTCCACAAAACTTACACCTGTGGAGGAATTTGTACATCTACTGTGGTAGCAGCAACCTGAGCAGTCTGTTCTGTAGTAGGAACGATAAGTTTAGGTTTCGCAGCTTCTTCAGCCTGTTTAGCAACTTCTTCTTCAGCCTGTTTCTGCATTTCTTTAATAATGTTACCAGATTCTTCAGTCATTTCAACTTCAGTAATCAAGCCTTTTTTCAAAAGCAAGCGCTGAATAGCAAGTAGACGAATTTCTTTCCCAGTTGAATCCAAACGAATCGCATTTTGAAAATTCTGAATAAACGCGATAACCTGTTGAACACGTTGTTCCAATGACTTAAACCCATTGATAATAGTTTCTTCTCTCATTTTAAATCTCCTTAATTATTAATCTCATTTAAAACCTGTCTTTGCAAACTTAACGATTGCTCAGCGTGTAAGCCAAGCAACCGTTAAGTTTAACGCAAGACTGAAACTATAGAACAAATACATCCACAACTTACAGAGAAGCGGTGGAAACTACTTCTTCTGTATTTGTTACTTCGACTGGTTTAAGAGCATTGAGCCAATTATAAATAGTTGGAACTGACACTCCAAACTGTTTAGCAATTGTGTCATAATGCTTAGGACCCTGTTCGTTTGCTGCTGCGAGTACTGTTGCTTTTGTTTCTGCAGAAATTGCGCGTCTTGCCATGTTATTAAGTCTCCTTTTTGTTTACAGCTATATTATGCAATGTTTACACTAGAAAGCATACATCTGTTATTCTGTATTCCGCCTCTTCACCCCCATATCCTCAGAATCAGCACCAAGAGGAGTAGCAATGGAGCCAGTAATTTATAATTAATCTTTATCATTATTCTTTATCATTATTCTCCTTATGCATTGACGCTTCTTCAACGATCTCCAAGCTATCCCTATCTTCTTCTTTTGAATGTTTAAAACACGAAGTGTAATACCAACCACGACCACGAATCTTTCCACCGTTGCCGCATTGCTCACAAATATTCTCGGTCTCAGCTTCCCATGCTTGAACCAAATCATGCATCTCATCTGTACCTGCAGACAAATACCAACGACCTGTCCCGAATTTTTCTTTTAACTGAGATGTTCTAAAATAACCAAATTTGTATGCTTCAGGATTTTTTTTAGCAGCGGATGCAATTAATAGTTCAAGCTTCTCAGCAGTCTTTCTAATTGAAGGTTCCCAACCTTCACCTACTTCAAAACCAAACATAGACCAAGGTTCACAACCCTGAGGATCACGATAGAATGTTAGTGGAAAATCTCTAACTAACGCTTCATTAAGTTCGTTTTTCATAATTTCATCAGAGTATCTGTTATTAGACGGCCGCAAATATGATCAAACTCGTGCTGTAAAATTCTCGCGTCGTACCCTGTAAGTTGAAATTCAAGTTTCTCGCCGGTAATTCCTTGACACTCGATTTCAATTCCAGAATATCTTTTAATAGGAAGCCAAATACCTGGACAACTAAGACAACCCTCATTCGAAACTTCCACCTCTTTAGTATACCGTGTTATTATAATATTTGCTACTACTATAATTTTTGTTTTATCTTCTAGATGTAATGCCGTGATATTCTTATCTACTCCAATCTGATTAGCAGCCAATCCAACACCCTTATATTCGAGCATCGTCTCAATCAAATCGCTAGCAATGTTATCTACTCCGGTGAAATCTGTAATGAACTTGCATGGCTTTTTTAAAATCAGATCAGTGAACAATCTAACAGGTTGAATACTCATACGCTTCCTCCATTAATTTATAAACAGCAACTATAATTATAGTAAATGTATATTCTTATAATCTATGACATTCTCTACGTATTCCAAATTATCTAAAACGTCAAACACTACATCTAATTTAATCTCGTTATATGATTCGTCTTCGCACAACCTATAATTTGAAATAGATGTAAACCGTATAAAACGTTTTTCATCGCCAAGGATAACAGCTGCAACTAATCCCTGTAATCTTAGCATCTGCTCTTTGCCTATCTTAAAGAGTTGATTCTCGGCCCCTTCAATAATTATATTGCCTTTACAACGCGTTTTAGTATCAGCTTCGTAATCTCCGTAATCATGCAGTATCCAAGCAGTTAGAATCCTAAATGTTCCCTTAGATACCGGATCTGTTGCGATGACAGGAGAATTAAATGCGGTGCTTCGAATTTCTTTCATATGTAAAGATACGCTTGTTTATTTTCCAAAATTAACCAACTTCCATTTTTTAGGTTTATATCTACTAATAACAGTTAAAGCAGTAATACAGATAACAAGAGCCGCGCATTCCATCCAAAAGCCAACCCAATTGGCAAAAATGGCTAAATTAATAAGGTTAAAAGATATTTTACCAAGTTTATAAAGATATGCTGACGATGACACTTGTGTAGAACGTTTAGTTCGTAAAGTCTTTTTAATTTGTTTAAAATAACTTGCAAACTCAAAACCTAAGGCAGTGAGTGCACAGGCAATGCCTAATATGTGCATCATAGTCCTTTATCTTTCCATTCGTTATGTCTAAGTGCACTAACCTTTAAAGGATAGTGCTCTTCCAAATATATCACAAGTACTGAGCAATATCCGAAGATTTCTGGTGAATCATTATAATGCTCTGTGATGTATTTAACCAAATCTGTAGGTGTGATCTCCCACAGAAAATTGATGAACATGCCTTGTGGTAAAATCATGTCTGCTTGAGTTGGATTCATGCCGTCATCAATCAGCTTCTTATGAAAGTTAAAAGAGGCATTATAAAAATTAAAGAGTTTTGTGGTGTATATGTTTAATTGTTGAGGAGTCATCTCTATTCCGTCTTTAGTGTAAAAAGTAGGTGGCAAGTAGGCAATGGGATGATCTTGCTCGGCTAAACGCTTTAAGGTGCCTAGATTTGCATCCCTGAACGCTGAGAGAACAACTAAGGGCGCTTTAATCTCAAACATGAATCTAAACACGTCATTACTTTCGATTAAAATACCTGGAAGACGAATAGCCCCAGAATTTAAAACTCTTTTCATTTTGGTTCCTCATTCTTTCTCCCAGCATTTGCTAATACGTCACATCGCTCATTAAAGATCTCACCAGAATGCCCTGGGACCCACCTAGTCTTTGCTTTAAACTCAGCCATTAGGTTGCGTAATGCAAGATACTTATCTATCTTATCTACTTGTCTAAAAGCATGTACACCAGCCGCCCACCCAAGAATGATTTGACTATCTGAGACTAACCAAACTTCTGCATCTGTGTCAAGTTGCCCTAATTTTAAGTTAATTGAATTGAGACCTTCAATTGCACCTTGTAGTTCGCAATCATTATTAGTGGCGAATTCTAAATGTCCTAAACCTTCATACGTCTTTACACCATCGATGACTACAACATATCCGTAACCGCCTGGAGTTTGAGCTGTAGTACCGGACCCATCTGAATATACCTCTAGTTTCACAATTCATCCCAGGGAATATCTATCTGATAAGAACCTTGCTTAAATTGAGCTACTACACCTGCATCATTTAATAATGCTAGCATAGTCTTCCCACCGTTAGGATTGGCAGTGTGAATATAGATTTCTTTTGGAAGCAATTCTTTGCGCATTAAAGTTAAATAATAGACAACTGGTTTGTACGTTTCTTCACCAATCTTAAGACGACGTTTTACAGCTTCTCCGACAAATTCAATATTGGGAACGCAAATATCGTGATCGATTGAAATAGCCTCAACATAACCAGTCGCAAGAAGCTGAATAGCATCTGTATTTGTACGGGCTACAGTCCATGAATCATCTGGTGGATTACGAAGATCGTCAACGTAAACTTTCACAGGATTCCTTTTCCTCATTCAACCATTCTAAATATTCTAAATTTGTCATTGGAACAAACGTTACAGCTGACTCAAACACTGATCCTGAATCATTGCATGGGCAAGCAAATACATCAAGCATGACCTCATTAAAACTGACTTGCTCATGTTTGATCTGAGAATAATGACAATTACAGCAAAATCTATTTACAATTTTTGGCATAGTTATTAATACGTCTATCTTTTAATGTCCATGCGACATGCATCAGTTTCTCAATTAGCCACCACACAAACTGCTCTAAGATATACATTAACAACCCTGATTATCCATCATAGCAAGCTCTCCTGTTTCAGCTTCTAACTTAAGAGCGAACTTCTTAAGGTGGAGATGTTCTTCAGCTGTAAGCCTATTTGAATTATAAAGCCAATCAATATACTGCCAAAGATTCTGTGGAGATTTGTTTACACTTGTTTTTGCCATATTTACTTCCCTCTATTTGCCAATTTTTTAACTGTCATACACGCTTTAGTACTCATCTTATTATATTCATATTGTGTGATCTCCACACTAAATTTACTATGTATAATCTCAATAGCTGATATTGTTGTTCTATAACAGAATTCAATCTTCTTGAATTTCGGCTCAATATAAATAGAATCGAGAATTACTGAGTGCCCAGTAAAGGCTATAATCTTTTGATAGACTACACCAGTTGTGTAATGATAATATCCAAATCCACTTGTTGAAGATTTGAAATATTTCCCTACTAATGCCCTAGCACGAGGAATTATCTCTATATCTCTAACGCGTTGACGAATAAGAAAAAGCTGTTTTTCATGCGCATCTGCCAGCTTTTTAAGAGTTGTAACAACATCTATCTCAGGCATTAAATGGAATCCTTTTTCACACCGGCTATACCACGATCTATACACCACTCTATATATTCTAAATTGTCCAGGGGAGCATAGCTACTACATCTAAGAAAACTATACGCCTCTGGACAATAACAACGACTGGGATAACTTGTGTCGTATTCTGGTAAATAATAGTGAAGACACTTACAATTACGACAGCCGCTACGATACATTAACGCGGTAGGCGTTTATGTTTGCGACGTGCTTCGACAACGGCATTCAATTTACGATGTTGAACAAACACAACAACCAACAATACAACTGAACTAAGTAGCAACAATGTTTCCATTTTATACCCCTTTTTTCTCGATTTTACTCCAAGCAAATGCTTGCTTTAAAACTTTATTAAAATAAACACCTTTACTAGTGGATAATTTAAACTCGTCATAATCTGATTGTTTCGCACCTGCTGCGTCGTAGATTGCACCATTTGTAAATTGAACTCGCATCGTACCACTCTTTATATCGAATCCAACGGCGGAGATGTTAGAACTAATTACACTCTCTAAGTTTATATCAACCATGATCTACTCCCTTTTATATTAGTTGACTCGTGTAAACACATTGAGAGTTACTAGCTCTCTCACGCTACTCCGCAATCAACCGAGCTTCTGCTAATTAATCCTAGTAGGATTTTTAGCGTCAGTTTTTAAAGGCCTCTGATCCCGCTTATACGCTGTAGTCTGCTCCTGCCAAAATCGCGACCATTTTTGTGATTGAGAATGGTCAAACTCGCATCTTTATTATAACATGTATTCTAATAATTCACAACTTATTTCCCGTCATCCCAATAACCACCGGTTCGATCTTTCTTATGTTTGTCATGACGAATCACTTCATCAACTAACCCGTACTCTTTCGCCTGATCAGCAGAGAGGTAAAAGTTGCGCTCGCAATCTGCAAGCACATCTTCATACTTCTTTCCACAATTATCAGCAAGAATCTTGGTTAAAGATTCTTTATAAAACTGCATCTCTTTTGCTTCAATTACAATATCTGTGGCTTGACCACTAATCCCGCCCCCTGAAATAAGCGGCTGGTGTATCATAATACGTGCATTGGGCAAGGCGAATCGACGCCCCTTCTCTCCTGCGCTAAGTAGCACAGCTCCAAAACTCATGGCCATTCCCATGCAGATAGTCGTAATAGGACTTGATATGTGATTCATTGTGTCAAGAATAGCCAATCCAGCTGAAACCTCACCTCCAGGAGAATTAATATACATATTGATATTCTTACCAGGCTCAATTGAATCAAGGTATAGAAGTTGTGCAATTAGGATATTAGCGTCATCTAAACTAATAGCTCCATGACGCCCTCCCACGAATACAATACGATCTTGCATCATTCGTGATAATAGATCATATGAAACCATCGACCCAGCTCCTGGATTCTTTTCAATTACTGTAGGGATAATATTCACTTATTTCTCCTTTTTCTTGCTTAGGTATTCTAGGTATTCTAAATTATTCAGATACACAGGATGTTTGCCACGATTAGGACCTGACTTTCGAATCTTTACATTATCAGTAATAACTAGTACAGCCACATTTTTAAGGAATGGTAACAGCGCCATCTCTTGCTCAATCCTATCTATACTATGCTGATATGGGTGATTCTTTAATGTAACTACAATAATATCTCCAGCTGTAACCCGGAGTTTCTTAATTGCTTTTATATGATTTTTGTCTTTTTGTGAATTCACGCTCTAAGAACCTCAAATTGTCTCTTTTATACTCTTTACACTTCTTTCTACATTTTGGATCTTGAGCATATCCATACGACCAACACCCGTTTTGGTTATGAATCCCTGCCGGATGTAGACATATAGCACACAATTCTTTTGCAAACTTAACGGAAACCCCAAAGTCTTTTTTCATATTCGTATTCCAACATTGACAAATTATCCAACTTTATAAAATGAGTATCAAAGCAACCATCACACCAAAACAACTCATTGATAAGGCTGAGTGTAGCCCAATCCTGTCCTCCTAATGATGTAGATCGAACATGTTTTCCAATTGTACACTTACAAACACACTTAAGATTTTGATACAAATTCATGTAAATTGCTTGGTTTGCAACTGTGGCAAAAACTTGCATCTACTCCATGAAATGTGCAATGCTCATGAAGATCTTTAATGTGATTACATTTTGCGCATAAATCATTCATTATATTTTAGAAGAAAATCTGGATTAATCACTTTGAATGATAATCTAGATCTCAACTCCTCCGAATAAACTTCTATCAATGGGCGAATGACGACGCCTTCACGATGAGTCACGTTATTCAAAATACTTACAGCTCTTGAATATTCTACTAATTCGTCAACTGTCGTAAGCAACGTGAAATCAGAATCAAGCAATGGGACTATCTCTAAACCAAGGTATGAAGTTACGCTAGTGAAATCAGAGTATGAAAGGTTCAACCCAACAGCAATATTAAATACATTAAATACAAAGAAGTGCAACTTATCAAACTGGTATTTATTCCCTTGAACGCCAGGACCAACAAGCTCACCTTGAAGTGCGACATTCATTAATTTACAGCTACGAAGCTTATTCTCAAGGTCAAGCTCGCGTGCAAGCTTCCAAAAAGAATTACTCTCTGTCTCTTTAAGATCAAGATTACGAGAGCACACTCCAAATTCCCCTTCGTTAAGATACACAGTCATACTAGACCCATCTATCTTCTCTGTAACATAAAACTTAACATTTGTGTAATTATTTAAAATCTCAGGAACAGCTTGAATTCGCATCTCGTCTGTCTTATGAAGGAATGAAGGGAAATTGCCCTTAACAGTCCCTGCAAGTTGAGCTGGAATATAAGGTTCGTATTTCGTTACTTTAAGCAACGCTGTAACATCATCCCCTTCAGTGATATCAAGCTGCAAGCTGCAATCATGAATCTCACCACCAGATGCAAGACGAACTGGCAACGGAAGTATGGAAATAGGGAAAACAATACCTTGGGACACTTGACCCTTTAATCGTATTGTTTTGACACGGAAATTAACCTTACGAAGGAATTCAAAATTAGGTGTGTCTGGCAAAATAGAATCAACCTCACAATAACAAACTAGATCACCAACGTGAAATTGGTTCTTCTTAGCGACCACCTTCCAGCCAAGGATAGTGAGGCATTCAATAGCATCAGCCCCGGAAATAGGTTCGATATTTAACACCTTTTGAATGCTGACAAGTTTACGTTCCATTAGAGAACATTTTCCCTAGTCTTACTATTTATAAGCCAATGACCATCGTTAAATAATCCATTCAAATGTAGAAGGGCCTTGGCCTTATTATCATATTGTCCATGCACAATAAAAGTGCGTTTGTTAAATAACTTAAATTTTAATACAGCAAACCAACCAGTATCTAGGGACACAATTTCGTAAGTAAAAGTTTTATTAGTCATTAGGTAATTATATCATCTATTTAAAATTTTGTATATAGGTCGAAAGGCCCTATTTATTCTCTTCACGTTTCATATGTTCTAACTCTAAGTAGTCTAAATTATCAATCGGTTCTAAACTACACCCTCTTCTAATTACCTGGTAATCAAATTTAATACGAAATCGTCGTTTACATACAGGACAACGTACTTCTACGTTGTCAAAATCTTCCATAATAAAAACTGGTAAGAATGGATCATTCCATTTATATGATTCTAACAAACATGGACCAGCTTTTGTTTGCTCTTCAATCTCTTTTTTACAAAATAAACAAGGAATTATAAAACTATCGAACAGCCCCATTAATTGTCTCCTATATCAGTTTCAGAACGCATAATCGATCTCAGTATAAAATGTACCAGATTCTATGATATACTCTTTGGCCTTGACAACAGCGGCTTGCCAACGAGACTCTAAATCTTTTGGTAGAGTCGGAAAAATAAAGTGATTTACACCGGCCTGAATCATCTGTACTACGCATCTGTCACAACTTGCAAACGGATAAGTATATAAAGTTGATCCTTGTATTGAACACCCGGCATGAATCAGCGCATTAATCTCACCGTGAATCATCCTTGAATATTTTATATCTCGATTATTATAATCCTGTAGTTTATCAGTCATTTGTTTTGGAAAACCATTATACCCAACAGAAAGAATAGTTCCATCCGATCGAACAAGCACAGCACCAACTTTCGTCGATGGATCTTTGCTCCATGTAGACACAAGCTTGGCCATATCAATATAACGTGAATCCCATTTAGATAAAACCCTATTTGTCATCTTTATTCTCCTGATCTTTGCTCTTGGTTTCAAGCATTCGAAGATTATCTAATCGTTTTTTCATATCATCCCAAGCGCATTTAAAATTAAACGCCCAATGACAATCAAATGCGTTATTCTTAATCCAAGCGTCAAATTGATTCATCTTTTCAATTATAGGAAAAATGCTTTCTCCAATGGCGAGTCTAATTGTACCACAATTGTGAGTATTCAATCCGCAAAGTGTTATAAGATTAACGCCGTAAATCCCATCACTTCTAATCCCAAGCTGAAAATCGCACCAAAGCGATGTTTGAGATGTTAATTTAAAAATAATGTAATTTCGGTTATCAACAATCTTAATACGCACATTAAACGGACCATTAACTAAATCACCAAGCTCTTTATATGTTTTTCTAGCAGAAGAATACTTCTTGTAAATAGTTCGTAATTTAAAAAACACTACAAGAAATGCAACACAACCAATAATAATTTGACAAACCAAAGCTATCATTGAGGAAGATCTTCTAATTTATCTGGATAAATAACATCTCGCACATCCTCACCTTTAACCTCAATATAACTAAAGTTCTCTAATACTTTTGAAGCTGCTGTCATACCAAATGTTGTATTAAATTCTGACGGTATTAAATTACTGGTGATAATTGTAATCCTCATATCCTCACGTCTATATTTCATTAAAAGAATAAGTTCACGCTTATCCTTATGCAAGTTATTTGAGCAAAAGGCTGGAGAAACATCATCAAGCAACAAGATCGGAACAGTCATCACTGTCTTACGAGCTGCAATGGCTGCTTCATCAAACTGATTAGAACAAAGCCCCAGATACTCGCCAAAATCCACAGAAGCAATAGGAATAATCTGTGGTATTTCATTAACAAAGCGTGGTTCATGCAGTAAAGCTAAAATGTAATTAGCAATACGACTTTTACCTGTTCCATTACTATTAGAATAAATATAAAGATTATTCCCCTCATCTAAAATCGAAGAATCTGAAAGATACTTAGCTACCTTGTTCTGAATTTCCGAGATATTACTTGCACCCATTAAATCTTTAATCGTCCAATCACGATGTAATTTAGGAATGCTTGTACGTACTAAGTGACTCATTGTTCCCTCTCATATAACGGAATACGTTTTAGTTTCTTTTTATCCTGCTGTGCCTTCCACTGCTCTCGAACCTTTTTGCGCCATTCTTTAGTACCCTTATTGACGATCTTTTGTTTCTCATTTAACGCTTCTTCTATCTGTTTAAATATTGTACTATCTTCATTCCACCAAGAATAGTTATTTTTCTTGTCCCATTTTAAATTCGTTGGACTATAGCCATTCTTTTTGACAGCACGCATAACAACTGGTGACAGATTCTCATTGTAATTGGAAGTAACCCAAGCGTCAAAATGATCGGAGTAGCCTTGATCGTCTAAAGTCCATCGTAAAAATTCAGGCCAAGTACAACAAGGTACCTTCCATCTTTTAGAATACTTGCGTACTGCAGAATATATAGAATGAGCATGTCCCTTAAATGTGAATACTTTCATTTTCTTCTTAGTCAATATTTCCTCTTTATTAATTCTATAATAAGATGCTTGATTTGACAAGCATTGTTTTTTATTATTTTTATAGTATTTGGTTGCATCTTTAATAATTGTTTTTTTATTATTTTTATAGTAATTCTTAAAGTATTCTTTTCTACTCATTATTATCTCCTAGCCTGTTAAAAAATGACATATCTATCTTAATCTATCTTAATCTATCTTAATCTATCTTAATCTATCTTAATCTATCTTAATCTATCTTAATCTATATAATATAAGAGATGACGTCATTTTTTAACACTAATGTTATCTACATGCCACAGGTAAATAGATATTGTACTGAATGGTTGTTGTTTATTCGTTTTTAAAATCTTATCTACTAAATAAGTAGAAAGCGAAATATTGTGCGCATTAATATTATGCGTCATGAGAATCTGACTTCATTTCTAAATACAAAAGATTATCTAATGGTGCAAATCCAGGACATAGACATCCTTTCGAATATTTTGATTTACCACATTGAACCCAATATACTATCATGCTTTCTTTCGCAAGTGTGTTAATAAATAAATGATCCACAGCGTTATGAGGACAAAATCTACAAGACTCGCTAGTCTTTATTTTAGGATAACACAAGTTTTTCATTTTCCTAATTCTTCATCCATGTTTTCTAAAAATTTAAGATTGTCTTGCTTATACAAATGATCTGGATCAAGCCCTTGGGTATTGTCCACACACCCATCGCAGATGCTATCGTAAAGATCACCACAACAATGACAATCAGCATAATTAACAAACAATTTGTGGCACGACTCTTCATGACCACAATAACATATATTATTCTTTATGACCATTGATTTTAGTGTCCAAGTACTTAAGATTGTCTGGAGTAAAACGTTAACAAACATAGAAACCATATACCTTAAACAGAAAATCAAATGGACAGTTTACGCATTTGTACATGGTAAATCGTTTTAACTATTTTGACACTACACACGTTTAAAGAGGCTTTATTGCAACGGGCACTGTTTGCTACACTATATACCATTTGAAGTGATCCTAGGGCATCCTACGCTGTCTTGCAGCGCTTTAGACGTTGTATCAGGTGCATCTTTTTAGATTTCTTCCCGATCACCGATTGTCCATTCATATGCGGCAATGATATTATCTAATTGCTCAAAGTCTAAATCAGCAATTTCTTCCGCGTGTTCATCTTGATAAGAGTCAGCTATTTCATCGATCTGTTGCTGAACCAACTCAACCTCATAATTCTCTAATACCCATTGTAGTGATTCAATATTGCCAATAATTGTTTCTGTGTCAAAACTAGACGAGGTTAATTTAAATTTTCTATTTAAAAAAGTACGTTGACGTTTGATCTCAGCCTTTATATCTTTTTTTAATCGTAGTTTCACAATTTTCTCCTTATATCGTAAACCTCTACACATCATTAGAATTCACACCCACAATTATATTGATCACATCCACCTGTCGTGGGGATGTCATTTTCTTCATCAATTGTGTATGTATCAATATCTTGGTTCGATGTATCTGCATTGATACGTGTTACGGTTGGAGTTTCATTTTCAAGAAAGTATTCATATACGTCAAGTCCGTGGTTGTCATTCTCTTCAAGGCGGTCTTTAAGTTTAGGAATAAATACACGACCATCCGTTAATGTTACCTTTGTGCCATGAATTGGTCCATATGTATCATTGTCGTCTAAAACAACATTATCTAGTTGTTTAATCCCGGCACCTTGACGCGTAAGTTCGTCGCTTAACAGGTCGATGGTTTTTTTCTTGGTCAACTGTTCTAAAAGGCTCTCTAAACTTGGTACACTATAATCTTGGCTCCAACTCATCGTAGGTTCTCCTTAGTGGCTTGACGAATCCGAACTCGTCTAGCTTGTTCCTCATCCAAAGCGTATGAATGTAAGTAGCTTTCAATCTGCTGTTTTAACTCATTCGTAGCGCCATTAAAATTAATACCTTCATTGGCCCGAAGATCTAATGTTGTTCCATCACCTACTAATAAAAAACCGCTATAGAAATTTAAATTTGTAAGTTCAACAGGTTCAATTGATATACGAGTTATAGTTTTATTAACAATAAGCATATCCGTAACATCTAATAAGTACAGGGTGTAATCACGAACATATGACACACCAAAATCAGTTGTAATCTTGTATGGTTTATAAATGTTCATTTATCAAATAGGAAATGAGCTGCCACATATATTCCGCCTCCTATAAAAATAACTGCTGTTATTAAGATTATCTCATTATACACTGTATATCCCTAATTGTCAACTAAATTCCAAAATAAGGTCGTAAATACTTGTCATCAAAATGCTTAATGACAATAAATGCGTCACGCATTGTTAACCCAACCCAACTATCTGTTGTATATTCAAATCCGAACTTCCGTTCAGGACCATCCAACTCAAAAATCTCATGATCATCCAGAGTTATCCAATCCACATTCTCTTTGTTCTCTTCTATATAATCACTAAGCCAAGAGGCAACTTCATGGCACCGATTTGAGCTAAACTTTGTCGGGGTTTTATCAATGATCCTCTGGCCATCAAGACCATGGAATTTAAATAAACGTTTAAACTGATGCGTATCGTAGTGTAGACGCCACGCAGAAGAGATAACAATTTTAAGGTCAGGAATTTGTTTCAGGATATATCCAAGAACCCACATATTGTTAGCATTAGTCCCAGTCTTCATCACAAAATGCTCAGCAGCTTCAGTTTCTGGTTCACCCCTTGGCTTTATATTCTTAACAGCCAGCAGATGTTGCTTGCTGTTCAATACTCCATCAAAATCGAGGAACAAAACCTTCATTTTGGCTCTCTGGTAGTTCTAAACACGTTAATCTCCTCGCTTAGCGTAGAAATCGTGCCACAATCCGCGCAAGAATTCACACATTGTCTGTGAACCATCGCTACGTAGCTCTGATTCTTTAAAATGAAACATAGATTTATCAGTAGTATTACTACGTGTACGGATAACATCTTTGCTGTCTATCCACGTTGTGTCATTATCAAATATAATCCCGTAGCTGAATCTATCCTTATAATAACTCACTTCAGCCACTGTACCATTTGCGCCTTCAACTAAAAGATGTCTATAGCTCATCCACCCAGGAGCATCTTTTACGTTGACGTTAGGAGTTTTGGCTAACTGAATCCGAGCACCTACTTTAAACTGGCTTGTTTTAAAAAACGATTGTACTTGTACTAATACCTCTTTAATCGCATCGTGTTGATGATGAGAGCAATGGGCGTCCAAATTAACATTGCTGACAATAGTTTTAGGCATTGTTTCAATGATATACCGAACGTCACTGATATTATGACAGAAGCAATCCTGCTTTAATATTTCATCAACTGTTTCAAGTCTCATTTGTGTTACTCCTTACTATGCGAGTCTGGCCCATCCCAACTTTTACTCTTACCTTGTTTAGCATCCAAATAACCAAAATTATAGGCACTTTGTAACGCCATATATATCCTGTGACTTTGTTTATACTGTTGTTCTCCCAAAACCAATCCATGTTTATAAGTAATCCAATGGGTGCCGAAAATTACAATTACAAGAACAAATAGTCTTGCAGCATTAAATAGATTTATCATGTAGTTCCTTATACTTTGTAAAGATGTCTCTCCCAACAAATTCATACACCCAATTGATCACGTCACTTGCTTCTTCCGCCATCATCTCCGTTGCGATTGTCTTTGCACCTTTCCTGAGCTCTTCTTTAAATCCGGCATATGCAGTTTTTGGAGTCGTAATAGACGCACTAACTGTGTGTGCTCCTTGGACGTTATCGCCCCGTTGCAATACGCCACGTCCAGTGGAAGGATATCGTTTGTAGACATCCTCAACTCGCTCAATGATCCCACTCGCGTCTGCAGGAGGTACGTTTCTGCTATTCCATTCAAGTAGTATCGACTTTGTGATATCAATTGGTAAACCTTTAAAGCTAAAGTAAGCAGCAAGTCTGATACACGCCTTATGTTTTTCGCCATCTGACACTCCTTTCAATAATTCGGATACCCACGTCACTTGCTTCTTCCGCCATCATCTCCGCGCAGCTTAACAGCGCAATCATAGTGTAAGCGACACCAGAAATTATTCCACGCATACACTTCAACTTTCCGTTTGCATGGTGTGTCAACACATTTCCTGTTCAGAATCGCAAACCATTCTTTCAGTTTAAACCATGTCGCATCTACCCAATCATCCATGAGGTTTGTCTTAATCCACTGAGAGGTGCTATGATCAGCGCAAGATCGAATCGCAGTGATAACCTGTAGACGATCTTTTAATTCTTCGTATCGCTCACGTTCTCCAGGGATTTGTATATCAAATGGACAAGCAACCAATAACACAACGTTTCCTACTTTAAATCGTTCCATTACTATTCCTTATCTGAAATAATGTTTAATACTCTGCCAAGGGTCCAACATAGTAAATAGTCTACACCCTGAAAATATTGACTGGGAGATGTGTTCCCCATCCAATCTTTAACAGCATTCCGATTGCGTTGCCAAATGTTGTCTTGCCCAGCGCAACGCCAGCGTTCAAGCACCTGTTCACGTCTATCTCGTTTGCCCCATTTTATAATCTTAACTTCAGGATGAGCGGCTGAGTTGTCCTTTTGAATATCTGTTTGTTTATCCTCAAGGGTAAATGTGCTTAAATACTCTTTACATTGCGCAATCTCGTTTGCAGACAGCAAACCATGGCGATGTGCAAGGAAGGCAACCCAAACATTCATACTCTTCTTACTTAATCGCCAAACCCTCTTCAACCCTTTAATATACCGCTTATTATCATCCAAGTCAACAAGAATTGATAGGTGAAGCGCAGCTCGGTGCTCATCAGGATCGTTACCCCAAGCCCAAAGCTTCAGTTTAGCGTAGGGAGCAATCAATCCATACAATCGATAAATGCGCTTATATGCCTTATGATACTTAGCATCTTGTGTAATCTTGCTAGCTACCTTATAAATAGCAAGGAGTAACGAGATACGAAGTGGATCCGCTAGCACACCATCTGCCAACTTAGAATACACAGCTTTTGATCCATCCTGATTAATTAAGCAATCGCTATTATTAATTAGTTCATCAGCAAGCCCGCTAATCAAAACATTGCATCGCTCTTGAATCTCCAGTGTGCCATAAAGCCAAGCAAAGTAAATCCCTGCTAAGTGACCACTAAGAGTATCATTTGAAACACTGTCCTCAACTACAAGACCAGGTTTTGGACAGAAAAAATGCTGTTCACCATTATTCCAATATGTTGGATACACAACGCTTGAATCATATTTAAAGCCTCGAACGAGGCGTCGAACTGGTTCACCATGAATAGTTTGGTGTGCATTAAGCCCAGTTACAGACGTATTTAGATTATGTAGGTCTGCTGAACTCTTTGTAAGTGACCACTGTAACGCCCAATATACTGTGGCAAATCCGTGGTGCAATGCCTGATCACCCATATCAATGCTGCCATCTGTTGGTTTACGGTAATTCCAGATTGTGCCATATAATAAGAAGTTGTCTTCTAGATCTGTTTTAAACTTTTCCGCTTTATCACCTAATGATTCAAGATAGCGCGGCTTAAGTTTAATAGAGAGATATTTAAAAGGATCTCGCATCTTATTTAATAGATCGATCAACCAAAAGATTGGAACCTTAATAAGACTAGAAAAATACACAATTCCGAAGTTGAATTGAAAAAACTGGAGTATCTTATTCATTTAATTCTCCTAAAAGTTTATTGATATGACTCTCTAAGGAATCTAATTCCTCTGTGCAATCTTCCATATAGCAGGTAACTATGTTAGTCGCTTAGCCAATTCTCGACAATTGTGCCGTAGACAATAAGCATCCCAAGTGTTGCCCAACCTGCTTCGGTGTTATGAACAATCCCAACAGCCAATGATATATAGGCTGATCCATTTGGAGCTATAATTGTAAACCCCTTTGCTAATTTTATCATTTGTACTCCTTGCGTTTGTATGTACAATACTTACCTGCATGAAGCAGAATAGCACAACAATTATAACAGACCACATCGCGATTACTTAAATCTTGTGCAAATCGATCTATATTACCTAATAGAAGATTATCTACATTCCTAACGTAAGCAGGTGGTTGCTTATATGCTAATACTTTAACTACAATAGGCAATGACTCATTCTTACAATAGATGCAAGGGTGCGACATCCGTTCCTGAAGCAGTTTGGTATTTACTTTGATATGTTGAGCAAGCGTTGTATCTCGTTCTGCCTTCGCTATAGTATTTTCCCTATTAGCAACTATGCTTTCCAAATAATCTAACGTGCGCCCATTCTTAAGCATTTGAACCTGAGGAATGGATAGCGTGTTCGAAATCTTGGTTACATATTGATAAACACCCCGTCTAATGTTTTTAAGGAATCCTGTTTGTCTAAGCACGTTACAATGGATATTTGCTGTATCTTCATTAATATCGTTACATCGTGCAAAAGCCATAAGCTCATCGCTGGTAAAAGTGGATCCTATCTCTTGCTGATTGATGAACGTTCGAATCTTGGACCAACCACTCTCACTCATTATAAGCTCAACCTATCAATAATTTGCAGAACGTAATAGAACTCGATCCCTGCAAATACCATGAGACTAAGGATCTTCTCAGACAATTTTGTGCCAGGATGTGTAAGTACAATAATCTCAATGTATAAGAATAAAGCCATAGCAGCAAAACAGAATAATGTAAGCATGCTATATTATATCATGAAACCATACATGTGTACATAGGTCTAAAGACCCTATTTCTTAATAATGAGGGTACTTAGCGGATATAACACATGACAGACAAAGCAATAGGCTGCAGTGGGTTTTATATCTAATTTTGTGTGTCCTCGTGGGCACGCTGTATTTTTATTAATCATATTGATTTAGATATCCTATTTTAAGAGTTTGATTGCATCAGAGAAGATGGTGTAGAGCATAAGTCCACCGAGCAAAACCATACCAATCATACTCCAAACGGTGTAAACCATAACAGACCATTTCTTACCACGAATCCCCTCTAGAATATATAAAAAAATATGTCCACCATCTAACATTGGAAGAGGTAATAGATTAAACATCCCAAGGCTTAATGATATCAAAGCCAACACTTGAGTAAACTGTGTCAAACCAACAGCAAAAGAATCAGATAGGATCTTTACAATCATAACTGGACCAGAGATACCATCACCAACCATTTCCTTAGGAAGTGTACCTGCGAAGAATTGGTAGGTTGAGGTAAAAGTTAAGATAACCAAATCAGATGCTTTAGCCAATCCAGCGACTAGTGGCCAACCATTGATAAGTAATAGAACATACATAATTAGGAATCCAAGTACCAAACTCGCAATCGGTCCTGCTAACGCAATAAGAGAACGTTTGTACCAAGGAAGACTAAAGAACCCACGTTCAACCTTAGATTCAGGATCTTCTCCATGACACTGGACAAATCCACCCAATGGCAATAAACGAAGCTCATAGGTTGTTTCGCCAAATAATTTAGACCAAATCACTGTGCCAAATCCAATAGCAAACTTGTTTACCTTAACCCCAAATAGCTTTGACACAAGCATATGAGCTGCTTCATGAAATCCAATCAACAATCCAAAACCTAACAGAATAGCTAGTGTTATAATCATTTGATGTCCTTTATCAATCAGTAAATAGAAAAACTATCCTCTGTGTGATCATCTGGATCTGCACAGTAATCATAGTCATAGTGCTGCATATCTATATCAAAAGGCCGTGCATCTGATTGATTTTCGTCAATCACACGATGCATGGCATCTGATTGGTTTTCCATTAGAGTAAGTAGATCGTTCTTTGTTTTACACCCGTTAACACGAGTAATAGAATTCTCAATGTTACGCGGTTTAATACCTGCGCCATCTTCTTGGGTTTGTTGTTGACGCCATTCAATCCGTTTAATAACCCATTCTTTTAATTCTTCAAGCGAGGTACCAAGATTGTTTAGACAATAAGCCTGCACATTTGCGCTAAATACCGATCTGCATTTCTGATTAGGACATGAACAAAGTTTAGACATATTTTTATTTATCCTCCGGGAGTTTATCGCCTTCATTGATCTCAGGATACATACCAAGCAAGCCCTCTGTTAGAGCCACGTTAAATCTAACAAACTTCTTACCGAGGAGATTTGTTCCACCTAAATTTAAATCACTCTTTATAATTGTGCCGTTCTTAACAACAGCATGACTCGTATAATGTTTGATTTCCTCTGCATTAAATACCAACTCATTCCCATCATGGTACAAAAAATGGAATATCATTTAGAGGCTCCTGTTTGTAATGTTCGACACTCAATACATCTACGCGCGAGCTCAACAAGGTTCTTTTCTATACTAACTTGTCCCGCATTTAGGTGATCATCATACTCTAACGGGGATTTATGATTGTAGCCACGTCGAAGCATTTCAGTTGCAAGCTCTTCATGTCTTGTTTGAATAAGGCTTGTGTTAACAAGTCCACCAGCTATAAATCCTGTTACGGATTGATTCTTTCGAATTGAGCCAACAAACATGTGCATCTCAACATGCTCCCCGAGCAAATGTTTCCTGCATAAAATTTGTGGATCAACGTTCCACATCCTCATTTGATAAAATCTCCATACATCTTGTCAAGTACCAACGCGAAGCCGTCAACCTCATCCATAGTGCGATTCTCTAATACCTTATCAAACTGGTAATCATCCAACTGTGTTTCCATTTCAGTATTCACCAATGTCTTATATATGTTTAGTTCTAATGGGCGGTTAACACGGACAATATGGCCTTGCTTCTCTCGAATAAAGGCGGCTTCGTTATGAAAGCGTAGATCACTGATGCAAAACTTAAGTACAGCATTCTTAGCATTTACCTCTTCCATTTGTTCAAATGCCTTCTTAACAAAGAAATCTGGATCGATCCGTCTATATCCTTCTGTTCCCATGATCGTCATAATATCACGTGGTGTCATGTTATTCCAATCAGGAAGCGCAACCTCTTTCAAATTACCGTCAGTGTGTCTGTCTGTTAAACCAAAGTCTTCCTGAACACGTTTCTTTAAGAATGTTGCAAACTTAATATTAAACCAACCATCCTTAGATAACGCTGTTGCGAGAGTGTCTTTACCAGCACCACGTTTCCCGCTGATCCCAATCACTGTGTATTTCACGCGATTCTCCGTTACTGTTCTTTAGGTAAATTGAACTCATCTCGCAACTGAGCCTCAATTCGATCTACACACTTATCACATACACCAGATACCTTTACTATTCTATCACAAACAGGGCATAAAAGCAAGTCTTTATTCATAGGTACTTCAAAGCCTATCCTATTCTTTTTCAAAAACCCCTCTCAAAAGAAGGCGCATTACTTGGAATAGTTGTCAACTCACCTGTCTCCCGAAGCGCGCGTAGATCAACAGGAGTAGGCCTAGGTTGAACAGAAGCACATCCAGTGAATCCTAGCATTCCAATCAGTGCAACAATGGTTAATTTAAGCATATTTACCACGCTATCCTTAATAAAATACCCTGTTGTGATTTTACCCATTTATTATGGGGAGTAAGACGTGGATATGTTAAACTGGTTATGTACCCAGCTTGTGTATAGACACGAGCTAGATATTGAGAAATCGTGGCATTTGATTCATATACGTTTATAAATACTTCTAAATTGTTAACAGAAGCTGCTCGCATGATCTCATTATTAATCGTATGTACCCATGGATCAATATCTTTCTGATATGTTTGATATACTAGTTGATCACTGTATTCCCTAATTGCCCACGCAGGAATTGGTTCTTTAGCAGCAAATGAAGTTGAACATAGTAGCAATAAAACTATTAGTTTATACATTTTTCTTTATAGCCAAATCCCAAAGTATTTTAAGATCTTATCAAGATGCCAGAGAACCATTCCAATAAGAAACAATCTGAAAATGTCTGGCACTCCCAATAATGAGAGAAGGTAATCAGCTAACGCCCAACCTATAATAACGCCAATCCATAGTTTAAAGTTAAAATTCATATGGTTTCCTCACAGGTTTATGTGGTTTAAGTGGTCTGGCTGGTTTCACTGGACGTGCAGGGCGAATTGGTCTTGGCATATTATTATCCTCTACTTGTCTACTTGACAAGCCTTTTTATATTCTACAATCATACTAAGAAGTTCTAAGTATTCTAAATTCGTTAACTCACTATGCTGTTTAAGAGTATCTTCAGCCCATTCCATAGCGACAGCAGATGTGTAACCTTCACCTTGCCAAGTTATAGCAACGTATGGTTTGTTATATTTAGGTTTAATTTGATCTGGACATGGATGATCAACCATCTGAATCTTAAGGTCTTTAATCATTAAAGAACAACTTATGAATGACAGTTCTTACTAGATATACAGCCCCAACAAGCCAAATCCCTACACTAAGTAACAAGTACACACTTGCAACAACGCACTCTTTAAGTAACACCCAATCCATAGTTACCCCCAATTTTGAAACGAACGTTGCCGCTGTCCGATCTCAATCTGATTCATTAGTTTTACACAATTTGAAGTGGAGCATCATTAAAGGTTACAACAGATTTCACCAACACTATCTTTACAATCTTTAAAGTTGTATCTACTCTCGCACGTAACTAAAGCGTCATACTCATCGTCAAGCAACTGAATATGAAGCGCGATAAGCTTTAGATCTGCGCGTGTCTGTTTACTTTTCGTACGAAGTGTAAGCTTCTTAAGCAGCGCTAAGATCTTCGCCGTGGATTCATTCATTGCGCTTTCCCTTCAGTAATTGAGATGATGTCAATCTCACCAAATCGACTCTTAAAGAATTTAATCGCTTCAGAACGAGATCGAGTAGATGAGAAGATTACCGGTTCATTAACGCACAAGAATGCAATGAATGTGATCATTTAAAGCTCCTTTTTCCGTCATTATTATTTACTTTCTGTGGCATCTGCGATCGCGAGATCAAGCCGCTCCATAATTTGATGTCTATTTTGCTCATCAAACGTCGAGAACGTAGCCTCGTCAAACGTTTCAGTAAGATGATTGGAAAGCCACTCTGCTTCAACTTGTGTAAATGTTAGTGTAACTAGAGCGTGCTTAGACATTTTTATTCTCCTTAAAGATGGCGCTTTTTAGAATAGAGTCTGAATCGTATTAACAACTTGTGCCCAGATTGCTCCATCGATTATCAACAGCGCGATATAAGTAACTTTTGCATCCATATTAGTCTTCCAACAGCTTATTGATTAAGCGGTGGTCTTTCATAATTGCGCCGCCAGAATGCGCCGGGCCCGGCTCTGTGTATGCATAATTATTTTCCCCTTATGATGGCGTCGACTGTAATCAAAATCCATCCAAAAATCGCACACAATATCAGAATTCCGCTCACGACGACGCCTGGAAGCAGCACCAGCACGACGAGAACGGCGGCTAATTCAACCATGATTATTTACCCCCCGCTTTTACGGCGTCGGCGTAGGCTTTTATGGCGGCGGCGGAGGCTTTTGTGGCGGCGTCAATGGCGTCAGTGGTAATGGTGGCGGCGAAGGCTTTTGAGGCGGCGGCGGCGGCTGAGGCGGCGGTTGTGGCGGCGGCGGTGGCGGCGGAGGAGGCTTTTGCGCGCTCGTCTGCGGCGGCGGCGGCGGATTTTGAGCGGCAGTTGGCGGCGACCGCTTCGACGAGTGCCTCTTCGGCGGCTTTTGCGAAGACTTTTGAGGCTTTTTTGGCGTCTGCGGCTATTCCTGCGGCGGCTGAGGCGGCGGTTGTGGCGGTTTTGTAGTTAGCGTAGGCGTCGGCGTAGGCTTTTATGGCGGCGGCGGAGGCTTTTGTGGCGGCGTCAATGGCGTCAGTGGTAATGGTGGCGGCGATCTTTTTGTTTCTCATGATTATTTATCTCTCAATTTTACGTCGTCGTTGTGCACTTTTGAGGCGATTATGTAGTCAGCGTAGACGTCGGCGGCGACGGCTTTGGCGGCTTTGTACTGAGCGTAGGCGTCGGCTAAGGCTGAGGTGGCGGTTATGTAGTTCTCGTAGGCGGCGGCTGAGGCTTTTACGGCGTCTGCGATGGTTGTCATGAATTCACCGCTTCGTCCAGCTTTCGCATTGCGGTTTTAAGTTCCTGCGCTGCGTCAAAATCACGTTCTGATATGGTTCCATATTTCATTCGTCCAAACATCACAGCGGCGGCTTTATAGAGCGCATCGATATCCGCAAGCGTTAACGCCAAGTGAATCTTTTCAGAATGCATTTCTTTTAAGGAGTTCATGATTATTTATCTCCCTTTATCCGAAGGTCCCAACAATCCATCCCCCATGAGTCATGAGCTGCGATGACTGCCAGTTCTAGCGTTTTTCCGCTCACGCATGTGTCGAATTTCCCCGTGGTTGTAACCCAGCTGAATTTATCGAGGAATTCGTCCCCGTCTCGGCGTAATTCGATTCGGACTCGGCGATTCTCTGTCGAATGGTTGACCGTCGCAGTTTTTAATGCCCGTTTATTTTTCATGATCGCACCTCTTTCACGGTAAACCCAACCATCAAATTACTGTAACGCACTTCCTCGACGTGCTTACGTTTAGGTCTAACCATAGAATGTATTGAGTTTTTTCTTTTAACGGTCGAAAGGATTTTATTTTTCATATTAGGTGTCTCCTTTGATTTGGTCATACTATATTATACCAGGAGTAAATAAGAATGTACATAGGTCTAAGGGCCCAATTATTCGATAGCTAAGAAAACAAGCACCACAAGAATAAAACCCCCAAAAAACACTGCAATAAGTTCCATATTACGCCTGCCGCCTATAGATTACGTCAATCTGTGTAAGTGTCATTGTAACACCGATTTCAATAGCCTTTTCTTTAACCTGAGCAAATGGATTGGTTAAGTGCAAACTAAGCAGGGGCATTAACATGAGTTTTGTAATCATTTTGAGTCTCCTTTTTGTCACAGGCTAACTTTTCTAAGTACTCTAAATTGCCCATCAATTCATGTTCCCAGAATCTCTTTTTCTTCTGAGTCTGATTCTTAGCGTACATCTTGCACATAGTGCATTCGCCGAATTTAGGAATCAAACCAACAGTTACAAATACATGGTATGAGGCTGCGTGACCACACTTTAAACAGATTTTAGTGATGCCCATGTGGATGAATTTCAGCTTCCATCTTCACATCGTGAAATCCGTGAATACCAGTACAAAACAGTGCACATCCGCTGAGATGGACAAGCCCACCGATAAGTGATGATTCACCGATATGAAAGCTGAAAAAGAATGCCGCAGTACCTACAACCACATAAGCTGCATTGCTTAAATTATGTTTGACAAGGAGCTTAATCATTTGTCACATTCCTCCGTGTTTCGTTCATGTTGCACAACATCACTATGAAGGGTTAATAGCTCGCGAATCTCATCTAGTGATATTTTATGTTCCTGTAATAGTTTTTCAGTATACAACTGAAGCTTGTAAGCAGGATCAGAGATATAATATGTTCCAGCAAACTCATTATATGTAACACGCCAAAGAGTCCAGTGACTCAAGTTCACATTTGTATTATCAGTCTCAGCAGTTTTAATTGTCTTGGACATGTTATCCGTTTACTGCGTCATCCTGATGCTTGCAACAACCAGCTTCAATCAGCTGGTTAGCAGTTCTACCATAATGCCCTTGCAATTTCCATACTAATCGACTATTGATCAACTCTTGGAACAAGTCAACAATCTCATCTTGACCAAGCGCACCTTGTTCATACGCCATAATCTGAGAGATTTGATCCATATTATTTGACCTCTGAGATATTATAAGTAACGGCTTGACCATCCGCTCTGAACGATCCAACCTGAAACCAAACAAGCGTTTGTGCTTGCCACGCATCTAAAGCCTTCACACATTTGACAAACGTCGTTCGACCATCAACCAAGGTAATTCGAACATTGAATGTTTTCATATTCTAATTATACAGCTAGTAGATCACAATGTACATAGATCTTTAGGCCCATTTTTGTGACAAACAACCTACCACAACATCTTACTTTGCTCAAAAGAGATTTAATTTCTTCAGGAGGAATCATGCTATGTAAACTAGTGTAAATCAGGTTGATTTATGAAGGTGATTAGATCAGGCTCTGAGACTGGTTTAAATTCCCATTGATCCACTCCTACATTCACCATTATATTCTTATACAACCCAGGTTTAGATTTAAATGAAGTATGAACGTGCCCGTGAATCAAATGCTTCCCGGCGTCCTTTAAGCTCTTAAGATCAAACTTAGGCTTGTAATACTTAGGATCACCGGAGCCAATGTAAGGATAATGAGAAAGATTCATTTGCGTACCACCAATCTCAAGCATCAATGATTGGTGTGCTTCTTTAAAGCCCATCTCAATCATCTTAGCAGCACTCTTATCGTGGTTACCAAGGATTAAGATCTTATATCCATTTAAGCTGGAAATGATATTCTGCGCTTGGTCAAACCCTGTGAACGCTACATCCCCAAGGTGATAAACAGTATCCTCAGGTTTAACCAACTCATTCCAATTTTGAATGATAACCTTATTCATCACACTTGCGTTAGCAAATGGACGAGTGCAGTATCGTATAATATTCTCGTGCGAGAAGTGTGTATCGCTCGTATACCATCTCATTCTAAATCCTCCTCATATGCCTTACATTTACAGCAAATACAAATCTTAAGAGATATTGAATGATCCCATATGTCATGACCACACAAGCAAATACTATTCTTTTTCATTCTGTGTACTCTTCCATTCTAAATATTAGATCGTCTTTCATTTAAATGTTCCAAATACTCTAAATTGCCTAGGCAGGCATAGTGATCAGTGACTATTACAAGTAGTTCATCCGGTTTTATTTCAATTTGCTGTGTTTGGTAACCCAATGTATACGGACTCCAGAATACTCGATGGAATCTATTTAACTCTTTACAGATTAGACAAGGCTTATTTAAGATCATCTCATACTCGACCATGTTTCTCGTTAAATTCATTTACTAAGTTCCTCTAAATACCTTAGATTATCCTTAACAAAGTAATTACACATACAACAACCCAGATCCAGATTTGTATATCGTATCCTACAGCAGCCAAAGAATGCTGAATACGCATCTTGGTTGTGAGCATCTGTTCCGTGGCCGCATGTGCATTTAAATTCTATTTGAGTGTTTGTAGCCATTTGTATTCCGTATTTTCACGTTTTCAAGATTAGATAATTACTGCGTTCAGATTGTTTGCTCATATAATAGTTCTAATGTTCTTAAATTATCAACTTGAAATGTATGCCGCCGACCTTGTATTGGGCACTCATTGCACCAGCTGATGTCTTTATTCGGTCCATAGTTAATCACATGCATTGCTTTTGCATGATTGCACTTACAAATCATTAACTTAATCATTGGAATCTTCTTTCTGTTGCAACTTCCATTCTAACAACGCAAGGTTGTTAGGTAGATGAGGATGCGTGTATACTTCAAATGTGTGGGCGACTGGATCTTCATGACATATTATGCACAGAATTCCTTTAGGCATATACTGTTTAATACGCCGATACGTGTCACCGATCTTGGTTGGCCACTTAGTTATGTGTTTATTTTTTGACATTCTCATTCCAAATACTCTAGATTATCTGACGGCCTAAAATGTGTGCAATCACAGATTATAGAATCCGAGTAGTATGTACACACACTATTGCGACACGCTTATCATTTATCATATTCTTGTCAAAATCATAGCAGTTATTATGAAAGCAAGTCGCACACCAAGCATCTTCAGTCCTAAACATTCCGTTTCTCTGATTGCCATTCTAAGTAGATAAGATTGTCACTCGGAACATACACTTCACACTTACAGCCACAATATGAATTCCGACAGGGACATTGGAAATTAATCTTCGCGGCGGCCGTAATATCTTGATCAGTGCTATATCGAGGGGAATGACCTATAGCAATATGATTACAAACGCGACACAAATCATTATATCTTATTGAAAATTGTTCCATCAATTCTCCTATAGATATTTAGGATCAGGCAGGCGTATATGTTCTGATGTATGGCAAGTGCAAAGACAAACATGCCCGCCGTACAATAGTTCACCAGTTCGCCAATCAGCAGCTGCATCCGCCTCTCCATCACACGATCCGTGAATACAATCTTTAGGTTGTATTATAGATGTTACATGTTTACCGTAATATGATTGCATAATAGGTTGTGAGCGCAGGTTTATGCTGCAGCAACCTGAGATATTCAATATGTCCAACACGCATCTCTAATTCTTTATGCGTATTAGATGCTTTTAAAGATTTAATGCTCTTATCACAAAGAGTTAACTCGATTTTTAAATCTTGAATTTGTCTATTCAACTCATTTATTTGCTTAAACAGATTTGGGTGATCTTTTCGCATATTCATTCTCCACGAACACTAGATTGTCATTTGATTGAAAGTCATCACACCCGCATTCGCGCAGCTCCACTATTAATACATCACACTTATGTGGTGAAGTAGGACGAGCTATTGTTGGAGTGTAATGCCAATGCCAACAATTCCTGCATTGAAACTTATCAGTTAATACACCAATTTCGTCAAAAAACTTTATTTGTTCCATGTTGAATCATACTCCGGTTCGAGGCCGGACAGGTGCACTATTTTAAGTACCACGGTATCTCCCGTCGTCGATTTTTAATACCGTAACCATTGCCGCGTCACTCTCGGTTTAGATATTTCTGTGTGGCTGTATAACCCGACAGAATAAACCCAGGGAATTTTAGCACAGCGAGTCCGCAAACAACCACATACGAGTTCCCTAAAGCTAACCCTGCAACAACGGCGATAAACCCACATGTAATAATCCACAGCAGCCAGCCGCTATTATTGATTTTGCCCCGAACCACTTCTGCGTCAGCGTTTAACTGTTCTCTCGTTCTCATATGTTTCCCCCCTCATTTAATATAATCTGGAAATAATTTGATCTCGCATACCCGAGCTCAACCATCCAATATGGTCCATACCTTTTAAATAATAGTTTTATTTCACTCGCTGTCAAATCCTGTGGGTTTAAACCAGCTTTAAGATTTAGCAGTAGTGTATCTATCTCGCTAATCTTCTTTTTCGTTAGTAATCCCATGTTAAACCCAACTGCCACGCATTGCATTGTTCATCAATCTCATCTGTGTATTGATGGCAATCTTTTACACTCACCTCATACACGAGACAACGATCCTCATTCTGCTTGCTTTTCTTTTTCATTTGTTCCCCTGTTAATTGATTGCATGTTATACTTGTATTCTACATAATCTAGGTTAGTCATAAGCAAAAAGCGATTACACTTGGATGCACTCTCTTGCGGCCAAGCCTCAGAGATAAATACAATGTGCTTTTCCCATGTTTCAGAACAAGTCTTACAGCGCTTTTCGTTGCTCATATTTCAATTCTAAATAATCTAAATTAGTAACCATTACTCTAGGACAACCACAAATAAGTCCATTGGAATCTAATACAGAAATGCACTTCCCAATTCCTGCACTCCCATGGTAATGACCATTGTGACCACAAGCTAAACAGAGGTATCGCATTCAACAACCTTCCATTCTAGATACGCAAGGTTATCCATGAGCGTAAATGCATCGCATGGGCACTGCCCAATCTCACTATACCTACACCACGAATAGAAGTCATTCGCTATCCTATCATCTGCGCTAAACTGCTTATGATCTTCACGCGGATGGAAGCAATTGCACGGGATATCAGTTGTCATCTATTCTTCTCTACCTTATATTCTATCACATATCTGTTACTTTGTGTAATTAAATTTTACAATTACTTTAATCAAAAAATGGCTTGCGCTACTAGCCTTTGTTAATGGATTGACATATACATCATAGTTAAATGGTATGTAAAACACCCACCTATCTACATCTAAACTGTTAAAATACCCTGTAGGAGATTCGACACTAATAAGGTTGTTTGAGTAGGCTAATGCAACAACGATCTTACTAGATGGTATGGTTCTACCTCTATGACTAAACTTAATTCGTTTTGTATCTAATTTCAATACATAGTTGTTAAGTTTAATCACTTGAAACTTTTCTATGAATGGAAACCAATATCTAAATGCATCCTCTGGAGTTTTAAGCCGTACCTCAGGTTTTGTATTTAGATCGAGTTTTGACGCACTCGCTAAGGGAGTGAGTAGTAATAACAATGTTATAATACTCACTCCGCAATGAATCACTTTACCTTTTGCGCAGCCTCTTTAATAAGGTGGGCTGCAATCTCATTGCGCTGCAGCTCGTTTGTTCCCTCGTAGATTTGAGTAATCTTAGCATCACGCATAAACTTCTCAACTGGAAAGTCACGCATGTATCCAATTCCACCGCACATCTGCACGGCTTCAATTGTTACTCGCATTGCTACATCAGAGGCAAAACACTTAGCCATGGCTGATTCTTTAGTGAATCGTTTGCCTGTGCCTAAGCCTTCTCCAATATTACGAGCTACCTGATACGTTAACGCTCTTGCTGCTTCTAACTCCATTGCCATCTGGGCAAGCTTATGTTGCATAGCTTGAAATGAGATAACAGGTTGCCCAAACTGCTTACGCTGTCTCGCGTAGTCAAGGGCGATTTCCATTGCACCTGCGCCAATCCCAATTGCTTGAGCAGCAATCCCAGGACGTGATACATCAAAGGTTGCCTGAGCTACCAGAAGGCCACGACCCTCACCAGCAATTAGATTCGCTTTAGGAACTCTGCAATTTTTGAATTCTAATTGATATGTGGGCGAAGCTCGAATGCCCATCTTCTCTTCCTTACGACCGAACTCAAAGCCTGGGGTACCCTTTTCTACAATAAAGCACGAGATACCACGAGCCCCACGTGAAGGATTAGTAGAGAAGAATAAGGTATAAATCTCTGCTGCTCCTCCATTTGTGCAATACACTTTGGTTCCATTAAGGATATATTCATCTCCATCTAATACTGCTGTAGATTGCAATGACGTTGCGTCACTACCTGAAGAAGGTTCTGTAATACAGAATGCAGCCAAACGTTTGCCTGATGCAATATCAGGAAGGTACTTGCGCTTCTGTTCATCTGATCCGCTTAATAGAATTGGCATTGCTCCTAATGATGTTCCCGCAAGGGCCATAACAATACCGCCACAAGCTTTAGATAGCTCTTCGATAGCAAGCACAAGTTCAAACGGTCCACCACCCATTCCTCCATAAGTCTCAGGGATATAAATACTGAATAGATCAGCCTTCCGCATCTCGTCTACAATATCCCACGGGTACTCTTCAGTCTTATCATAATGTTCACGCACCACACGAATCTTATCAGCTACAGCTTTTGATACGTCAACAATTGCAGCCTGCATTTCTGTGAGTTTGTAATCCATTTGTATCTCCTAATTTTAATAGAGCGACTCAGTTAAATGTCATCTTTATGCCTCATGCCAATAAAGACAGGGAAACGAGGTAAATCCTTAACACCTACAGCTTGATATTTATACTTAACTAATTGCCCAATATAGCTCTGCTTATTTCCCCCCTAATGTTTGTTTTATGTCAGTACATAGCTGTTTGAACGCTCCAGCAATTCCTGCGACGGTGTCGTAGATTGTCATAATGATCCATGCAAAAATTGAATACCCTACCGAGACCGCCAATATAGCGACGACGAGTAGTACAGACAGCGCGACGATGAGTAGTACAAACACGGCAACGACGGGCACCAGCACCAGCGCGAGCAGAACAGCGGCTAATTCGATCATGATTATTTATCTCCCGTTTTCATGAGTAGGTTTCCGATTTTCTCTTCCATATCTGAGGATTGAAGCGGGTCTACGGCACTCCACGCGAACTGTGTCACCATCTCCTCACAGTTCACGCAGACGGGATCCCAGATGGTGACAATTCCCTTTTTAATCAGATTGGTGACGACTGCACCTAGCTGATTTTTCTCCACCACATTCGCCGCGATAATATCCTCCATCACTCCAAAATCGTGACCGTTCCCCGCCGCGCTTTTGAACATCGCTTTCAAAACTTTATACTCCATCGTCGTTAGTTCCATAATTATTAATAACCCCCGTGTGATTTGACTAGATACGCCATTTCCGCTTTTCTGCTAGCTTCGCTCATGTCGTTGAATTCTCTATACGCGATTTTGTCGGCGGCCACTTTATCCGGGGATTCGGCCGCTTTATCGGCGGCAATTTTTTTAGCATCGTAGGCTGCTCTGTAATGCGCGACGTTCGCCACGACTTTAGCGGCGGCGGCATCGGCATCGAAGGCCGCAATTCTGGCATACTCTAGGACGGCATCCAAAACAACCACCGCATAGGTATGGGCCTGCTCGATGAACGCTTTTGCCGCGTCTCTAGATTTTCGGGCCGTGGCAATTGCCGCGTCTTTCTCCCGCCGCATCGCAGAGACTTCCGCCTTAGAGTGTACCCAGTTATTTGAGCGGTTTTTTTTGTCGCACTCTTCCCACGCGACATACTCGGCCGCTTTAAAGGCCGCTTCGACGTCGGCGAGCTCTACCTGATAGGTAATATAATTAGCGTCATAGTCTACGTGATACTGTTTATATGCGACGTTGTAGGTGATTTCTTTTTGTGTGCTCATGATATTCCCCTTGGATTCCTGCGTAGACAGGAGCAGCCGGGCAAATATTTTAGCTGGTAGTCGTGCGCCACTTTGTAAACTCCACACCCATTTGGACACGTGCTGATTTCCGTTTTAGTTTTCATAATATTCCCCCTTAATTCGCAGATTCCAGCGATACGGTTGAAATGTATATTCAAATGCATTACGAAGAGCGGCCACTGCTAGTTCCACCGTTTTTCCGCCCGTACTTATCTCGGATTTTCCGGCGGTTGTTACCCAAATATATTTGTCCCCGTGTTTATGTAATTCAAGCCGTATTCGCCGCTGCTCTGAATAATGGTTGATTGATGCAGTTTTCAACGGACGTTTAGTTTTCATGATTAGTTAGCTCCCTCAGCGCGGCCCTAACAGTCCGAAACGGACCGGCGATAACAGAGTAGGAATAAATATCTTTTGTCGGGACAACGCTAGACCGGAAAAAATGCCAGCCCTTCAATTCTCCGAACGATTCGTTAAGGTATCCGATATAATTTTTCATAATTAGTTGGCTCCTTTTGGCGTGGCGGCGGCGTCGTATGCGGCGTATGCGGCGGCGGCGGTGGCGTGGGCTGATACGTAGGCGGCGTAGGCTTTGGCGTATGCGGCGGCGTCGGCGTCGGCGTTGGCTTTGGCGTATGCGGCGACGTCGGCGGCGTTGGCTTTGGCGTATGCGGCGTCGGCGGCGGCGTTGGCGTAGGCGTATGCGGCGGCGGCGGTGGCGTTGGCGGCTGCGTAGGCGGATTGTGCGGATTTTACCGTCGTGAATTTGTTTCGCATGATTATTTTCCCCCTGTTTTCATAATTAGTTAGCTCCCTGAGTCTGAATTCCGAAAGCGTCCCGGCATCTGATCGCCTCTCGGTATTTTCGTATTGCCGTGACTTTTTTCTCCAGCGTTGACAAACTAATCAGACAGTTTTTACAGAATCGTATC
>Ga0163144_10003110_pt1 | contig 37902 bp, 33 predicted proteins | sample OliLak19BULKMAT1_FD_123175 | JGI IMG/M metagenome (GOLD analysis project Ga0163144, IMG submission 123175) | Freshwater microbial mat bacterial communities from Lake Vanda, McMurdo Dry Valleys, Antarctica - Oligotrophic Lake LV.19.BULKMAT1 | ecosystem: Environmental > Aquatic > Freshwater >...
CGCTCAGTCAGCTCGGATGCGGTCGCCCGGTTCGCCGCTTGCAGAACGGGTTGGAAGATCGGCTGAATCTGTACACCTGGTCGGACTACGTGGCGCCCGAGACAATCCCGCGGTTCACGCGGGAGACTGGCGTTCGCGTGGTGCATGACACGTACGAGTCGAGCGAGGAGATGCTCGCCCGACTGCTGATGGGTGGCGTCGCCTACGACGTGGTGGTGCCGCCCACGTACGGGGTCCAGGCGATGCGTGCCACCGGGCTGCTTCAGCCATGGGACGGTGCGCGGATCGCGACGCGGAATCAGATTGCACCGACCTTTCGGGGACTGCCGTTCGATCCCGAGGGCAATTTTGCGCTGCCGTATCTCTGGGGACTGACCGGCATTGCCTACCGGGCGGACAAGGTGACAGCGCCGAGCAGTTGGGCGAGTTTCCTCGATCCGGTGCTCAACGGTCGGGTCACGATGCTCGACGACATGCGGGATGTGATCGGGGCAATGCTGCGCCTGCGCGGTGCGTCGATCAACGCCACCGATGCGCCGGCGTTGACGCAGGCGCGTGTCGATGCGCTGGCAGCCAAGCGGGTGTTGCGGGGTTACAAGTCGGCGGCGGTGAAGTCGGATCTGCTGGCTGGCGATGTCTGGCTGGCGCAGCTCTGGAATGGCGATACACGGCAGGCGGCAGCGGAAGACCCGCGCATCCGGTTCGTGCTGCCGGCCGAGGGGAGCACCCTCTGGCTCGACTCGATGGTGCTGTTGGAGCGGGCGCGACATCCGGCGGCGGCGCATGCATTTGCGGCGTATATCCTTCGGCCCGACGTGGGTGCGGAGTTGGCGCAGGCCACCGGCTACGGGACGCCCAACCTCGGCGCATTGCAGCGGGTGGCCGACCCGGTGCCGCTCCCCACGGCCGACGAATTGGCGCGGCTCGAGTATCAAGCCGATCTGGGGCGGGCGACGGAACGGTGGGATCGTATCTGGACGGAAATCAAGGCGGGATGATGGATGACGCGGGCCGGATCGTCGAACAACACCTGAGCGCTCTGCTCCACCTCTGCCGTCAGGGCCGAGGGGGCGCATCGGCGCGCGAGTTGGCGGCGCGCACCATCGCCACCCAGACGGAACGCGCGCCGGTCTCGATCGAGGCAGGCGTGCTCCGAAGTCTCGAGGCCTTCGAGGAAGACTACTCGGTCACGGCCCGCCTGCTGGCGCGCGGGTTCGAGTCGGTGACGTTCGCCCCGGGTGTCACCGTGGAGGAGATCCTCGGCCTCGCCGAGTCGCTCGCCTCGGACGATGCGCCGGTCCGCGAGACGGCCTACGTGGGACTGATTCCGCTGCTCCTGCAGGTCGATGCCCCGATGCCCGCCACGAGTGTCCCTGCGGCGATGACCGTGCTGGCGGCGGCAGCACCCGCGCGGGAGCTGCCGGATCGCCGCGATTTTACCGACCGTCGCCGCCCGCTTGCCCGCCGCTTCGATGGGATAAATCGCCGCCGCAGCCGTGACCGGCGGGAAAGCGGCGAACGCCGGCTCCCCAATCAGCAGCAGCAGCGCACGGTGGTCGAGCGTTTTGCGCAGCAGTTCGCCGAGGCGAGCGAGGCGGGGGCGTGGATCGACGCGATGCATGCGGCCCAGGCGCTCGTCGGTATAGAGGTCGCGGTGCCGCAGGCGCGTCGGGGCATGCACCGCATCGCCGTGCGACGCATGATCACACCCGCGGTGCTGCACAAGTTCGCGGCGATCGGCCTGACGCGAGAGGACGAGCGGGAGGGGGTCGCCCGGATCTTCCGCTGGATGGGGCTCGACGGTGCCGATGTGCTCCTGCCCTTGGTCCTCGAGCACGACCGGCCCGAGCCGCGGCGGTTCCTGCACTCGGTGCTCTCGGTGATTCCCGATGCGCATACGCTCGTCGCCCCGATCCTCCAGAGCAACCGGGCGCCGGAAGTGCGGCATGCCATCGATCTGCTCGGCGCCATGCGTGCGCCCGGCTACGCGGCCCGCATCCGGCCGTTTCTCGATCACCCCGCCGACGAGGTGCGGTTGGCGGCCGTACAGGCGCTGGCCGAGTTCCCGGTGGCCGAGATGGCGGTGCACCTGAGCTCCGCCTTGGCGAGCCCGGAAGAGGTGATCCGCGACGCCGCCATCGACGGCATTGCGCGGCGCCGGATCGGCGCCCTGGCGATGCCGCTGATGGCGGTCCTCGGCCGCGAGACTCGGCGCGACGGACGGCTCCGCATCATCCGGGCGCTGGGCCAGCTGGGCAGCGACGACGCCTCGCAGGGGCTCGCCCGCATCGCCCTCACGCGGCAGAAGCTCTTTGGCGGCGGCGTCGGGTTCCCCATTGAGGAGCGCCTCGAAGCCGTGAGCGCGCTGCGCCTCAGCCGGGCGCCGAACGCGACGGCGACGCTGGAGCGCCTGGTGCGCGACGGGGACGGAAAGATCCGGCCGGCCGCGGCGGGCGCTGTTGCCGACCGCCGAGGAACAGCGATCGAGGCGGCCGGCTAACGGCGCAACGGACCGCACGGCGGGGCCCGCCTCGCCAGGGGTGCCGCGGGGCCGCAAGTCGCACTAGCTTTGGCACTTACGTCACAACACGCCCGGTTGGGCAGGAGCCTCTGATGGACGCGCATACGCCGCTCTGGTGGTTTGGTGTGGTCTTCACGACGATCGGCGCCGGCGCCGTTCTCTTTGCGCTGACGTACGTCAGCACCATCGTCGGCGTGTGGCTCATCGGTCCGATGTCGGCCTTGATGGCCGGCCCGATCTTGGACAAGGTGTTCGCCAAGAAGTAACCCCCAACGCGCAGCGCGTGCTGTGCGTACCCTCCTGTGAAACTGCCCCAACCGTCAGGCGTACGGGGGGCAGTTCGTCTTCAGACACTACCGATGTGCGTCGCGCTCCGGGACACCCGGGCGAACGCGGCGTCCCTTTTTCGCGGTCCATGCGCGGGTTCCGATGCAGATCTCCGACGTATCCATTCGCCGGCCCGTCTTCGCCAGCATGCTGTCGTTGGCGCTCGTGCTGTTCGGGGCCATTGGCTACCGGCAGCTCTCGATCCGCGAGCTGCCGGACGTCGATCCGCCGATCATCTCCGTGCGTACCTCGCTGCGTGGTGCCAACCCGCAGGTGATGGAGTCGTCGGTCACCGATGTGCTCGAGGAAGAGCTCAGCACGGTGCCCGGCCTCCGCACGCTCACCAGCTCCAGCGGTGAACAGAGCAGCAACATCACGCTCGAGTTCACGCTCGACGTGGACATCGAGAGCGCAGCACAGGAGGTCCGTGACAAGGTAAGCCGCGTGCGCGGGCGTCTGCCGCAGGACGTGGACGAGCCGGTGATCGCCAAGGAAGACGCCGACGCGCAGCCGTTCATCCGGATCGCCATGACCTCGGATGTGCTCGACCAGTTGCAGCTCTCCGACTTGGCCGACCGCGAGGTGAAGCAGCGCCTGCAGGCCATTTCGGGCGTCGGCTCGATCCAGATCAACGGCGAACGCCGCTACGCGATGCGCGTCTGGCTCGACGCGCGACAGCTCTCGGCGCGCGGGCTGACCACGACCGACGTGGCCAATGCCATCCGCACCCGCAGCATCGAAGTGCCGGCCGGCCGCATCGAGTCCGATCGGCGCGAGTTCAGCGTGCGTTCGCTGGGCGAGCTCAAGTCGCCGGCCGAGTTCGCGGATCTCGTGGTGTCCAACACCAACGGGCAACTGGTGCGGCTCGGTGATGTGGCGCGGGTGGAACTGGGGGCGGAAGACGAGCGGTCGCTGATCCGCATCAACGGCGTGGACGGCGTGGGCCTCGGTATCGTGCGCCAGTCGAAGGCGAATCTGGTGGACGTCGCCGATGCCGTGCGGGCGGCGACGCCGGCGATCGCGGCGGCGCTGCCACCGGGCGTGAATCTGCAGGTGACGCTCGATCAGTCGATCTTCGTCAAGCGCTCCATCAAGGATGCGCAGGAGACGCTGATCATCGCCGCGGTGCTCGTGGTCGTCATCATCTTCATCTTCCTGCGGAATCTGCGTGCCACGCTGATCCCGGCATTTGCCATTCCGGCCTCGATCATCGCGACGTTCGCGGTGATGCGCTTCGCCGGCTTCTCGATCAACAGCTTCACGCTGCTCGCGCTGACGCTCGCCATCGGCATCGTGGTGGACGATGCGATCATCGTGCTCGAGAACGCCTACCGGCATCAGGAAGAGCTTGGCGAGGACCCGGAGACCGCCGCCCGCGAGGGTACGCGCGAGATCGGCTTCGCGGTGCTCGCCACGACGGCGTCGCTCATTGCGGTGTTCACGCCGCTCGCCTTTCTGCAGGGCAACACGGGCCGGCTCTTCAACGAGTTCGGCATCGCGGTCGCCGGCGCCATCGCGATCTCCGGCTTCGTGGCCCTGACGCTGACGCCGATGCTGTGCGCCAAGATTTTGCGCGTGCCGCAGTCGCACGGCGTGATGTACCGGGCGCTCGAACGCGGCTTCGACGCGCTGTCCAATGCGTACGCCTGGAGTCTCGCGCTCGCACTGCGTTTCCGCTTTCTCGTCCTCGGCGGCACCGTGGCGCTCACCATGCTGTCGGGGCTCGTCTTCCTCAATCTCAAGCGCGAGTTCATTCCGGCCGATGACCGCGGCTACTTCTTCACCAACATCGTCGGCCCCGAAGGCGCCAGCATCGGCTACATGAAGGGCTACGTCGAGCAGGCCGACAAGATCCTGAGCGCGGTACCGGAGACGGAGGTGACGGCCGCAGGCGTAGGCCGGGGCGGCGGCCCGGTGAACAACGGCTACGTCTTCGTGATTCTCAAGAGTTGGGAGGAACGCAAGCGATCCGTGGAGGAGATCCTGAACGACGTGCGGCCCAAGCTTGCGCAGATTCCGGGCGTGCTGGCGTTCGCGAGCGCACCGGCGGCGCAGCGCGGCTTCGGGTCGCCGGTGCAGTTCGTGGTGCGGCATCCCGACTTCGAGAAGCTCTCGATCGGCATGGACTCGCTCCAGGCGCGGGCGCAGAGGATCAAGGGACTCGTCAACGTCGACACCGACCTGCGCGTCAACAAGCCGGAGCTCACCATCGCCTTCGACCGCGATCGCGCGGAAGACCTCGGTGTCGCCGTAAGCGATGTCGCCGGCACGCTGCAGACGATGCTCGGCGGCTCGCGCGTGAGCAGCTTCACGCGCAACAACAAGCTCTACTACGTCATCACGCAGCTCGCGCCCGAGAGCCGCGCCACGCCATCGGACATGTCGGGGCTCTTCGTGCGTGGCCGCGACGGGAAGCTCGTGCAGCTCGACGCCATGACCACCGTGTCGGAAGGCGTCGGTCCGCGCAGCCTCACGCACTTCAACCGCGTGCGCTCCGCCACGCTGTCCGCGAGCCTGGCGCCGGGCTTTGCGCTCGGTGAGGCGCTCGATTCGCTCACTCGCATCGCGACGGATGTGCTGCCGGCCGGGTCGTCGGTGGCGCTCAGCGGTGAGTCGCGGGAGTTCTCGGAAAGCGGCAGCGAGCTGCTCTTCGCGTTCGGCCTGGCGCTGCTCGTGGTGTTCATGGTGCTTGCCGTGCAGTTCGAGTCGATCGTGCACCCGTTCACCGTGCTGCTTGCCGTACCGCTCGCCGTCACCGGCGCGCTCTTCACGCTGGCGGCCGTCGGTTCGACGATCAATCTGTACAGCCAGATCGGGATGATCCTGCTGATCGGCATCGTCTGCAAGAACTCGATTCTCCTCGTCGAGAATGCCAACCAGCAACGCGCGCTCGGCAAGGACGCCTTTGCGGCGATGCTGGAGGCGGGCCGCATCCGCCTGCGCCCGATTCTCATGACCTCGGTCGCCACGATCATGGGTGCGATTCCGGTAGCACTCGGCCTGGGTGCCGGCGCCGAGAGCCGGCGCCCGCTCGGCTACGCGATCGTGGGCGGCGTCTTCTTCTCGACGCTGCTGACGCTCTACGTGGTGCCGTCCGTGTACACGCTGCTCGATCGTCTGACCCGTCACGCGCCTGCCCCGGAGACGGTACCCGTGCCGGCGCTTGCGTCGATGGAAGTCGAGTGATGTGGCGACCGCTGTTCTGGAGTCTCGCCGTGTTCGTCGCCGTGCCGGCGGTTGATGCGCGGGCACAGGGGCCGGTCTCCGGGGCGGGGCGGACGCCGGATCTGGCACCGCGGACGACGCTGGTGCCGGCCTACGAATCGCCGGTGCCGATCGAGCGGATCACGCTGGCCGACGCGCTGCGCCGATCGGCGAATGTCGATCCGACGTACGTGACGTCGCTCGGTCGTGTGGCCAATGCCTCGTGGGCGCGTCGCGCGGCGCGTCTGGCGTTCTTCGTACCGTCGCTGTCGGCGCAATTGGACGGCACCAAGTTCTCGCGGCCGTTCTTCAACATCGGCATCGGTGCGCCGAGCGACGTGGCGGTGAATGCCCGCGTCAACCTGTCCTACGAGATCCTGTCGCTGCGCAAGTTCGCCGATCTCACCGCGACCGATGCCGGGCTCGATGCGGCCGACGCGGGGCTGGGAGGCCAGACCTTCCTGACCGCGCTGAACACCGAGCGCGACTTCTATCAGGTGATGACAGACCGCGAGCTCCTGCGCGTGGCCGCAGAGCGCCTGGACCGGGCGCAGGTGCAGTTGGGCGTCGCGCGCTCGCGCGTGCTCACCGGGGCGGCGGTCCAGAGCGATTCGCTGACGCTGGTGACGGAATCGGTGCAGGCGGAAATCGCGGCGGTGCGGCAGCAGCTGGCGCTGGACGTGTCGCGGGCGCAACTGGGCCGCCGGGTCGGTGCCAATGGCCCGGTCGATGCCGATGCGGAGTTCGAGGCGACGATTCAGGCGATACCGGTGACGCTGGCGGACGCGCTGCGGAGCGCCCTCGAGCAGGGTCCGCAGTATCGCCAGGCGCGCGCGCTCGAACGGCAGTCGAAGGCGCAGATCAAGGCGGCCAGGAGCGGCTACTTCCCGACGCTGACCCTGGCCGCCGCCAACCAGACGTTCGACTCGAAGTTCTTCCCGACGGGATCCAATACCTCGCAGGCCGCGCTGATCTTCTCGGTGCCGATCTGGAATCTCGGCGTCCGCGAAGCGCAGCTCACGGCGGCGCGCGTCAACGCGACGATCGCGCAGGCCGTGCGACAGGACCTCGAGCGTGGCGCCTTCCGCGACGTGCTCGAAGCGCACGGCGGCTATGAAACGCAACGGCGCATCGTCGGTCTGGCGGACCAGGCCGTCGCCGCCGCTGCAGAGAACTATCGCGTGCAGGACCTCCGCTATCGCGCGGGCGCCACCACCATTCTCGAACTGCTCGAAGCGCAGTTCCGTCTGGCGCAAGCCGAGGGCGACGCCGTGCAGGCCCGCTTCGGTGCACGTCTGGCGCTCGCCAGCCTCGAAACCATTCTGGGCCGCCGGCTCAGTCAGCCGTGAGACATCCCGTGATCCGACCGATCGCTGTACTGCTGCTTGCCGCCGCGACCACGATCGCCTGCGGCAAGGATGACTCCGCCACGAAGACGGCCGCGGCCAAGGCGCCGCCGGCGATTCCCGTGGAAGTGGTGGCGGCACGGACCGACACCGTGACCGACGCCATCGAGGCGACCGGCGAGATCGAGGCGATGCAGTCGATCGAGTTGCGTCCCGATGTGGACGGCCGCATTGCCGAGATTCTGGTGCGGGAGGGCGCCATGGTGGCGAAGGGCGCACCGCTCTTCCGTATCGATGCCGCCGAGCGGCGTGCCGAGGTGGCGCGCGCCACCGCCGATCGCGACCTCGCTCGGCAGGCCCTCGAGCGGACCCGGGATCTCCTGACGCAGAAAGCCTCGAGCCAGGCCGATCTGGAGCGGGCCGAAGCCATGGCACGCAGCACCGACGCGCAGCTTGAACTGCTCACCATCCGCCTTGATCGCAGTGTCGTGCGGGCGCCGTTTGCCGGTGTCGTGGGTCAGCGCTTCGTGAGCATCGGGGACTTCGTGACCAGCGCGTCGCGTCTGGCGGCGCTGCAGACCATCGCGCCGCAGCGTGCCGCCGTGCAGGTGCCGGAGCGCTTCTACCAGACGCTCAAGCTCGGGCAGCAGATCAAGTTCCGGGTGGCCGCGCTGCAGGGCGAGGAGTTCACGGGAACAGTGGAGTTCATCGATCCGTCGGTACGGCTGCCCGCGCGTACCGTGACGGTGAAGGCCCTCGTGCCGAATCCGCGGAATGTGCTGCATCCGGGCATGTTCGTGGAAGCGAAGCTTGCCACGGCGGTGCGCACCTCGGCGATCGTGATTCCCGAGGATGCGGTGCTTCCGGTGCAGGGAAAAACCTTTGCGTACGTGGTACGCGACGGAAAGGCGGAACGCCGCGAGATCGAGCTGGGCGTGCGGACGCCGGGCTTCGTGGAGGTGCGCCGCGGCCTGATCGCCGGTGACGAGGTGGCGGTGAGCGGGCTGGAGCGGCTCACCGATGGTGCTGCCGTGAAGGCGCAGGCCGTGGAGCGCGCGCTGATCCGCCCGGAGGGCGCATGATCGGCCGGTCGCTCATGCTGGCGGCGGTGCTCGGGGCGGCCGCCGCACCCGCCGCGGCACAGCGGACGGCAGCTGAACGGAGCAGCAGCCGCGAGACCTCGGCTTACGCCGAGGTCGTGGCGTTCGTGGACTCGCTGCAGAAGCGCGGGGCAGGGTTGCGTGTCCGGGTGATGGGCCGCAGCACCGAGCAGCGCGCCATGCCGCTCGTCATCGCGGCGCGGCCGATGGTGCAGTCGCCCGGCGAGGCGCATCGGAGCGGCAAGCCGATCGTCTTCCTGCAGGCCAACATCCACGGCGGCGAAGTGGAGGGAAAGGAAGCGGTGCAGATGCTGCTCCGCGACCTGACGCTCGGCTCGCTCCGCCCGCTGCTGGACAGCGTCATCGTGCTGGCCGTGCCGATCTACAACATCGACGGCAACGAGCGCCTGGCACCCGGGGAGCGCAACCGTCCCGGGCAGAACGGGCCGGCGATCGTGGGGCAGCGGAGCAACGGGATGCTCCTCGATCTGAATCGCGATTACATCAAGCTTGAAGCCCCGGAAACGCGGGCCGCACTTGCGCTGATCGAGGCGTGGGATCCGGACGTCTTCGTGGACCTGCACACCACCAACGGCTCCTATCACGGCTACCAGCTCACCTACGCGCCGGGGCTCAACCCCAACGCGTCGCCGGTGAACGACTGGACGCGTGACCGCTTCCTGCCCGAACTGCGCGAGCGCATGCGAGCCCGCCACGCCCGCGAGACCTTCTGGTACGGCAACTTCCGCAACCAGGACCCCGACTCGCTGCAGCTGGGCTGGGAGACGTATGACGCGCGGCCGCGCTTCGGCACCAACTGGGCCGGCCTGCGGCACCGCGTCAGCGTGCTGTCGGAAGCATATTCGAATGCGGACTTCGGCACGCGCATCGGCGCGACGTACGACTACGTGCGTGAACTGCTCTCGCTTGCCGCCGAAGAGCGCGCCACCATCAAGTCGCTCATCATCGCGGCCCAGCTTCGCCGGCCCGATTCGGTCGTCGTCCGCTCGCAGCTCGCCGCCCCGACGGTGCAGCCCGTGATCGCGGAAATCTCCCGCGCGGATGGCGACGGCGGCAGCGGCTACGCGCGTCGCAAACGAACCGGTGAATTCCGGACGATCCGCATGCCGGTGTTCGACCGGTTCGCGGCGGCGCGGAAGGAAGCGCGGCCGGCTGCGTATCTCCTCGCGCCGCAGCATGAGGCCATCGTCGCGCTGCTCCGAAGGCAGGGCGTCGTCGTCACGCGGCTCACCCGCCCGTGGAGCGGTCCCGCCGAGAGCTTCCTCGTCGATTCCGTCACCGCGTCGCCGCAGGTGTTCGAGGGGCATCGGACGGTCACGGTGCAGGGCCGGTGGCGCACCGCGGCACCGATCGAGGTGCCGGCCGGCAGTTTCGTCGTCTCGACCGACCAGCCGTTGGGGTTGCTCGCGGCGTACATCCTGGAGCCGGCCAGCGAGGACGGGATCGTCACCTGGAACATGGTGGACCGGGAACTGCGCCCCAGAGGTGACTTTCCGATACGGCGTGTGCGGGAGCGGCCGGTCATCGTGGGGGTGGAGCTGGACTGATCGAACCCGGTAAGCCATTATGGGATAACGGCTTGCAGTAATCGAGCACGGCAGTCGAGGCCCGGTTGCTTCTTGAGCGACGAATCTTGCAGTGCTCTGCCGTCGCCGCTCTCGCCCGCGCGCTTCTGCGCGGTGTCAGGCGGCAGAGACCTTAGCTCGTCCGGACCCTGATGCCCCAGTCTCTGGTCGCCCCGGCCTCTGTCGGTGCCGTCCGCCGTTCCAGCCTACGCTGGCAGTTTGCCGTCCTCACCGTGACCAGTGCCGTCGCGATGGGGTTGCTCGTGCTGGGACTCGCCTTCGCGGTGCAGCGCGAGGTGTCGACCACCGAAGTCGAGTTCGTGAAGGCGCGCGTGACCCGAAGCAGCCGCGTCCTGGGCCGGGAAACCGGTGCCCTCCGCGACCAGCTCGCGGCACTGATGCAGCGCGAGGATGTGCTGAACGCCATCCGCCGTCGCGGCGGGCCGGATTCCGCGGCCTTGCAGCGTACCTTGGTCCGCGCGCTCGATGCCGATACCGGCCGAGCGGCCGTGGGCCTGTGGCGCCTCGATGGGACGCCGCTTTTTCGGTCCGTCACCACGGGCGCGCAACCCGTGTTCGCCTCCATCAACCCCATCGCGCTCGGCGCGCGGATGCGCCCGCTGACGCCGCTCGCCGGCTTCGGCAGCACATCGATCGGCGTGGCCATGGTCGCCGCCGTGGCGGTGCCCGCAGACGCTCGAGACAGCGGTGCCACGTTGATGGCGGTCGTGGCGCGCGAGGTGACGCCGGCGCTGATGCGGCAGCTCGGTGCGGCCATGGGGGAAGACCTGCGCCTGCTTCCCGTCCCGGACAACTATCGCGTCGCCGGGGTCTCGAGCTGGCCGATCGCCAACGGCGATACCCTCGAGACGCGCAGCATCGTCGAGAACATCCTCGGCACCGGCGGCGCGGAGGTGATCCTCCATGCCTCCCGCGAGAGCCTCAATCGCCTCGATGCCTGGCGGACGCGGGTGCTGATTCTCGCCAGCTTGATGACGGGGCTCGTCTTCGTGCTGGTCTGGCGGGTCGGCACGCGGCTCTTCGTACGGCCGTTCTCGGTGGTCACCGATGCGCTCGATGCCATGCAGCGCAGCGGCCGGCTCGCACCGCTCGGTGCCACCGACGCGACCAACAGCAGTGAATGGTCCCGCATCGGCCTCGCGTTCAATGGTCTCGCCACCACGCTCGAGGAAGTCCGCCACGAAAACGAGGCGCTGCTCGCCAGCCGTACCGCCGCGGCCGGTGAGGCCCGCTTCCGGTCGCTCGTGCAGCATCTCTCCGACGTGATCGTGGTGCTCGATGAGCGGCTCATCGTGAAGTACGCCAGCCCATCGAGCGCGGAGGTGCTGGGCCTCGTGCCCGAACAGCTGCTCGGGCAGACGCTCGATAGCAGCATCCATCCCGACGATCTCCCGGCGCTTCTTTCCTTCCTTGCCGGGCTGCTCCCGGGCGAAGGGGCGATCCGCCTGGCCACCCGCGTGCGGCATGCCTCGGGGGCCTGGCGCCGCGCCGAGCTCGTCGGCACCGACCTGCGCGACGACCCGACCGTCAGCGGCCTGGTGCTCACCATCCGCGACGTGACGGAACGGCATGCGCTCGAAGCGCAGCTCGTGCATCAGGCCTTCCACGATCCGCTCACCGGATTGGCGAACCGCGCGCTCTTCCGTGATCGCGTGGACCATGCCCTCTCGCGCTCGCGCCGTGATGGCCGCCAGATCGCCGTGCTCTTTCTCGATCTCGACCAGTTCAAGACGGTCAACGACTCGCTCGGGCATCCGACCGGCGATGCCCTGCTGCGCGCTGCGGCCTCGCGGCTCGAGCTCTGCCTTCGTGCCGGCGACACCGCCGCCCGCCTCGGTGGTGACGAGTTCGCCGTGCTCGCCGAGCAGTTGGTCGATCGTCGGGATGCGATGGCGCTCGCCGAGCGCATTCTCGATGCGTTCCGCGAGCCGTGGGATGTGGACGGGCGCACCCTCGACGTGAGCGCCAGCGTCGGCGTGGCGATCCGCGAGGAGGAGGAGTCGGCCGAAGATCTGCTGCGCAACGCCGACGCCGCGATGTACCACGCCAAGAATCGCGGCCGCGGCCGCTGGGAACTCTTCGCGCAGCGCATGTACAACGAGGCGCGCGAGAAGCTGGAGATGCAGGCCGATCTCCGGCGCGCCGAGCAGCGCGGCGAACTGCTGCTCCACTACCAGCCGATCATCAACCTCGCCACCGGCGAGATTGCCGGCGCCGAAGCGCTGATCCGCTGGGAGCATCCCGAGCGCGGACCGCAGCCGCCGGCCGCCTTCGTTCCGCTCGCCGAAGAGACCGGGCTCATCGTGCCGATCGGCCGATGGGTACTCGGTCAGGCGTGCCACGACGCGGCGCGCTATCTGTCGCTCGGCCTCTGCGATCCGGATTTCAAGATCACGGTCAACGTCTCGCTGCGGCAGTTTCTCGATGCCGGCTTCGTGGATGACGTGCGCAGTGCGCTCCGGAATGCCTCACTCTCGCCGGGTTCATTGGTGCTGGAGCTGACGGAGAGCACGCTGCTCGAGGACACCGACGCCTGCCTCGCCGCACTCCAGTCGCTCAAGGCCCTCGGCGTGAAGCTGGCGCTCGACGACTTCGGCACCGGCTACTCGTCGCTCTCGTATCTGCACCGCTTCCCGCTGGACATCGTGAAGATTGCGAAGCCGTTCATCGATGCGCTCGAGCGGCCCAGCGAAGGGGCGTCACTGGCCCGCGCCGTTGTGGCCCTCGGCGATACGTTGTCACTGACCACCGTCGCCGAAGGGATCGAGACGCCAGTACAGGTCCATCATCTCCGGCAGTTGGGCTGTGCGTTGGGGCAGGGATTCCACTTCAGCCAGCCGATGCCGGATGCGGCATTTACGCGCTGGCTTCGCGCTACTGATCGACTCGTCGTCGATCTGTGAGCGGCTTCGCGACATCGGTAGTGGTACGGACCGCCCCAAATACGGGGCAGATGTGTAGAGTGGGGGCGCGGTGGGCGCCTCCTCACCTCGGCCCGACCAGATTTTTCAGGAGCAGGTGTCATGATCGCAGTAGGCAAGAAGGCGCCGGAGTTCTCGCTGCCGGCCGACGATGGGAGCACCATCTCGCTGGCCGATCTCAAGGGCCGCAAAGTGGTGCTCTTCTTCTATCCCAAGGACGACACCCCCGGCTGCACCACGGAGTCGTGCGAGCTGCGCGACAGTTGGAGCGCGATCACCGCCGCCGGTGCACTGGTGCTGGGCGTCTCCCCCGACTCCGTCGCGTCGCACGCCAAATTCTCGAGCAAGTTCAGCTTTCCGTACCGGTTGCTGGCCGACACCGACCATGCCATGGCCGAGGCATACGGTGTCTGGGGCGAGAAGAGCATGTACGGGCGGAAGTATTGGGGCATCCTGCGCACCACCGTCCTGCTCGACGAGCAGGGCAAGGTGGAGCACGTCTTCGAAAAGGTGAAACCGAAGGGGCATGCCGCCGAAGTGCTCGAGGTGCTGCGCGGCTGAGGCCGCCGACCGAGGTGTTCCATGCGCGGAACGCCCCCCGCGCCGCTGTACGGCTGTCGCTATGTTGAACCCCGCATCGACCTGATGTCGTCGGGCCGATCTCGTCCTTCTCGCTCGGAGTCTTCCGCAGTGGTTCGATTGCTTCGCATCATCCTGCCGCTCGTCCCGCTGCTCGCCGCGTGCAGCGGATCGGCTGCCGCACCGGCCGCCGCGCCATCGCCGTCGCCAGCCAAGCCGCTCGCCCTGTTGCCCACCGAGACGGCGCTCGGCAACGCGCGTCAGATCACGTTCGGCGGCAACAACGCCGAGGCGTACTGGGCCCGGTCGGGCACCAAGCTGATCTTCCAGCGTCAGGAAAAGAACGACGAGGGGTGCGATCAGCAGTACGTGATCAACGCCGACGGCAGCGACATGCGGCGGGTCTCGAGCGGCAAGGGCCGGACGACCTGCGGCTACTTCTGGGATGGCGATCGCAAGATCATCTACGCCTCGTCGCAGGCGTTCGAGCAGGGCTGCCCGGCGTCGCCGGACAAGTCGGCCGGGTATGTCTGGCCGCTCAATGTCCTCGACCTCTGGACGGCCGATGCCGACGGGCGCAACGAAAAGCGCCTGACCACCGACGCGACGTACAACGCCGAAGCGACGCTCTCGCCGGACGGCAAGCGCCTCATCTTCACCTCGATGCGCGATGGCGACCTCGAGATCTACACGATGAAGATCGACGGGACCGACATCCGCCGGATCACCAATCGCCTCGGCTACGATGGCGGCCCGTTCTACTCGCACGACGGCAAGTCGATCGTCTGGCGCGCCGGCTACCCGGTCACCGCCAAGGACTCCACCGACTACAAGGGCCTGCTCGCCCAGCGTCTGGTGCGCCCCGCGAAGATGGAGCTCTGGGTGGCCGATGCCGATGGGCGCAATGCGCGGCAGATCACCAACCTCGGCGGCGCCAACTTCGCGCCGTATTTCACGCCCGATGATCGGCAGATCATCTTCTCGTCGAACCACCCCAATCCGCGGTCGCGCAACTTCGATCTCTTCGTCGTGAACCGCGACGGCACGGGCCTGAAGCAGATCACCTTCGATCCCGAGTTCGACGGCTTCCCGCAGTTCTCGCCCAACGGCAAGCAGTTGGTCTGGGCGAGCAACCGGAATGCGTCCCGTGAGGGCGACACCAACCTCTTCATCGCGGATTGGCTGCCGTGACCACGCCCCCCAAGCGCGCCGAGCCCGGTGTGGTGCAATGGCTCTGGGATTGGGTGAAGTCGATCGGCTTTGCGGTGGCGCTCTGGTTGACGCTGCGCACCTTCTTCGTCGAGGCGTTCCGCATTCCGAGCGGCTCGATGGAGCGGACGCTGCTGGTGGGCGACTTCCTCTTCGTCAACAAGCTGATCTACGGCGCGGAAGTGCCGCTGGTGGGGTGGCACCTGCCCGCCGTGCGCGAGCCGAAGCGCGACGACATCGTCGTCTTCGATTCGGTCAAGGATTCGAGCGAGGTGATCTGGCCGTTGCGCGGGCCGCTGGCGGCTTGGCAGGGTGTGCGCAGCATGGAGATCAACACGCGCGAGCCGATCAAGGTCGTGAAGCGCATGGTGGGCGTGCCGGGTGACACGCTCTGGATGGAGGCCGGCCAACTCTGGCGGAACGGCGCCAAGGTGAACGAGCCGTGGGCGCAGCACCTCGATGCGAGCCGCGGCGAGGATGCGTATCAGCGCGGGGTGATGCGCGCCTGGCAGCTCACGCATCTCGTCAAGCGCGACGCCGAGCAGTATCGGCCCGATCTGCAGGAGTGGGGGCCGATCGTGGTGCCGGCGGATTCGTTCTTCATGATGGGCGACAACCGCGATCTGTCGTACGACGGCCGCTATTGGGGCTTCCTGCCGCGGAAGAATGTGCGCGGGCAGCCGCTCTTCGTCTACTTCTCGTACGACGCGGAGAGCTACAAGGCGCTGCCGTTCCTCACCGCCGTGCGCTGGGGCCGGATCTTCTCGCAACCCAAGTGAACGTTTCGGCGGATGTCGCGCCGCAACACGACGGGCCCGGCACTGCTGCCGGGCCCGTCGCCGTATGTGATGCGCCTGCTGCGCGGCGCCGCTAACTCGCGCCGCGCGGCCCCTGCAGTACGATCAAGCCGGCCAGCGCCGCCGCCGCCGCGACACCGTACGCGAGCCCGAAACCGCCGGCTTCCGTCAGTAGCCCGATGACCGGCGGGCCGACGATGCGCGCCATCGACCCGGCGCTCGCCAACGTGCCGAGGACGACGCCCTGCGCCCCCGCCGGTCCCAGACGGCTCATGCGCGCCGCGAGCGCCGGCCCCGTGAGCGAGAACCCGATCGCCAGCAGTGTCACGAGTGCCACGACCTCGGCGGCCGTGAGCCACGGTGCCTCGAGGTGCATCGGCACGAACGGGAGCAGCGCGAATCCCGCCGCCAGACAGATCGCGCCGGCTGCGGCAATCGGTCCATCGCCGAAGCGCGGAACCAGGCGCCCTACGATCCGCCCCTGAACGATGATCGTCACGAGGCCCAGGACGGCGTAGGTGGACGACACCCGCGGCCGCGGCCAGCCGAGCGCCTGCTGGCACCAGAGCGGGAAGATCACGTACATCACCGAGAACGCGAACGTGGTGCCGAAGGCGGCCACGAGCAGGCGGCGGCGCTCGTGTTGTTCAGCAGGCGTAAGGGCCGGCAAGACGGTGGCCGCGGAGGTCGCCGCAAGGCTGGTGCGTGTCTCGGGGACGAGCACGCAGCCCAGCAGGAAGTTGCCGGCGGCGATGGCGGCGGCGAGCAACGCCGGGAGGCCGTCGTCCAGGCGGCCCGCGATCCCGCCGATCGCCGGCCCCACAGTAAACCCGACGCCGAAGGCCGCACCGAGCAGCCCCATTGCCCGGGCGCGACGCTCCGGCGTCGTCACATCGGCAAGCGCCGCCTGCGCCACGCCGAAGGTGGTACTCGTCATGCCGGTGACCGCGCGCGAGAGCAGAAGCACCAGAAAGCTCGGTGCTACCGCGAAGAGCCCGTAGCCCAGAGCGGAGCCCGCGAGGCCGATGAGGATCACGGGCCGCCGGCCGATGCGATCGCTGAGACGCCCCCACCAAGGCGCGAACAAAAAAGCAAAACACGAATCGAGCGCCACGAGGGCGCCGACGAGGACCGCGTGGGTTTCGTAACGCGCACCGGCGGCCGGGAGCAGCGGCAGCACGATCCCGAAGGCGATCAGGTCGAGCATGACGACCGGCAGCAGCCGACGGGTCGCCGCTGCCGTGGAGGAGGAATGCATGTGGGCGGGGACAATCGCCTCGCGGGCCGGAGCGGTCAAGCGAGCGCCCCGGACCCTGCGCCACGGTCGTGCTCAGGACATCAGAGCGTGAACGGGTTGGCGGCGAGGGCCGTTGCCCGCTCCAGATACGACACGCTGCGGTGACACGTGCGGCACTCCAGCATGACGCGGCCCACCGTCGGCTCCGGCCCATGCGCCGGCGTTCGGTTGATGGTGATGTCCGAGCAATACGGACAGACCAGCGGTTGCCGGTCCCGATCCGCGTCGATCAGCGCCAATGTCTCCGGCGCCCGAAACTCCTTCACCTGTCTGCGACCCACGATATCCCCCCTCGGTGCCGTCTCCGGCGATGCGCCCAGCGCGGCACCTTCCCTCTGTGGTATCGGCACGCCGGTCGGGGATGTGAGCGAGGATGACAACGGATGTCGTAACAGATTTTCGGTCTGTCTTCGTATCCCGTTCGCAGTAGTGACGGCACATACGTCAGAAAAACATTCGGTTGGCTTATCGGTTTCGCTTGACGAAGCGCCGTTGTCGAAATACGTTCGCAAACTTACCCCGGAGTATTTATGCCTACCGAACTCGGTGGTACGCAGTTGACGTCGTTGCTCGAGGCCCTGCCCGGCATCGCGAACGTCCTTCGCAACCCCGTCGCCGATGCCCTCCTTGGGACGATCCGCGCCGCAGCGGGTCTCGCCGAATTCTCGCCCGTGCACATGGACGAGCTGCTGAAGTACGCGTTGCAGCGCCGCTTCCTGGCCGAGGATGAGGTGGGCAAGCTGACCGCCGAGGTGGCGGCGGCACTCGGACCTCGCGGCACGATTCCGGTGGAGGCAAAGCCGGAGAAGAAGGCACCGGAGCCGAAGGCGCCGAAGCTCGTCGAGCCGGTGGTGGTGACGCCGCCGGTGGTCGTCGTGGAAGACGACGACGTGGAGATCGAGGTCGAGGTCCCCGTTCCGGTCGCGGTCCCGGTTGTCGTGGTCGCCAAGCCGGTCGCCGCGCCTGTCGCGCCGGTGAAGGCGCCCGCCAAGCCTGCGGCACCGGTGGTGAAGCCCGCGCCGAAGAAGCCCGCAGCCCCCGCCGCGAAGGCGCCGGCCAAGGCGGTCAGCAAGGCGCCGGTGAAAGCCATCGCCAAGGCCGTGGTGAAGGCCCCCGCGAAGAAGGCCATCGCGCCGGCCAAGAAGGCTGCACCAAAGAAGAAGTGACTCGCCGCTGATGCTGGACTGGACCGAGCGGCGTCCCGAGCATCTGATCGACCTGCACGGGATGACGGTGGTGCAGGCCGAGGTCGCGACGCTGCAGTTCCTGAAGGCCCAACGCAAAGCGCGCCCCGGGGCGATCGTCGAGATCGTCACGGGGCGCGGTCGCGCGGGCGGGGGTGCCCCGATCCGGACGCGGGTCGGGGTGTTGCTGCGTCAGCTCAAGGCCGACTCAGCGGTGGTTCGAGACTTTGCGCGGAGTCTGTCCGAGGGGAGTTGGCTGGTTCGGCTTTCCGGGTAGCCGCCGGTTTGGCGCGGAGGGTCGGCTGCCAGCGATCGAGCGTGCGGCCGTCCACGAGCGACACCGACACGCGCTTCTGACTGCCGTCGGTCCGCCAGGTGATGCGGAGCATCTGCCCCCGGCGAATCCACTCCTCGGTCCATTGCGGGCCCTGCGCCCGCGCGCCCACTTGCCCGTAGCGCGCCCGCGCATCGGTGCGCCACGCGTCGAGCAGCGCCGCGTCGAGCGGGGCGCTGAGCGTCACGATGCCGCAGGTGCCGTCGATCGCCGACAGCCAGACCTCCACCGCTGCGCCGTCGTCGGCGGTGAAGCTGCCGCGGCAATCCTGCACACGCTTGTCGGTCTTGGAGGTCCCGCAGGAGAAGCGCCCGTCGGCCGCGCGCACGCGCGCCGCGACTTCATCGACCGAGGCGCCGGCGGCGACCTCGAGAAAGGTGAGCGGCAGGAGTTCGGGGCTCTGTGCAACAACGGTGGCGGGGCGCACCAACCCGAACAGGACTACGCTCGCGACGAGCGCGAGCGCAGCGCTGATCGGACCCGTCAGGACGGACGACGGACGTTCGCGGCCTGCAGGCCCTTCGGTCCTTCCACCACCTCGAACTCCACACGATCGCCCTCGGCCAGCGTGCGGAAGCCCTCCATCATGATCGCGGTGTGATGGACGAAAACGTCCTTGCCGCCCTCCTGCGCGAGGAAGCCGAAGCCCTTCGCGTCGTTGAACCACTTCACGGTTCCCAGCGCCATACGTGACCAGACCCTGTTCGACGGAGCGTTGCAGCCGCTCGTTAGTTCCTTTCGAGTCACCCCGACTCGAAAGCGCCTCCCCGACCAACGCATCTGCTGCGACGCTCGCGGAAGACTTGCATCCGTTCAGCGCTGGTTCCGAGAACCGAACGACGTGAGCGGGTACTGCAATACTTCCGTCGGCAGGGAACCTTGTCAATACACAGGGGTGACGGCGCGCGTCGATCATGCGGGCATCTCGAGGTTCAATGGCGGCAGAGGGCCGGCCCCGGGGTCGGGTGAAGTCCGGTGTCGCCTGACCTGTCTCGCAAGACCTTCGCCGTAACGCGCTCCACGCCGCCGGCATGAGGGAAATCCTTGCGCCAGAACGATCTCCGTGCGGCCGCCGTACGGGCAGATGCCACTTCTTGCGCCGCGGTGGGCGGCAGGATGCGGGAGGCGCGGCATTGCTCCCTCTCCGATCGCTCCTGACGCCGGCACGGATAGATTCTGCCTTCCCCTAAGCTCCGGATGTCTTGGCATGTCGATGCTCCTCCTCCTGGCCGCGCTGCAGCAGGCGCCGACGGTGCCACCGTCACCGCCCTCGCCGATCACGCGGGTGGCGATCCTCCCAAGCAGCACCGTCACCATCGCCGCGGGTGACACGGTGCGTCTCGTGGCCGTGGCCTATGGCAGCGAGGGCAAGCCGCTCGATGCGGTGACGGCACGCTGGTTCCAGAGCGGCGGCCGTTTCGAAGGCAGCATCGATGCAGAGGGCACCGTCATCGCTGGTGCGCCTGGCACGCTCACCGCCGCGGTACGGGTGAGTGCCACCGGCGGCGGCGCGGCGCAGACGGCCTTCGCCACCATCGTGATCGTGCCGGGCAAGGCCGCCAAGATCACGGTGACACCGGCGCCGACCGTGCTCTACGTCGGGCAGTCGATGCCGCTCGCCGCCGAGGTCTTCAGCGCCGCCAACGACCGCCGGCCTGATCTGGTGCAGTGGCAGAGTGAGACTCCGGCTGTGCTGGGTATCGTCGGGAGTGGGCGCGTCACGGCCCGCGCGGTCGGACGCGGCGTGGTGGTGGCGCGCGTCGGCACCATCGAACGGCGGCTGCCGATCACGGTGAAGCCGAACACGGCCTCCGTGCTGACACTGCAGCCGGCGCAGGTGGCAGCGCGCACCGGCGACGTGGTGCGACTCCGCTTTGCGGCACGCACGGCCGCAGGCGCCCTGCTGGCGGATGCGGTGCCGGACTGGTCGCTCTCGCCCGGCAATGCGCAGGTGGATCCCGATGGCGGATTCGTGGCCGATCTGCCGGGGACCTACCGCGTGGTCGCCAATTTCGCCGGCCGCTCGGCGGAGGCGATGATCACCGTCGCCCCGCGTGATGCGGTGCGGCCGTCGACGATTGTCGGGCGCCTGCCGATCAAGGAGAGCGCCGGCGAATTCTGGCTGCACCCGTCGGGTCAGGCCGGTTATCTCACCACGCTCGGCGACCGCATGTACGCCATCGACGTCCGCGATCCGGCCAAGCCCCGCATCACCGACAGTGTGGTGGTCGATGCGCGTTACATCAACGACGTGATGACGACGGAAGACGGCAAGGTCGGCGTGCTGACGCGCGAAGGTGGCTCGACGCGCAAGAACGGGATCGTCATTCTTTCGTTCGAAGATCCGTTTCATCCGAAGCCGATCGCCGAGTTCACCGAGACGGTGAGCGGCGGCGTGCACAGCACCTTCATCTACCGCGGCTACGTCTACCTCACCGATGACGCGACCGGGTCGATGCGCGTCATCGACATCCGCACGCCGACCGCGCCCGTGCAGGTGGCGCGCTGGGAGACCCCGTCGAGCAGCGAAGGGCGCACGCTGCACGACATCGACGTGCAGGATGGACTCGCGTATCTCAGCTACTGGAATGACGGCCTGATCATCCTCGACGTCGGCAACGGCGTGAAGGGCGGCAGTCCCTCGAATCCGCAGTTCGTCTCGCAGATCAAGTACGATCTGTCGGCGCTCTATCGCGAAGTGGAGGCCGTCGGCGGGCCGGGCTACATCCGCGGCACACACACCGCGTGGCGCCACAAGAATTACGTCTTCCTCGGCGACGAGGTCTTCAGTGCCAAGCCAGTGGGCACCACTGGCCCGCTCGGTCTTGGCCGCGCATATGGACGGCTCCATGTGGTCGACGTCTCCGACCTGCTGAAGCCGAAGCTCGTGGCATGGTACGAGCCGAAGGACGGCGGCGCGCATAACGTCTGGGTGGATGGCGACCGCCTCTACCTCGGGGATTATCAGGGCGGCCTGCGCGTGCTCGACATCGCGGGGGAACTGCGCGGCGATCTGCTGCGTCAGGGCCGCGAGATCGCGCATGTGGTGACGGGCGACAATCAGGGCCGTCTGGCGCAGGCGCCGATGACTTGGGGCGCCGTGGTACGCGACGGACTGATCTACGCGCCCGATGTGAACGGCGGACTCTTCATTGTGCGGGTGGACACGAAGTCGAATCTGGTGCCGTAAGCCGGTTGAACGGGGCAAGATCACGTCTCACCGAGACGTTCCTGTCCCGACACCGAGTTGACAGTATGTGGATCAACATCTCCACAAACGTGGAAAAGTTGTGGCAACTGCTTGCAGATCGGGCACTTGAATGGGGCGGATTTATCCACCTTGAAGTGAGCTAACCCGAACAAAATCAGGCACTTGCGAGCTTTTCAATGTTGTTGAGTATTAGAGGCGTGTGTCGTACGTCCGTTGCAGAGCAATCTGTAATGGTGCGACATGCGGGATCGGTCCTTCGCAGGCCGTTCCCACTCCGATCTGGCGCCTCGGAGTGCCATGTGAAGGGCCGGACCGCGACCCGACCCGACTCGCAGCGCTCACAACCGATACCGGAATCGTCGGATGTGGAGACGGCCGCTCAGGGAAGACCTGGGCGGCCGTTTCGCATCCGTCCCCTCCGTCTGCGCGTCAGTCGGTCGGCGGCGTTGCGTCGCGGCCGAAGTCGTAGGCACCGCGGAAGATCTTGCGATCGAGCGTCCAGATGCGACGGCTGCTGACCGGGCCGTCGCCGTCGAAGAGCGAGGCATCACCGAGGGCTTCGAGAAACGACGCGCCTTTGGCGCTGGTGTCGTCGGCGAAATGAATCAGCTCGGCTTCGAGGGTGGCGGGCCGCACTGCGGCGCCGTACTCGAGGGTGCCGTGGTGCGAGAGGATGTAATGCTCGAGCAGGTCCAGCTCTTCCGGCGTGCACGGCTGCGTGCCGGACGCCGCGATACGACGCTCGAGCATGCGGACGCCCAGCGTGATGTGGCCGTGCAGCGTGCCGACAAGCGTATGCTCGAAGCTGTCGGACCAATCGTACGCTTCGAGCTTGCCGATGTCGTGCAGCAGCGCGCCGGCCACGACGAGGTCCACGTCAGCGCGCATCGCGAGCGCCATGTGGCGGCCGATGTAGACGACCTCGCTCACATGCTGCAGCAACCCGCCGAGACGCGCATGATGACCCTTGGGTGCGGCGGGGCACTCGCCGAAGCGCGCACGGAAGTCGTCATCGTCGAAGCAGAGGGCCAACACCGCCTTGAGCCGCGGGGCGGTGATGTCGCGCCGCCAGGCATCGAGCTTTTCCCAATACTTCTCGGTTGCGGCGGCGGTGATGCTCGGCACCAGCTGACGGCGATCGATCTGCCCGGGTGGCAGCGGCCGTAGCGACGTCACCGTGAGCTGCCGCTTACCGCGATACTCGCCGATCGTGCCGATGACCTGCACCACGTCGCCCTTTGCGACACCCTGCAGCATCGCCGCGACGCCGTCGCGCTCCCAGATGGGGCCCGAGTCGATGTCGCCGCTGGCATTGCCGAGGCTGACCACCCAGCGCGGATGTTCGCCGTCCTTCTTCTCGATCGAGAGGACGCGGAACGGATGCTCGACACGGTCGCCGGCGGTGAGGGCGGGCAGGTTGATGAGGTTCATGCGGGGAATCTCGCTGCAGGGTGCGACGCTGTTGCATGGCCGTGACCGGACTGTCGCCAGATGACGGTGATGACCGGGGAAGTTACCGCATGCGCATTGCTCTCGTCACCGACACGTTCCTGCCTGAAGTCAACGGCGTCACCACCGTCCTCGCCGTGATGCGCGAGGGCCTCCGGGCCCGCGGCCATGAAGTGCTGGTCGTGGCGCCACGCTATCCCACCGCGGCCGCCGACGAGACTGGCGTGGTGCGGCGCGCCTCGGTGCCCTTCCCCGGATACGGGCAGGTGCGGCTTTCGAGTCCGCTCGGCTTCGACGTGACGACGGCGCTCGACGGCTTCCGCCCCGACGTGGTGCATGCTGTAACCGAAGGCCCGCTCGGTGGCATCGGTCGGCGCTACGCGCTGCGTAAACGTCTGGCGCTGGTGACCTCGTTCCATACCGACTTTCCGCGGTACGCGGCCCGCTACCTCGGGGCATGGGCCGTGGGGCCGGCACGCCGCTATCTCAAGCACTTTCATGGCGTTGCGCATCATGTGCAGACGCCGAGTGCGGAAACGCGGAATGAGTTGGCGGCGCATGGCCTGTCGCAGGCCGTGGTCTGGGGCCGCGGCGTCGACACGGAGCTCTTCACGCCCGCACGACGGGACGCGGATCGTGCCCGGACGCAGGCGACCGTGCTGCACGTGGGGCGATTGGCGAAGGAGAAAGATCTCGAGACCCTCGTTGGGGCCTTCGTGGCGGCGCGTTCGCGGCTGGGCGCGGCGGTGCGCTTCGTCGTCGCCGGCGACGGGCCGAAAGCCGCCGAGGTGCGGGCGCAGTTGCCCTTTGCCGAGCACCTCGGCTTCCTGCCGCGTCCGGTGCTTGCGGACTTGTACGCCAACGCGGATCTCTTCGTCTTTCCCTCGCCGACGGAGACGTGCGGGTTGGTGGCGCTGGAAGCGATGGCCGCCGGCCTGCCGGTCATTGCAAGCGATGCGGGTGGGGTCCGCGAAAACCTCCGCGACGGATTGAATGGCCGCATGGTGCGAGCCGGCGATGCGCACGCCTTTGCCGATGCGATCGCCGACCTCGTGCATGACGGTTCGACGCGCAACGCGCTGGGCCAGGGTGCCCGTGCATTCGCGGTGGCTCGCAGTTGGGCGCAGGAACTCGACGCGCTCGAGCCGCTGTATCTCGCGGCGCGTGAACGCCGAGTCGCGGCAGTACCGCTTCAAGTGCCGATGTACGTCGCAAGTTGAGCGGTCGCGTCCTCGCCTGTGAAGATGCGCTGAGCCAGAGGCGAAAGTCGCTGACAGGTGGTGCGTTTCCGGGCCGGACTGTAGTACTTTCAGTCATGAGTGATGAACTGCTGGTAATCGGAAGCGGCGAGCGTGCCGCGCGTCTGGCCGCGGTGCTGCGCGGGGCCGGGTATGCCGTCGCTGCAGCGCCGGACGGTGCTACGGCGCGTGCCGCCATGGCCGAACCCGGAATCACGGCGCTCGTTGCCGACCTCGCGGTGCCCGAACTGGATCGTGGTGCGTTGCTCGCGGCGCTGGCGCCCGAGGTAGGTGCCATACCGGTCACCATCGAGGAGATGGAGCGCCGCCAGATCGTGGCTGCCCTGCGCTTCACCGGCGGCAATCGTCGGGAGGCGGCGCGCATTCTTGGCATCGCCCGCAGTACGCTGCATGTGAAGCTGCACCGCTACAGCATCGATTGACCGCACGGCGCCTCCGGGCGCCGTGTTGCGTTGCGCCCCTTCCGTTCGCTGCTCCCTCATTCGATTCGAGTCCGTCCGTACTTCGCGACGATCACCCGTCGCGTCGTGCTCCCGCGTCGCAGCACGTACGTCGCATTGCCGACATCGAGCATCAGCCCGTCCGGTGCGAAGCGGTGCAGGCGCGGTGCGCCGTCCACGGCATCGAGTGGCGGGAGCGGGGTGCGCTGCACATCGGCCAGATCGCGACTGCGGCGGATGGTGAGCGACTGCGGCGTCACGACCAACTGCATGACGCCATGCTGCGCCAGTGCGGTGCTCCGCGCGGTGCCGAGGGCATCGGCGAGCAGGCGGGCGGCATGACGTACATGCAGGGCATCGCGCAGGTGCATCACGCCGAGCACCGCCATGGCCAGCATGATGCCGCTGCCGACGAGCGCCAGCAGCAGTTCGATGAGTGTGGTGCCCGAGCGGGCACGCGAGCGGCGCATTGTCATGGTGTCACGGTACGTTCGCAGCCGTTGGGCCCCGCATCGTATTCACGCGTGCGTGTGTGAAAAACGTTGCGAGGTCCGTTCACGCGTGACGTCGCCATGGGAGTTGCACCAGCCACAACGCCGTCGCTTCACTCGGAGGTAGCCAACAGCGCGTTTACGCAAGAGCATGCACCGTTTCGCGACTTCCTTGCGCACGAGTCCGAGCGTTGCTACGCCGGAAAATGTGCGTGCGGTGCGGCACTCTTGCCGTCATCGCGCAGCGTGCACACTTTGCCCGTCCACCGCTTCCGGTACTGCTCCGTGAACTCTGTGATCTGCACCGCCGACCTGCTTGCCGCTTTGCCGTCGATTGACGGCGAGCGTTGGCTTGCGCCATTCAGTGAGCGTGCGCGCTTCGCGGCATCGCATGGTGCCGAGGGATCGATGGACGCGCGGCGTGCGCGTGCGGCGGCGCAGGTGGCACGGCTGGTGGTGCGCTGTGCCGCGGAGCCGCATGCGCTTCCCGGCACGCGGTGGCAGCTTGAACAGGCGCGGCATCTGGTGGCCGATCTGCATGCCGATGATGCAGAGGCAGCGCACCTTGCGGGCGTGGTGCAGGCTGCGTCGCTGGCGCAGGGTCGCAGCGGAATGCTGCCGCTTGCACTGCTGGCCTACGCGCATCATCTCTCGCGTGAGACGCGGTGGGAGGAGTCGCTGGTCTTCACCGCATTGGCCGTTCGCTGCTACGACGCGGTACCGGCCCCGCGGGACGCCATGACTGCGGCGCTGCTCGCGGGTCGGGCGCGGAGTGCGCTGCGCGATTGGGATGCAGCGTCCGTGGCTTACGCCATTGCGGAGCGGGCGGCGTTTGCCGGCGGCGATGCCACGAGCGCCGCACGCGCCACGCTGGGGCTCGCCGCGTGCGAGCGTGGTCGCGGCGACCTGCCCGCGGCGGAGGCCCGCAGTGCCCGGTTGCTGACCAGTGCCCGTGGGCCGGCGCTCGCCGATGTGCGGGCCGACGCGCTCCTGCTGCTGGGTGACGTGATGGGTGCGCAGGGCCGGCATGCCGAAGCGCTGGATGCCACGTACCGCGCGCTCGCGCACACCGATGGTGAAGCACAGACGCTGCGGGCGCTTGCCGCGTTGGCGCGCGGACTCGCCGCCTGCGGCGCGCATGCGGCGGCCCGACGTGCCTGGCGGCTGGTCCGGGATGGCGGCGATCCGGATGGATGCTTCGAGGCGCTGCTGGAGCTCCTGCCGCTCGATGCGCTGACCGGCGATCGGCTGGCATTCGAACGCTCGCGCCGCGACCTCGACGCGGTCCTGCCGGCCATGTCGCCGATGCGTCGCACCGAGGCGCTGTACCGCATCGGGCTGGGCTACGCGCGCTTCGGTCGCCGGTCGGTCGCGCTCGCCCTGCTCGAGGAGGCGCAGTGCCTCGCGCAGGGGGCCGAGCTGGTGCAGTGGCAGGAGATGATCGCTCGGGCCCGGAATGCGTTGCCCGAGGCGATGCTTCCGCTGGCGGAAGAAACGGAATCGGCGCTGCCCCCCCTGGTGGCGCGCGTGACCCATGGTCTTGCGGCGATCGTCGCCGCGCGGAGTGCGTGATGACAGCTAGTCCGCTCTATCTCTCGACGCCGGCCTCGCCAGCCTTGCCGGCGTCCACCGACACGCTCGCGGTGCTGCGTGAATACCGGCTGCTGGCGCCGTGGTCGCTGCGGGATCTCTCGTCGCTGGCCGGTGGGATTCTGGAGGCGTCGAACGTGGTGCCGCTCAATGCCGCCGCGCGCGCGCGCCCCAGCGAGCGCACGATCCGGTTCTACGTGGCGCGTGCCCTCGTGCATCCGCCCGAGGGGCGCGGTACCGCCGCGACGTACTCGTACCGGCATCTGCTGCAGGTGCTGGCGATCAAGCTGCGGCAGATGGAGGGCGCCACGCTTGATCAGTTGGTCGCGGAGTTCGCGGGGCTCACCGGCGACATCATCGAGCGGCGCGTCGCCGCCGCGCTCGGCGCCTCCCTGCCGGCCCCCGCGCAGCTCTCGATGCGCCCGTCGCTCGGCGGGTCACGCGGGAAGGTGGGTCGGGCGGTGCAGGCGCGTGCGCAGAGCAATGGTCAGACGCGGGCGCACTTCTCGGTGGTGCGTCGGCTGGTGGTGGCGCCGGGCCTGGAACTGGTCATCGATGATCAGCATCCGCTCTTCCGCGCGCACCCCGATCCCGATGCGCTCGCACTGCTCCTGCAGCGTGCCGTGCAGCAGCTCCTGCCCGACTCGCGCCCGGGACCGTACACGCTCTGAGAGGGAGGCCGGTCTTCCGCATGACGAACGCCCGATCGATGCTGCGGCATCGATCGGGCGTTGCTGCGTGCGCGCGTCGGCGTCAGTGCGTGTGCAACTGGATCTCGGCCGCGAACTGATCGGGGTCGAACGGCAGGGTGAGACAGAGGTCCGCACCGATGAGCGCGCCCGTGCTCGGGTCGGAGGCCAGCACCGCAATCAGGTAATCGCGATCCGGTGCCGGCCGGAAGCCGCCGAACGGATCGCCGAGGGCGGAGTCCTGAGCCTCGAGGACCAGCAGACCGACGCCGATCGTCCGCGCGACGCGCTGCACGGTGTTGACGTCGTGGCAACGCTCGACACGCCATCCCTCCCGCCGCAGAAGCATGCCCGTGACGCGGGCGATGTCCTCCTGCTGCGCCCAGATGCCGGCAATCCCGCGCTGCACGACGGGTACGCTCTGATCATCCCCGAGGTCCACCATGCGCACGCCGCCGGCATAGTCACGCGAGGGCGCCGAGGTGAGCGTCCCTACGCGCTGCACGATCAGGCGGATCCGCTCGAGCGCCTGCGCCAGCTCCTGCAGCTCGGTCGTCTGCGTGCTCGAGAGCGGATCGGTGCCGTGCTGCAGGAAGTCCACGGCAGCCGTTGCGGCCATGAGCGGGTTGTTGATCTCGTGATGGAGCGTGACCGTCATCTCGCCGACGGCGGCCAGGCGTTCGGCCCGCATCAGATCGCGCTCGGCGCTGAACAGCGCCGATTGCAGCGCCCGTCCTCGTCGCACCCGCTCCACGACCTCCGGCAGGAGCGCGGCCAGCGACGCATCCTTGACCAGATAATCCTCGGCGCCCAATCGCAGCGCCTGCGCGGCGAGGCCTTCACTCCCGTGCGCGGTCACGAGAATCACGCTCGGCCGCTGCGGATACGACCGCAACGACGCGAGGATGTCCAGACCGGTGGCATCGGGGAGCTTGTAGTCGAGGAGAATGATGTCGGCGTATGCGGCGGCGGCCACTCCTGCCGCCGCGTCGGTGGCGATCTGCACGTCGGCCATCCCGGCGGCCCGCAGCACGGCCTCGGTGAGACGCGCGGCGGACGGATCGTCCTCGATGATCAGCAGGCGCATGACCGCACGTTGCACGTCAGCCAGCCCGGCGCTCGCTGCCGTCGTCGAGGAAGACGAGCGCCTGTCGGCGCGCAACGACCGTGGCGAGTGCCTCGTACACTTGCGGGTCGATCACCCGCCCCGACAGCTCGTTCATGCGCTCGACGGCCTCTTCCGGCGTCATCCGCTCCTGATACGGCCGCGAGGAGGTGAGGGCATCGAAGATCTCGACGGCGCCGATGATGCGCGCCCCCGGCGGCGTGGCGGTGCCGGAGAGGCGGTCGGGATAGCCCATCCCGTCCCACCGCTCGTGGTGGTGCTTTATGAAGGCGATCACTTCCTTCAGGTGCACGAGCGGCGCGAGAATCTGCGCACCGACGATGACGTGCAGCTTGACGTGATCGTACTCCTCGTTGGAGAGCGGGCCGTGCTTGTTCAGCACCTCTTCGCGGATGCCGATCTTGCCGATGTCGTGCAGGCGGCCCGCGGTACGGACCCGTTCCACCTGCTCGTCGGTCATCGCCATTTCGGCGGCGACACTGGCGGAAAGGTCGGCCACGCGGGCGCTGTGGCCACGCAGATATGGATCCTTCGCCTCGAGCGCGTTGACGAGCGCCTCGAGGGTCGAGACGGAGATGCGCTCCAGATTGGCGCGCTCCATCCGGAGCTCGGCCGAGCGCATCGCCACCTCTTCCTTGAGCCAGTGGTTGATCCGCTGCTCCTCGAGGCGCGTATGCCGCTTGTGGAGCGCCCGCTGAATGGCCCGCGCCAGATCCTCGAGGTCGATCGGCTTGGTGAGATAGTCCATCGCGCCGCGCTGCATGCAGAGCGCGGCACTGGAGGCGTCGTTGACGGCCGTCAGCATCAGCAGCGCGATCGTCGGCTCCATCGCCATGACCTGCGGGATGAGATCGACCCCGCTGATGCCGGGCAGGTGCACGTCGAGGAGCATGCAGGTGAGCTTGTGCCGCCGAATCAGGCGCAGCGCCTCTTCACCCGAGGTGGCCGTCAGAACCTCGTAGCCTTGACCCTGAAGGAAGCGGCGCAGCGCATTGAGGACCGACTCCTCATCGTCGACGATGAGGAGCGTGATCGGTTCGGGCGGCAGGCCAAGCGGTACGGGGGAAGTCATGTCCGCCTTATTGTCGGCCGCTTGCTCGGGCGGGTCAAGCGCGACCGGAGCGAATGGACGCCGAAGATGCGAGAACTCACAGGATTCGGAGGCCGAAGAGGCTCGACGTGAGTCCCACGGCGAGCTCGGCGGTCCGGTTATGGTCGTCCAGCACCGGGTTCACCTCGACGAGGTCCATCGAGACGAGCCTGCCGCTGTCGGCGATGAGCTCCATGGCCAGATGGGCTTCTCGGTAGGTGGCACCCCCGCGTACCGGCGTGCCGACGCCGGGCGCATCCATCGGATCGACCCAATCGAGATCGCAGGAGACGTGGACGCCGCCGGTACCGGTGCCGGCAATGGTCAGCGCGTCCTGCATCACCGCCCGAAGCCCGCGTTCGTCGATGTCGCGCATCGTGAACACCGTGACGCCCCAGGCCTTGGCATGCGCCCGCTCCGGGGTATCGAGGTCGCGGATCCCGACGAGGACCGTGTGCCGAGCATCGAGGGCCGGACCGCCGCCGCACAGGTTCACGAGCGTCGGATCGCCATGGCCGAGGAGGTGGGCGACCGGCATCCCGTGCACGTTGCCGCTGGCGGTGCTTTCCGGCGTATTGAGGTCGCCGTGCGCGTCGAGCCAGATGCAGCCGATGCGCTCGCCGCGGGCGCGGAAGGCCCGGGCGACACCGGCCACCGACCCGGCGCCGATCGAGTGATCGCCGCCGAGCACCAGCGGGATCACCCCGTCGTTGATGGCCCGTTCGGTGGCGTGCGCGAGCTCGCGGCAGACCTCGGTAATGACTGGCAGGAAGCCGAGCGGACCGAGCACACCGGGAATGGCATCACGTTCGGGGACATCGAGGTTGCCGGCATCTTCGACGTCGTGGCCGAGGTCGCGGAGGGCGGGGGCCAATCGGGCCACGCGCACCGCGGAAGGGCCCATGTCCACGCCGCGGCGGCTGGCCCCGAGGTCGAGCGGTACGCCGATCAGCCGGATGCGGGACATGATGAGGTCAGTGGCTCAGCGGACGATCGAGTCGGCGCGCGCCTTCACCAGCGCCAACAGGCCGGAGCGCAACTCGTACTCGGGAAGCTTCTTCGTCTGTTCCGCGGCGAAGTTGGCCTTGAACGTCCTGAGCGCCGCCAGTTCGGTGGGCGCACTGCCTTCGGCCCGGGCGATCGTCGCGACGAGCGCGTCGCCCAGGAGGTTGGTGCGGCCGTTCAGTCGGATCGTATCGGCGAGGGCCCGGGCGGCGGTCACGTTGCCGATCTGCAGATGCAGCAGCGCGACATCGAAGCGGTCGCCCTGTGCACGCGCGGGAAGCTGATCGTAGGAGGCGAGCGCCATCGGGGTGAAGTTGCTGACGGTCGCGGTGTCGCCCTTCTCGCCGGCCATCATGACCCGGTTGAAGAGGCGGGCAAAGCGCTGCTGGGGCGTGAGGTTGCTGATGTCCGGCGCCCGCTGCGTCGGCAGGTTGCCGCCGCTGTTGCCGGCAAACGGCGCGGCCGGACCGCCGGCGGCCGGATCGCCGATGCCACCTGGGGGGGCATTGCCGGCATTGGCCATGACCGGAACGTCGGGCTTCTTCGATTCGTTGACGTACGCCCGCCAGACGACGGTGCCGAGGAGCGCTGCAATGACGAGGCTCGCGACGATCCACGGCGTCTTGGAGGTCCCGGCGAGCGGGACCAGTGGCACGGCCGGCGTCGCGACGGCGCCCGGCGCCCCGGCGGCGCGGCCGCACTTGTGGCAGAACCGCGCCTGTGGCCCCAACGGTGCGCCGCAGCTGCAGGTGTGCGCGCCGACCGTGGTACCGCATGACGGGCAGAACTTGGCATCGGCGGGAAGCGCGGATCGGCAGGATGGGCAGACAGTCGTCATAGCTTAGGAATGTAATCCCGATTAGCCTCCTGCCCGACCCCATTTCCGTCAGGATGCCGATGCCGATGCTGGTCCCGAATACCCGTGCCGAGCGCCCGTCGCTCGATGACTTCCCGATGGATCTGCGCGCGGCATCGCGCGACGACGTGCTGGGGTTGGCGCGGCGCTACCAGGTGGACTTCCTGCGTTTCGTCTTCACCGACATTCAGGGCGTCAACAAGAATGTCGAGGTGCCGAAGTCGCAATTCGAGCGGGCGCTGACGTCGGGCGTGATGTTCGACGGCAGTTCGATCGAGGGGCTGGTGCGCATCGAGGAATCGGACATGCTGCTCAAGCCCGACCTCGCGACGTTCCGGATCCTCCCGTACGACGACGAGGGCGGCCGCGTGGCGCGGCTGATCTGCGACATCCACCGTCCGGACGATGCGCCGTTCGAGGGATGCCCCCGGCTGACGCTCAAGCGGCAGATCGCCCGGGCCAAGGCGCTCGGCTACACGATGATGGCGGGCTGCGAGGTCGAGTTCTTCCTCTTCGAGAAGGCCGCCGACGGCTCGCCCACGACGATCACCCACGACAGCGGCGCGTACTTCGACCTCACGCCGGTGGATCGCGGCGAGGAGATCCGGCGCGTCATCGTGGAGCAGTTGACGCGGATGGGGTTCGAGGTGGAGGCGGCGCATCACGAAGTCGCGATCGGTCAGCACGAGATCGATTTCCGCTACACCGACGCGCTGACCACCGCGGACAACATCGCGACCTTCCGCTTCATCGTGCGTTCGGTTGCCAATCGCTTCGGCTTCCATGCGTCCTTCATGCCGAAGCCGATCGAGGGCGTCGCCGGCAGCGGGATGCACACGCACCAGTCGCTCTTCCGCGCGCCCGACGACAACGCCTTCGCCGATGCATCCAACGAATTCGGGTTGTCCCCGGTGGCGCTCTCCTACATCGAGGGGCTGCTCCGGCACGCCGTGGGGTTCTGTGCGATCACCAACCCGCTGGTGAACTCGTACAAGCGGCTGGTGCCGGGCTACGAAGCCCCGGTGAATGTGGCGTGGTCGCTCCGCAATCGCTCGCCGCTGGTGCGCATTCCCGACACGCGGGGCCTGGCCACCCGCTGCGAGCTGCGCATGCCGGATCCCTCGGCCAATCCGTATCTGGCGCTCGCGGTGCAGTTGGCGGCTGGACTGGAGGGTGTCGAACAGGGGTACGAGTGCCGCGAACCGGTGACGCGCAACATCTTCAAGATGAGCTTCCGCGATCGCCGGAAGTATCAGATCGACGATCTGCCGCGCGACCTCGGCGAAGCGCTGAGCGAGTTCAAGCGCGACAAGGTGATCACCGAGGCGCTCGGCGAGCACCTCACGCAGCGGTTCCTCGAGGCGAAGCGGGAAGAAGTGGCGCGCTATCAGCAGCACATCTCCACGTGGGAGATCCGCGAGTATCTGGGCCGCTATTGAATGCACGACGGGGCGTCTCCGCAGAGACGCCCCGTCCGCATGCGGAGGTGCGGGCCTACCGACCGGTCCAGCGCATCGTCACGGGGCCCGGGCCGAGCGGCACGATCGCGCGCACCGGAATGCGGCGTGCGTCGTCGGACACCCAGAGATACGACGTCGCGCCGATGGCACTGATGGCAAAGACGGAGCAGCGATACGCGGTGCCGTCGCCGGCCTGTACCGTTTCCTGCGCGCGGGCCCGCACCACCACGGGGTTGTAGCCCTTCTTGAAGTAGCGCGGAATGACGATCGAGTCGCCGGGGGCGAGGTCGAGGCCGCGCAGCAGGTAGAGGAAGCCGAGTTCGTCGAGGGCCCCCTCGGGCGCCTCGTACGCCTGACTGCTGCCCTCCTCGCGCCACTTGAGGGAGTCGCCGCGTACCAGATAACGCCTGGCATACGGAGCGCCGCTCTGGGTGGCCGTCGTGTAGAAGCGGCGCGTGGTGAAGCCCGCGCGCGCCACCCACGACCGCATGGCGTAGTCGATGCTGCCGATGCCGAGCGCACCGCCGCGCGCCTTGAGGGTCAGCACCCACGAGGAATCACCGAGGGCCGTATCGACGGCGGTGACCGCGACTTCGGCGCTGCCCACGGGCAGCGGTCCGAAGAATCCTTCGTAGCGGAGGACTTCGCCGAGCGGCGTCACCGCCGGTCCCGTGGTCCGCGCACCCCCAGCCGACGCACCGCCCTGCGACGGCGACTGCGCCAGGAGCGGGGCTCCACCGAGCAGCAGGGCAAAACCGATCTGCAGCAGGCGCGCGGCCTGCACACCACGATGGCCCGACCTGCGAGCGTGCATGCAACCTGTCGTCATCCCTGCTTCCATCTGTTGGCCTCTGACGCGCGGAGCGTCGTGCCGGGGGACCTTCAAGATGGCGGCACTGGTGCCTCGTGTCAGCCTTCTCGTGCTGTGCCTGGCACAACCGCTGGCGGCGCAGGCCCCGACGCTCGAGGCGGTGCAGGTGGAGCGCGCACCGATTTTCGAACCGAATCAGGGCGTGCTGGGGCGTCTCGGGAACGCGCTGCACCGCACCACGCGCGACCGGGTGATCCGCCGTGAGCTGCTGCAGCGGCCCGGCGAAGCGTTCGACTCGCTGCGTGCGGCAGAGACGGCGCGCAATCTCCGCGCACTCGGGCTGTTTCAGCGGGTCTTCGTGGACACGGTGCCCGGGCCCGCGGGCCCGACATTGCGCGTCCGGACGCGTGACGGGTGGACGTTGCGGCCCTCGCTGTCGCTGACCGCGACCGGTGGGCAGACCCTCATCTCCGCCTCGCTGAACGAAGCGAACTTCCTCGGCCTCGGTGCGCAGCTCGCCGCCCAGGTGCAGAGCACGCCGGATCGCGACGTCTACGCGGCTGTCTACCGCCATCCGCGCCTCATCGCCGACCGCATCGGCGTACGGGTGCAGGGCGAAGCGCGCAGCGACGGCCGAGCACTCCTCCTTGAAGGCGGCATGCCGTACTTCGCCTTCACGTCGCGTGCGCAGATGGAAGTCGTCGGCTACGCGTTCGACGGCACGGTGCTCCGCTTTCGGGACGGCAACCCGACGCCGACGTCGCGATTGCGGCGACGCTACACCTTGGCGCGGCTGACCGCCGGCCGCGCGATCGTCGCGTCCCCGCGTGGTGCGGTACGGTTGGGCGTCATCGGGCAGCTCCGTCGTGACGACTTTCTCGCCGTGGCCGATACCGGGACCACACCGTTTCCGGTGAGCACCACCGGGACGCTCGGGCTCTCGTTCAGTGCCGAGCGCTCCGACTACGCCATCGTACGCAACGTGGGGAGCATGCTGCGCGAGGAAGACGTGGCGGTGGGGCCGTTGCTGCGCGTCGGCGTGCTGGCCGCGCCCCGCGCCTTCGGCTACGCGAACGACGGCGTGGGGCTGGAGAGTACCCTGCGGCTCGGTGCGCGCGTGGGGCGGGGGTATGCGGTCGTGGCGGCCGCGGCGACCGGACGCTTCGCCGGCGGGCTCGATTCGGGCACAGTGCGTCTTTCGGGCGCCGTGGCGCTCCGTCCGAGCGAGCGGCAGGCGCTAGTTCTGCGCGGCCAAGCGGGCTGGAAGCGGAATCCGGTGCCCGGCGAGGAGTTCGATGTCGGGCTCGGCTACGGGCTCCGCAGCTTTCCGTTCCATGCCTTCACCGGCGATCGGTTGCTGCTGCTCGGCGTCGAGCATCGGTGGACCGTGTCGGAGCAGGCGCTCGGGCTGCTTGGCTGGGGGGTCGCGGCGTTCGGCGAAGTGGGCGGGGCCTGGTATGCCGGCAGTGCGCGGCGGACGGGTGGAAATGCCGGCGTCGGCGTGCGGTATGCGTTCACGCGAGGGTCGGAGACGGGGGTGCGGCGGATCGACCTGGTGCGGCGCTTCGCCACGGACCGGCTCGCCGCCGGCTGGTCGGTGGTGGTGGGAGAAGGGTTCGCCTTCTAGCAGTTCCGTTGCATCTTCCGTCCGTCCTCAACCTCGCGTGATGCCATGACTGCTCCTGCCGCACCGAAGCGCCGCTGGTTTGCCTACCTCCTCGGTGGCGTGCTGACGCTCATCGTGGGCTTCGTGATCTATGCCGGCCTCTCGCTCAGCTGGGCCTACTCCGAAGGCGAGCGCGCCGGCAACCTGCGCAAGTTTTCGAAGAAGGGCTGGCTCTGCAAGACGTGGGAAGGCGAGATGGCGATGTCGATCCAGCCGGGCCTCTCGCCCGAAATCTGGGCCTTCTCGGTCCGCGACGACCGCATCGTCACGCAAATGAACGCAGCGCTCGGCAAGACGGTGGTGCTGCGCTACACGGAGCATGTCGGCGTCCCGACGTCGTGCTTCGGCGATACGCGCTATTTCGTGGATTCCGTGGCCGTCCGCTGAGTCCGCGCGCATGACGGAGCGGCTGTTCTGGAGCGACCCCGGGCTGCGGCGCTTCACGGCGGTGGTGATGACGGTCGAGGGTGACGGCAGGCACGTCGTCCTCGACCGTACGGCATTCTATCCGACGTCCGGCGGGCAGCCGCATGACGTCGGCACGCTCGGCGGCATCCGCGTCATCGATGTGGTGGAGGAGGATGCGCGCCTCGTGCATCGGCTTGCGGCGCCACTTGCCGCCACCACGGTGGAGGGTGTCGTGGACGATGCCCGCCGCACCGATCACAGCACGCAGCACACCGCCCAGCATCTGCTCTCCGCCCTCCTCGAGGACCGCTTCCAGCGCCCGACGATCGCGTTTCATCTGGGCAGCGAGACGGTGTCGATCGACATCGCCGGCCATCCGTTCGGTGTGCGGCAGTTTGCGGAGGTGGAGCTCGCCGTGGCAGAGGCGATTCGCGAGAACCGCGCGGTGTCGAGTGCGGTGCATGCCGACGTCACGGCGCTGCGCCTCCGCAAGCCGACCGATCGGACCGGCGACATCCGTGTCGTCACGATCGACGGCCTCGATGTGAATGCCTGCGGCGGGACGCATGTGGGCCGTACGGGTGAGCTCGGCAGCGTGCTGCTGCTCGACGTCGAGAAGCTGCGTGATGCCACGCGGCTCACGTTCGTGGCGGGCCTGCGTGCCATGCGGCGCATGCGATCGGATCGGGAACTGCTGGCGGCATCGGCGGCCGCGCTGGGCTGTGCGGCGGACGACATCCCCGCGCTCGCCGCCAAGCAGAAGGCGGCGCTACTCGAAGCGGAGAAAGACCTGCGCGTGCATCGGAAGGCCGCCGCCGAGCAGGCTGCGGCAGCACGTCATGCGGCGACGGTGCCCGATGCACTTGGCCGTCGGCGCCTGCTGCTCACCTTGCCCGGTGCGATGAGTGAGGCCGAGCGCGCGCTCGCGGCGGGCTTCGCGGCGCTTCCCGGTGGCGTGGCGGTGGTGACGGCGGACGAAGGACGCACCGTGCTCATGGCTGCTGCGGCCGATACGAGTCTCGATTGCGGCCGCGTGCTGAAGGCGGCGCTTGCTGCGGTCGGCGGACGTGGCGGCGGGCAGGCAACTGCGGCGCAGGGCACGGTACCGGATGCGGCCGCGCTGGCCGCCGTACGTACCGCGCTGCTGGCGTCGCTGGACTGAGATGGACCGCGACGGACGCGGGTGGGCCGTTACCGCCAGCCGTCGCCGTCGTGCCACCGCCAGACGCGCGTCGTTCCGTTGCCGCTGATGCTCACGGCGGCCAGCGCGTCGGGGCTCTCCACGGCGCGCAGGTAGATCACGCCCCGATCACCGAGGGGCTGCAGCAGGCCGCGCGCGTCGAAGGTGATGGCGGCCCCCGCAAAGCTCACCGCATCCGCTTCCGGATAACCCGGCACCGCAGGGCGCGCCCCGCGTCCCAATCGCACCGGCAAGTCGATCGACTGCACCGCCGATCCTGCCAGCGCCGCCTGCTCAGCCGGGCCGTAGGTGATCACACCATCGCCGTCGACAGCGAGATAGCTGTCGTACGAGCCGCCCACCGGATCGAAGACGACGCGCGCCACGCGCCGCTGCTCCGTGGCCGCGCTACGCAGGGCATCGAGGTCGTCCGCGAGCTGTTCGGCGACGTGTGCGGCCTGCTGGGTACGGCTGATGATCGCCGGCGGCACGACAACCGCTCCGGCCACTCCGACCAGCACGAGCAGGAACAGTGTTTCAGTCAGCGAGACGCCGCGACGGACGGATGCATGGGGCACGAGGACCTCTATGGCTGCAGCGGGGACGACGGAAGCACGCATCGGCAATCTTGCAACTCTGCGACCACGCCTCGCACCGTGCAGCAAGCTGTTGCGATCACGGTGGTTGCATGGCAGGTCGCAGGATGCATCGTGTGGCTGCACCCGCCGACTGCCTGTACTCTCGC
>Ga0163144_10003112_pt1 | contig 37898 bp, 37 predicted proteins | sample OliLak19BULKMAT1_FD_123175 | JGI IMG/M metagenome (GOLD analysis project Ga0163144, IMG submission 123175) | Freshwater microbial mat bacterial communities from Lake Vanda, McMurdo Dry Valleys, Antarctica - Oligotrophic Lake LV.19.BULKMAT1 | ecosystem: Environmental > Aquatic > Freshwater >...
ACCCACGACACCGACCGACCCGACGACACCCACGACGCCGGCGAGTCCCACGACGCCTACCAATCCGACGCCACCGACGCCCACCTCCACCTCGATCGCGAGCGCAACCGCCCCGACTGTGACCTCCCCGACGCCCGATCCCTCACCGAGCTCCAACCCGGCTCCGTCGATCACTCCAGCCGCGCCCGATCCTGCACCGTCGACCACGCCGACACCTGACCCGACGCCGGCGGGTCCGCTGCTGACCACGACGGGCAACCTCTTGGACCCGACCCCGGCACCCAGCCCCTGAGGACCTAGGCGGCAGGGCTAGGACTTAGGCGGCAGGGCTCACGCTCGGCACGGCTTCGAGGGGGGGCACCGCCGGGACCGCGGGAACGCCGACACATCCGACCAGCGGCGTGGCGAGCGTGGCGGCGGCCTGCTCGACCGGTACGGCGGAGGCGAAGTCCGAGCCGATGGTCACCGTCACCGTCTCGCGAGCCACGTTGACCGCGATGTCGACGGTGCCGACATTCGCCGCAACGGTCAGCGCCTGCGCCAGCAGGTCGGGCGGGTACCGAACGTTCGTGACCTGCGCCGCCAGCTGCGTGTCACCGATGCGGGCGATGGTGAAACCACGGGCCGCCAACTCCCCCGCCAGTGCCGTGGCCAGTCCCTCGCGACCGGTGCCGTTGAGCACGGTCACCTGCACGCCTTGGGCGGCCGCGAACTCAATCGTCCCGTCCAGGCCGCACTCTGGCGTCATCGGCCCCGAGTACGACGGTGTGGCGCTCGGCGCTGCCGCGGCCACCGGGTCCTCGACATAGGGCAGGTCCCAGCGACCCAGTGCCGCGCCGCCCGCAATGATGCCCACCGCCGTCAACCCACCGAAGAGCACCGTGAGCAAACCCAGATGGCGAGCCATTCGCGCGCGGCGGCGCTGCCGAAGGGCGAGGGCGAGATCCGACCCGGCGCGCGGCTCGCTCATGTCAGATGGTCCCGGCCTCACGTGAGCCGTAGCCGTCCGCGAGCACGAGCACCCGGGCGTGGATCACCAGTCGCTGCGACAGCGCGGCCCGCAGCGCCCGGTGCAGCCCGTCCTCGAGGAACAACTCGCCCTCCCATCCCACGACGTGCGGGAACAAGTCCCCGAAGAACGTGGAGTCCTGGTCCAACAGTTGGTCGAGGTCCAGGTTCCGCTTCGTCGTCACCAGGTCCTCCAGGCGCACCGTACGTGGCGGCACCTCGGCCCAGTCACGTGCGCTGTTCCGGCCGTGATCAGGATACGGCCGACCCGCCCCCACGCGCTTGAAAATCACGCACACAGGGTAGGCGTTCGGGCGCCGGAGGCGACCGCGGAAAGGTCACGACATGGTACACAAGCAGGGTCCGACGAACCAGCGGAATGAGGACCCCCCGCGCACCCACCAGAGCCCACCTGCCCTTGCTGCCTTCCGGCCCTGGGGGGGTTCAGCAGGATGGCGCCGCGCGGGGAGCCACGGTCCACGGTAGCGGGCGAGGCCCGGGCCTGCCGAGCCGTGTCGCGTGGGCGCGCCCCTCGGCTACCCTGGCCAACGGAGGATTCGCCTAGTGGCCTATGGCGCACGCTTGGAAAGCGTGTTGGGTGCAAGCCCTCGCGGGTTCAAATCCCGCATCCTCCGCCATCGGGAACAGCGGCCACTTCATGAGCTGTCCGCACGGGTGCCGGCGCCCGTGTCCGGCGTCCTAGGGTGGGCGTGTGGCTGACCGTCCGGTACTCGCCCTCTACCGCCGCTACCGGCCCGACACCTTCGCCGACGTCATCGGCCAGGACCACGTCATCAGCCCGCTGACCGCCGCCATCACCAAGGGCCGGGTCAATCACGCCTACCTGTTCTCTGGCCCGCGTGGCTGCGGCAAGACGACGAGCGCGCGCGTGCTCGCCCGGTCGCTGAACTGCGCCGAGGGCCCGACCCCGACACCGTGCGGGCGCTGTGATTCCTGCCACGACCTGGCCCGTGGCGGGCCCGGCAGCCTGGACGTCATCGAGATCGACGCCGCGAGCCATCGCGGCATCGACGACGCCCGCGACCTGCGCGACCGGGTGACGTTCGCCCCGGTACGCGACCCCTACAAGGTCGTCATCATCGACGAGGCGCACCAGATCACCAACGAGGGCTTCAACGCCCTGCTCAAGGTCGTCGAGGAGCCTCCCGAGCACGTCGTCTTCGTCTTCGCCACGACCGAGCCGGAGAAGGTGCTGGGCACCATCCGCTCGCGCACCCACCACTTCCCGTTCCGTCTCGTGCCGCCCCGGCGCCTGTTGCCCTACCTCGAACAGCTATGCGACGAGGAGGGGGTGGCGGTCGCGCCCGGCGCCCTCGGGCTGGTGCTGCGCGCCGGTGGCGGCTCGGTCCGCGACACGCTCTCGGTGCTCGATCAGCTGATCGCCGGGGCCGGTCCGACGGGCGTCGACCTGGAGGTCGCAGCCGACCTGCTGGGCTATGTCCCCGAGGGCCTGCTGGACGACATCGTCGACGCGCTGTCGGCGGTCGACGGCGCGGCTGCGTTCGGCGTGGTGCACCGCGCCGTCGAGGGCGGCCACGACCCCCGGCGGTTCGCCCACGACCTGCTGGAGCGGCTGCGAGCCCTGGTGATCGTGTCCCGGGTCGGCGACAGCGCCGCGGACGTGCTGCCCGACCAGTCCAGCGACGCCATCGAGCGGCTTCGAGTGCAGGCGGGTCGCTTCGGCGTGGCCGAGTTGAGCCGCGCGGCGGACACCGTGGCCACCGCGCTCGCCGACATGGCCGGCGCAACGTCGCCGCGGCTGCTGCTGGAGTTGCTCGTCGCGAGGCTGCTGGTGGTGGGCAGCGAGACGGGAGCCGTGGTCGCGGCAAGGCTGGACCGCCTGGAGCGCCAGGCCGCGCTCGTTGCCGGGGGGACGGTGGTGACACAACCCCAGGGGGTCGCCCAGGCGGGGACCGTGACCGAGGTCCCCACGCCCACCCTGGCACCCCTGGCAGCGGCATCCGTTCCGGTGCCGACGCCGGTCGCGTCGGCTCAGCCGTCAGCGTCGTCCTCACCAGCGCCGGCGTCCGGGCAGGGCAGCATCAGCGTGCACGTGCTGCGACGCTCGTGGGAAACCGTCACCGATGCGCTGCGCGAGATCAAGCGGGTGACGTGGAGCCTGGTCAGCGAGAGCGCTCAAGTCATCGCCCTGGACGAGCGCACCCTGACCCTCGGCTTCGTCACCTCGGGCCTCGCCGACACCTTCAACAACCGCGGCCACGGCGTCGTGGTGCGCGAGGCGCTGGTCTCCTCGCTGGGAATCGATCGCACGGTGCTCGCCGTCGTGGGGCCGCGCAGCGAGGCGGCGGCAGCGGCAGCGGCAGCGTCGCCGTTGTCGTCGAAGCCCATGGCGAGCGCGCGGGTGCCGACCCGTGCCCAGGACCGCGACGAGCCCCCGCCGGACTGGGATGATGTCCCACCACCCCAGGTGCCCACCAGCACGGCCCGTCCTGTCGCGCCACCCGCTTCGGCATCGCCGCAAGTCTCGGCGCCCGCCTCGGCGCCCGCATCTCGGATCGAACCTGTTCACGTGATGAGCAACGGCTCGGAGGATCCCCGCCACGACTCCGTCGACGCGCCCTCGGACGGTGCCCACGGCGCTGCCCTCCTCGAGAGGTTGCTCGGCGGGCGTGTCATCAGCGAGGAGTAGGCCGTGTCCCGCGTCGGGCCGCCCGGCTCGACCGCTTAGGGTCATCTGGTGAACGAGGCCGGGTACGAGGGCGCTGTCGCCGACCTCATCGGCGAGCTCGGTCGGCTGCCCGGCGTCGGCCCCAAGTCAGCCCAGCGCATCGCCTTTCATCTGCTGCAGGCCGACAGCGAGGACGTCAACCGCCTCGTCGCTGCGTTGACGGAGGTGAAGTTGCGGGTCCGGTTCTGCGCCACCTGCGGCAACATCGCCGAGGAGGAGCTGTGCCGGGTCTGCCGCGATCCTCGTCGCGACGAGGATGTGATCTGCGTCGTAGAGGAGCCGAAGGACGTCGTCGCGATCGAGCGCACCCGCGAGTTCCGTGGCCGCTACCACGTGCTCGGCGGTGCGATCAGCCCGATCGACGGTATCGGCCCCGACAACCTGCGCATCGCACAGCTGCTGCGGCGGCTGTCGGACGGTCAGGTGACCGAGGTGATCCTCGCCACGGACCCGAACCTGGAGGGCGAGGCGACAGCGACGTACCTGGCGCGTTTACTTAAGCCCATAGGTTTGCGCACCACGCGGCTGGCCAGTGGACTCCCCGTCGGCGGGGACTTGGAGTACGCCGACGAGGTCACTCTGGGCCGGGCGTTCGAGGGACGGAGGTTGGTCGATGTCTGAGGAGACGGAGCGCGATCTGGCGCGCAGCGAGGCGGGACCGCCGGGGGACGCGGAGCTGCGGGCGCTCGCCGAGGTCACGGCGGGAGAGTGCCGGTCCTACCTCGACGCAGTGACACTGGTCGCCGCCGGGGAGGGTGACGAGGCGGCTGTGCCGCTGCTGGTTCTTGCGGTGTCCCAGTTGCTCGCCGCCGGGGCCCGGCTGGGCGCCACCCGCGACGTGCTGCCACGGGCGCGGTTCGAGCCGGACGTCGGCCCCGAGCCGGACGTCGAACCGTTGCGGATGGGCCTGGCCCGGGTGCTGCTGACCGTCGACGGCTACACCGAGACCGCCGACCCGCTGACTATGAAGGACGTCGTGCCCGGGTCGCTGTCGGATGATCTGGCGTCGGTGGCCTCCGACATCGCCCACGGCCTGCGGCACTTCGAGTCCGGCGACGCCGGAGAGGCGATGTGGTGGTGGCAGTTCTCCTACCTGTCCAACTGGGGCAGCCGGGGTGCCGGCGCGCTGCGGGCGCTGTTGTCGCTGCTCAGCCACGCCCGACTGGACATCGATGCGGACATCGCCGCCGAGGCCGCCTTCGAGGCCCTGCACGCCTGATGGCCACGGCGAGACTCACGTGTTCAGGGCGGCCCTCCATATGAAGGTCAACAGCTGAAGTGCCAGATCGAGAGTTGATCTACAGGTGAACGTCGTCTAACGCTTGACGTGGACGAAGGCCAAGAGGAAGATGAACTCCTCGGGCAGCAGTCCTAAGTGGTCAATGACGATCGGAGATTCAAAATGCGCCGTCTCGCCGTCTCGCCGTCTCGCCTGGATCGTCGTGGGGATGATTTCTCTTGCAGGCTGGTCGTCAGTCACAGCCACAACACAGGCCGCCGTAACTCGACCCTCACTGACCCTAACTAGTGAAACGGTACCAAGTGTTTGGGGTGGATTCGATCGTGAGATTGCGAGACAATTGGGCTAGGAGGTACGACTCAGCTCCGATGGGCGTGAGTACATCGTTCCCTTAGGCGCGGCGCAGGATGCGAGCCCTATCGCGTCCCTCCCGGCACCTGGTCCTACCGGTGGTGGCCAGTCGGCGGGTTCCATCACGACTCAGGGCGAGACTACCTTTGGAAATTGCGGCTCAAGTTCGATCTTCTTGAACAATAACCGTTCAGTGCGGGGCCGCTACACTGTGGATGCGGGTTGGTCCAGGAATAGTTCGACTGTCTATATCAATATGCAGATCGTGGTAACAGGGCCAACCAGCTACCGCAGCTCATGGTCGTTCAACTATCCCCTGACGCCTCGAAACACATGGACGACGCAAAAGGTCGGGCAATATAGCCGCTCCGGAACCTATGATGCCGTTCTATACGGGTATACTGTCGATTTTCTGGCACGAAAGTGCTACTCTTTGAATCCCGTATCGATTGAGGCGCTCACGACACCATGAAATTTAGGGGTGGCGGCGACCGTCACAAGCGAGGATCGGCCACCAGCGAAGTGTTCCCCACCCTTGACCATTCCGTCCTCCGATGGCTGGTCATCCGGGAGTTGCTCGGTCCCGATGTTATTGCAGAGACTGACGTCGTTCCCCTTGATGCTGCAGCGGGTTCCGCGCTCAAAGGACTGCGGCGGGCTGGATTGTCGTCATCGGATGTCGGGTTGTCGGGTTTGGCGGCGGCTTGGTCCATCCACTGGGCCGAGCTCCTCCATGGCATACTCAGGCGCCGGATCTCTCCGGAACTGTTCGAACCAGGAACCGGGTTGCAGCTCATGGTGGAGTCTCTCCTTCTCGAGATCGTCGGAATCGGTAGCGACAGCAGGGGACCGATAGCCGCCGGCACGTGGCAGTTGATCGAGGCCACCATGCCGCGGCTGACCGCCTTCATGCCGAGCGACACCGGCGGGGAACTGTTCCGGAGGGCGATGGACAGGTGCGCCTTCGAAGTGGTGGCCGTACCGCTGCGGGGCCGCTCATTCGTCTGGCGTGACCCGATGCGCCTGCTCATCACCGTCGACGGCTGCTCCCAGACCACCGTCGTCGACCAAGCTCTGAATGCGAGGCCGTCCTACGACCTCAGGGAGGTAGATCGGGGGTGACTCGGCGGGGGTGTGGATCGTGGGCGGACCAGCTGCTGGGTCAGGCGATGCGTTGGCCGCGCGAGAGCCGCTTGATCGGCACCACAAGTCGGCGGACGGTGAGGAGCCATGAGCCGACACCGAGGGCGAGCAGGAACAGCACCCCCCACCCCCACACCGGCGGCAGGGCGTCGCGAGCGGCCTGGTCGACGCTCGCCGCGGCCTCGTCACAGTCGTCGTAGCCGGCACCAGGCCCCAGCCGGGCCTGCCGTACCGCCGCCGACAGGCCGCCGAGGACGTCGAAGGTCGTCAGGTCGCTGCTGCTACTCGCCAGGCGGGGGGCGGCGTCGGCGAGGATGACGAACGGGCTGCCCGCCAGCAGCGGCCATGTCAGGTCGGTGCGCGGCAGGTTCTGCGTGCTGGTCACGGGACGGCACTCCACCGGCCGGCTTGTGACGGGATCGAACCGTGTGGCTCGCTGCTCGGTCACCTCCACCTCCGTCGTCACCAGGGCGACCGTCAGCCCGAACATCATCGGCCCGCCCAGCCCCAGCGCCACCACCAGCAGGTACGTCACGACCGTGCTGGTGACCGGGGACACGACGACGGCCGACATCGCCAGACCGATCGTCACCACCACCAGCAGCGTCAGCATGACGATGCCCAACGTGCTGAACACCCGGCCGACGCCCATGGCCGGCGCCGCGAAGTACGACAGCAGCAACGAAGGCGTCGCCCCCAGCACCAGGGCAATTGCCGCTGCCCACCCAGCCGTCAGCTTGCCGAGGGCGATCTCGGCCGGGGTCAGCAGCGTCGCCTGCCAGGTCGCCAGGGTGCCGTCGCGTCGTTCCCCGTTGATGCTCGTCGCCGTCAGCGCGGGAGCCACCAGCGCCCCAAGCGACAGCACGCCGAAGGCGACCAGCGCGAAGAGGAAGATGCCGGAGTCGCTCAGCGAGCCACCGGTACTGCCCACACTGCCCAGCAACAGCACCGTGAGACCGGTGACGACCACGCACCAGACGGCCAGCGAGATCAGCCACGCCCGCGAGCGCAGCAGCCGTCGGACCTCCACACCGGCGACGACACGGACGCCGTGCGGGCTCAGCCGCCACGGTGACCCGCCACCGACCGGTCGCACGGCACTCATCGCTGCTCCTCCACCCAGCCGATGACGGCGCCCGGCGCCGGCGGGCCGGGCGGGGCGGCTTCCGACGTCATGCTCAGGGTCTGCGCGCGCGCCGCCGCGAGACCCAGATAGGTCTGCTCGATCCGGCCGCCGGCGGGGCCGAACGACACCACCGGCACCGCGTCGGCCACCAGCGCCGCCAGCAGGTCCGCCGCGGCCGCCTCACCCGCGAGAGCGACCTCCACGCCGACGCCACCGGGCGCGGGGACGCTGAGCACCTGCTGGGCGCGCAGCGCGGCGACGAGGGCGGCGTCGTCCAGGCTGCGGATGCGCCAGATCAGCCCGGGCCCGTTGCTGTCGCCCGCGGGCTGATCGGCGCGGACGGTTCGCCCGCCGAGGACGTACACCGCCTCGTCAGCCATCTCGTCGAGGTCGCTGAGCACGTGCGAGGAGATCAGTACCGCCTTCCCGTCACCGGCGAGCCGCCGCAGCAGGTGACGCAACGCCACGCGTGACGCCGGATCGAGGCCCGAGGCGGGTTCGTCGAGGACGATGACGTCCGGGTCGTGAATCAGCGCGCGCGCCAGGCCCAGACGCTGCTTCTGCCCGCGAGAGAGCACCCGCGCCGGGGCGTCCGACCACGCCTGCAGATCCACGATCTGCAACAGCTCGTCCGCCCGGGCATCGACGAGGTGACGCGGCACCCGATAGGCCGCCGCGTACGTCACCAGGTGCTCGCGGGCGCTCAATGCGTCCCATGCACCGAACGAGTCGGGCATCCAGCCCAGCCGGGCGTGCACGGCGGCGGTCTGGCGAACCGGATCGAAACCTGCCACGCGCATCACCCCGTCATCGGGAGCCAACAGCCCGGCGATCATGAGCATCAGGGTCGTCTTGCCCGAGCCGTTCGGCCCGACGAGCGCCGTCACGTGGCCGGGCAGGGCGTCCAGGTCCATGCCCGCGACAGCCTGAACCGATCCAAACGTCCGCCGCAGCCCCCGCACATGGATCCCGGCGTGACCGATCCCTGGTTGGCCCCCCTCGCTCATCTCCGGAGCGTCCCACCGCGGCGGCGGAGGAGTCCACCCAGATGCCTCGTTACACTCCGGCGGGGCGATCACACCGGACAGGAGAGGTACGCATGAGTCTCATCGTGCAGAAGTACGGGGGCTCCAGCGTCAGCGACGCCGAGGCGATCAAGCGGGTGGCCCACCGGATCGTGCGCACCCGGCGGGCCGGCAACCAGGTGTGCGTCGTCGTCTCGGCGATGGGGGACACGACCGACAACCTCATCGACCTCGCCAAGCAGGTCAGCCCGACCCCACCTGGCCGCGAGCTGGACATGCTGCTCACCGCCGGCGAGCGGATGAGCATGGCATTGCTGGCAATGGCGATCGAATCTCTCGGCGCGCAGGCGCGGTCGTTCACCGGAAGCCAGGCCGGCGTCATCACCGACTCCGTGCACGGCCGGGCACGGATCATCGACGTCACGCCGGGCCGGATCCAGGCGGCTCTGGAGGAGGGTTCGATCGCCATCGTCGCGGGCTTCCAGGGCGTCAGCCAGGACACCAAGGACATCACCACATTGGGCCGAGGGGGATCGGACACCACCGCCGTGGCGCTCGCCGCCGCGTTGCGGGCAGACGTGTGCGAGATCTACACCGACGTCGACGGGGTCTTCACCGCTGACCCCCGGATCGTGGCCAGCGCCCGCCTGATCACCTGGATCTCGGTGGAGGAGATGCTGGAGATGGCAGCGAGTGGAGCGAAGATCCTTCACCTGCGGTGTGTGGAGTACGCCCGCCGGTACAACGTGCCCGTGCACGTTCGGTCGTCATACTCCGACCGCCCCGGCACGTGGGTGGTAAACAGTCCTGATGCCATTCCCGCCGCTTTCGCGGCGGACACCCGCCAGGAGGCAGCGATGGAGTCAGCAATCATCACCGGCGTCGCGCACGACCGGAGCGAGGCCAAGATCACTGTGGTCGGGGTGCCCGACGTGCCGGGCAAGGCGGCAGCGATCTTCCAGGTCGTGGCCGACGCAGGGGTCAACATCGACATGATCGTGCAGAACGTGTCGGCGGCGCTGTCCGGGTTGACGGACGTCTCGTTCACACTGCCGAAGTCCGACGGCCAAGCGGCGATGACCGCGCTGCAGAGCGAGCAGGCCGTGGTCGGTTACGAGGGCCTGATCTACAATGACCAGATCGGAAAGCTGAGCCTGATCGGCGCCGGAATGCGCTCGCACCCGGGAGTCTCCGCCCGTTTCTTCAGTGCGCTGGCCGGGGCTGGTGTGAACATCGAGATGATTTCGACGTCGGAGATCCGGGTCTCGGTCATCACCCGCGCCGACGATCTGGACACCGCCGTCCGCGCGCTGCATTCGGCATTCGAACTGGACGCCGAGGGCATCGAGGCCGTTGTTTATGCGGGGACCGGCCGATGAGCCGCAAGCCCACCCTTGCCGTCGTCGGCGCGACTGGCGCAGTCGGGACCGTGATGCTCGACATCCTCAGCCGGCGCGAGGACATCTGGGGCGAGATCCGCCTCGTCGCCTCGGCGCGCTCGGCAGGCAAGGTGCTGTCGGTACGAGGCGAGGGCGTCGAGGTCAGGGCGCTCGCCCCGGGCGTCTTCGACGGGGTCGACATCGCGATGTTCGACGTGCCGGATGAGATCTCCGCGGACTGGGCGCCGGTCGCCGTCGCCCGCGGCGCCGTGGTCGTAGACAACTCCGGCGCGTTCCGGATGGACCCTGACGTCCCGCTCGTCGTCCCCGAGGTCAACGGCGCCGAGATCACCAACCGGCCCAAGGGCATCATCTCCAACCCCAACTGCACGACGCTCGCGATGATCGACGTGCTCGGTGTGCTGCACCGCCGCTGGCAGTTGACGGCGATCGTCGTGGCGTCGTACCAGGCCGCCTCGGGTGCCGGGCAGGCAGGCGTCGACCGGCTGCGGGACGAGTTGGAAGTGGTGGCGACCGACCGCTCACTGGGCGAGCGCCCCGGCGACGTCCGGCGGGCAGTGTCGGAGAAGCTGGGCGAGGACTCGCCCTTCCCCGCGCCGCTGGCGATGAACGTCGTGCCCTGGGCGGGCAGCCTGCGCGAGGGCGGGTGGAGCAGCGAGGAGATGAAGGTCCGCAACGAGTCACGCAAGATCCTCGGGATCCCGGACCTCAAGGTGTCCGCGACCTGCGTGCGGGTCCCAGTGGTGACCACGCATTCGCTGGCGGTGCACGCCACGTTCGCCGGGCGGGTCGACGTCGGCAACGCCCGTCGACTGCTCGTCGAGGCGCCGCAGATCGTCGTGATGGACGACCCCGAGGCTGGCGAGTTCCCGACGCCTGTCGACGCGGTGGGATGTGATCCCACCTTCGTCGGCCGGCTGCGACAGTCCCTGGACTTCCCGAAGACGCTGGAACTGTTCGTCTCCGGCGACAACCTCCGCAAGGGCGCGGCGCTGAACACGGCGCAGATCGCCGAGTTGGTCGCGGCGCAACTGACCGGCGCGTGACCGGGTGAAGATGGAGGGTCCCGGCCGGGCGGTCGTGGCCGGTATGGGTCTGGCGGCGGGAGCACTGGCCTGGTCGCTGATCGAGGCCGCGGCCTACCAGGTGCGGCGCGTCGATGTGCCGGTGCTGCCCGCCGGCGTCGCGCCGTTGCGGGTGCTGCACCTGTCGGACCTGCACCTGGCGCCGTGGCAACGCCGCAAGCGCGAGTGGTTGCGGGGCCTGGCAGCACTGGAGCCGGACATGACGGTGGTGACCGGCGACTTCATGGGCGACATGGGTGCGGTGCCGGTGGTGCTGGACGCGCTGGACGGGTTGCTGCATCGGCCGGGGGCTTTCGTGCTGGGTACCAACGACTACTTCGCCCCCAAGCCGCGCAACCCATTGCGGTACCTGACCGGGCCGAGTTCCGACGACCGCCTGAACGGGGTGCAGCGACTGCCCACGGGTGACCTGGTGTCCGGGCTGACCGAGCGTGGCTGGGTGTACCTGGACAACTCACGCGACCACGTGTCGGTGGGTGGCGTGGTCATCGACCTGGTGGGTGTGGACGACCCGCATCACGGGTTCGATCAGATGCCCGAGCCCGCCGATCGAATCGATCGGGCGGCGCTGCGGCTGGGCATTGCGCACGCTCCGTATCGGCGGGTGCTCGATGCGATGACCGCCGACGGCGCCGAGCTGATCGTGTCCGGTCACACACACGGCGGCCAGGTGTGCGTTCCGGGGTGGGGTGCGCTGGTGACCAACTGCGACCTGCCGCAACGTTACGCCAAGGGGCTGTTCGCCTGGTCCCCGCCGGTGCCCCCGGATGGTGACGCGCTGGCCGAGCCAACCCGGTCCTGGGTCCATGTCAGCGCCGGCGTGGGCACCAGCCCATTCACTCCGATCCGGGTGGCGTGCCCGCCCGAGGTCACGCTGCTGCGGCTGACAGCCCGCTAGCCGCAGGGTGCCCGTGCAAGGAACCATCTCGGTGTGCTGGGGGTACATCAGGGGTACACCTACGGGGCCGAGCATGAATTTCCTGGCGGGCCGTGAGATCACTCGACCAGCCCCGAATCGCGTTGCCACAGACGAGTGGCCGGACCGGATACAGGCGGGACCGGCCACTGCGCCACTGCGCGGGGTTGGCTATGGGGTGGTACTCGTAGGGTCAGTCGTCGCCGCCGCCGTGGCCGCTGTTGTCGGAATCGGAACCGGAGCTGCCGCCGTGGTCGTCGTCGGCGTCATGGCCGGCGCCGTCGTTGCCGTCCTGCTCTCCGCCGTGGTCATCGCCGACGTCTTCCCTGGGGCCGTCCTCGCTGCCGTCGCGGCTCTCGGAGTCGTCGCTCATCGAGTTGTCGCCCATCGAGTCGTCGCCCATCGAGTCGTCGCCCATCGATTCGTCGCCCATCGGGTCGTCGCCCATCGAGTGGTCGTCGGTGGATTCGCTGTCCGAGGACTCGGAACCGGAGGTGGCTCCGCTGGTGGATTGACTGGTCGACGCGCTGGAGGGGGAGGTGGCTTTCGATGTGGCGCCAGGGCCGTCGTCGGGGGAGTCCGATCCGGCAGCGAGGGCGGCGCCGGCGATTCCGCCCGCGGCCAGTACCGCGGCAGCCGCACTCGACAGAATGACTACTCGAACGTTCATGGGCCGCTCCTAGAGGTCTATCGCAGTGGGCGCCGTCCGGCACCGTGGGCATCACTGTGCTGCCGGTAGGTGAGAGCCGGAGGAGTAGCGGGTGAGAGGGCTCTCACGGTTCCGCGAGCACCTCCACCAGGCGGTATCCGGCGCCTCGGACAGTCTCGAAGTGGGCTGCGCCGAGCTTGCGTCGCAGGTATCCGACGTAGACGTCGACGATGTTGGAACCCGGGTCGAAGTCGTATCCCCAGACCCGGCTCAGTAGTTGTTCACGCGACAGCACCAGTCCGGCATTGCGTAGGAAGGTCTCCAGCAGTGCGAACTCGCGGGCGGACAGCTCGACCGTCCGATCGGCGACCATGGCCCGCCAGCTCCGAAGGTCCAGCGCCAGGTCGCCGTAGCGCAACACGGAGACCTCCGGCGCCCTCCCCTCGGGCCGCAGCCGGAGCCGGATCCGGGCCAGCAGTTCCTCGAACTGGAACGGCTTCGCCATGTAGTCGTCGGCGCCGCCCTGCAGCCCGGCGACGGTGTCGGTGACCGAGCCCCTGGCGGTGAGGATGATCACCGGAATCGTGCTGGCCCCTTCCCGCAGCCGCCGAAGCAGCGCGAAGCCATCCATCAGCGGCAGGCCGATGTCCAACAACAGCAGGTCGTGACCACCCGACATGGCCTGGTCGTAGGCGCTGGGGCCGTCGCGGACGACGGTGGGGGTGAAGCCGCCGGCTCGCAGCCCCTTCTCGATGAAGGACGCGATGCGGGGCTCGTCCTCGGCAATGAGAATGCGGCTCATCTGACTCCTCCTGACATCGTGCCGATCCGGACCGGCGGCAGTTCGGCCGGTGCCTGGATCAGCGCAGAGGTCGGCAACACGATCGCGAAGGTCGATCCCTCTCCGACGATGCTGGCGACCCTGGCCTCACCGCCGTGCGCCACCGCGATGGCCGAGACGATCGCGAGCCCGAGGCCCGACCCCTCGTCGCCCCGGCCCGAACCGAAGGTGGCAGCTCGGCCGAATCGCTCGAAGATCCGGCCCAGGTCGGCCGGGGGGATGCCCTCGCCACTATCGCGGACCCAGAGCGAGACCCAGCGTGGTCCGAGGGCCGCGCCGAGGGCGATGACGTCACCGGGTGCGGTGTGCTTGACGGCGTTGTCCGACAACTGCAGCAGGGCCTGGGTGAGGCGTTGCTGATCGGCCAGCAATCGAACGTGCACCGTGGCCTCGATCAGCCACTGCCGGTCGCCGAGCGCCGACACCTTCTCCAGCACGGTCGCCAGCAGGTGGTCGATGTCGACCGGGCCGGGCCGGGTGAAGTCGGGCCGGCGGGAGCGGGCAAGCATGGTCAGGTCGCTGACCAGGCGAGCCATCCGATCGAGCTCGTCGAGGACCAGTGCCCGGGTCTCCTCGACCTCGAAGGTCTTGCTGCTGTCGAGAACTTCGAGGTGGCCACGCACCACGGTGAGGGGCGTCCGCAACTCGTGCCCGGCGTCGTCGAGGAATTGCTGCTGGGTGTCGAAGGCCGCCTGCAGCCGGGACAGCATCGCGTTCACGGTAGCGGTCAGCTCTGAGATGTCGTCGTTGCCGGTGACCGGGATCCGCAGCGACAGGTCGGTGTGCGAGATGTCCTCAGCCGCTGCCCGCAACACGCGCAGCGGACGCAACAGGCGCCCGGCGACGACCCAGCCGACGACGCCCACCAGGGCCAGTGATATCGCCGCCACGATGGCGTAGAGCCGTCCCGCGTCCGCCAGTGCCCCCTGGCCTGGCCGCAGCGCGTAGGCAACCACGTACGTGCCGACATCGGCGGAGCCCTCGATAGTCACCTGGACGGCCGCATAGCGCACCGGCCCAGCGGCGGTGTCGACGGTTCTGATCCGGGCCGGCTCCGATGGCGGCAACCCCGCCAGCAGGTCGATCAGCGCGTCCTCGAACTCCAGCTGAACCGGACGTTCGCCGCTCGGCACGAATCGAGGGACACCGTTGACCAGCGCCAGGGAGGTCTGGTCCTCGGCGGGAACCTGGCGCTGCACCGCCACCTCCAGCAGGGAGTCGACGTCCGGGAACGGGGGCGCGTCCTGTGGGCCGAGCTCGCCGGCGGCCAGCGAGCGGAACTGCGAGACGTCGGCTGCTATGCCGCTGTCGACCCGCTCCAGGAGGCGCCGCTGTTGCACCAGCAGCAGGGTGCCGCCTGCGACCGTCATGGCGACGGCGCTGAAGGCCAGCATGGTGGCCAGCACTCGGCTTCGGACACCGATGACCACCTTCATCCGCCGCCGGGCTGCGATGCGGGGTTTAGCCGCCGCCACTGCCGGACTTGTCGCTGCCGGAGTTGCCGCCGCCGGAATCGCTGTGGTCGTCCCCGTCGTCGTCGCCATGGTCGTCGATCGAGGTGGCCGACGGGGGGTCGACGGTCTCGACGCCGGTGGATTGCTCGGAGTCCTCGCTCTCCGACGACTCGGAGCTGGCGGCGCTGGGGACGTCGGACGTCGCAAGGGTCGCGGTCGCGGACTGCGGGGGCAGGCTGGTGGGGAGAGCCGTCGACAGGTCCAGCCGGGAGGGGGTCTGAGACTGGGTGCCGGTGGTCGGGACCTGGACGGCCGGACCCAGTACCGGGCCTGCGTCCTTGGAGCGATCGAGGGCGAGGGCCGTGCCGGCGACAGTGCCCGCGCCGAGGACCAGCACGACGAGTGCAGCCAGCAGGATCCGACGCATGCGCCCACTTTCACTGATGGGTCCAGCAGGAAGGTGAGAGGATCATGAGAACTCTTTCATGATCGTGGACTCTTCATGTCTGGTCGGGCTGGCGGGATTCGAACCCACGACCTCCTCGTCCCGAACGAGGCGCGCTACCAAACTGCGCTACAGCCCGTAGCCCGCAGGCAGTCTAGCCCACAGGAGTCGTGAGACTTACGGGGTTTGACCGGGCGGCCGGCCGTTGGCGATGGCGTTTCGGATGGCATCGGCGACACCTGCCGCGTCGGGGTTGATACCAGGTGGCAGCGGTAGCAGCCCGCCGTTGCCGTTCCCATTGCCGCCACCGCCACCGCCACCGTCGCCCCCACCACCTCCGCCACCACCGAGGTAGACAGTGATGCCGGTGCCGCCACGAACCGTCGCGCCGGAGCCGGGCGACTGGTCGACGACGCGGTCGGCGGAGCCGCCCCGGCGCTCGTCGGAGACGGTGATGCCGAGGCCGGCCGCCGCGAGCGTCGCCGACGCCTGGGACACCGAGGAGCCGCGCACGTTGGGCACGCGGACCGGGGGGCCGAAGATGGTGTCCTCGCCGGGGTCGGCGAAACCCGCGGGTGGCAGGCCGAGCAGCTGGGGCGCCTGCCGCATGAAGTCACCCCATGTGGGTAGGGCCCACGTAGAGCCGAAGACGCCGCGGCGCCTGATCTCTCCGTTGACCGGGAACTCGGTGAGGGTCTGGTTCGCGATGTCGGTGTCACCGATCCACACGGTGCTGGCCAGGTTGGGGGTGTACCCGGAGAACCACGTGGCGTTCGACCCGTTTGTCGTGCCCGTCTTGCCGGCAGCCGGCCGTCCGATACCCCCAAGACTCCGAGCCGTGCCCTGAATCAACGTCTGCTGCAGTGCGTAGTTGACGCCCTTGGCGACTTCCGGGTCAAGGGCCTGGGTGCAGGCGGGCAGACCCAGGACGACCGGCTGGCCGTCACGGTCGAGCACCCCGGTGACTCCGGTAGGGGGGCAGAAGAGGCCTTCTGCAGCGAAAGCAGCGTAAGCGCCCGCGACGGCAAGGGGCGAGACGTTCGCGGCCCCCAACACCATGGAGGGGACGATGTTGTAGCCGCCCGGTTGTCCGGCTCCGTCGGGGCGGCCCGAGATGTCCGTCACTCCCAGACTGGCTGCTGTCTCGGCAATATCGCAGAGATCGAGCTGTTGGGCCATCCGCAGATAGGCTCCATTAATGGAGTTGTACGTCGCCCGCAAGACGGGAACCTGTCCTGCTGGTCCACCCGAGTCCCCAGCATTGCCGGCAGTGTAGATTTTTCCGTCCAGTTGCGTGCAGCGAGCCGGAAAACTCTTGGTCGGTCCCTCGAAATCTCCCGCGTTGACGACGGCCGACAATGGCTTGTTGGCCTTGAGCCAGGTTGCCAGTGTAAACGGCTTGAAGGTCGAGCCTGGCTGGAAACCGATCGAACTGCCCGTAACATAGTTCACCTTCGTGAGCTGGTATGTCCCGTTCGCGTCGCCGTACAGCCGATTCTGTGCCATCGCCAGGATTCTGCCGGTACCAGGTTCGACCGTGGCCATTGCCACACCTGCCCGTTCCGTGTCAGGTATTTGCGACCTTACCGACTGCCATGCCACCGACTGCAGGGCCGGGTTGATCGTCGTTGGAATCGTCAGCCCACCGCGATACAGATTCTGCTGCCGCTCCGAGGCTGTCTCGCCCAGCGCTGCGTAGGGAGACGTCTGCCCCGCTGCCAAGTTGGCACCGATGATGTCTTGAATGACGTAGTCGCAGAAGAAGGCCATCTCGCCGGCGGTCAGGCAGCCGTTGGGCAGTGGCAGCGGGTTGATCCCGAGATCCGTGGCGATCGCGGTGTCGAAGTCCGCCTGCGTGATCTTGCCGAGTGACAGCATGCGCGCCAGCACGGTGTTCCGGCGATTGATCGCGGCATCGGGGAACTTGACCGGGTCGAGTTCGGTGGGCCGTTGCAAGATTCCGGCCAGCATCGCGGCTTGTGGAATGGTCAGGTCGATGGGGTTGACCTGGAAGTAGAACTTCGAGGCCGCCGCAACGCCGTACGCATTGTTGCCGAAGAACGCGATATTGAGGTATTTGTTGAGAATTTCGTCCTTGGTGTACTTCTGCTCCAGGCCCATCGCGTAGCGGGCCTCGTCGAACTTGCGACGGAACCCCTCAAGGTCGGCCCCGCTCGCGATGGCGGCGTTGACCCCGTCCTCGTCATTATTGGCGGCTGCCGCCTGGACGCGCACATTCTTGACGTACTGCTGGGTCAGCGTCGAACCACCCGCTACGTCGACGCCACCGAAGGTGATGATGGCCGCGCGCAAGGTGCCCCTGGCGTCGATGCCGTTGTGCTCGTAGAATCGCGAGTCCTCGATCGCCAGCGTCGCGTCGATCATCGTCTGCGAGACATTGGCCAGCGGCACCTCGAAGCGGTTCTGCTCGTAGATGTTGGCGATGATGCTGCCGTCTGCGGCCAGGATGGTGGAGTACTCGGGCAGCGAGGTCTCGTCGAGGTCGGCCGGCAGGCCTTGGTAGTAGTCATAGCCGCTGCGGGTCAGGAACCCCGTCGCCGCCGCCGCGGGCAGGTAGAACCCGGACGCGAGCAGGCCCGCGACGATGCACGTCACCAGGAACGCGGCCAGCAACCCGAGCGCCCTGGCGATCTCCACGGGGATGGACCGGCGACGCGTCATGGCCAGCAGCGTAAACGCCACGCCTGGCAGCGCCGTATCACCGGGCCGGGATGCGGCTCCGTAGGGCTGTGGCGTCCGGTGTGTGCCGGTGATCGACGGGAAGATCGGAAACGCGGATCAACCGAACGGATGAGGTCGGGCTGGCCGATCGGCGCAATGGTCCAAGCCGATTGCCCGCTGCCCGGCACCGCCGACACTGCCTAGCGTCACTGACGAGTTCGCAGCCGAACAGGACAGGCTGCCCCGAGGGGAGTGACCAAGGATGGCGTGGAACGAGGACTGGCCGACGCAGGCAGCGTGCCGGGACAACCACCCGGACGCCCTGTTCGTTCAGGGTGCCGCGCAACAGCAGGCCAAGACGGTCTGCTTCCGGTGCCCGGTGCGGGCGGAGTGCCTGGCGCACGCGCTCGACACCGAGACCCAGTTCGGCGTCTGGGGCGGGATGACCGAGCGTGAACGCCGTCAACTGTTGCGCACCCGGCCCGACGTCACGTCGTGGCGTGGGTTGTTCGAGACGGCGATGAACGCGCAGGAGGCGGCGGAGACGCCGTACCCCGAGGTGGTGAAGCCAGCCGAGCGGCGGCGCGTCCCGGCCTGACGACGCGCTGATCGGACCACCGGCCGATGCCTCGAGCGACTGATCAGACGACCGCAGGGGCCGCGGGGATGGGTCGGCCCTGCGCAAGGTCGGCGGCGATCGACCGGAGGCTGTCCAGGTCGGTTACGTCGATCGGACGGGCAGGGATCACAGCGGCAGGCACGGGCGGGTAGAGCCGTGAGAGCCGCTGCATCACACGCGCCTCGGCATCGTGGCGGTGCATCCGCCGGGCGTGCACCAGCAGCACCTCCCGCGCCGGGCTGACCGCTGCGTCGGCGGCCCGGGTCGCCTCGGCCGCCGACAGCGGCACCGCGCCCGCCCCGGTCACCCGGTTGACGACCAGCCCGGCCAGCGGCATGTCCTCCGCGCGCAGCCGCTCGACGAAGTACGCCGCCTCGCGGACAGCGTCAGCTTCCGGGGCGGCGACAACGAGGAACGCGGTCTCGCGCCCAGCCAACATGGTGTAGGTCTGCTCCGCGCGCTGCCGGAACCCCCCGAACATCGTGTCCAGTGCCGCGACGAACGCCTGCACGTCGGTGAGCACCTGGGCGCCCAGGATCCGGTTCATCACCCCGCTCAGCCCGCCGGCCATCGCCGAGAACACCCGGACGTAGGCCCGGCTGCCTGCCTTGGCCGGGGCGGACAGCAGGCGCAGGAACCGGCTGTCGAGGAACGATCCGAGCCGGTCGGGTGCGTCCAGGAAGTCCAGCGCCGAGCGGCTCGGCGGGGTGTCCACGACGATCAGGTCCCACCGCGGGCGTCCGGTGGCCGGGTCGGTCTGCGCCCGCAGCTGCCCCAGCTTCTCCATCGCCATGTATTCCTGCGTCCCGGCGAACGAGCTGGACAGCGACTGGTAGAACGGATTGGCGAGGATCTGCTGCGCCTTCTCTGGCGAGGAGTGGGCCTGGACCACCTCGTCGAAGGTCCGCTTCATGTCGAGCATCATCGCCGCGAGCGATCCGCCGGCCGTGGTGTCGACGCCGGCCACCGGACGAGGGGTGTTGTCCAGCTCGGCCAGGCCCAGCGACTGGGCCAACCGACGGGCGGGGTCGATGGTCAGCACGACCGTGGTCCGCCCCCGTTCGGCCGCCCGCAACGCGATCGCCGCCGCGCTGGTCGTCTTGCCCACACCCCCGCTGCCGGTACAGACGACGACGCGCAGCTGGGGGTCGTCGAGCAGGGAGTCAATCGCCAGCGCGCCCGTCACTTCGCCCGTGACCCCGCCCGTCAACGCGTCACCGGCGAGGGCTGTGGATGTGGTTGCGAGGGCGCCGGCCGGGAAACGGCCACGAGGACGTCGGCGAGAGCGTGCAGGGCTGTGACGTCCATCCCCTCGGCGACCCCGGGCAGTTGCGGTAGATCCACGATGGGCATCTCGAGGTCCAGCAGCCGTTCCGCCTGTTCGCGCTCACCGCTCACCCGGCGGGCGTGCTGGGCCGCCTCGTCGAGCAGTGCGGCGATCATCTCGTACCCCGTGCCATGGATCGCCACCCCCGCCGCCTCCAGTGCCGCCAGCAGGTCGGGGCCGACGTCGGCCGCCGTCAGGCCGCTGCCCGCCGCGTCGGCCAGGTCCGCCTCGGTGAGGAGCGCGGGCCGGACCTGGTTGACCAGGACCGCACCGAGCGGGAGCCGGAGCCTGGCCAGCTCGGCCACCGCATCGCAGGTCTCCTGCACCGGCATGTCCTCCAGCAGCGTGACGACATGGACCGCGGTCGTGGCACTGGTCAGCATTTCCATGATCGACTCGGCCTGGCCATGTATGGGCCCCATCCGCGCCAGGCCGGCGAGAGCGTCGTTGACGTTAAGGAAGCGGGCGATCCGCCCCGTCGGCGGGGCGTCGAGCACGACGGCGTCCCAGGCGGGCGGGCCATCGCCGCGGCGGCCGTCCGCCCGCTGCCGCAGCGCGTCGTAGACCTTGCCGGTCAGCAACACGTCCCGCAGTCCCGGCGCGATCGTGGTGGCGAAGTCGATCGCGCCGAGACGTTCCAGGGTGCGCCCGGCCCGGCCCAGCCGGTAGAACACGTCGAGGTACTCCAGCAGCGCCGCCTTGGCCTCGACGGCCAGACCGTGCACGCTGCCCCGACCCGATCGGGCGAGTTCGGTGGCCTCGTAGGGCAATGGTGCCCGCCCGAAGACCTGGGCGAGTCCCTGGCGTCCCTCGACCTCCGCCAAGAGCACCCGCCCGCCGTCGCGAGCCAGCGCCAGCGCCAACGCGGCGGCCACCGTGGTCTTTCCGGTGCCGCCCTTTCCGGTGACGACATGCAACCGGATGGTCGGATCCAGCACTGGTGGCACGAGATCACGGTAACCGGGCGCGTCGGCCGCGCGCGCGTAGGCTGCGCGCCATGCAAACCTGGGAGTACGCCACCGTCCCGCTGATCGTCCATGCCACCAAGCAGATCTTGGATCAGTGGGGTTCGGACGGGTGGGAGCTGGTGGCGGTCATCGAGGGCCCCGGGGGCCAGAGCGGATTGGTTGCCTACATGAAGCGTCCGAAGCAGTGAGTGACCATGACCAGGCTGCGCCGGTGACGGTCGACGACCCAGTGACGGCCGAGGACTCGCCTGCCGAGGTCACGCCCGAGGACGTGGCCGATGCGTCTTCGGTCGCCGAACCGGCGGCACCTGCGGCCGGGCAGGACGCCGATGCGGCGACCGAGCCCGAGCCTGCCGAGCCCGAGCCACAGCCCGAGCCCGCACCTCAGCCAGCGATCGAGCCCGAGTCCCGGATCGAGCCGGTGCCCGAGCCCCAGATCGAGCCCGAGATCGAGCTGACAGGGCCACCCAGCGCCCGGCTGGCCCAGCTCGGGCTCGAACTCCCGCCGGTGGTCGAGCCGCTGGGGGCGTACGTGCCCGCGGTGCGGACGGGCGACCTGATCTTCACGTCCGGCCAGCTTCCGCTCGTGAGCGGTTCGCTGCAGCTGACCGGCGTCGTGGGTGACCAGCCGGTCGACATCTCCGTCGGCCAGGCCAAGGACCTGGCTCGCCTGGCCGCGCTGAACGCTGTCGCGGCGATCGGGCAACTGGTCGACATCGACACCGTGGGCCGGGTCGTCAAGGTCGTCGGGTTCGTCGCCAGCGCGCCCGGGTTCACCCAGCAGCCACAGGTGATCAACGGGGCCTCGGAGCTGCTGGGCCAGCTGTGGGGCGAAGCGGGGCGGCACGCCAGGTCCGCCGTGGGTGTCACCGCGCTGCCACTGAACTCGCCGGTGGAGGTCGAGGTTGTCGTCGAGGTCGGCGCCGCTACACCGACGGCCCTGGACAGGTCCCGAGACGCGGCGTCGGACACGGCACCGGACCCGGTGGCACACCCCGAGTGACGACGAAGTGGCAGGTCCACGGCGAGCGTGACCTCTACGCCAGCCCGTGGCTGCGGTTGAGCCTGCTCGACGTCGAGACGGCGGCCGGGTACCGCTACGAGCACCACACGGTGCGGGCCACCGCAGGCGCGGCCTGCTGCATCGTCCGCTCCGACGACTCACCGCAGGCCCGCGTGCTGCTGCTGCACCGCCACCGGGTGGTCACCGGCCAGTGGGGCTGGGAGGTGCCGGCGGGCCGCATCGAGGCAGGGGAGACCGTCGTCGAGGCCGCCGCGCGGGAGACGCTGGAGGAGACGGGCTGGCAGGTCGGCGACGTCGAGGAGGTGCTCGGCTACTTCCCGATCGGCGGTACCGGCGACATGCGCTTCCACCTGACGACCGCCCGGGCGCTGATGCAGGCCGGCGAACCCGACCCCAGCGAGACCGATCGCCTGGAGTGGTTCGGGCAGGCGCAACTCGCCGAGCTCATCTCGTCCGGACAGGTGCCGGAGGGCCTGGCGCTGACCGCCCTGCTCGCCGTCCTCAGCGGGCTCGCCGCGCCAGGCGCTCCGCGTCCAGGATCGTCACCGCTCGAGGCTCCAGGCGTAGCCAGCCCCGACCGGTGAAGTCCGCGAGCGCCTTGTTGACGGTCTCGCGACTGGCGCCGACCAGCTGCGCGAGTTCCTCCTGGGTCAGGTCGTGGGCGACGAGGGTGCCGTCGTCGGTCTCCTGCCCGAAGCGCGCCGCCAGCTCCAGCAGCGCCTTGGCGACGCGGCCCGGCACATCCGAGAACACCAGGTCCGACAGCGCCTCGTTGGTGCGGCGGATCCGCTGGGCGAGCGCCGCGAGCAGGGTCAGCGCGACCTCCGGCCGCTCCAGCAGCGGCACGAACGCCGGCCGGTCGATCGTCAGCAGTCGGCTCGCCGAGATCGCGGTCGCGGTCGCGGTGCGCGTTCCCGGATCGAACAGCGACAGCTCACCGAGCATCTGACCGGGGCCGAGCACGGCGAGGATGTTCTCTCGGCCGTCGGGTGAGCGCTGGCCCAGCTTGAGTTTGCCGGTCTCGATGACGAACATCGAGTCGCCGGGCTCGCCCTCGACGAAGACCTTCTCACCGCGGCTGACCTCGACGGCAGTCATCGCACCGATGAGCGCCGCAGCCGAGGCGTCGTCCAGTGCCGCCAGCAGCGGTGCGTGCCGCACCACGTCATCCAGCACCTCGACCATGTTCAGGCCTCCTCCGTGACTGTGGTCGTGACGTGGACCACAGACCGAGTCTGCCTCACCCCGCCCGCACCGCGCTCACCGGATCCGGATCAGGCGTGGCGGCTGACCGGGTGACCGCCTCGACGAGGAGGTGTGTCACGGTTTCGATGTCGCCCCGCAGCGTCCGCTCGTACCCGCTCATCCGGGCGTCGCGCTCGCGGAGGCGTTCGAGGCGCTCGCCCCGGTCGCTGCCTTCGCTGCCGACGGGGTAGCGCAGCGACATCATCAGCAGATCGAGCTGTGCCTGAGTGATCCGCCGCCAGTGGCGCACCCCGCGCAGCTCGTCGATGAGGAGGCGGCGCTGCGAGCGCAACTGCTCCAGGTCCAGCTCGGCGAGGTCGGCGAGGTCCGCCGGACCGTTGTGTGCTGGTGCTGCCGGTACCCGCTGTGCCGGGATCATGGGACTCCTTCGTCTGGATGACTCTGCGCTCCATGTCGGGCGGCGGAGCCCCGCGCTGAAGCGCTATGGGCGGGGGGTGTTTCGGCGAGGCCGAGCCGTAGGCTGAGCAGGTGATCGCTGCGGTAGCGGAGACCCCGCTGGCGCGGGTTCGCAGAGGCCGTCGAATCCTGCGTGCTCTGGCGCAGCGCTACCCGGACGCGCACATCGAGCTGGACTTCACCACTCCCCTGGAACTGTTGGTGGCCACCGTCCTGTCGGCGCAGAGCACCGACCGTCGGGTCAACGCGATCACCCCGGTGGTGTTCGCCCGTTACCCCACGGCGGCGGCGTACGCGGCCGCGGACGTCGCCGAGCTGGCCGAGCTGATCAAGCCGACCGGCTTCTTTCGTGTCAAGTCCGAGACCTTGGTCCGCCTCGGTGAGGACCTGACCGCCCGCTTCGGTGGCGAGGTCCCCCGGCGGATGGCGGACCTGACGTCCCTGCCCGGGGTCGGGCGCAAGACCGCCAACGTGGTGCTGGGCAACGCCTACGGCATTCCGGGGATCGCAACCGACACCCATGTGCTGCGGCTGTCATTGCGACTTGGGCTGACCACCGACAAGGACCCGGTCAAGGTCGAGGGGGACCTCGGGGCGATCTTCCCGCGCTCGCAGTGGGTCATGACGTCGCACCGGCTGATCTTCCACGGTCGCCGCACCTGTCATGCCCAACGGCCGGCCTGTGGCGCCTGCCCGGTCGCGGCCTGGTGCCCGTCCTATGGCATCGGCGAGACCGATCCGGTGGCCGCCCAGGGGCTGCTGCGCAGCGAGGGCAGGGCGTGAGGTCTGATCCGGTGCCCGCCCTGGTCTCGGGTCAGATCGTGACCGCGCTGCGGACGGCGCTGCGGGTGACGCTCCGGCTGCCGCAACCCGGCGAGGACGCCCGTGAGGCGGCGGTGCTGATACTGCTGTGCGCGGGGGAGGGGGACGGCCAGGCGGGCGCCGAGCGGGTCGGCGTGCAGGGCGAGACCGGTGTGGGATCGGCGGTGGTCCTCGTCCGAAAGGCGGCGGACCTGCGCACCCACGCCGGCCAGGTGGCGTTCCCCGGTGGGCGGCGGGACCCGGGCGATGCCGACCCGGCCGCAACGGCGCTGCGCGAGGCCGCCGAGGAGGCGGCCATCGCACCGGACTCGGTGACCGTGGTCGCACAGTTACCGGAGTTGGGGCTGGGACCGAGCAACCACCGGGTGACACCCGTGCTCGGCTGGTGGCATGCCCCCGGGCCGTTGCGGCCTGACGGCGTCGAGGTCATCGAGGCCGCGGCGTTCCCGCTGGCGGTGCTGGCCGATCCGGCGCACCGTGTCGCGGTGCGGCACCCGCGGTGGACGACGACGTGGCCGGGCTACGTCGTTCCCGGCCTCGACAGCGGTCCCGGATGGTTCGTCTGGGGCTTCACCGCCTGGTTGATCACCGCGCTGCTGACGGCTGCGGGCGCCGACGCGCCGTGGGATGCCTCTCGTGAGGTGGACATCCCGGTTGGCCTGCGGTGATCAGTACCGCCGTGATCGACGGCTCCGGCGGCTGGGTGCTGGACGCCCTGCTGCTGATCATCCTGGTGGCGCAGGCGGTGGCGGGCTGGCGGCAGGGTCTGCTGGTCGGGATCGCCTCCTTGGGAGGGTTCGCGCTCGGGCTGATCGTTGGTGCCACGATCATCGTCCGGTTTGTCCTGCCCAATTCCTCAGGTGGTAACCGGCTGCTATTGGTGCTGGTGGGGGCGGTGGTCGCCGGGGTGGTGGTACAGGCCGTCGCGGTGGCCGTCGCGTATCGGCTGCGCCGCGGCATCGGGTCGCGATCGGTCCGGGTGTTGGACACCGCCATCGGTGCGGTGGTCGGGTTGGTGGCGGCGGCCGCCGTGGTGTGGGTGCTCACGTGGGGGCTGCGCAGCGCGCCGCTGCCGGTTTTCAACCGGGTGGTGGACGAGTCGCGGGTGGTGGGGGTACTCGACTTGCTGGCCCCGCCGGCGGTGCAGCGCAGCGCGGACCGGTTCTTCGCGCAGGTGTCCGGGGAGTGGTTCCCGCGGGTGTTCCAGGCCGGCGGCGAGCAGATCCGCGATGTGCCGGCGCCGGACTCGTCGGTGGCAGGGGCGCCCGGCGTCGTCGAGGCCGCCGCTTCGGTGGTCAAGATCCGGGGGGAGGCGGAGGCGTGCGGCCGGGGGCAAGAGGGTTCGGGTTTCGTCGTCGAGGACGGTCGAGTGGTCACCAACGCGCATGTCGTGGCCGGGATGCCCGCGCCGCAGGTGCAGGTGGGCGGGGTCGGTGACTTCCTGCCTGCCAGCGTGGTCGCCTTCGATTCGCAGCGGGATCTGGCGGTGCTGGATGTGCCGGACCTGGTCGCGCCCGCGCTGCCGGTGACCGTCGACGCCGCCGCGGGTGACGCCGTCGCAGTCCTCGGGTTCCCCAACGACGGCGACTACGACGTGCAGCCCGGCCGGGTCCGTGACGTGCTGACGGCGGTCGGCGACGACATCTACGGCAACTCCGGTACGGCGCGCCAGGTGTACTCGGTGTTCGCGACCGTGCGCCCGGGCAACAGCGGCGGTCCGCTGGTCTCGGTCGAGGGCGAGGTGGTCGGGGTGGTGTTCGCCCGGTCCGTGACCGATTCCTCGACCGGGTACGCGCTGACGACGGCCGAGCTCAACCCGATGCTGGAGCTGGCCGCTGGGGCGAGCGCGCCGGTCGACGTCGGAGCTTGTTCCGTCGGCTGACGCCTACCGGCGTCACGAGCCCGCGGCTGGGACGTCACCGCCGCGTGGCCGGCCGAGGGTCTTCAGCTGGGCGAGGGTGCGCGTGAGCGTCTCGCGCGTCGTGGCGACGACCCGCTTGGGCGGGCTGATCCGCCGGATCACCAGCACCCCGATGACGGCCAGCAGGACGGCGAGCAGTAGGACGATCCCGGTCGTCGACAGGTAGGCGGCCCAGCGGCTCAGGCCGGCTTCGGCGAAGACCTCCGCCACGGTGACGATCAAGAAGATCGGAGTCAGGCTCAACAGTGAGGTGGCCGCGGCCAGCAACCCGGCCGCTATGCCGGCCTTGATGGCCGCCGCCCTGACCTCAGCCTGGGCCAGTGCCCGCTCGTGCGCCAGGATCGCCTTGACGTCGTCGATGGCGTCGTTGACCAGGGTCGGGATGGGTCGGCCGTCGGTCGGGGTCCTCATGACTCGGCTCCCCTTTCGCTCTGGAAGGCGTCGGGCACGCCGTCACCGTCTTCGTCAAGCGTTTCACGCTCCTCGACGCGCCGATAGTGCCGGTTGCGACCGATGAGGACCACTGTGGCGAGGATCGCGGCACCGAGCGAGCCGAAGATGATCGCTCCGCGGACGCTTTCGATCAAGACGGGGTCGCCGACGAAGGCCAGCTCGTTGATCAGCAGCGCCACGGTGAAGCCGATACCGGCCAGGAACGACACCCCCAGCAGATCCAGCCAACCGATGTCCGAGTCCAGTTCGGCCCGAGTGAACCGGGCCACCAGCCAGGTGCTGATCATGACGCCCGCGGGTTTGCCGATGACCAGGGCGAGCATCACGGCCACCGCCGTCGGCGTGGTGAACACGCTGCTCAGGCCGTCGCCGCGTAGGTCCAGGCCCGCGCTGAAGAAGGCGAACACCGGTACGGCGAACCCCGCGGAGACCGGGCGCCAAAGGTGCTCCAGGTGCGACGCCAGGCATCGCTGTCCGCTGCCGCTTCGGGCCACGGGGACCACCAGGCCGAGCAGCACGCCGGCGATGGTGGCGTGGACACCGGACTCGTGCACCAGCAGCCATGTGACCAGAGCGAGCGGGATCAGCAGGGCGCCGGAAGTCACCCGGCGGCGGACCAGCACGGCGAATACGAGGAGCGGCAGCAGCGCCGCGGCGAGGTAGAGCGGGCGCAGGTCTGCCGTGTAGAAGACCGCGATGATGATGATGGCGATCATGTCGTCGACGACCGCCAGCGTCAGCAGGAACACTCGCAGCGCACTCGGCAGGTGCGTCGAGAGCACCGCGAGGACCGCCAGCGCGAAGGCGATGTCGGTGGCGACCGGAACGGCCCAGCCGCGGACCGCGCCGCTGTCACCCGCCCGCAGCACGACGGTGAGGTAGATCGCCGCCGGCACCAGGATGCCGCCCACCGCGGCGGCGATGGGCAGCGCGGCCCGGGCCGGCGATCGCAACGCTCCGGCCAGCAGTTCCCGTTTCAGCTCGACACCGACGACGAAGAAGAAGATCGCCAGCAGGCCGTCGCCAGCCCAGGTGGCCAGCGACAAGTCCAGGCCGAAGGTCGCGGGGCCGACCCGCCACGCCTCGACCGGGATCGGGACGAAGTCGGAGATCGCGGCGTACACCCCGCTGACGGGCGTGTTCGCCCACACCATGGCGACCGCTGCCGCTATCAGCAGGATCGCCCCGCCCGTGGTCTCGGTACGAAGCTCTCGCGCGACGAAGCTGAAATCGGCCCAATCCGGCCGTTCCAGCAAGGCGCGACGGGGTGTGCTCATGACGTGGTGTCTCCTCACCGGGGGGTCGCTCGGGCGTGCTGACATCCGTCGCCGACCAGTCTTCCCGGCACTCCTGCGTAGAGACTACTGCTCAGGGCCGCAGCGCACCCGATGGAAGGACGTTCACCCGCATGCCTTGTGGGCCTTCGAGAGCTACTGCGGGCGGGGCGTGCTCAGCTCTTGCCGGCGGCCAGTCCGCCCCGGATCAGGTCCATCACCGACGCGTCGGTGAGGGTAGTGACGTCGCCGACCTCGCGGTTCTCGGCGACGTCGCGCAGCAGCCGCCGCATGATCTTCCCGGAGCGGGTCTTGGGCAGCTCGTTGACGACCAGGACGCGCCGCGGCCGGGCGATGGCACCGATCTCCCTGGCGACGTGGGCCCGCAGCGCCTGCTCGGGATCGGCGCCGCTGAGAGTGTCCGCCGCCCCGCCGCGGAGGATGACGAAGGCGACCGGGGCCTGCCCGGTGGTGTCGTCGGTGGCGCCGACCACGGCGGCCTCCGCGACGGCCGGGTGCGAGACCAGGGCGGACTCGATCTCGGTCGTCGAGAGCCGGTGTCCGGAGACGTTCATGACGTCGTCGACCCGGCCCAGCAGCCAGATGTCGCCGTCGCCGTCCTTCTTGGCGCCGTCACCGGCGAAGTACCGCCCCGGGAACCGTGACCAGTAGGTGTCGATGAACCGCTGGTCATCGCCGTAGATGGTGCGCAGCATGGCGGGCCACGGCTCGGTCAGGACCAGGTAACCGCCGGAACCGTTGGGCACCGGCGTCCCGGCGTCGTCGACCACGTCGGCGACGATGCCCGGCAGGGGTACCTGCGCCGAGCCGGGCTTGAGCGTGGTCAGGCCCGGCAGCGGCGAGATCATGATCGCGCCCGTCTCGGTCTGCCACCAGGTGTCGACGATCGGCACCCGGTCGCCGCCGATGGCCCTGCGGTACCAGATCCACGCCTCGGGGTTGATCGGCTCGCCGACGCTGCCCAGCACGCGGATCGAGGACAGGTCGTGCCCGGCGGGGATGTCCGCGCCCCATTTCATGCACGTCCGAATCGCGGTGGGCGCGGTGTAGAAGATGGTGACGCCGTACTTGGCGACGATCTCCCACCAGCGGCCGCGGTGCGGGGTGTCCGGCGTCCCCTCGTACATCACCTGGGTGGCGCCGTTGGCCAGCGGGCCGTAGACGATGTAACTGTGCCCCGTCACCCAGCCGACATCGGCGGTGCACCAGTAGACGTCGGTCTCGGGGTGCAGGTCGAAGACCACACGGTGGGTATAGGCCACCTGGGTGAGGTAGCCGCCGGTGGTGTGCAGGATGCCCTTGGGCTTCCCCGTGGTGCCGGACGTGTAGAGGATGAACAGCGGGTTCTCGGCATCGAAAGACTCGGGGACGTGCGTCGCAGACGCCGCGTCGACCTGCTCGTGCCACCACAGGTCCCGGTTGTCGTCCCACGCGACCTCGGCACCCGTCCGGCGCACGACGAGAACCCGCTCGACGGTCGTGGCGCTGCCGTCGGCACCCGGTTCGAGGGCGGCGTCGACGGCGGGCTTGAGGGCAGTGGCAGCCCCCTTGCGGTACCCACCGTCAGCCGTGATGACGAGCTTCGCCCTGGCGTCGGCGATCCGGCTGCGTAGTGCCTCGGCGCTGAACCCACCGAAGACCACCGAATGGGCCGCACCCAGGCGGGCGCACGCGAGCATCGCCACCACGGCTTCGGGGATCATCGGCAGGTAGATCGCTACCCGGTCGCCGGCGCTGACTCCCAGGCCGGTCAGCACATTGGCCGCCCGGCAGACCCGCTCGTGCAGGTCGGCATAGGTGATCGTCTGGGTGTCGCCAGGCTCGCCCTCGAAGTGGATGGCGACGCGCTCGCCTCGACCTGCCGCCAGATGGCGGTCGAGGCAGTTGACCGAGGCGTTGAGCCGGCCTCCGACGAACCACTTGGCGAACGGTGGATTCGACCAGTCCAGCGCCTGCGTCCAGCGGGTGTCCCAGGTCAGCAGGTCGCTCGCCTGTCGCTCCCAGAACCCGATCCGGTCGGCGGCGGCGGCCTGCGCCACTTCTGCCGTCGCCACGGCGTTCGCGGTGAAGGCGGGGTCGGGGGGGAACCGGCGGATCTCCTCGCTCAGGTTCTCCAACGCCGGGGTGGTCTGCTGCTCACTGGTCATCTCGTGCTCCTTCGCGGCTTCGGAGGCGACGCGGCTTCGGACGTGACGGTAGCGCGTTGGCACCTTCCGTCGAGGCCGAGTGATATGCCGCAATCATGCGCTTGCCCGAGGGGCAGGTCTCACGCACGCCAACGTGACGGATTCATCTGGAGGCCGTGTCATGTCCGATATCACCGTCGCGAGGAACCGGACGAGCTGGGACGTCATCGTCGGAATCCTCCTGGTCGTTCTCTCATTCATCGTTCTCGGGAACGCCTTCATCGCCACCGTCGTCTCGGTGTTGTTCCTCGGTTGGATGATTCTCATCAGCGGCTTGACCCTCATCATCGCGGCGTTCTTCCGCATCTGGTCGGGCGGGTTCTGGTCCGCAGCGCTCGGCGGCGGGATCCTTTCGGTACTCGGCCTGGTACTCCTGCGGAACACCGCCGCAGCTGTGGTGACCCTGACCCTGGTCGCCGGCGCGCTGATCTTCGCCGAGGGCCTGGTGCGGGTCATGTCGGCGTTCCAGAACACGTCGCCGGCCGATCGTTGGGCACTGGTGCTCAGCGGCCTGATCTCGATCGGCCTCGGGCTGTTCGTACTGCTCAACCTCGTGACGGCCAGCTTCACCTTCCCCGGCATCATCCTCGGGGTGCAGACCCTGCTCGAAGGGTTGACGCTCATCGCGGTCGGTCGTGTCCGGGTCGTCACGCCGGCCGTCGCCGCCACCGCCGACCAGCCCTCGACGGGCGCTGCTCCGACGGCGTGAACGAGGCGGGGCCGGGAGCCCACCCGACCGGCACCTTCGTCAGCAGCGGCCGACTGCCGCCGCCGGATCAGGTGCAAGCCCTGGTCAACGAGACGTACCGCCGCTTCAAGGATGTGACAGACGGCGCGCTGTCCACGGTGTACCCCGCACTGGCCGAGGCTCCCCCCCACCGTTTCGGGTTGACCGTGCAGGGGGTCGGTGGCCAGCAGTACAGCGCGGGCGAGTCGCAGACCCCGTTCACCGTCATGAGCGTGGCAAAGCCGTTCACCTTCGCCCTCGTCTGCCAGGTGATCGGTGGTGACCGGGCGGGCCGCCTCGTCGGCGTCAATGCCACCGGGCTGCCGTTCAACTCCGCCGCCGCCGTCGAGACGAGTCCGGACGGTCGGACCAATCCCATGGTGAACGCCGGCGCGATAGCCACCGTGAGCCATGGGCCGGGGCGCACGGCGGCGGAGAAGTGGGGTCGGCCTGCCGGGCAAGAGCGGGATCGGCGGTGGGATCGTCACCGTCTCGCCCGGCAAGGGTGCGCTGGCGACCTACTCGCCCTTGCTGGACTGGGCTGGAAACAGCGTCAGAGGCCAAGGCGCTGCCGAGTACCTCTCCCGATCGCTAGGGCTGGACGTGTTCGCGACCACCTCGGTGCGGCAGGATGTCGGACGTAGCTGACGTACCAAACGAGGACCGCGGGCAGTCATCGGGAAGACGAACCGGCAGAAGTGCGAAGCGCGACCCTCGTCTGGACGGCGGTCTCCGGCATCGCTGCCGTACGACATTGGCTAGGGTGCGTCGGGTGAAGCAGGGGACGGCGACGCTCGCGTTGCTGATCGCCGCTCTCGCGATGTTGGTAGGGGCGGTGCACAAGTACCCCTGCCACGACGGCGTGCCCCGCGAGGGCGAGCCCTGGCGCAGCGCGTGCTACTCCGACATCGTCGCGCTCTACGGTGGCCGCGGGCTGGACCGAGCGATCGTGCCCTACCTGCAGTCGGTCCCCGAGGAGCAGGGCGACGGCAGCGTGGTGGCCCGCAACGTCGAATACCCGGTGCTGACCGGCGCGCTGATGGTGGCGGTCGGCCTGCCGGTCAACGCCGTGGTCGGTCGCGGCTGGCTGGACGGGCCGTTCGCGGCGGTCGGCTGGGGGACGCCGGACGAGGGGCTGGTGTTCTTCTGGCTCACGGCGCTGGTGCTGGCCGGGTTGGCACTGGTCACGGTGTGGGCGACGTCGGCCAGCCACCCCCGGCGAAGACGCGACGCCGTCATGGTGGCGGCGGCGCCGATGTTCGCGTTCGGCGCGATGATCAACTGGGATCTGTTGGCCGTGACGCTGACCTCTCTGGCCATCCTGTCGTGGGCCCGACGGCGACCGGGCGTCGCCGGGGTGCTGCTCGGGCTGGCGGTGTCCGCGAAGTTCTACCCGCTGGTGATCCTCGGGCCGCTTCTGTTGCTGTGCGTGCGCCGCCGGACCCGCGAGGCGCTGGTCGCGGGTGGGCAGACGGTGGGCTTCACGGTGCTGACCTGGATGCTGATCAACCTGCCGCTGGCCCTGGTCGCCTTCGACGGCTGGTCGACGTTCTATTCCTTCTCCTCGCAGCGGGGTGCCGACTGGGGGTCGCTGTGGTTCATCACCGACAACCTGCCACTCGGGCAGTCGCCGCTAGGTCGGCAATTCGACTACGTGGTCGGTCATATCGGCCTGATGAACATGTTGTCGTGGGGTCTGCTGGGGATGTGTTGCACGGGCATTGCGGCGTTGATCCTGTTCGCGCCGCGGCGGCCGCGGCTGGGTGCAATGGCCTTTCTCGTGGTGGCTGTCTTCCTGCTGACCAACAAGGTGTGGTCGCCGCAGTTCGTGCTGTGGTTGATCCCGCTGGCCGTGCTCGCCCGACCGAAGTGGCAGTTCTTCCTGGTGTGGCAGGCCGTCGAGGTCGGCTACATGATCAGCGTGTTCCAGATATTCCTCGCCGACAACCCGGCGGACCTCTCGCTGAGCTTGTTCGCCATCGGTCGGTGGCTCTGCGTGGCCGCGCTGTGCGGGTTGGTGGTGCGGGAGGCGCTGCAGCCTGCTCACGACGTGGTGCGGCGGGGCGGGGTCGATGATCCCGAGGGTGGGGTGCTCGTCGACGAGGACGCAGCTGACGAACACGTGCCGCCGGGCGAATCGGTACCGGAGGAGTCCGTACCAGAGGTGCCGGCGTCACAACCGGGCGTGAGTCCGGACCCGCCGCATCGCGCGGGCGTCGAGGTCGCGGCAGGGGCCGGCGGCTGAGCGTGCCGTCAAGGCCCGCCGCGGCGCTTGGAATGGCGGCGGCTGATCCGGAGGTGGCGGACGCCGTGGCGGCCGCGCGCGAGGCGCTGGCCGAACTGCGCTGGCACCCGGCGCTGCGCCGCCGGGCGGCCGAGGTGGGGGCTGAGGTCGCGGTGCGGGCTGCGGTGTCGGTGGCCACGCTTGGGGGCGCCCGGGTACCGCTGGACGTCGTGCGGCGGGTGGCTGGGGATACCGCGACGGGGCCGCCGGATCGCGACCCCGGTGTGGCGTTGGCGGTGCGCGCGTTGCGGGGGACGCTGGCTCTGCAGCGGTGGGCGCAGGCCCCGCCGACGGCCACCCTGCAGGTGCTCGCCACGCTGCACACGGCGGCCGGCGCTGGCTTATTGGAGCCGGCCGAGTTGGGTCGCCCCCGGTCGGGCTCGGCGCCGGGCCTGGCCGCACTGGCGGCGGTGGTCGCGGGCGGAGATGTTCCCGCTGGGCTGCGCGCCGCCGTCGCACACGCCGAGATCCTCACGCTGCACGCCTTCGACCCGGTCTCGGCCGAGGTGGCATTCGCCTTCGCGCGCGGGGTCGTTCGCTGGGGCGGGCTGGACCTGCTGGGTGTAGGACTGCCGGAAGCGCATGCCGCGGGCGACCCGGCGGGTTATCGCGGAGCCCTGGCTCGGTACGCCGAGGATCCAGTGGCGTGGTGCCGCTGGTGGCTGGGCGCGTTGGCCCTGGGTGCCGCTCACGGCAGGCAAGCCGCCGATGCCGTCATGGCTGGGCGGTTCGACTAGCGAGCCGCGTCCAGGTCCGCGATGGCCAGTGCAAGGCGGACGGGGTGATCCCCTTCGGCCACCAACCGGTCGGCGGTCCGCTGGATCCGTGTCGGGTCGGCGTCCGGGAAGCGGATCACGAGGGCGTCGACGACCCCCGTCCGTTTCGCCTGTTCCAGGCCTTGTTCGAGGCCTTGTTCCAGCCCCTCGCTGAGCAGGTCGCGACCGAGCCAGGTGTCCCGCATCTCGGCGAGCATCTCTTCCCTCGTGTCGATCAAGGTCATCCTCCTCATCCGTTCCATGAGTGTATGCCGCAGGCCCGGCGCCAGGAAGACCGCCAACGTGGCCAGGGACGCTCGCAAGTCATCATCGACGACACCCGCGATTCGCTCGAGGACCGGATCGATTGCCGCCGGATCACCGCTTGCCAGCCCGAACGGCGCCAGTGCCGGCGATCGCAGGAATACCTCCAGCGGCGTGCTCGGCGCGTGCAGCAGGCGGAAATCCAGGACTGCGCCACCGAAGTCGTGATGCGCGGGCATCGGATTGCCACTGAGTTGGACGACGATCTGTTCGACTCTTTTCACCCTGCCGGCCAGCTGGGGGCTGCGCAAGATCCTGGCGAAGTACTCCAGCATCCGCACTCCCATCTCGGGATCCGGTCGCTGCTGCACCTCGACGTGGACGACCAGACCGTCGGGTCCGCTGAACAACAGGTCCACGCGATGCGTCGAAGCGGGTAGGTCCACCGACTCGAGGACCAGTTCGTGCGGCTGGACATCGATCCCTACCCGCTCGAGGAGGCTGATGATTCCGGCGCGGATCGCGTCCTTGGAGAATTGATCCCAGTCCCGTCGTCCGATGGGGGTGCCCGGATCCGTGGCGGATGTCACGAGCAGTGAGCCTCCCCCGCCGGCCGTTGATCGCCGGGTGCGACACGCTGATATGTCCGGAATGAGGTAGAGCTATCGCCGCCGCCTGCGCCTGCGGATCACGGCGGCGCCGATGCCGGCGGTCAGGCCGAGGGCGCCCACCGCGCCCACGGTGCCGAGCGCGTGCGGCGACGGCCTGGTCAGCCGCAGCAGTCCGGGCAGGCCGCCCGGCGGTGGCGCGAAGTTCAGGACGGGCCAGCCGTGGGTATCGGCGTGTTCGTGCAACCGCCGGTCGGGATTGACCGCGTGCGGACGCCCGACCGCCGCGAGCATCGGCAGGTCGGTGATCGAGTCGGAGTAGGCGAAGCAGTCGGGCAGCCGGTAGCCGCGCCGCTCGGCGATCTCACGGATCGCGTCGGCCTTCGTCGGCCCATAGGCATAGAAGTCGATGACCCCGGTGTAGCGACCGTCCACCACCTGCATCCTCGTGGCGATGACGTGATCCACCCCCAAGAGGTGCCCGACCGGCCCGACGATCTCAGCTGCGCTGGACGACACGATGACGACCTCGCGGCCGTTGTCCTGGTGCCAGCGGATCAGCTCGGCCGCCTCGGTGTGCACCAGCGGCATCAAGACATCCTGGATTGCGGCATCGACCGCGGCCGACACCACCGCGGTCTCCCACCCCGAGACGAGTTCGGCCAGGAACGCCTTCATCCGTTCCATCTGGATGTGGTCGGCGCCGCGAAGCAGGTACACCGCGTGGGCGTAGGCCGTCCGTGCGGCCGTCTGTGGCCCCACCAGGCCGCGATCACGAAACGTGCGGCCCAGGGCCAGGGTGCTGGAGGCTGCGAGGATCGTCTTGTCCAGGTCGAAGAACGCTGCCACGGGCGCCGCGGGACTGCTCACGGACCACGAGCATAGGAAGGCCCGTTTCAGTGGGTGGCACCAGTTCTCGCTCGCCGGTCGTCTGAGCTTGCAATCGGGGGGCGTTCGGAGCACACTTCCGGCAGGGCTTCCCCCCAGCCCTAATAGAAGCCGGGCCCCTCCCCCCGGGCCCAGGCTTCGGCGGCCCCCGCTCCCCCGCGGGGGCCGCTTCCATTTTCCCCTTGCGGCTGATGTCCACAGGTGCCCAAGGGCTCGTGGGTCCACAGCTGCGATGGTCAGCGGCTGCGATGACCAAGCCGATCTGGCGAGATGGACCGGTGTCCGTTGTCAGAGATTCCCGCCGCAGCTCCGTCGCTGTCGTCAGCGACCGTCCTGAACTGCGCTCGGCCGTCGCGGCGTTGGCCGCCGGTCGCCAACATCCCACCGCTGTTGCGATGTTCACACCGGCCGATCTCGGCCGGGCTTGGGCGGACTGCGACTCACTAATTCTCGGGACCGACGCCGTAGCAGCGGCCCGGCCGCTCATCGGCGCAGTCAACCGTCCCAGCCGGGTTGTCGTGGCACGTTCTGGCGCCGAGGACGACCAGGGCGCGGAGCAGGGTGCCTGGTTGCCGGGCATCGCCGCAATCTCGCTGCCGCAAGCCCGTGCCGAGCTGTCTCGGTGGCTGGAAGGCAGCCCGGCGTCCGCGGTTCCGGGCGCGGTTGCCGTCGTCGGGGGCCGCGGTGGGGCCGGTGCCAGCACCGCCGCGATCGCTCTGGCCAGGGCAGCGGCCAGGGTGAGCGACCAGGTGGCGCTGATCGATGCGGATCCGATGGGGGGCGGCCTGGATCTGGCACTCGGCATGGAGGCCGTGCCAGGTGCCCGCTGGCCGGACCTCGTGGACCTGAGGGGGGCTGACGCAGGCCGATGGTTGCTCGCGTCGCTGCCGGCGGCGGACGGCATCGCGCTGGTATCGCAGGATCGTCGCGCCGATCAGGCACCGGTGTCCGCCGAGGCCACTGCGGCGGTGCTCGACGCAGCCCTGACCTCGGCTCCGGCGGTCGTCGTGGACCTGCCGCGTCATCGCTGCGCGCAGGTCAGCATCGTGCTCGCCCGCTGCTCGATCCTCGTCGTCGTGGTGCCCGCAGAGCTTCGAGCGTGTGCCGCCGCCGCCGGCCTGGTGGCAAGCATCGCCGCGGGCATCGACGACGTCCGGCTGCTGGTCAGAGGGCCGTCGCCTGTCGGCTTGAGTGCCGAGGACGTGGCCGAGGCGGTCGGCGTCCCAACCTTCGCCGAGGTGCGTGGCGAGTCCGGGGTGGCCGCCGCGCTCGACCAGGGGGAGGCGATCGCCGTGGCCGCTCGCTCACCTTTGCGGCGCTGGGCCGATGCCCTGGTCGCGTCTTGGCGTGGCGCTTCCCCACCGTGGTGGGAGGAGGGCACGGAGCCGCCCGGCCCGCTTCCCGGCTCGACCCGGGGCTCGTCGTGAGGCCGGCGGCTGGCATGGCCGGTGGCACGTGGGACGACCTGGGCCCGCTGGCCGCCGTCGCCGTACCCGGGGTGACCGACATCCTCGTCAACGGGCCCGGTCAGGTGTGGGTCGACGGGCCTGACGGGTTGCGCCGGGCAGCCGTCTCGGGCCTGGAGTCGGAGAGCCGGGTGCGCGCCCTGGCCCAACGACTCGCCGCCATGGGCGGTCGGCGACTGGACGAAGCCGCACCGTTCGTCGATGCGCGCCTTCCGGGCGGCATCCGGGTGCATGCCGTGCTGCCTGCGCTTGCCAGGTCGGGCACCCATATCAGCCTGCGGATACCGGCTGCGGTGCCGCTGTCCCTGGACGATCTGACCCGGTCGGGGTCGGTCACGGACGAGATCGACGCGGCGCTGCGTGAGCTGGTCACCGCGAGGGAGGGCTTCGTGGTCAGCGGGGTCACCGGCAGCGGCAAGACGACGGTGCTGGGCGCCGTCCTCGGCCTGGTGCCGAGTCGGGAGCGTCTCGTGGTCGTGGAGGACACCGCGGAACTCGGCATCGACCACGCGCATGTGGTGTATCTCGAATCCCGACCCGCCAATGTCGAGGGC